>OLVP01000235.1_pt1 | contig 49022 bp, 52 predicted proteins | sample 1673281 | NCBI WGS metagenome assembly OLVP01 (sample SAMEA3178940, study PRJEB25190) | human gut metagenome | biome: human gut; feature: human-associated habitat; material: faeces | place: Austria | collected 2013
CGGGATTCACAAGGGTGGAAACCTTGGTGTCCACCCTTGTGCCCGCCGCCGCAGGTGCGGCGGACCTCCCAGCCGTCCGGACTGCACCCATTCCGAAATCTTCAGCGAATAGATAAAAATAAGTAAAGCCGACAGGCACACCCATCGGCTCAGGAAAAATATCAGCCGTTCTGCTGATCGTTTTTCTGATTCTGCTGGCTCTGATTCTGCTGCTGATTCTGCTGACCCTGCTGGTTCCGGTTCTTGTTTTGCTTGCTCATTTGGCTCACCTCGTTTCGTTTGCAATGCTATTCTGCACCGCAAACCCGAAAAATATACTCGCAGGACTTGCAGAATAGCGAAAAACCTGTTAAAATTGTTCTGCGTGTTATACAGTTAATATTTTAGATGATATAAAAGAAAGAAGGACACTCACCATGTCGGGACATTCCAAGTGGAATAACATCGCAAAGCGCAAGGGCGCAAACGATGCAAAAAAAGCAAAGATTTTCACCAAAATCGGCCGTGAAATGGCAATCGCAATCAAGGAAGGCGGCTCCGCTAATCCGGATTTCAATGCTCGCCTGCGCGACTGCATTGCAAAGGCCAAGGCCAACAACATGCCGAACGACAACATCAAGCGCACGCTCGATAAGTACTCCGGCGCAAACGGTCAGGTCGATTACGAGGCAAACAACTATGAAGGCTACGGCGTAGGCGGCGTTGCAGTCGTTGTTGAGACCCTGACGGACAACAAGAACCGCACCGTTGCGGACGTTCGTCACCTGTTCGACAAGTACGGCGCAGGTCTGGGCGCTTCCGGCTGCGTATCCTGGCAGTTCGATAAGAAGGGCGTTATCATTATGGAGAGCGAAGGTCTGGACGAGGACGCTGTTATGATGCAGGCGCTCGACGCAGGCGCTGAGGATTTCCTCGTTGAGGAAGGCGTTTTCGAAATCTACACCGCTCCGGATGATTTTTCTACCGTTCGTGAGGCACTTGAGAAGGAAGGCTACACCTTCGCACAGGCCGAGCTGCAGATGGTTCCGCAGAACTACATCACCCTTGAGAAGGAAGAGGATATGGCGCAGATGCGTAAGCTGCTCGACAACCTCGAGGATAACGACGATGTGCAGGCCGTTTGGCACAACTGGGAGAATGAGGATGATTACGAGGGTTAAGTTTAACTCCCTGTTTTCGCTCAATTCTCTGCAAATTTGCAACTTTTAAGCAGCAACAGTTGAATGATGATTTTTGTTCCCGCTCGTGGAACGACATACATTCCCCGTTTTTATCGCTAAAATTATTTTGGTGATGACACCGTGTTTGTATGGCATAATACAGTCCTTTTATGCAGGTATGGTATCTGTATGAAAGGACTGTTTTTTTATGCTGTTAAATGCCGCTTTGAAAGAGTATCTACTGGAATGTGAACTTCGGAATTATACCGAGAAAACGATTAAAGGGTATCGCAATTCGATTGAACTGCTTGTTAACTACTTACAGCAAAATGAAATTCGCTATCCTCTCCTGACGGATACATAGATTGGTCAACAGGCGGCAAATCCGCCTCTCCGTCCTCCGCAAACAGGTAGACGTAGGCGTTTTTGCCGTCCCAAACCACTTTTTTGACAATGGTGCGCAGCAGGCGTCGCTTTTCTTCCAGCGTCGCCGTATCCACTGCGTTGGCGAAGGACTCGATCATTTCCTGATGGAAGGCAAACTCCTGATGCAGCATCCGGCTCTGCTCAGTGAGGGCTTCCAGCTCAGCAAGCCTTGCCTGCTGCGTCTCGCTCTCCCGGTGGAGCTCGTCAATCTGCTCCATGACGTATTTGGCTGAGGTCTCGCTGGCAACAGACAGGGATTCCACCAGCCGCTTGATGCGGTCTTCCGTTTCTGCGTGCTTCTCTTTCAGCAGCGCCAGCTCTGCGTCGTAGCCCTCCTTGCTGCCGCTGATAACCTTCTTGGTCTGCGCCAGCAGCTTGGCAAGAGTTTCTTTATCGGCGGACAGCTTGCGGATCTCCTCGATGATCTTGGCGTCCAGCGTGTTGCCGTTGCAGTTTTTCATGGCGCAGACCGTGCCGTGGCTGCGCTCCTTGGTGGAGCACATGTAGGTGTAGATCAGCTCGCCCTCCGCATTCTTGCGGTTAGTCAGCTTCGGGCGCATATAGTCGCCGCATTCGCCGCAGCGCAGCAGCCCGGACAGCAACGCCACGTTGCTGCGCGGCCTGCGGTAGCTCTTGGATTTGTTCACGTCCAGCATGGTCTGCACCTGCACCCAGTCGCTGCCGGAGATGATGCCCGGATGCTTGCCCACCGCCACGATCCATTCCTCCATGGGACGGATCTGATTCGCCTTGCCGGGACGCTGGAGGGTGCGGTTATAGGCCATGATGCCGTGCTCGCCATCAAACTCCGAGCGTTCGGCAAACAGGTCAACATTGTTTTCTTTCAGATACTGATACGCCGTCTCGTCGGCGATCATGTAGACCGGGTTCGTGAGAATGCCCCGGATAGCAAAGCGGGTGAACTGCTTGCCGCGCTTCGTGACGCAGCGATGCTCCAACAGGTACTGGTCGGTCTTGCTGAGCGAGCCGGTTTCCATGAACACGGAGAAAATCGTCTTGACCAGCTGGATTTCCTCTGGTATGGGCTTCAATTTGCAGGCTTTCTTCACCTTGCCGTCCACCGTCACGCTGGACAGGCTTTCCGAGGCGTAGCCCGTGGGCGTTGTGCCGCCCAGCCAGCGCCCGGTTTTGGACAGCTCGTGCATATTGTCCCGGATGCGCTCGGCGATGGTTTCCCGTTCCAGTTGGGAAAAGACGGACGCGATATACATCATGGCGCGGCCCATGGGCGAGGACGTGTCGAACTGTTCCCGGATGGAAATGAAGTCGATGTGCCGGTCACCCAGGTCCTCGATGAGCTTGGCAAAGTCGCCGATGTTGCGGCTGATGCGGTCGAGGCGGTAGACCACGATGGCGGCAAAGGCGATCTTCTGGGAGTCCTTCATCATTTTCTTGAACTGTGGGCGCTCCAGATTGCCGCCGGAAAAGCCCTCATCTTCATAGACCAGCGCCGCGTCCGCCTCTTCCTGACTAAAATGGACAGCAATGTACTGGCGGCACAGCTCGATCTGATTTTCGATGCTCTCGCCCTTGCCGGTAAACTTGGACTTGCGGGAATAGATGACGTATTGCTTCGCCTGCGGTTTGTCTTTCGTTTTCATAGCGGCACCTCGAGCATTACATAGTTAGGTTGATGAGCTTATTATAACGGATTGAAATCTACTTGAAAAGGTACCAAGGAAAGAATCTGAAAATTTCTGCGGGAGGCAGAGGTTTTCGCGCACTGACCGTGCCAGTTCGGAGGGCATCACTCATGTGAATCGAGAAAATGATTGATGGAATGAGCGATGGGTGCTATACTATGAATAATCAAACTACACTAGCGATTCAAAACAGTATCATGGATTTCAAAAAAACAAAGGGGGACGTCGAATGAAAAAGAAGTTATTATCGTTTTTCCTGGTAGTATGTATCATATTTTCAGCGTCAGAAATGATATCTGTCAAGGCGTATGCTGCAGAACCGACGCTGAACCCAAAGGGATATGATATGACGGTGAATGTGGGCAGCGGATCGACGCTTCGCTTTTGTTCAACCGTGTCAACGGCCGATGCATATGAACTGGGATCCATACCGAATAGAACAGCGGTATATGTTTACGGTGTAACGGTATCCCAGTATGAAAACCGTACATGGGCAAAAATAAAGTATAATGGCCGGGACGGGTGGGTCAATTACGCATGGCTCTATGATGCCGGAAATCCTAAAGTCACGATATCCTATAATGCCAATGGCGGATGCGGGGTTCCTTCCAGCCATACAGCAGCAATAGCGTATGGTGTTGCCTCCTATACGCTTTCGTCAAGTATACCAAACAGAAACGGATATACCTTTAAAGGCTGGCGACTTGAAAACGACACCCATTATGATATAGATGAACCGGGTCAGTATATCCAGATCGGCCTTGACTCATCCTGTACCTTAACTTATTATGCGCAGTGGGAGGTGATCTCTTCGACGACAGAGGTCAAACCGAACACTCCAGCACAAAGTAATTACGCGACAATAGGGTATTATGACCGCAATGGCGGCAGGGAACTTCCCTCTTCACAGTCCATAGAGATTGAGGACGGTTATGCCAGTTTCCATATTTCGTCTACAAAACCGGTTCGCAGCGGATATGAGTTTACTGGCTGGTATTGTGATTATGACGGGCAGATGTATTCGGCTAGCGAATATGCCTCTATTTATACCGGCAATCGTTCAGCAACGATTGAATTTTATGCCCAATGGAAGAGTGCGTTCTCTGCGGGTCTGCATAACTTTAAAGAGACGCGGACCTACAGAAACAACTTTAGAGATGTATCGACGTCGGCATGGTATTATGAAAATGTCAGAAATGCCTATAATTACAGCCTTATGCAGGGGATCACTTCCGACAGATTCGGTGTCACAGGAAATATCACAATCGCCGAAGCTATAACCATGGCCTGCCGTCTGCACAGTATTTATTATACTGGGACTGAGAGCTTTACTCAGACTGGAATGGTGTGGTATCAGGTGTACCTGGACTACGCTGAAGAAAACGGCATACTTACACGCAGCTACAGCAGCTATACAAAGGCGGCGACAAGAGCTGAGTTTGCCGAAATACTTTCAGCAGCTTTCCCGAACGAGGCGCTCACCGAAAAAAACACGATCCGTGACGGGGCAATTCCCGATGTCCCCTACGGGACGCAAGGCTATAGCGCAATTTACCGACTTTACCGTGCGGGTGTCCTGTCCGGATCCAACAAATACGGCACATTTAATCCCGGTTCGACCATACTTCGTGTCGAGGCCGCCGCTATCGTCACACGAATGGCCGTTCCGAGTCTGCGCCAAACCTTCACCCTGAGCAAGAGTGCAAACGCAACACTGCTGGGCGAGATTGACCCCATTTATTCCAACACAATACATTTTTTCAAGTATAAGAGCGAATACCCATTTGTGGATAACTACGGAAACGAGTACAGCAACGCCTACTCTATTGTCGGTAAGGGTAGCGGCTCCACGCCGACGGGCAGTGCAGTCTACTATATCGCTCAACGGTATACAATTCTTTCTGGTACTGTAGTTCTCTCGCAAAACTATAAGAACGCAGAGAAGGCCGGACGGATCTATATCTATGGCGATGACAAACTGCTCTTTGACTCCGGGAATATCGGAAAAGGATCAAAGCCCATCTCCTTCTCCCTTGACATCGGGCGATACGAACAGCTCAAGATCGTATCTCAAGATGGATACCACTTCACTTCTTCTGATATGTACGGCTGGGTCCGCCCCGATTTGGTCGATCTCTATCTCAGCTGATGTAAGCTGGTAAGCGTAAAACGTATCCACGAATAAAAGGCCGCCATCTTGAAGAAAGCTGCTGCTCACCGAGATGGCGGTCAGTTATTTTTCAACATATTTTACGCCTGCATAAAACCGCCGTCCCGTTTTTTTCAGTCGGGACGGCGGTTTTGTCATGCAAGGCTTCTCAGATACTCTTCCACATTCTGATATTGGATGCCTTCAATAACTCTGTTTTCGCCGCGATAGAGAACCGTTTTCCCGGTGATGGGACCGTAACGGTGCTCAGCCTGAGCGCACTTTTCTTCGTCGATCAGATGCCGATACTGCTGAGGAGCAATTTCTGCGCTGTGCTTGATCTCAAAGATATGGCAGGAACCGGCAACAGGGTCAAATACCACCATGTCGAACTCACCCACAGGAAATTGCAGGACAAATACCTGCTTTTGGGGGTTCGCCAGCTTAGTTTCCAGCAGGACAATGTCTTCCAGCATCCGGCCTCTGATCTCGGACAGAATGCGTTCCTGAACAGCGGTACGCTCCGGCAGAGACAGAGCGCTGAATGTCTCATCCAGCAGCAGGCTGCGAATCAGCGCATCGGCCTGCGCGTAGCGAAGACCAGGTTGGGCGATCACCGTGCGGCTGGATTTCCGGCTGACATCCGGCAGATATCGCACATCAATGTCTTGCGTTAAATCCAGCAGGTCCAGATATTCTTTGATCTCCGCCGCATGGACATCATCCAGCGCAACGGTCTGCTCTGCCCGATTGCGGATATCCAGCAGCTGCCGCAGGCTTTCCGTTACAGCTGCAAGGTCGATGTGGTCCAGAATATCCGTCGGGTTTTCACGGTCCCGCCGCAGGTTGCTGGCAGAAATGCCAAGGTCATGAGACTTGAAGTCCTGTGTCAGCACTTCCAGCGTAAAGCGGTGGTTGATGTCCTCCACCACCCGGTTAATGGCGCTGGTCAGCTCGTTCCCGTCGTAGAGGTCGCGCAGGTGCCGGAAATGCCCCTCGTACTGGTAGCAGCGCAGAGAATGCTGGATGTTGCGGGCAATGGCTGTGTCCACATACTCGTCGGCGCTTTTCTTGCTGGCAAACGTGGATGTTTCATTATAGCGAACGCCGCCGAGGCTCATGGTGCCGCCGAAGCAGATGTATTCATCAATGCCGTGGATACCAAGAACAGACTCAAACTCGCGGTAAGGGATGAAGGTCGTGTGCAGCAGAATACAGCGGTCATAGAGCTGTTCATCTTCTGTGAAAAGGAAGCCCAGCGAGTCCGCGCCGGAGAGGACGACCTTCATACCGCAGGCCGCGAACACGTCAGAGAACAGCGCCGCCCCCTCGATGAAATCCTCCATCAGCGTCACTTCATCGAGGAACACATACCGGAAACCCTGTGCTTCCAACATCTTGAGGTCACGGTTCACATCGGCCAGTGTGTCTCTGGCTGTAATCTGAATGAAGACTGCTTTCGAAAGCTCTGCATCGCTCATCCCTGCAAAGATCTGACGGATCATGGTTGTTTTTCCCGTCCGGCGCAGGCCGTAGAGGATGAGCACCTTGTCCTGCAGCTCGCCGTAAATATAGTCATGCAGCTGCCGGAAGCACTCACGCTTGCGATACCGGCGGACAGAGGCAGAAAAGGTACGCAGGGCCTCGCCAGCGCGGATATTCGTTGCAAAGGTATGTGCAGAGGCAGCAGATACGGATTTCCTGGGCAGCTGCTTCTGCAGCACCTTCAATTCTTTTTCCAGTCCCTTCCGGCGCTCAATCTGCTTCCGGAAAGAATCCACCTCTTCCGCAGGAATATACTTCTCCCGGCGCTTCTTGTCCTCCGTCCAACGGTGATAGAAATATGCATTGCCGTTGATCGTCTTCTTTGTGACAGACCCTGCAGGCAGCTCTGCAATCTGCTGCTCCAGATCAGCAATCTTGGCTTGAAGTTCAGACCGTTCCATGGTACACCTCCCCGGTGAAACTATTATATGCAAATTATACCCCATTATACCCATAGAATCAAGGGTATAATGGGGTGCAATTCATCACTATATGTCGCCGACAAAATTATAATAAAACCAGCACTGAGGTTACCATTCCAATGACTATCTCACCTATAAAATGTTCTTCCTCCAAATTTAATTCTGTATTCCCCATAGCAAAATGTAACTGGAGTTTCAGCTATCTTCACATTGAATGGTTTTTTTTGCGCAAATTGCTATTGCGGTTCCGTTTTGCAACAGCTCCTCCTTGTTCCAAAGGGATTTTGCGCTGCGCTCAGTCGGCAAAGCCGCGATACAGGAACGTCACGATCTGCCCACGGGTGCAGGTCTGTTCCGGGGAGAACGTGGTGGCGCTGGTGCCATTGGTAACGCCCTGCTTGACGGCCCAGTTTACGGCATCGGAGGCAACATCGGTAAAGGTAGCTTTGGGAGCCTCGGGGCTGTCGGCGTACTTCCACATGAATTCCACCGCCATCAGACGGGTACAGGGCGCATCGGGCGAGAATGCAGCGCCTTCCTCCATCCCCTGTTCCGCCGCCCAGGCGGTGGCCTTGGCATAATAGGCATCCTCTTTCACATCAGAAAAGGGGGTCGCATTTTCGGGTTCCGGTGACCCGGCGGCCCGCCACAGGAAGGTGATGATTTGCCCACGGGTGCAGGTCTGGTCGGGGGAGAAGGTGGCTGCGCTGGTGCCTGTGGTGATTCCATTGGCTACCGCCCACTTCACGGGCTGGTAGAAATACTGGCTGGAGCGCACATCGTCAAAGGGGCTGCCCGGCTCGGATACGCCGGTCTTGGAGGGCAGCCGGACGTGATCCATGACCTTAACAGGGGTTGTGATCTTCGATTTGTTCCCGATGCCAAGACCGCGGTCGTTGTTGTCTCCATATCCCCACAGACTGCCATCGCTTCGCAGCATCAGAATTCCGAAATTCCAGTATCCGGAGCAGGCAACTACATTGCTCAACAGAGGCTTTGCCTCACTGGCGTTATATGGCATGGTCCAAAGAGTTCCGTCCGTTTTGAGCATGTATCCATTCTCATCTGAAACACGGGCAACATTGTCTGCGTACTTTTCAGGCGTAATGATACCAAAGTTTGTCCGCAGCATCCACAGGCTTCCGTCCGTCTTTATGACAGCACTCCCGTCAACTGCCGCCACGCCGTCCATCAGCTTTTCAGGCTTGACCGCATAAACGTAGTTGTCTTCCGCCTTTTTTCTGCCCCAATACCACAGGGAGCCGTCGCTGCGCAAGGCCATATCATAGAATACGTTGTCCGATGTAACAGCAATGACATCGTCCATCAGCTTCACAGGCTTCAGACAGTCTGTTCCCGAAGCAGCCACACCTTCAAACAAATCCCAGGTGAAGGGCGTATGTCTGTCATCATAATGTCCCCAGCCCCACAAAGAACCGTCTTTCTTGACGGCATAGGTGATGAGCTGATCGGAAGCACTCCCAACAGGCAACACCATGGCAACACTCTCCATCACCTTGGTCGGAGCGAGCCGCCGCTCCGCCGTGCCATCGCCGGTGTAGTCGCCCCAAGTCCACAGGGAACCATCGCTTTTTATGACACAGTAGCTTCTCAGCTCACCGCCGAAAGAATCACCATACTGAAAATTCAATACATCGTCCATGATCTTTACAGGCCTCTTATGGTAGTTCTCTGTCCCGTCTCCGGACAGGTGCCCCCAGCCTGCCCATGACCAAAGAGAATGATCCGATTTCAGAATAAATGCACCGGTATCGACTGTCCATACGGATTTTACGCCATCCATTGCCTTGTGAAAGGTATCGCCGTTTGTATCATCGTATTCATTAACGACTCGTGTGGTCCAAAGAGAACCATCCTCTTTCACAACATAGCTTCCATATTGAACCGTCTGATCGCTGTAATGGATCATCGGATCGCGGGTGTCTGCCACAGCCGCCGCCGGGACGGCCAGGCCCGCGCACAACGTCAGTGCCAGTGCCAAAGTTAAAAACCGTTTTTTCATCACTTTCCCCCTGCTCTTCGTAAATTGTGTTATATGGTTATCCCTTTAATTAAGCTCAACAAATAGTGCAGCAGAGATGTCAGATACCAAACAAGTAATTTTCAAAGCTTGTTATATGAGATAGCCATTTTCCGACCTCCAACTACAAATGTTGACATAATTATACGCCATTTAAGGTCATAAAACAAGAGACTTTCGCATCGCATTGCGAAAGTCTCTTGCCGTAGTTCTTGGACGTTATGCAGTCTGCAGCCCAGCTGTCTGTGCTGTTTTTGCTATTATCTCATTTCTCTGATTACAACCGAGGTTTATCAAAAACACAGGGTTTGGGAGTATCCCAAATGATAAAATGCACGCTTGGATAGAGGGGGCGGCGCACGCATTTTTCCGGTGTGTACGGACACCGGATGTGCTTGCTATTCTTCAATACTCTCTGATCCGCGTTTTTCAAATTGTCCTGTTTATCGGCCGCACTCTATGATATACTGATAGCAAATCACCCGGAAGGGAGGGGCCTATGCATGGCAGTCAAACGCGTTTTTGCCGGTTACTATAAACGATACGACGGCAAGCGGATCTACGTTGTCCGCGTGGTAAAAGATATCGATACCGGCGAGGCTGTTGTGATCTGCAAGGATGCCAGTTTCATCCGGGAAGGCAATGAGGAATACTACACCATTGGCCTGGACTCCTTTTGTGAGCAGGTGAATGTGGATGGTATTCTTGAGGATAAATACATCCGTCAGACCCGGCGCGAGGTCGAACCGGAAATGATCGGAGAAGTAACAGAGGACGGCTTCCCGGAACCCAAGCGCAAGCCCTTTGTGTATATCCCTTGCGAACAGGACGAACGCCACATCCGGCGCAGTAGAACGTACTATGAATATGCCAAGGATATCTGTGAAAACTACCGGATGGATCTGCGGCGGTACAAGCTGATCCGGGAGCGCAAGCAGTACATCGGTGTATCAGGCCGTGAAGCTTATCAAGCCATGTGTGAGGACCTTGCTTTTGCTCAGCAATCCCTCAAAACCGTGCTCAATGATTACGCCGATCTGTTTCGGAAACGCTTTTCCGAGGGACTGTCCATCCGCAAAACGGCTGAGGCCATGCACTTGAATCGCGGTGCAATCGAGCGTCGGCAGATTGCACTCTATCGGGCGTTTGCTCAGCTTTTGCAGCAGCGGGACGAGGCAGACGGAGTCTGCCGGTTGATGCACGAAAACGAGGAATTTTTTGAAGATTTAATGGAACAACCAACGCCATTTTGAAGCGCTTGCCAGAACGGCAGGCGCTTCTTTTTGCTGCCGCTTGTGACAGAACCGTGACACCCCGCTTCATTTTGTCCGTTGTCTAGTGAAAGGGTTTTTAAGCAGACACTTTGCTTTGCAGAAAAAGATTTTTTGCATTCCCCCCCAATTTCAAAAAAATTGTCCGTTGGAAAGAGAGAAGGACTTTGGAAAATTCTTTTCTGACGCCGCCTGACTTTTTCGACTTTTCTGTCCGATGGATTGTGAAAGGCAGACGAATGCTTCAAACCGTCTTTCAACCAAATTTTATCAAAACCAAAAGGAGAACCACCATGATCATTCACCACAACCATACCCGCATGACCGCCGTTCCCATGAAACTGCTGGGGAGGTAAGCCATGCCAGATCGCACACGACCCATCCGCAAGGAAATCTGCCTGAATGAACAGGAGCTGAGCCTGATCCAGCACAAAATGCGCCAGCTAGGAACCCACAATTTCGGCGCATACGCCCGCAAGATGCTGATCGACGGCTACATCATCAAGGTGGACTACACCGAGCAGAAAAAGCTGGCTGCCGCCGTCAGCAGGATCGCTGCAAACATCAACCAGATCTGCCGCCGCATCAACAGCACCGGGCATCTCTACGCAGATGACGTTACCGAGCTGAAGGCACGGCAAACAGAAATTTGGGAGCTGCTGAAAATGCGGCAGAAGGACGAGCTGTGACCACAACGGGGTTTTCCACGTGTGGCTTTTCCGGCACCGGTTTTCCAGACAGCGGACAAGCTGACGCTCCGGAGGGTTCCGAAACCGGATTTCAGGACGACGGTTTCCGCGACGTTCATCGGGGCTGAATTTCATCCCCTAATCAATAAGAAATAAATCAAGATACAAGAAAATCATCCATCAATCCAATCAATACGCCTGATAGGATGGATAGGACAGGAGGTCAGATGAAAATATTCTGTAAGTTTACCACTGACAGCCCGGCGGCATCCTATGTGCCGCTTCCGAGGTTTCTGCTGCAAGACGAAACGCTCTTGGAGATCAGCATTGACGAAAAAGTGCTCTACGCGCTCCTGCTGGATCGGGCCAGCATCTCCCGGCAGAACGGCTATGTCGAGCCGGACGGCACCATCCGGCTGTACTTCACAGTGGAACAGGCACAGGCCAAGCTCCACCGCAGCCGCCAGAGTGCCACGCGGATTTTTCGAGAACTGGAGTACAGCGGCCTGATTGTCCGCCGCAAGCAGGGGCTGGGCAGGCCCGCCCTCATTACGCTGAATTACCCGGCGGATGCTAAACTCATCGCCAAGGAGGAAACGAATGCGCGGACTTGACCCCATCGAGCGGCTGCCAGACGGCTCGCTCTTCCGCCTGACGCCGGGACAAGTTCGCAGCGTGCGCGGTCTTACAAAGCGCTGCTGCAACTTCTTGGATGGCGACTGCCTGCTGCTGGACGGTGTCTGCCCGCAGTACATCTCCCAAAGTCTGCTTTGCCGGTGGTTTCGCCGCGCCGTGCTGCCGGAGCAGCCGAAGCTGGAGCAGTCCATCCTCACTCCGAAGAAGCTGCACCGTTGTCAGGTCTGCGGCAAGGACTTCCTCGCCCGCTCTGGTCGGGCGAAATACTGCCGCGAATGCGTGGCCAAAGTCCACCGGCAGCAGAAAACAAAATCCGCCCGCAGACGGCGCTCCGGCGTAGACAATTAGGTGCCGAAAAAGCCAGTGTTTCCAAGGCTTCCCGCACCGCAGAATGCACCGGGCAATACGATTTCCCCTGTATCCCCGAAAAACACGTTTTATCTGTCTACATACACACCGGAAAACACGCATAGAGTGAAACAGCAAATGCTCTGGAAAGGAGGGCGGCGATGGAAGTATTTCTGATTTTCCCTAAATCACAGCAAGCGCAGCAGGAGCTTAGGGAGGAGCTGGCAAAGTTCCAGTCCGAACAAGTGCTGAAGAGCGTCCAGAAGCTGCCCTATTCCACGGAGCAGAAGCTGGAACTGTTGGATGCAGCAGTGAAGCACCTGAAAAAGCAGAAGTAATACATAAAACCGAGCAGACTGGCCTCAAGTGAAGCCGGTCTGCTCGGTTTTGTAGATGCTCCTTGCATATTCTTATTGATTTTCTTCTTTCAGAAGCCGTTTGAACAGGGTCGGATAATTGCTTGCGCCGTGGGCAATGTGGTAAACATAGACCGTTTCAGCAATCAGCCGATACACGCAGATATATTTTCCCGCGATGACATAGCGGTATCCGCCGTTTCGCAGTTCCTTATCCAGCGGGATATGGCCGGACAGCGGGAACATCTCCAGACGGGAAAGCGTATCCAGAATCAGATTGGTGATGTTCCTCGCTGAGTTTGGCCCCACAAGGCTCATGTGAAGCTGCGCAATTTCTTCAAGCTCCCGCTGGGCGGGTTCCAGAATCACGAGATTAGCCACGCTGATAGATCGCCTCCAGCCGTTTCCTGGATTCCTCCAGCGTATAGGAGGGTGCATCGGAAAGCCGGGATGCCTCCGCCGCTTCCAGCTTTATGCGCAGCTTTAAAGTTTCCTCTCGCTGTTCAAAGGCTTCAATGCTCATCACGACAAGATCACCCTCGCCGTTTTTTGTGATATAGATAGGTTCCGCTTCCTCATGCGCCAGATCAGAGATCGTGCCGTAGTCGTTGCGAAGCGCAGTAGAAGATTTGATAATCATGGGTCAACGCCTCCTGAATTATTCTATGATAATTCTATCAGAATTATTCGCAATGTTCAAGCCTCTGCTTGAAATACTTCTCCCATGTGGATTTGAATATCTGCTTGCGGTTTTGCTCCCACTGCTTGAGACTGCCAAGGCTGACGCCCAGCTTGTCCGCATATTGTCTCTGCGTCAGCCCCAGTTTCGTTCGGATCGCCTTGATCTGTTCGCCTTGACCGTTTCTTAGGAAAAGATTGTAATCATCCAAAAGGCTTTCGATCGGGACCTCAAAGAGCTGTGCAATTCGTTCCATGTGCTCCGGCGAGTAGAAATCTTTTCCATATTCTTCGTAGTGAACATAGGTGCTCCGGTCGATACCGGCGTAGTCCGCTACATCTCTTTGCCGCAGCCCTTTCTGGTATCGGAGCCAGCGCAGCTTGTCCGCTGTTTCGGTGATTTCTGAGAAATCTGAAAACTGCAAATTGAACTTTTCCGCGTCCTGAAACTTGTGCGGCAGCACCACTGGAAATTGCAAAATTTGGAGAGGGGCTACTTTTATTGCACCTGATACATTGGAAATCAGAATATAGCAGTGGAATTCCACTTGTGCCAGCAGACGCCATTTTGCCTCAAAAGGCGTCCGTTCCGCCACCTGAAGGTCCGATTGTTCCGTTACGATAGTATTGCGTTACCGATGTAGATGAGGTTTTAGCACCTCATATCAAGCATTTTTTGACCAACTTGCAGCGTGCAGGCAGAAAACCGAGTTATATCAACGGTCTGCACAAGGCGTTCCGTGCATGGTTTAAGTATCTGCAAGCCGAGGAATACATTTCCGTCAATCCCATGAATAAAACGGTATGCTCCGTCAAGATGATACGCTTGTCATTAAGTCTCTCGACCGCCTGAGCCACAACAAGCGCGACATTAAAACCGAACTTGAATGGTTCAAGGACAACAACATCCGTCTAAAGGTTATCGACTTGCCTACTACTATGATGGACTTGCCCGAAGGCCAAGAATGGGTATTTGAAATGGTAAACAATATTCTCATCGAGGTATTAGGCACGATAGCCGAGCAGGAACGCGCTACAATCAAATCTCGACAGGCGGAGGGTATCAATACCGCTAAAGCCAAAGGCGTGAAATTCGGACGTCCTGCGCTCCAATTCCCCGCAAACTGGAACGAGGTATATGCTCAGTGGAAGAATGGCGAAATCACTGCTAAAGTCGCTATGGAGAAAACAGGCACGAAGCGAACCAGTTTCTATAAGCTGGTAAAAATGAGTATCGCTGAATGATGAAAAAGATGTATGTTTTAGGCGTGTATGTCATCACTCACAGCTTGATTTTCGGCTCTGAGTGATGATATACTTCCCTTGAATGATGCATTTGCACCCATCCGAACGATGACAAACATACCGCATTTGAGCAGATTGTATGTCATCATCCAACTTTATTTAAGAATTATTTACCACATTAAAAAGTTCAAATTTGCCGTTATTCCATGTTATTTATCACTTTTAGAATGGATAAATTTTCATGGCGCAGATGCGTAAGCTGCTCGACAACCTCGAGGATAACGACGATGTGCAGGCCGTTTGGCACAACTGGGAGAATGAGGATGATTACGAGGGTTAATGCCCCGGTCAAAACCGCATAAAAAAGCACCGCATACCGAAGTATGCGGTGCTTTCTTCACTTTCTCACGAACTTCACCGCACTCATCGCAGCCTCGGCGCCATCCGCTACGGCCTTTGCCACCTGCAGCAGACCGCCGGTGCAGTCACCGGCCGCAAACAGGCCGGGCACAGCCGTCGAGCCGTCGGCGTTCGCCTTGATGTGCATGCCGTCCAGCTGCGCGCCCAGCTTGCGGGCAAAATCGCCGCTGCCGGCCGTACCATAGGCGATAAACACGCCGGAAACGCGCAGCGATTCTCCCTCGGCAAACGCCACGCGCGACACCAGTTCATCGCCCTCGATCGCGCTTACCTTGCGCGTTTCCACGCACAGACCGTCCGGCAAATCCGCCGGAACCTCGCTGCCATCGGTCAGCAGCGTAACGGACTGCGCCACCGGCAGCAGCACCCGCGCTTCCTCGAGCGCATACTCACCCTGACCGAGCACGGCAACGTCCTTGCCGCGATAGAAAAACGCGTCACAGATGGCGCAGTAGCTGACGCCGCGGCCCTCAAATGCGGCTACGCCCTCGATTTTCGGCACCGCACGCGGCGAACCGGTTGCCAGAATGACCGCATCCGCGTCAAACACACCGTCCGCAGTCTTAACCGTGAAGCCTTGCGCCGCATACTCAATACCGGTTACCTCGGTCTGCCGCAAAACTGCACCCAGACGTTCGGCCTGCTTCTGTCCGCGCTCGAGCAGCTCTGCACCGGAAACCGGCTCAATAAAGCCGAAATAATTCTCGATCTTGTCCGTTTTGGCCAGCGCACCGCCGTCCTTATACAGAACGGTTGCCTGCATGCCGGCGCGTACCGCGTAAATCGCAGCACTCAGTCCCGCCGGTCCGCCACCAATGATAACAATGTTGGGCATTCTTTTGTCCTTTCCAAATTGAGAATAGCGAATGGAAAATGACGGATACACGCAATGCGCGTTATTGAGTTAACTCTCAATTATCCATTTTCAATTCTCCATTATTTTGCGGTTTCCTCGTTAAACCACTGCTGATACGCCTTCTGCAGCTTATCGAGCAGCGCAGGATCCTTGCCGCCGAGCGGCTTGCCGTCCAGCTCGCATGCGCCGACGCAGTGCGTGCCGGTGGACAGGATCATCACCTCATCTGCATTTTTCAGCTCATCCACAGTAAATGGTGCAATGCGGGTCGGCACACCGAGCTTGTCGCACAGTGTAAGGAAATGCTTGCGCGTAATGCTCGGCAGAATAAGATTATCCGCCGGAGGCGTGCAGAACACGCCATCCTTGAGAATCGCCAGACCGGAATGTGCGCCTTCGGTCACGCGGTCGCCGCGGTGGAACACAACCTCGTCGCAGCCCGCCTCAACAGCCTGCTGCATCGCCATGCAATTCGGGATAAGGTTGAGCGTTTTGATGTTGCAGTGCAGAAAACGCGTGTCCTCGACCGAAATCAGCTTGTACGGATGATCCTGGCGGTCCAGTCCGCACGGCTCGGAAAATGCCATCAGGCTGGCCTTGCCGCCCTTTGGGAACGCATGCATGCGATGTGCCACTGCACGGGTGGACTGCCAGTACAGCATATGCGGCGCATCCGAATCCAGCTGAGACACCAGCTCGTTCAGCGTTTTTTTCAGCTCGTCGCGCTGCATCGGCGGCTCAATGCGGAGCAGCTTCAGGCTGTTGTAAAAGCGGTCCAGATGATCCTCAAGTTCGAAGATTTTCTTGTTGTTGACCATCGCCGCATCGTAAACGCCGTCGCCGAAGTAAAAACCGCGGTCGGTGATAGGCGCCTGCACCTCATCAATGCGGCCGATTTTTCCGTTATAGTATGCAATATCCTTCATGAGAATATTCCTCCTTTGATCAGAATTCCGGGACAATCTAATCTCAGTATAACGGTTTTCGACAGGGTTTGCAAGTAGGCCGGAAACGAGGTATAATAATTAAGCTGGCAGGTTGCTGACAGGCGTTATCCGATACCGCAACCGCATGTTGCTTGTCCGTAAAAAGATCCTATGATACACTTACCTCACGGAGGTGTTCGATTATGAATACAAAGGATATTTTATATCATCTCAGAACCGAAAAAGATCTCTCACAGGACGAACTGGCTGCAAAAATTTTTGTCACCCGACAGGCGGTATCCCGCTGGGAAACCGGCGAAACCACGCCGAACGTCGAAACGCTCAAGCTGCTTTCCACGTTCTTTAACGTGTCGATCAATACGCTTCTTGGCTCTCCGCGGCAGCTGATCTGCCAATGCTGCGGCATGCCGCTTGAAGATTCCATCACCAGTAAAGAGCCGGACGGCTCCTTTAACGAGGACTACTGCATGTGGTGCTATGCCGACGGAACCTTCAAATACACCACAAAAGAGCAGCTGATCGACTTTTGCGTAACGCATATGGCAACCGAAAGCTGGCCTGCAGAGCAGGTTCGCGCCCATATGGAAGCCATTGTACCGACCCTCAAGCACTGGAAGAAATAAAGGAGAACACTATGCCATTCGACTTCAAAAAAGGGAATGATTCACTTTGACGACTCTGCCGATTTATACAGGAGGAAGAAAATGAAACGATTATTTCTGGATGTGACAAGCTCGAATTATGATGGTGCAAACGGCGCAATCTGCGTTATCCGAAAAGATGCAGAAATTATCCAAGCAGGAACAACGATTTATTCCATGCCGATAGAACTCAAGGATGAAGAATATCAAAAGTTTATAGATTGCTATGATATTCATTTCGTATTTGATAATATGGCTCTGAATGTTGATTTTTACGCTGTACCTCGTGTAGATATTATGGCGGTAGACAGTCGGGGTGGTTATATAGGCACCGTGGGCGGTCTGACAGACATAGAGAGTGAATTTCCTATCTGCTATATCGATAAAAGCAGAAAAATATTTCGGATTGCCGATAACTTCAAAAATTTTGTAAACAATTGCGCAGATTGGAAAAAACAACTGCAGCCATGTGACGATGTGAAATTGTTTTCTTCTAAGAGCGAAGCCGCAAAAGAATATGAATTCATAGATATTGATCCATTACTACGCAAATAAGTTCCCGCTTATCCTCATCGTTAATCCAACTATCATTTCAGAAAGGTTTGATTTTTTGTCCGGAACACTTCTTCATATCTGCTGTGCGCCCTGCTCCATTGCGTGTATCGACACGCTGCGGCAGGAGGGTATCGAGCCGGTAGGTTTTTGGTACAATCCCAACATTCATCCGATGAAAGAGTACAAAATGCGCAAGAATACGCTCGTTGAGTATGCAAAAAGCATTGATCTCAAGCTGGAGATTGAGAACGAGTACGGCCTGCGCAAGTTCATCGAAGCTGTTTATCCCAACTGGGACAACCGCTGTGCGACCTGCTATGCGCTCCGCTTTGAGGAAACCGCGCGCTACGCCGCCGAGCATGGCTACGACCGGTTTACCTCTACCCTGTTTGTCAGCCCGTACCAGAATCACGAGCTGATGCGTCAGATCTGCGAACAAATGGCCGAAAAATACGGTGTCGAGTATCTGCACCGCGACTTTTCGCCGCGCTTCCGTGAGGGACAGGATAAGGCGCGTGAGCTTGGCCTGTACATGCAGAATTACTGCGGCTGTGTTTTCTCCGAGGAGGACCGCTATCGCAAGCGCAAAAAGAAGAAAAAGCCGGACGACGCGCAGGCGTAAGACGGAAATCGGGGTGTTTCGGCGCAATCCGACCGAAATACCCCGCAATAACCGCTTTACAAATGCACGAAAGACTGGTATACTATATCATGTACTCGCGCCCGTAGCTCAGCTGGATAGAGCGTTGGACTCCGACTCCAAAGGCCATGCGTTCGAATCGCACCGGGCGTACCATATTAAACCGCTTGTTCCGTTGAAATGAGCGGTTTTTCTTTACTTTTTCGTTGGTTTGAGATTTTCTGAAATTCCGTTTGGTGTTCATTTGGTGCTTACCGGTCAAAAAAGAGGGCGTTCCCGCTTGATGGGAGCGCCCTTTTGCTATGCTTATGCCTGCCGCTTGACGGGGTGAAGAATGTCCTGCAAAACCTCGGCAGCGGCTTGGTCTGCGGACTTTATCGCGTGCGCGTAAATCTTGCTGGTGGTGGTCGAGTTCGCGTGTCCCAGCCGCGCCGCAACGGTCGTCAGACTTGTACCGGCGGCAATCAGCAGCGTTGCATTGGTATGCCGCAAAGAATGAATGTGAATGGGCGGCAGTCCGTTCTTTGTCACGAACTTATGAAACCACGCCGTAATTACGTCCGGTCGAATGGGTGCGCCATCCCATGCGGTAAACAGCCGGTCACTCGTCTGCCACTGGTCGCCCATGCGCAGCCGCTGCTTGGACTGCGCGGTTCTCCATGCTTTGAGCATGGTCACAACGTCCGCAGACACTTTCATGCAGCGTTCAGATGTTTCATTCTTGGTTTCGTCCTCAAATACGCCCTTGCCCGGCAGATAAAGCGACGAACGCCGCACGAAGATAACCGCCCGCTCGAAATCAACGTCTTTCCATTCCAGACCGCAGAGTTCACCACGGCGCATACCCGTGAACAGCAGCAGCTTCACGATCACCTGATGCTGCATACTCTCCTTATCCAGCGCTGCAAGCAGATCTGCCGCCTGTTCCTCGTCCAGATAGACGGCTTCCTTGTGCTTGTTCTTCGGCAGAACCACGCGGCTGCACGGATTGGAAAAGATAAGCTGCCACTTAACCGCTGTGCTCAGCATGGACGAAATCAGCCGGTGATGGTGCAAAACGGTGCTTACTGCAAGTGTATCTTTCTCTCCGGCAGGCTGAAACACCTTATCAAGCGGGAGCTGCAAAGCAGATACAACTTTATGTGCACTTGCCGCGCTGATATTTGCGCCGCGTGTCACACTGTCCAGCACATAGACGGAAACGCCTGCCTGCTCTGCCAATGCCCGCTTGGTCATGCTGCGCTTTTTGAGCAGGGCTTTGAAATCAACCGCACTGCAATAGCGCGTATCCTCACGCACGCCGCTTTCACTGAGATTATTGTAAAACTCCATCAGATGATGCGGCTGCAGCTTGTCAAGGCGGATATGGCCGATTGCGGCATTGATGCGCGGCATGAGCAGACGATACCGCGCAACTGTCGTCGGGCGCAGCTGCTTTTCGGCGTACTCCGTGAACCACTTTTCCGCAAACTCGGCAAACTTGATATTGCCATCGAGCACCTGACCGTTGCGGCATTTCTCCTCGAACAACACGGCCTGCCGGTCGAGTTCTTTCTTGATCTGCCGCGCTGTCATGCCGTCCTCGGGCTTCCATGTCAGGTGACGGCGTATCTGCTTGCCGTTCAGATCATAGCCGCAGGAAACCGTTATTTTGTAGGTGTCACCGCGTTTTTCGATGGTGGGCATAGGATCACCTCTTATTCTGTGGTGTCCACCGGATACCAGCGTTTCGGACGTTCAATAACCGGTGCGGCACTGGTTGTTTTGGTCACCATAAATTCTGCGAAATTGTTGATTTGCTCTTTCAAGCTGTGCAACTGCTCCCAAGAAGTTTGAAAGCATTTATTGTCCCTCCGGTTGCGGATCCAGACAATATCGGGTATACCGTCGTCCTCCAGTTCGTGACCTCGCATTAAATAATCCACCTGATCTTCTTCCGGCATCGCGGTTGTTTCAATCTCATAGCCCAGGCACGAAAGCTGCTCAATGAACACATTCATTTCATCCCTTGAAGCGGTTTGGTAATCCTCACAGCCGAGAAGCTGCTCAACGCTCATGCTTAATCCTTTTGCCAGCACTTCCAGTTTGGTGCGTGAAATATTCTGAATTGCGCCGGTTTCGTAGCGCTGTAAAGTGGACTTGCTCATACTGGTTCGATCAGCTAAATCTTGATAGGATAAACCGAGTTGTGCTCTGCGTTGCTGCATGTTCTGGGCGAAACGAAGAAGTGCGCCTGCGTTTACGGTTGTTGTTTGCATATCTTTAATCTTCATGGGTTTCACTCCTTTTGGTGATAGTATACACTAAGATTTACGCACATGCAACAGTTTCGTTCTCTTTTTCTCAAAACGTATTGACAAAACCCAACAGACCGCGTATTATGCATGTATGGGAAATAGCGAACAACGGCGTTGCTTGAAAGGAGAATGATTTATGAGCAACAATTTGCTGCGTGCAAAAATGACCGAATGCGGTTACTCGCAAGGACAGGTTGCAAGCCTGATCGGAATGCACGGCAATACACTTTCGCGCAAGGTAAACGGTGAAAGCGAATTTACGTTATCTGAAGTTCGCAAGCTGTGTCGCGTATTGCGCATTACTGATCCGGCGCGCGTATTTGATCTGTCGATTGACAGCGCAGGAGGTATGTAACCATGGTACGAATGAGATTTGCCGCGCAGGCACTAGATGAGCTGCGCAAACTCGATCCGGAAACACCGGTAACGCTGCGGTTCATCAAGCAGCTTATGCGTACCGGTGCGATCCCGTCCGTTCCGGTGGGTAACGGAAACCGCCGCCTGCTGAACTTTGACGCGCTGGTGGCATATCTGGAGAACCCGCCCGCCGAGCCGGTACAGCAGACCGCGCCGGGTATTCGACGCATTCCAGAGAGGGGTTGACAGTATGGCGCGTGCCTATGTGCCGCTTTACTTTTCCTATGCAGAACAGCTTGCTATGCTGTCAGACGACGAACGCGGACGATTGATTTTGCAGCTGCTGGAATATGCACAGGCCGGCACTGTTCCAAAACTCGAACCTACATCTGCGACGGCTATGCTGTTTTCTTGTATGCGCGGCCAGATTGACCGTGACGCTGAAAAGTACAATGCAAAATGCCGGCAGAACCGCGATAATATCAATTCTCGATGGGACAAGCAGAATACGAACGTATACGATGGTATACGAACGAATACGAATGATACCAAGGAAAAGGAGAAAGAGAAGAAGAAAGAAAAAGAGAATGAAAAGGAGAAGGATAGGGAGAAGAAAAAAGAAATGTCGGCTACGCCGGACGAACTTAAAAAACGATTTTCTGAAACAGCGGTTTCGGTAATTAGTGATTGGCTGGTTTATAAGCAAGAACGCAATGAAGAATATGAACCAACAGGCTTGAAGTATCTGCTAAGTGAAATAGAGCAGCGTATTCACCAGTACGGCGAGCAAGCCGCTTGTGATGTAATCCGCTTGTCGATGGCGAACGGCTGGCGCGGTATAGTGTGGGACAAAATTAAACAGGAGGATAGTAAAGCCAATGGAACAGATGAAGTTCATCAATCCGAACCGGAACTTAGCGGGATTATCCGCCTTTGAACAGCTATCAGATGAGGAATTGACCCGACAGGCCAATAAGCACAGCCGAAAGGAGCCGCGCGAGGGGTACGAGTGCCCGAAGTGCGGTAACTATGAGCAGATTTATGTGTACAAAAACGGCGTTTTCGCGTATACGCGCGACTGTGTTTGCAAGCGAAAGCGCAACAGCATTGCCCGTGTACGTCGAGCGGGTCTAACCGATTTGTTGAAACGCTGCACGTTCGATACATTCCAGACGGAACAGAAATGGCAGCAGATTGCCAAACAAGCCGTTCAAGCATTTGTCGGTGATAACGAACGCGGCTGGTTGCTGCTTTCGGGGCAAAGCGGCTGCGGTAAAACCCACTTGTGTACTGCTGCGGTTGGTGCCTTTATCGAACAAGGGCAGGATGTGAATATTATGCGCTGGGTAAATGACAGCACTATGCTAAAAGGCTTGTCGAGTGATACTTATGAACGTGAAAAGCGGCTGAATGCATTTAAGCGTGCACCTGTTCTGCTTATTGATGATTTATTCAAAACGCAGTCAAACGAAAAGCCAACTTCGGCAGATGTCCGATTAGCGTATGATCTGTTGAATTACCGGTATGAGAACCGCGGCCTTATTACCATGCTTTCTACCGAGCGCACAGTTTCAGAGTTGAAACAGATTGACGAGGCTACCGGCGGGCGAATTTATGAGATGGCGAAAGGATACTGTTTGGAGATTGGCGGCGGCGGAAAGAACTGGCGGTTTATAGAACACTAATCCCCCCAGGCACCCGCACACCCGCTCGACAAAATGACGAACACCAACTGCAGACCAGCACGCAAGAATAATTTCCAAAACAAGAACGAAAACCGGATATTTCGGAGGCCCTAAAAAGGAACTTGCACATTTTTCGAGCAGGTTCAGCAGTTACATAACCTGATAAAACCTGATTGCGGCGCACAGGCGTGAGGATGTCCTGTTTCAGGGCACTCTTTCAGCACTTTTTGTGTAAGGGGGTAACAAAATGTTACCCCCACTGGATAGCATCGCGTTTTGCGACGGAATACCGTCTGTTGAACTGACAATATTTCGTTCAACGTCGAATGCAACTCCTCATATTCGTTCATAGTAATTAGAATTCTATAATGGGTCAAAGGTACTTCCTGAGGGTCAGCGGCCAACGGGGCTAAAGAGGCCCGGTTTTTTTCTCTAAAAACTGAGGAAAATTTTAGGTATTTCGCTACAAGCTATCTTGAACGGACTTTTGCGCGAAAATGTGCGAAAGTATAGAAAAAGAGCCGCACCCCTACCCGGTGTGGCTCTCCATCTCAACGCTGCTTTGTCGTTCGGCCTGCAAAGGTACCGGCGATTTACCGTACCCCAATAGCGCTTCACTATCGAGTACCGAAACGGTACCGCAGGTCAATAACGTTTTGTTATCGAGTTCCCGCTCGATCTTCTTACCCAATTCTAACACGAGCGGGAGGTTCACGCAATGACAAACGAAGAACTGGCAGTAATGGCAAAGGCAGGCGATCGTAGCGCGCTGGCGGCGCTGTGGGAGCAGAACACAGGCCTGCTTGCAACCCTGTTCCGGCGGCTGTATGTCCGAGCGGGCGCGAGGGTGGCGCAGACGGGCGTTACATGGGAGGACGTAGAGCAATGCTTCTTTCTTGCTGTGGTGAACGCTGTGCGAACCTATGAGCCAGAACGGGGTATGCTGTTTTCAACGTTCCTCGGCTATGCGGTCAAGACAGTATTCTTTGAGCTGATCGGCTATCGGACGGAGCGTGCCCGGCGTGATCCGCTGGCGCGTTCGTGCAGTCTGGACGATCCTATAACCGGCGAGGACGGGAGCGCAACACCGCGCGGAGAACTGACACCAGACCACGAAGCCGAACAGGCTTTCGAGGACGCAGAACGGCGCGTATGCAATGAGCAGCTGCACAACACGCTGGAACAGTGCCTTGACACGCTAAACGAGCGGGCGGCGGCTGTCATTCGAGCGCGGTACTACGACGGCCAGACCAGCGCGCAGGCCGGTGAACGGCTGGGCCTGTCAGCACAGCAGGTGCGAGCACTGGAACAGACAGGCATGCACAAGCTGCGCACCGGCATGAACCGCAGCCGCTTGGAGCGGTTCCGAAATGAACTGATCGAAACGCGCGCCTACCACGGAACTGGGTTCGGCGCATGGAAACACGGCGGCAGTGTGCAGGAGCGCACAGCGATCTACTTAGAGGACAAGGGGCTATAGCATAGTAAAACTTAGGTTTTAACTTGGTGAAACTTGGGGTTTACTTGCTGAAACCTGCTGTTTTTACGCAAAAAAGAAGAACCACACTCGTTAAGCATGGTTCTCGCCTTGCCGTCAGAACGACGGGACAGCTATGTAAATCAGTACCCCTACTGTTTGCCCATTCACCGTTTGGCGCCGGTGCGGGCGGTGTGGAAATTTATCAGTACCCCGTTTGTTGCCCGTTACCGAGCGCTGCGCTTTTTGCGGCGTTCCCGCTCGGTGCGAATACCGTCGATGTAGCCAGCAACATAGACAACATCAATCGCGCAGCGCTGTGCGAAAGAAGTGCTGCTGGGATTGTATCGGCGTGCGTTGTTCAGGCCATGCCGATACAACGAGAACACTTTGTTGTGGTCGGTGGATGTTATCCATGCGATATGCGTTGCCTCATCGGGCGTGATCTTGGGGTCAAAACACTGCATTTTTTGTTTTCTCTCCTTGTAATCCGGCGGCGGCTGTGGTACAATACGAGCAGCCGCCCTTGTGGTTGGTTGTTATAGGCTCTCTGCTTGCTTTGATCGGCGTTTAGGCAGGGAGCTTTTCTTATGCCAACACAAACCGGCGGCTCTCGACCTGGCGCACAAACGCGCCGTACAAATCCGGCTGTGCGATCTTAAATGCCTTGCTGTCGAAACGGCTGCTCTGCACCGTTTTCCAAGTGGCGCGCCAGTCGTCGCCGGTCAGCGTGTCCACGCCTTGCACCTGCATTTCCTGCTTTACTGCGTCCGTGATGGTTTCGATCTCGGCCGCAAGCTCATCGGCCATGCGGCGCAGCTCTCGCAATTCCTTGATTTTTGCATTGAGTTCAATTCTGCTCATTGTAATACCTCCATAATTGGCTTGTATTTGGCGCTGTTCACGTTTCCTCTCGCTTAGCGTATAATTTCATGTCGAACGACTTAAAACGATTACAGCGCATTCGAGGAGGAAATGCCAGCCGCCCGCTTGCGTGTCTATTGCTCTCGCTCACAGGTACGCGGTACGGCTCTTGGTCGAGTGGTCTTGCTCTCGGTGTTCCTCCCTCGGTACAAGTATAGTATACTATATCGTACCCAATATATCAATGAGCAAAAGTAACAAATATTGTACCCGATATATGTAAATGATTTATATTGTACCCAATAGACATATATGCTATAATTATGGCATGATGGAGGAGGTGCGTATATATGCCAGCAAGCAAAGCGCAACAGAAAGCAGTTGCGAAATATATGAAAGCAAATTACGATGAAATCAAGGTGCGTGTTCCTAAAGGTCACAAAGCCGAGCTACAGAACCATGCGGCACAGCAGGAAGAAACATTAAACGCATTTATCAACCGCGCCATTGATGAACAGATGGTGCGGGATACCGCCCACAAGTGACATAAGTGCTATTATTATGATAGTGTGTCACTCTTTCACGAAGGGTGTGGATTGAAACAGACGTACCCCCGGCAACTAAAACCGCACAGCACAGCGCAAGCCGCAGACCGGTGATGCCCTCGACAAATCGGAAAAAGCCGCTTGCGCGTGTGGGTGGGAGGGTGTCACGTTTTGCTACCCCCTCTGGTGGTATAACCACTGCACTGTTTCGGTACGTTAGCTCGGGCTTTGCGTGTACGCATGGTGGGTGGAATCAGATTCCCCTCTTCAAAGAGCTTGAAAAGCTGTTTTGTATGGGGTAACGTTTCGTTACTTTATCACTCAAACAAATATACCCTTAGAGTATTGACACCAGATGGCGGAACGGGCAGCCGTCGCCCATGGTAGGAGATGCGGGAGTGTCGCCCCGCCTGATGTCTGACAACAGAAAGGACGCTTTCGAGCGTCCTTTTTTCATGCGTCGAAACTGGGGGAAACTTGGTGTTTATTTTGGTGTTTGTTTGGTGTTTATTCAAGTGCAAGCGGGTGTTTGCATATGGTCGTAAAAGTTCGCAATATGTGCGGATACGGGTGTTAAAGTCGTTTGTTTTTACATACAAAATACTAACTATTCTATTCCGAAAGGCACTCCGACTCCAAAGGCCATGCGTTCGAATCGCACCGGGCGTACCATGTTAAACCGCTTGTTTCGTTGAAATAAGCGGTTTTTTATTATCTTTTTGAGCGTTACTTTAGCGAAATAAAACCGAGGCTACTGCACAGGCTACTACGTGGTAGCCTGAACAGTAAAAAAGAGCGGCATTGCCGCTCTTTTCGTTTTATGTAGTTATTTGACTGCTTTCTTCTTTCGAAGGATAAGAATTATTGCCACAACAGTAAATAGGATAATGATCATAACAATACATCCAGCTATATTTACTGTATTAGTGATTGCAGCATGACCATTTGCACCGGTACTAGCCGCTTGATCGTTTTCGATGTTATTGAATGCTTTAGCGATTTCTTCGAAATCATATGCTTTTCCAACATCGAGTTGTTCTGAATTTTCAGTATTGGCATGAGCACTTGCCTCTTGAACGTCGTTATTTTTAGTAATAGCGATGCCGGTTTCGGCAAGCGGTATAATTTTATCTGCGTAGCCGTCCGCAAAAGTAATAGCGAACAAAGATTTCATTTTGGCGGTACCTCCGACCAGAATAAAATCAGTAGCTTCACTGATGCCTGCCTTTTGCAGATCATCCAAAATGTTTGCAATAGTTTGCGTGGTATCAATCTCTGCTTCTGGAGCCGTCCATGTGCCAGCCTTTTTCACTAACTCATTATATGTTGTTTCAGTGATAACGCCATTATCAACTAATTCATGTTCTGGCATTTGCGCTCGGGAAATCGTTACACGAACATTATGATTGTCTACGTTATCCATGTAACTCCATATATAGTCTAGTGATTTCATAATATCGTCTTTTGAATAAGAGGATAATGCAAAGATATCATTATTATCAACATATATCTTATATACGTTGTCCCAGTTAATATTATCGGGCTGTAGAGAGGAACTCTCGGTTAATGTATTTACAAGGTTGCATATATCAGATCCAGCGATTTGGACTGATGCATAATCATTGGATATGCTCAAACGTTCGATTGGAATATCTACAGCAGCTACCTGAGTAATATTCAATGCAAAAAGAATGAACATAGAAATAATTTTTTTCAAGCTGCTCATTTATTGTCACCTCCGTCAAATAGTGATAGAGTTACTCCATTTTCCGGATCCGGATTGAAAATCACATCCCGTAATCATACTATTATAAGAAAACGCCTTTGTACCACAGCCTGTCCATGGATCAACAACGGTTAAAGTATTCGCACTTACATTGTATCCTGATACAACGACCGCATGAGCACCGCCAGCATCCCAGATGATCTGAATATAAATTGGTTCACCTGAATCTAATTCAGATTTTGATGCCGCGAAGGAAAGGGCTGATCTTCGGAGGGTAGTGTTACGCAAGGTTGCATAATTGACGGCTTTCTTTTCATTTTCAATATCGCCACTGCTTACGTTAGCAACCGTCCCCAAAACATAATCGACAATAGCGCTCTGCGTGACATCACGCCCCATGGTGTGTCCCATCATTTGTGCGCTAGCGGCCCAACACCACTTGGATTGTTCTTGCTGGTATCTATGTACATAGATTGCATTAGCAGAATTTATAAAAATTGCTGAAATAGTCATAATAGCAATAATTTTTTTTGAATAAAGATTTCATAACGCACTCCTTTTCATCCATGAATTCTCATTTATGTCTGTGTTGAGTGAGCGATAATATATAATTAGCCCATGGGAGTCACCTCTTTGCAATTTGTTTATGTAATTGTACCAAATGGTAACTATATAATCAAGTTAAAATTGTGAAAATACCCAATATAAAGATGGGTAGAGAGTGATGATATTTTGGTTGTTTGTTGCGGTGCGGTACGGTTGGTTATCGCTTTCTGAACAGTCTGGTCCAGCTAGGCGTTAACTGGTGTGGTAACGTAGAAACAGTGCTTGAGTTATTGGATCTGCTGCAATTGGTTTTCGCAGCATGGAAAAAATGAAAGAGGGGCAGTTACCCCTCTTTCATTTGCATACGCATACTCTAAATTAGACATCTCACACATTTGTCGTGCAATATTTGAGCAGCGTCTTTACCTTCGCGTCCATCTCCTGCTGCGTCAAGACATGTCCGGCAGCTATATCTTTATTGCTACGCGACAGCTTTTCAGCGATTTCATCATCCATAAGATCATCTCCTCACAGCATGATTTTATTATCGGCGCTTCTATGTGTCAAGGTTCTTTTCGGCCGCAGCCGCGCAGCATAACATCAGCAATGCACTCGCCTGCCTGCACGCGAGACTGCTCAATCAAGTGCGCATAGTACATCTCGGTCGTAGCCGGACTGGAATGGCCGAGCTGACGAGCAACGGTAACGACATCGGTGTGGTTGGCGATCAATACGCTGGCAACCGTATGGCGGAACGCATGCGGATTGATATGCGGCAGGCCATGCCGTTTGCTGAATTTATTGAGCCACGCGGTGATGCTGTCCGGGTGCATGACCTGTCCGTCATCCCTCGAGAACAGGAAACCCTCGTCATTCTGCCACCGATCACCGTTCAGCTCGCGCAGCTTCTCCTGTTCTGCACGATATTCACGCAGCAGTGTGACGGTTTCGGCCGGAATTGGGATATAGCGCGTCTCACCCGTTTTCGGTGTTTCCTCATAAATACCGCGCGCCTTGGAATAGCGAAGATTAACCTCAATGTAAAGATAGCGCTCATCAAGGTGAACATTCTCCCACTTCAGCCCCATAATCTCGCCGCGCCGCGCACCGGTGACGATCAGCAGATGGGTAATCGTCCGCCACTTGAGCGGTTCGCTCTCGAGTGCCTGCAAAATGCGGAAGATCTCTTCCGGCTGGAAATAGTTGATCTTCTTTCGCTGAGCGCGAGGCAGTGTAGCGCGCGCCGCTGCATTGTAGGTTACGATCATTTCCTTCTCCGCCTGCGAAAGCACGGTGGAGATGAAACGGTGATGCTGCAGGACGGTTTTCACCGCAAGATGGTCGGTATTCAGGATGTACTCGAACAGCTTTTGCGGCGGTATACCCAGCGCCGCAGAAATTGCGTCTGCGGAGGACTTGCGGATAACCTGTCCGCGGCAGGCAGCCGTTATGGTAACCGCATTGAGGCGAGACAGCTTTGCCAGCTTAGCGCGTGAGATGTGCCGCTCTGTCAGCAGCGCGCCCAAATCAACCTTCGAGCGTGCCTTGTCGAGCACATGCTTGGTGCAGTTCTGCAGAAGATCCATGTACAGGCGATTTAAGTGCTGCGGTCGCAGCTCGGTCAGCTTAATGTGACCAATCGCAGGGATAATGCGTTCGCACAGGTGTTTGTACAGCTCGATTGTACTATGCTTTGTGCCGGTATGCTCCTTGAGGTCAATAACATACTCTGCATACTCGGCAAACGTCTTGTTGTTGTCCGGCTGAAACCCCAGCTTGATGCTGTTCTCGAACTCATAAGCAACTTTCTGGGCCTCTCGCTCGGCACGCTGCTCTGACCAGTTTTCCGGCGCTCTCCACGTCTTGAAGTGGCAGCGCTTGCGGTAACGCTCATCGTAGCCGCACGAAACCGTGATTTTGAAGCTCAAGCCGGACTTTGTGCGAATTTTCTTAATACTTGGCACGTTTTTCTCTCCTTTCGTGCAGAATAATGCGGTGCGCCGCTTGGACGCACCGCATGCTTCAGCTTATACCGAAATTTTCGCCGGAATGTACGACGGACGATCGTCATCCGGCGAAATATTGTTGTTGCCCTCGGTCAGCAGTTTGATGACGTTCGGGTAATACAGCAGCGACTTCCGGCCAATCTTAACGGCCGGCAGAATACCCTGACGGATAAATCCGCGCAGAGCATTCTCCGAAATATTGTGCCCCTCGGCGAGCAGACGGCGATGGGTTTCAGCGACGGTTGCCGTGTCGTAGAAACGACGCGGCGAAACGAATTGAATGGTATGTTCAGCCATAATAGACTCCTCCTTATTTATGGTCCTTCAGGAATATAATATATAGCAGCTTACGTTGCATTTTCAGATCGTTTGATTTTGCAGTTTTTGCCCGAACCATCGGTTTCGATATGCTTGAACGCTTCCTTGACAGCCGCGTTCTTCCGAGCTTCTTTCCATTGCCCCGGCTTCATACCGAGCTGTCCCTGGACCTCTGCAATCAAGATTGGGGAACCGTCCCAATCCTCGAGCCATTTGAGCAGCTTTGAGGCATGGGTCGGTTTTCCTTGAAAGGTTCGGCCGGCTGCCAGTTCGGACAAGCATTCGAACGGTAATTCGGAAATCTCGTCATGTTGACAGTCTCTGAACGATTCACGAACGTGCATGACAACCTCTTCGGGCGGCTGAATCAGCCACAGAGAAACCGGTTCTTTACCGCTATGATTGCGCAGCGTACTGCGGAATACAAGCTGGACCAGATCGCGCGCCATCGTTAGATTTCTCATTTTCTGTACGCACGCCAGATCGTCTGTATTCCGGAAACTCGGATCGAGACACGCCTGCTCGAATTCGCCCCACGCACTGCCGTCGAAATCGAATGCCAGTGCTCGATTGAAATATTCTTCCGAGTCGAAACGGCCCAAGCCGGCACAAATCACGCAATCCGCTTCATTGTATCGATTCGATCCGTTCATGCCTCCGAAATACGGCAGACTCTCTTTGGGTCCACTGTTGTCATCCGCTTGAAGCGGAATCAGACGATCGTGGAACTCGCTCAGGGCATCCCAAAGCTCTTTCGCGTAGCCCTTGTATGTAACCACAAGGACCTTGTGCCCTGCCATACCGGACAGCTTGTTCTTCAGCCATACCGTCAGTACGTTCCGAGTCGTTTTATTCGCCATCGCGGTCTTGCTGACGCTGAACCGGGTGTCGGAACGCTGCACATGAATGGTAAGCCGCTGATACGATTCCTGCACATCTGCCGAAGGTATATCGACTTCAGGATTCTCATACAATTCAGGCGAGAGAAACGCTGAACCGCTCAAAATGAACGTGCGCAAGTCATCTCGTATGTCGAACGGGCGGCAGTGCGGAACCGTTAATTCGTGTTCCTGACCGATTTGATAGGCAGCGGGCTGCTTTGACAGTACGCTGACCGTCTCAATAATTTCGTCGGAACGCGGACCGGCATAGCGCTCCAGCTGATCGCAGAACGGATCCAGCTTGCTCCAATCGAATGCTGCCGCATTGAAATCGTCCGATGTTGCCATTGCAATGCGACTTCCGTTCGCTTTATACTGCCGAAGCAGTTTTTGAAACGGAATACGGAGCGAATAGTTCAGCGTGCTCAGCAGCGTCTGTTTTGGCTTGTCCCAGCTCAGCTCATAGCTGGGTTTGTACGTCGAAATCATTCCTTCACAGGCAGCAATCACACTCGTTGAAAGCTTAGAAACTTTCATCAGATTCGGTGCTTCATCAACAATCAGCAGCTTCCGCGTGTAAATCGTTTCCTCGCCGGAACTCCACTCACGCAGAGCAGACAGATTCTCGATATAATATTGATCGTATCGAGCGTGCATAAAGACGAGGAACGGTGTCTGATTGGCCTTATCAGCGGCATGTAGCAATCTGCATTCTGCCGCCTGAGGGCAATCCTTGCCGGGACATTCTGCATATGTCTGCACATCGCTGCGCTGACAGCCGCCATGGGCAATATTAAAATCGTTCGGACCTTCGAGCACGCGAACGAGATCGCGGTTAGGAGCGTTCTCCTGTATCAAGTCGCGCAGCTCGTACGCCTCGGCGGTTTTCTCAACGACAAGGATAACGCCGCCGAGCGACTTGGCGTAATCACTCATGCGAACGAACTCGCGCGTCAGCACCTTGACAAGCGCACGCACCAGCGTAGACTTGCCCATCCCCGGCAGGAGCGGAATGGTCGTGACCGGCTTCTCCGCCTCGCCCAGCATCAAGCGGACAGTATATCTGAGCAGCTCGCGCTGCCCAGATATATATGTTATCGCACGTGTAGAAAAGTACTCGTCAAGCTCGTCCATCACTTGTCCCGTCAAGTCGGCACGACAGTGCGGAGAATGCGCGCTCCACTCCAATGCCCGAAACTCTTCGTTTCTACCGAAACTCGAATCAGTAAATTTTTTAACGTCCTTCATGCCTCATTCTCCTCCGATTCATCAATTTCTGCAACAGAATCAGCTTCGGCTTTGCAGTCGTCCGATTCGAGTGAAAACAGGCTCCCAAGGTCATTCCCGATGCTGATTTCATGCTGTTTGAACAGCGAAAGCAGGTCATTGAGAGCGACACCCATACAGGGCAGCGGCTTGTCAGCAGGCGACAGCTTGTACTTCCACGTCGTGTCGCGTCCGCCGGTGCGGAACGGAATGCCGCCCTCTGTCAAAGCTGCCTGCAACGCTGCTTCGGCAGAGATATCGAGTTCCACGTCCCTCTCTTGTAGCCAGTCCTTATATGCGGTGAGCAAGCTTCTGCGACCACAGATCAACAAGAGAGTTGTCTGATTCTTGAGCGTACGCAGCCATGCCACCGACTGCGAATCCCATGTTTCCCCTTCCTTACGGATACCTGCAATGTGGTCATGCAGATACTTCTTGAAGAACAGGAGGAAGGTGTACACGCTTTCCGGATTGAGCTTTGCAGTGGTGCCTTCCGGCGGTTTGGGAGACGTTTCGGGGAGAATCGCGCCCCAAACTGTGCGAAAGAACGCCGATGCCTCATCATAAATGCAGTAGTTTTGCTGAGTACCCCAAATCAAAAGCATTTCTAGTACAGCAAGCAATTTTGCCTTTACATGTACCATTGTATCAGCAGAGGTACATGTAAACCTGCCATCATGTTTAGATGGGATAAACCGCGCTGCACGCCGCTCAATCTCTGCGGCAAAGTCTTTCGGATTTTTACGATAGTGCACAACAAACTTCTTCAGAGTGTTCTGCATATTGCTGTGCTGTGCGAAAAGTCTTTGCAGCATTTCCTCGTCGTAGTTTAACAACTCGTTGCCGTCCAACGTAAAAATTGTACGTTCGCTGCCGGCCAGCTTGCGACCCAATACCACAGGAACAGAGAACGGGTAGCTCTTACTTACTGTGTTGACCACAGCCTGCGGGATACTGTTCTCCAGCGCGACCAAACGGTTGACAACCGGTGCTGGGAGCGTCATACTTTTCTTACCGGCAGTGACCTTCAGCTTTGCATAATCTGCAAGGTCATCACTCGGCCGAGCTGCACAAAGCTCACGGTGCGGCTGCCAGCTGTGAGGTACAGTAGCCGTCCAGTGCTTGCCTTTCCATTTCTTCGGACCGCCGCAGGTACGCAGGAGTTCCTGCAGAACCGGAGACTGGGAGACGGTCTGAATCCCGGTAAGTACGACGGCAATGCTGCCGCCAAACAGCGGGTACAGAATAGAGAGCAGCGGTGCGGTAATGCACAGGACGAACAGCATCAGCAGCGTGGCGTTCTTCTGGCACAGCTCCGGCAGCTGGAACAGCGCCTGGAACGCATCCGAGCCGCTTGCGTTCCGGTAACCCGGCAACCGCGCCGTGTCGGGGTCAAGCGAAACATCGATGGACTCGATGTATACGTGCTTGCTGGGCTTGCTGAACTTGTTGAATTCCTGTTCAGAAATCCGGCTCCACTGATTGCCACAGAGAACTGCATAACCAATGGGATTCCTGCAATGGGTCACCATGCAAAGATCCACATCATCTGTGCTGCCACTAATATCGCAACCCAGCTTGGCCGCTACGTCACCAATAATAGCGGCGGAAGAGCGATGGATCGTGTTTTTGTTCTTAATAATCATAATAATTACCTCCTGAAAAGTGATTTAGGCGCCTGTTTTTAAGCTCATTTTGAGTATAAACTGCCTTTTCTGCAATTTCAATGCTAGCATTTCCAAGTTTTTATACTATAGAATTAGGAGAAAATCGTATGGAAGTAAAAGGTGAAATATTCCATGAAAATGTATATTCCCTATGGAATGTCATGGACGCACCCAAAACAAACAAAGCTACAAATACACCATTTTTCAAAAAGTTAAATCGAATACACAACTTATTAAAACGCAAAAATATAATGAAGCGTGAACTGAGCAAAGAACATGCCTTAATGGATTGCATACAACTTCTTATCATTCTTACATACAAATGCAAAATCTCCAAAGATAAGGACGAAAAGTCTTTAATATTATCCGTTTTTTCAATCCTGAAATCTTGGATTAAGGAACGTTTTTGGAAATATAATGAATCTCAAGAGCAATCAAGTTTTAAAATTTTGTCTATGCATCATCAAAAGCAAAGCTGGTATAGCTATATAAGAGAGTATTGCAAAATCTGTAAGCCAATGGCAGAATTCAATGCTCCTACTGAAAATCTTCAAAAGATACCATCTCGGATATCCAATATACATTCTGTACTGACCACACAAGGTGAAACGGAAATAAACCAATTAGTAAATCTGTTCTACGAAGAAAATGCAAATAGTTTCCATTGTACTGAGCCTAAAAAAATAATCAAACAAAATATACACAACTTAATATACGCGATGATTCAGTATCCGCATTATTTTACGATTCTCCATTTTTATTTCTTTATTGCATTTACAAAAAATCGTAAATTTATGCTGGACAATCATTCGTCAATACCTGCTGCTAACACCGATTTCTGTCCTACACTTTTCTTTACTCAAGAAGAAAGAATACTATTTTCAGAAGATTATTATGTTGATTTGTTCAATAAGATTGCAACAATCTTTCATAATCGTCCAGACTCGATCTGGAATCGCATCAATATGCATACCGAGCCAAACTTTCAGCGCTTAAATTTTTTTGTATCCTTATACAATCACGACTGCGATATAAATCGCAGTTTTCGAGAAACACCTCTTGATTCGGAAAATTCGAATATGATGGCCATTGACCCGGCAGGCGATGATAGTTACTCTGATATTTCACATAGTTATGATGAATACGACCATATGCGACTCTCCTTCCAAGGAAAGACTTCAGAATTTAATCAAGCTAAATCAGATATTACTATACTGAATATTTTGTATCAGTTACGGCATCAAAAGTTATCCCGTTCCCAAAAAGAAGAGTTGATGAACTGCTTACAAAAAGAACCCGGCTATAAGTTAGCACTGTGGATTAAAAGAGTTCTTGAACCTCGTACGAGATTAACACTCGAGTGTGGTGTTGAGCCTACTTCTCACGTAAAAAAAGCCATTGAAAATTTATATTTAGCATTGCAAGAATTAAGTGATACGTATTCAGACGAACTTAGTATGGTCGAAGCAAACGAATACTTTGAGAAAATAAAGGAAACAGAAGGTTTGAATATTGCTCGAAAAGAATTACTTCAGATACTACCTCACAATTTTCAAGGTATACCTGTCCCGTCCGCAGACCATCCGGAATTGCAGCTAAAAGATCAATACGATTATATCTGCGAATATTTGAAGGTTCGCGGATATAACTTATCCGGCATTGGATTCTTTACTGAAATTGGCAGTAAATCTCATAAACCTATTGCATATAACTCGAATTACAATATGTTGGCAAAGGATATCCTGTACTTTTCTGAAAATATAGAACAGCATCGAGATCTCCTCTATCCGCTATGGTTTAAAGAACAACTCACCAATCCTCAGAAACACATTATCCTTACCCCAGAACAGCGAATGTCTATTCTACAACTGCAAGAAAGTATTATTCAATGCAACTGGGAAACACCTGATTATATCCAATTTATACAGATATACCATGATCCACTCGCATTCATTAATTGGATTAAGCAAAAACTCCGTTTGCAAGCTACTAATGATACCAGAAGAGCAAAATCATCTAAGTATATAGTTCTTGAAAACATGGATAAATTCAAATCTTTAACAAACTATTTTGCTGCCGCTGCCTTCTACCAGATGATCAGCAACCTAATCTACTTCATGCGTGAGGAGATGCTGTCGCTGCTCTAAATCCTTGCAGTGCGCGAATATCTATCAAGGGGGGATATCTATTCCTTTTACTTATATAGCAGTCCCCCTTCAGTGGAATGAATCATCAAGTCGATCTACGGCTATACTAATTGCACAAATCACATTTTATTATATAATTTGTGCATTACATAGCATAAACTTGAAATTTAAAATCATTTATGCTATGCTTTTATCAGGAGGGTTGCCGTATGATCGCTTCACACAAGCTCAGAAAACGAAATATCTACCTAAACAAGCTCATCGCCTTTCAGGACACCGAGCCGATCAAGGTCGTGACCGGCATTCGTCGCTGCGGCAAATCCAGTCTGCTCAAGCTGATGGCTGCCCATTTGCGTGAGAACGGTGTCAATGATGAACAGATCATCGAAATAAACTTCGAATCCTACGAGTTCATCAAAATGACCTCAGATGACCTGTATCAGTATGTGAAAGAGCGTTCACTGCCGGGCAAGCGGATGTATCTGTTTTTCGATGAATTGCAGCGTATGGCAGGCTGGGAAAACACGATCAATGCGTTTCGCGTGGATTTGGATTGCGACATCTACATCACCGGCTCCAACGCCTACTTGCTTTCGTCGGAATACTCCACCTATCTGTCCGGCCGCTGTGTGGAAATCAAAATGCTGCCGCTGTCGTTCGCAGAGTTTATCGATTTCCATGGTTTCACTATTCAAGAGGTCAAAAGCGCGCTCGGCGGTACGAAAAAGCAGGCAGTTGATGCCGACGGTACCCATTACGAGCTGCGTGAGATTTTTGACGCCTATATGCGGTACGGCGGCATGCCGGGTATTGCAGATGTCGGGTTGGAACAGGACAAGGCCCTTACCCTGCTGGACGGCATTTATTCGACCGTCATTGTGCGCGATATTCTAGAGCGCGAAAAGCGCAGAGGCCAGCGACAGATCACGGACGCAATTCTGCTCAAAAAAATCATTCTGTTTTTAGCAGATAATATCGGCAGTTCGGTTTCCGTATCCTCCATCGGCAATACGCTGGTCAACGAAGGCCTGCTCGACGAGGGCCACCGCAAGACAAAGCCCAGTGCGCATACGGTTCAGGCCTATGTGAATGCGCTGCTTGAAGCATACTTTTTCTACGATATCAAGCGTTTTGACATCAAGGGAAAGGAATTTCTGCGCACATTGGGCAAGTATTACATCGTAGATATCGGTCTGCGCAATTATCTGCTCGGTTTCCGCAACCGTGACAGCGGCCACGCGATTGAGAACGTCGTTTACTTCGAGCTGCTGTGCCGCGGCTATGATGTTGCCATCGGCAAGGTCGGCACTGCCGAGGTGGATTTCATTGCAACCAAGGCCGATGAGAAGCTGTATGTGCAGGTAACGGAATCCATGGAGAGCGAAACCGTGCGTGCGCGCGAGCTTGCTCCGCTGCAAAAAATCGCAGACAACTACGAAAAAATCGTGCTTTCACTCAATCCAGGCCTGGATTCGTCCTACGAAGGAATCAAGTCGCTGAATCTGATCGATTGGCTGCTGGAAAGTAAATAATAAAAGATAACCGCCAGGTTCCTCAAGTCGGAGAAACCTGGCGGTTACTTTTGAATATCAAATTTATCCGATGTGGCGCTGTGATGGTGTGGCGCTGGGAACAGCCTTTACCGCCTTACTCATCTCCTGCATCAGAGAGGCGTAACTGAGGTCAGACGGATCATCCGCATAGCGGATCCAGTAGTGGTCGTGCGCGACAATACCGTGCGTCTTGCGGCAGATCAGTTTTGGCTGGTAGAGCGTCAGTCCGGCGATGGCGAGCAGCTCTTTGGCATTCTGCCGCGTGGATGGGAAACACCGGTCGGCGAAGAATTTATCCAGCCGTGCAGCCGTCGGCGTCGCCTTGCCGTTCATGCCGAACAGCAGCACCGGCAAATGGGAAGGATTGAGCACCGTAAACTGCGGCTTGTTATTCTCATCATAGCAGACCTGTACTACGGGCGTCTCTTCCCAATAGATTGTGAAATCAACAGGTTTCATGCGAAATACTCCTTTAGCTGCTGCAATCTTATCTGCAGAATCGTACGGCAATAGTCGAGCATCTGTGCAGACAGCGGCAGACCATCGAATACGGTATCCGGAATGCTGTCCGGCAGGACAATCCCGCTCGGGAGCTGATTTACCAAGTGCAGCTGTTTGGAAAAGCTCGTAGAGAATGGTTTGGCTTTGCAGGAATACAGATATTGTTCAACCGGACGATGCTCCGCCTGCATGAAACCAAGTGCATAACCGTTGTCAAACAACGGTGGAAAACGGTATGAACCATCTGTTTCGTCCTTGAGAACGCCAAAATTATTCAGATGACGATCCTCATTGCAGATCAGGAAATCAAACAGCAGCATGGTGTTCAGATAGTCTCGTGCATCCAGCCCGGTCAGCGTACGAAACAGGTCAATGACAAGCGCATAGTTTTCTTTTGCGGAAACAGCCCATTGAATGGGCGCATCCGAACTTTCCACCATGGTCTCAAACGAAATATAACTCTCGTTCTTGTGACAGAAGTTGTGCGAAATCGTACCAAGCAGGAGTTTTTCATCGTCTACACGAATGCGGCATAGCTGATATTGCACGACAAGAATATGCAGCAGTTCACCAACACGCGAAGCAATGACTTCTGCAATGGCATCCTGATATTCACGCCCATGATCGACGCGATTCGCTTTGACATAGCAATCGGTTTCCGGCTGATACCATTTCATTGCGTCGCCCTTGCTCATAGCTGAAAGCAGTGACGGAATACTCGTCGCAGTTTCAATAAAACCATACAACGCACTCACCTGCCTTTACTACATTATATAGATTTCTTCCATTGGGACGCAAAAGATCATTGCAAGAATATAGAGAAACAAACAACTCCCGGCCGTGAAGATTGGTCAGGAGTGAAGAGTGCTAAGAGCTGGAATTATGGAGTTTTTCGAAGAAAACTTATAATTCAATCTATAACTAAAAACCGGAGCGAAGGCGATATCTGCACTGTGTAAACACGAAATACATAATCTGCGTTATGCCTTTACGCGCTACAGCACTTCGTACAGCTTGATAATACGTCCGAGCATCAGCGCAGACAGCACGGTTCCTACACCGATGCCGTAAAACGGGCTGTGGTTGATGATACACAGCAGGGCGCTGATCGCAACCATAGAAAGGTCAAACGAGTTCTTGACCGCGGAAAACCGCAGATGAAATACTTCGGAAATGGTGTTCACAATACCGTCTGTCGGCGTGAGCACCATTTTGCTCTTCACGCACAGAAATACGCCGGCCGCGGTGACAAACATGGTCAGCGTAAAGCAAAGCAGCCGCGTGGGCAGCGCGAACGGCAGCACAGGAATGAGCCAATCGTACACATCGGTCAGCACGCCGAATGCGAACGAAAGCGGGATTTCGAGCAGATAAGTAAGTGTAATTCTGCGCGACAGAATGCACTGCATCACTACAAAAATCAGATAACAGATGATGGACGCGGTGCCGAGTGAAATGCGATAAATCTCCGAAATGGCATACATAACCGAGCTGAATGCCGCCACACCGACGTTGTAGCGCACGTTCAGCACAACGGCCGCCGCGATCAGATTAAGACCGACAATGTACCAAACGGCACGCTTACCGGTGCTTGCAGTTGTTTCCATGTGCATTCTCCTTTAGCTGTTTTTCAGATTGTCCAACGTCTGAGTAATGAGTTTGAGCAGTGTATCCCGCTCCTCCGCGCTGATATGGTCAAGCAGCACATCGCCGAAGTCGGTGCAGTTGCGGTGCATGGTTTCGTGCAGCTCCTCACCCTGAGCGGTAAGCGTCACGGTTTTGTATCGTGCGTCATGCGAAGACACATGGGTGATGAGCAGGCCCTTGTTCACCATGCGCTCGACAATGGCACGCGCCGCCTGATGCGTAATCCCGAGGTGGGTTTTCAGGTCAGCGGCGGCGCTTTCCGGGTGCGCGTGGAAGAACAGAAGCGCGTCTGCCTGATCGGCGGTCAGACCAAGTTTTTTCAGATCGCGATTGCGCCGCTGTGTGATGGTATTTGATAGTTGCTGTATCTTTCGAGATAGAATATAGGTAGACTGCATGAATATCACCAGATTTTTATATAATATACAATACGTTGTATATTATCAGAAGAGTGCCGTTCTGTCAAGACGAATTCTTCCCCCGCCGAACAATTCCGGTTGTCAAATCTGCTGAAGCTGTGTTATGCTGTTGCTATCAGCAAGGCACTGCGGCAGGAGGCGTTGAACAATGGATCAGGGGCATATCATATTCCGTGTACTGCATCACGAGAATATTTCGATCACAATGGATGCAGGCGTATCGCTGTTTTTCGGTCTGCATGGACAGTATACGATTTCCACTGCGCAGGAAAGCTACACCATCGGTGCTTCCGAGGTATACGCCGTATCTCCGTTCACGCTGTACCGCGCTGTCAGCGGAGAGGATGCAGGCGTACTGCAGATTACGCTTTCGCCTGAAATTCTGCAAAAGGCTGACTGGCCGCAGCGGCAGATGATCGACTGCTATCTGTCCCGCAGTACACTGACGGATTCGGTCGCGCAGGACATTCGCAGACGGTGTGCGACACTGTTCCGGCTGTATTTTCAGCAGACTGATCAGGTGGAACTGCAGCGGCAGGCGGTATCGCTAGCCTCTCTGCTGTGGAGCCGCTTTTCCACAACCGACTCGGTTCAGCCGGAAGATAGCATCAACACGCTGAAACTGCTGGAATCCGCACTGAAAATGATCCATACGCAGTGGAACCAGTCGATTTCCCTGTCCGAGACGGCAGCACAGCTGTATGTATCGGACAGCTATATCTCGCGTGTGTTCAAAAAATATGTGGGAACCACATTTACCAAGTATCTGGTCGATCTGCGGCTGTCCCATGCGGTCAATGATCTGAAAGGCACGGACTCAGTAACCGAGATTGCCTATCGAAACGGTTTTAAGAGCGATAACTCGTTCATCGACTTTTTCAAGAAAGCCTACGGGTGCACACCGGGCAAATACCGTCAGCAGCTGAAACAGTCTGCCGATACACCGGAGCCGCCTAAAGAGGATGTTTCGGACTGGCTGCAGGAACTGCTGCAGTATGCAGACGGCGCAAGTCTGTATTCAAAGAGTGCACCGACTGTCATTCGCAAGACGGTTCGTCTGCCTGAGACGCAGGATGGCGAACCGATTTGCCAGAGTTGGCGACAGATGGTGAACATCGGCTACGCGCATGACGGTCTGATCGGCTCGGTGCAGGAGCAGCTGCGTCGTGCGCAGAAGGAGATTGGCTTTACCTATCTTCGGTTTCACGGCATTTTCGATGATGATATGCATATTTATCAGGAAAACGAGGATGGTTCACCGTGGTTTAATTTTGCCTACGCCGACCTGCTGTTCGACTTCATTCAAGAGATTGGGCTGATTCCGTATGTGGAGCTCGGTTATATGCCGTCTAAATTGGCAAAAACGCAGTATACCGTGTTCGACAATCCGGCAATCTGTATCAGCATGTACAATGATTCGGAAAAGTGGCAGGCGTTGGTGCAGGCATGCCTGTCGCACTGGATTGACAAATACGGTTTGGCGAATGTGCGCAAATGGCGATTCACCGTGTTTTCGATGAATTACAGCAGACTGCAGTATACCGCGCCGGTCATGTCACACGAGGACTACTGCAAGATGTTTGAAGCGACCTATCAGACGATTAAAATGATCGATCCCGAACTAAAGCTGGGAGGTGCCGGATGCTTTCCGGGTATTGCACTTGCACCGGACGGTCTGCGTCGGTTTCTTCTCGATGTTAAGGAGCACGGCTGTCCGCCGGATTTCATCACGGTACAATGCTATCCGCACGAAGACTTTTCACAAGATAGTGATTTCTTCTATTTTACCTCTAAACAGACCTCGATGCCGTCGGTGCTGAGTAAGGACAGTAGTTTTACCCTGCACTTTCTGCAGCGGCTGGACCGTATTCGGCAGGAAATTGGCTTTGCAGACTGCCCGATTGTGGTTGAGGAGTGGAACTCTACCTTATGGCAGCGTGATATTTCGGGGGACACCTGCTATAAGGCGGCATGGCTGATCAAAAATGCTCTGCAGAATTACGATCAGGCGCAATATCTCGGCTACTGGCTGCTGACCGACTTTCTTGACGAATGGCTGGTGCCGGGCGGCGTATTTCATGGCGGATACGGTCTGTTTACCATCAACGGCATACCCAAGGCGGGATATCAGGCACTGCGGATGCTGAATCGAATCGGTGAACGCAAAATTGCTTCCGGTGAGGGCTGGTTTGTCTCCCAATCAGAAAATACAATTCAGGTCTATCTGTATCATTACTGCCATTATGATGCGCTGTATCGCTACCGCTACCAGAAGCTGACCGATCCGCACGATGCCTACAAGGTGTTCGAGAGCGACGGACGGCTTAAAATCGAATTGGAGCTGTGTGGTTTGGATCCAGGCATATATCGGCAGGAAATCTGGACGATCAACCGTTCGGCCGGGTCGACCTTCGACCGTTGGATCGAGATGGGAGCTCCCGGAGTTATGACACCGGAGGATTTGAAGTACCTGAACGACATGGCGCAGCCGCTCTGTAAAATCCGGGATACGGATACCGTGGGTACGTTGCGCCTGCAGGCGGAGCTGGAGCCTCATGAGGTTCGTCTGATCGTGTTAAAAAAGAGAGATGGATAAAACTATCATTTGTGAAAATCCATGATTTTTGCAAAGCTATACCAAAAAACTGAACTATATCGCATAAAAATCCCCAGTCATACAAAGAAACCGCCGGAATATCGGGAGCGATATTCCGGCTTTTCTGTATTTCTTCTCTGTATTTGCGAGTAAACTGTAAGCATGAAAATGAGCAGACCTGCAGGAAAACGCTCACACAAGAAAGAAAAGGGGAGAAAAACATGGCATCAGCAAAACAGACTGTGCAGAGCAATGCAAGCACAAATGTAAAAACCAGCATCTTTGAAAAGATCTCCTACGGCATGGGCGATGTTGCATGCAACGTCGTATTCGCACTCACCAGCGGTCTGATCACGTACTTCTACACCAACGTCATGAGCGTATCGGCGGCTTTGGTCGGTATGATCATGCTGATTTCGCGCATTTTTGACGGTATTTCCGATGTAGCAATCGGCTTCATCATGGACAAGGTACACTCCAAGCACGGACGAGGCCGAGCGTGGGTGCTCTGGATGGCACTTCCGTACGGCATTTCCGCCGTAGCGCTGTTCTGTCTGCCCGCAAATGCAACAGCGGCTGTGCAGGCCATCTACATTTTCATCACCTATAACCTGTGTACAACGGTAGTCTACACCGCGCTGAACCTGCCGTATGGCGCAATGGCTCCGCTGATGACCAGCAACGAGCAGGATCTGGCTAAGATCAACCTGTTCCGCATGGCGATGTCGCCGATTGGCAACATGATCGTTTCTGCGGCCTCCCTGCCCATCATCAACCGCATGGGCGGCGATCAGGCGGCGTGGATCAAGGTAACGCTCATCTACTCGGTAGTCGCTATCGGCCTGCTTCTCTGGTGCTTCTTCGGCACCAAGGAACGCGTCAACACCCAGGCAGCACAGGAAGCAGAAAAGCTGCCGGCAAGCGTCCGTTTTGGCGCACTGATCCACAATAAGTACTTTATCATGCTCCTGCTGACCGCGCTGTTCCTTGCTGTTTATCAGACGGTCAACGGCACCTGTGCGACTTGGTATTCGCAGTATATCCTTGGCAACGAAGAATACTATGGCATGCTCAACTTGGCGGAGGGTATCCCGGGAACCATCGTTATTATGTTTCTTGCGCCGTTCATCAAGAAGTTCGGCAAGCGCAATCTGGTTCTCGCCGGTGCAGTTTTGACCATGGTCGCTCAGCTTACACTGCTGGCAGTTCCGGCCAACCCGACCTTTGTAGCTGTGATCGCAGCGGTGCGCGGCATTGGCAAGGCGCCCCTGTTCGGCTGCGTGTTTACCATGATGGCGGACGTTGTCAACTACGGCCACTGGAAGACCGGTGTGCGCGTACAAGCCCTTATCTTTAGCGCAGCTACGGTCGGTCAGAAGTTTGGCGGCGGTATTGCAGGCGCGATTGTCGGTCAGCTGATGGATATGTCGGGCTTTACCGGTCTAGAGCAGGAAATCCCCTCAGCGGTTGCGATGGTTGAAAACCTGTACATTTGGGGCGCCGTTTTTTCATGGGCAGTTATCGCAGTACTGATGCTGGCCTATAAGCTGGACAAGCAGTATGACGGCATGATTTCGGATATGGAGCAGAAGGGTATGCTCAAGCAGGCAGACTGACAAGGAGAATCGCAATGTATCAGAACTATCAATATGAAGTAGATCCCAAGGATCCCTTCAAGCCCCTGTATCAGGGCACGTTCGAGGAAACCGTTGAGGTCGGCGGCAAAACGCGCCGGTATCTGCTGTATATCCCGGAGGGGGCGCGCCCCTCGACGGCAGGTGTGTTGGTTCTGCCGGAGAACGGCAAGACAGCGGATGACCTGTGGCGTGAGAGCGGTTGGCGTATGATTGCGGATACCGAGGAGACTAAGGAAAAGCTGATCTTGTTTTTTCTCGAGCCGGAAAACGGCAAATGGCAGCTTGACGAGCCTTACGGCAAGCCGGACGGCGATGTAGCATACATTGAGCAGGTGTATCTCGCGGGCACACAGCGGCTGCAGTTCTGCGTGCACGAGTCCAAGTTTTACCTGACCGGCTGCCGCGAGGGCGGCGTGATGGCCAACATGGCGGCGATGTACAATCCCGCCGTGTGGGCAGGCGTGGTCAGTGTGGGTGGCTCGGAGGTGCCGGAGGACTACCGCAAGGCGGCGGCAGCGGATTTCTGCACCAATCTGGACGGCTTTATCGACGAAACACACCGTCTGAACCTCAAAAAAAGCGATATCCCGATGCCTGCATGGGTGATCGACGATCCGGAAGTCCCGACCGGGACGGACAATGGTACGGCGGCTTACTGGCGCGCGTCCTGCGGCATCACGGAAACGGGGCACCAGATCATGCCCGACGTGATGGAATATGTCCGCACGGAGGAGCCGCCCTACGCACCCAATCAGGAAAAGCAGGCATTCCGCGTTTGTACGAGCGCAATCGCAGGCGCTTCCGCGGATTATGCCAATCCGCTGCTGCGTCGGATTTGGAAGGACTTCCTGTACCGGCAGCGCCGCTGGATGAGCGGCCCGGGCGGCGACCTGCGCGTCACAAAGGACCCGGTGGCCGACCTCGGTATGGAATACCATTACGAGGGGATCGGCGGCTGGATGCGCGAATGGTATGTTTACGTACCGGAGCAAGTCAAGGCGCAGCCGGAAAAGCCGGTTCCGTTGGTATTCGCGATGCACGGCTATACCTGCGCAGGCGAAATCTACGCGGGCAATTCCGAGTGGTACAAGGTTGCGGATAAGCATGGCTTTATTGTGGTGCATCCTTCGGCAACGCCGGGACAGATGCTGATGAGCAATCAGGCGTGCGACCCGGATAATGTGCCGCTGCCGGCATGGAACTTCATGCACAATGCGCCGGACGGACCGGATGAACTGGAGTTCTTCCGCGCGATGCTGGAAAAAACCTGCGCGGCGCATGCGATTGACCGCAGCCGCGTTTATGCGACCGGCCATTCGCATGGCTCGGTCATGACGCAGGTTCTGGCGATGGCGATGAGCGAGGTATTCGCGGCGGTCGCGCCCTGTTCGGGTATTGTTTTTCAAATGCCGGATATGAATATCCGTGCCCTGCCTGAGATCGTAAGCCGTAAAGATGTTCCGGTACCGATCTGGATGTTCGGCGGCGAACAGGAGGCTTGGCTGCTGCCGAACAAACCAACGGCGGACAACGAGACCGGCAACAGCCTGCGCATCTGGCGTGGCATCAACCATATGATGCCCGAGATGCCGGACGATTTCTCGACCGGCTGGACGGTGCATGGCCGCTGGAACGATCTGACCTACCGCCGCGGCGACGGCGCGCCGATGGTGAATTTCACTTGGGTGGACTATATGCCGCATGCGACCATGACTGAGATGAGTTTCCGTATCTGGGAGGAGTTCTTCAGCAAATTCTCTCGTGTAGACGGCGAGATCAAATATAATCCAGGAGTATAGATGAGCAAAACTTGTTTTGCGCTGCCGACATATAAGCACAATGCAGCCGGGCCTCTCAATCACGAGAGACCCAGCTGTATTTTTCCTGAGATTCAAGATAAAGTGCCATTTGAGTATAATATCCAATCTTGCGTTCGAGCGTTTTCACAACAGAAAGGTACAGCAAAATGGTGTTTGGCAAATGGTATATGCTCATCTATCAGATCAAGGGAGAACAGGTCTTTGTTGAATATGTGATTGACAGACGACAGGATTATCGATGGCTGATTCAGTAAAATCCCCATACATCATCTGACGAGCGCAGGCAGAAATGTCTGCGCTCGTTTTATAGAATTCACTCGCATTTAGATATGTTGAGATGCAGAAGAAACCTTGGAGCATCTTCGGTAAAAGGTATTAGGCTTCAGCCCAGTCTGCCGCATGGCCTCAGCCGCGGTAATCTCTCCTGCACGCCATCGCGCAACGACCCGCTCGAAGTTGTCCGGCAGAGGCATCGGCTTACGGCCGGTGTACTTGCCCTGCTCTTTGGCGATGGCGATGCCCTCGCGCTGGCGCTGTAAGATGTACTCGCGTTCCAACTCTGCGACTGCCGCGAACACGGTGAGCATAAACTTGCCGGTGGGCGTGGTCGTGTCGATGGCCTCTTTGCGGCTGACGAACTCTACATGTTTTTCGGTCAGTCGTTCCACGAGATCAAGCAGGTCGCGCGTGTTTCGTGCGAACCGGCTGATGGATTCTACGATAACCGTGTCACCGCGCCGGACGTATTCCATCATGCGGGTAAGCTCTGGGCGGTCGGCGTTTTTGCCGCTTGCCTTTTCGATGAAAACCTCGTCAACACCAAGTTCACGCAGCAGGACTTCCTGACGCGCAGTGTTCTGTTCCTCGGTGCTGACGCGGATGTATCCAATCTTCAAATCTGTTCCTCCATTCATTGCAATAGGGTCACCTCACGTTTTTACATATTTCAAAATTTCGAAAACAACCCTATTGACATAGTTTTCCGTTGTTTCAGATGGGTATAGCCTAATGACACGCTCAAAAAATACCGGCTCTTGATGAGTCGGTATTTTTGTGTTTAGTCATCGTCAATGATATCGGCCAGCAGACCGATAATAGTCAGCGCACCGAGAATAACTTTTCCTGGATTCATGCGTTTACCTCCATTAACTATCTGAGAAATTTTCGACGGCCTCGATAATCAAGTCGACCACCGCGCCTACAGCCTGGAAAATAGGGCCTAATGGAATCACAAGCAACATCTCCTTTCCTTAAGATGCGTACAGCAGTTCGCCGGTCATCTCGTGGAGCAGGGTAGGGTCGTACAGCATTTCTTCGATTTCTTCCTCGGAGCAGCCATAGTCGAGCAGTGCCTGTACTTCTTCAGTCGAAACACCGAAGGCTTTTGCAACACTGAATAAGTCGTCATAGTTCGGAGGCGTATCTACGCAGTAGTCACGGTAATATGGAGAATAACGCCGCCACCAATGCTCATAGCTGGTTCTCGGTGCGAATGTCCCGGTAGTGATACGGCCGGTGCGGTCGATTTTCATGATTTCTCCTTCCTGCGGTTCGAGAATATCAGTGGGCGCTTTCAGCCGCAGCTTTTTCAGCGTCTTGCACAGAATTTCCTGCGTCGAGGCGTAAAGCAGAAATCCATCATAGAACATTACGCACAATGGGTTATCTCCGACAACGAACCAGATGGAGTTATCCTTATCCAGAACCGTAAACACAAAAGAACCCTCGACCTTTTCAGCCATAGCTTGTAGGCTGTCGAAGTCGAGGGTTTTCTGCTGTTCAAGAAGCTGTACCGCAATGTAACTATCCGTTTCAACACTCGTCATTGGCAGACTTTCTTCCATTCGTAACTCTTTGTCGTTCCACAGCACTCCGTTGTGTGCGAGAGCAAAGCTGTTTCCGTCAACGTGACCAAGGAACGGGTGGTTGTTCTGGTTAAACTGCGCATTACCCTGTGTGGTCATGCGGGTATGTCCCATGACCACGTTCACACCGTTCGGAATGTGGATCTTCATTTTCCGAGCGGGAAGTGGACGCTTGTAGATCCGAAGGCGGTCGTTAAAGTTATAGGCGATGCCGGTCGCATCCGTGCCGCGAACTTGACACTCTCTTGCGAGAATGTTCAAAATTTTATTCTTCGTGTGGGTGCTGAGGCACTCCTTAAAATCGATTAGACCGAATAAACTACACATATTACTCCTCCTCCGAAGTGTTTACAGGTTCATTTACATAAAGCCGACGCTCTTTCAAATACTGAATAAGCTCCGGCTCAGTGACATCATCCAGAAAATCAAACCAGCTAAGCTCCTGTACAGCGGTGTCCGACATGGAAACAGCCACCTCGACGAGATGGTTGACCATCTGCAAGGTGGCTTTCA
>OLVP01000236.1_pt1 | contig 48903 bp, 37 predicted proteins | sample 1673281 | NCBI WGS metagenome assembly OLVP01 (sample SAMEA3178940, study PRJEB25190) | human gut metagenome | biome: human gut; feature: human-associated habitat; material: faeces | place: Austria | collected 2013
TGACAAAAAATCTTCTCACAAAATCAAGCACAGAAAGATTCCGAGAGAACATTTTATTTCAGAGACTATACAGTCATGATCTCTTTTGTCTTTTCTTCTACTGCCTTATCAACACGCTCAATGGTCTTGTCCGTCAGTTTCTGCATCTTTTCAGTCAGATCAGCTAACTCATCCTCAGTGATCTCGCCTGCTTTTTCTGCCTTTTTAAATGCATCATTTGCATCGCGGCGGATATTGCGGACAGCAACCTTTGCATTGTCACCTTTCTTCTTTACATCCTTTGCAACCTCTTTTCTGCGATCCTCTGTCATCTCCGGAAAGATCAGACGGATGCAATTTCCATCGTTGGTAGGATTGATACCTAATTCAGATGTAAGAATAGCTTTCTCAATAGCTTTTAATAAACTCTTTTCCCAAGGCTGGATCACGATCATACGTGCTTCCGGAACAGATACGTTTCCTACCTGCTGAAGAGGTGTTGGTGTTCCATAGTAATCTACTTTGATCTTGTCAAGAACATGTGGGTTTGCACGACCTGCACGGATGGTACCGTAATCAGCGATCAGAACCTCCATTGTCTTGTCCATCTTATCCTGATAAAATTTTAAATCTTCCATAAAATTCCCTCCTGAACATACAGCTTTTGCTGTCATTTTATTTTTCTGTAATGATCTTAACTTTATTACCCAGCTGTAACAATGGTTCCATTAATACGACCCTGCATAGCATTTGCAATACCATCTGCTTCATTAAGGCTGAATACTGCCATCGGCATCTTGTGTTCCATACACATAATGGATGCAGTCAGGTCTACTACTGCTAACTTACGGTCGATCACTTCCTGAATAGAAATCGTATCGAATTTCTTCGCATCTGGATTTACCTTTGGATCGCTATCATATACACCATCAATTGCCTTTGCAAGAAGTATACAGTCAGCTTCCATCTCAATGGCACGCAGTGTAATACCTGTATCCGTTGAGAAATACGGATGTCCTGTACCACCTGCAAAAAATACAACTTTTCCTTCTGAAAAGCACTTATTTGCCTGATCTTTTGAGAACAGCTGGGTCATAGTACCGCATGCAAATGGAGTAAAGATCTCAGTCTGCATTCCTGCATTACGGAAAATTTCAGAAACATAGATACAGTTCATAACAGTTGCTAACATACCGATCTGATCTGCTTTAGTACGCTCGATCGCATCGCTGGTACGGCCTCTCCAGAAGTTTCCGCCTCCGATAACAATACCTACCTGAACACCTGCATCTACAGATAACTTCACCTGTCTTGCCACTTCTTTTACAGTATCTTCGTCGAAACCGGTCTTCTTAGGACCTGCAAGGGCTTCGCCGCTTAATTTCAAAAATACACGGTTCATTTTCATAAATGAATATCTCCTTGTGTTGGATTATACTTTATTAAGTATACCATAGGAATGGATATTTGGAAAGAAAAAATAGTCATTTTATAAAATAGTAGAAAATAAAATTGAGATTTTAGTTATTATATACTATAATAGAAAAAAACATTTCTATATTCTGCCAATAAGCAGGTATAGAACTGATCTGGGAGGAATGATCGTATGGATTGGTTTCGCAATAAAAAAGATACAAAACAACCACAGGAACCTACTGCTCCTGTAATTTCACAGCCGGATATCCAAACTGAAGATGTTAGCAGCCGTAATCAGTGCCTGGCTCAGTTGGATAAACTATTTGCGCCTGTCCCATCTAAGGGAATGGCTGTAAAAATATATCTGGAAAACTTCAAAAGTTTAAATCAGGCATTCGGATACGAATACTGCGAAAAGCTGTTATCACAGATCACAGCTTATTTAAAGGATATTTCTGAAGTAACTGTTTACCGCTATATTGGTGTGGAATTTATCCTTATTTTGGATGGCTGCACAGAAGGACAGGCATCTGCTCTGGCTGACACGGTCTTAGAGCGTTTTGAAAATGTATGGAAGGTAGATAATGTTGACTGTCTGTGTTCTGCCCAGATCGGCCTGTGTTCCTATCCTAAACACAGTGAGAATACACAGATGCTTTTAAAGCACCTGGATATAGCGGTACAGGCTGCTACTGAGCAGGGTGCCAACCAGTCTGCAGTATATGATTCTGTTCTCCACGAAAAAGCTATCCGCCGTCAGGCCATTGCCCGCTATCTGCAGACAGCTCTGGAAAAGAACGAACTGGAAGTACGCTACCGTCCTACTTATAATTTAAAGGAGAAACGCTTTACAAGAGCAGATTCTTATATGCGGATCTTTATTCAGGGCATCGGCCTTGTAGGTGCTGCTGAATTTATCCCGATCGCAGAAGACTCTGGGCAGATCCGTGCTGTAGGCTATTATGCATTAGAACATGCAGGACAGTTTATACATGAACTGATCCAGGCAAAAAAAGACTTTGAATCAATTTGTATACCGGTATCCCCGATCCTGCTGGTTCAAGAAGATTTCTTAGATCAGGTAAACAATATTCTTGACCGTTATGAAATTCCAGAAGGGAAACTGGCTCTGGAATTGGATGATGAAGCATTGTCCAGCGTTTACATCAACGTAAATGTTATTATGCAGGAACTGTCCTCTATGGGTGTGGAACTGGTATTAAATCATTTCGGCTCCGGCTGTGCTCCTGTGACCAGTGTTCTGGATCTGCCTGTCAATACTGTTAAACTGGAACGTATGTTTGTATGGCAGTTAGAGAATAATCCTGCTTCTGCCTGCATTGCAGGAGGACTGATCCAGATTGCCAGAGATCTTGATCTGCGCATCATCGCAGAAGGCGTGGAAACGGAAAACCAGATCAAGGCATTAAATCATTATGCCTGCACTTATCAGCAAGGCTTCTACTACGCTCCAACCATGGAGAAAGATGTTCTGATGAAAGTATTGGGAAGCACCCTGGAAGAATCACGGGTCACTATTGAAGAAGAAAAATTAAAAATGAAACGATAACATAATGCACACCCCCCGCCGTTATGGCGGGGGCTTTGTTTATTTCTTTATTAGGAAAGACCACCTACAACGCCTTTTTGAATTAAAATGCCCAGGATACAGGTTCTATAATATCTTACAGATCACCCAGCTTCTCCCGTATGCTTCTTGCATCCGTATCTGACAGTGTATCACAGATATCATAGATTTTTGCCGTGAGCTGCGGATCATTACCCACATTTTTAATGATCCACAGTCTGGATTCTCCGGACTTTTTGAAACGAAGGACTTTTGCAATGGTAAACAGAAGTTCTTTTTCTTTTGCATCATTTGCATCTCTAAGCTGCTTTTGCTGATAACGTTTCTGCTTTTTTTCGTATTTACTTACCTTTGTCTTTTCTCTCTGTGCAATAGCCGCTTCTGGAGTACCATAACCTTTCTCCAGCCAGATGGTCTCTACCGTGTATTTGCAGTCTTCTATAGTCATAACAGCCATGGAAAGAGGCAGCGTATTTCTCTTATAACCGCAGCTTCCCGGATTCAGCCATAATCTTCCGGCAATCTCCTGCTGCTGATACATATGGGAATGGCCAAAAATCACTACCTGGGCATCCCCTAATGCTACCGGGATATCTGTTCTCTGATGAGCCATGACCATTTTCACGCCGCCAATCTCAAAGCGCTTGATCCCCGGAAGCCCTCCAGACCAGCCTCTGTCATTGTTCCCACGTACTGCATAAAGTGGCTGCTTCCCGCTTAATTTCATATAAAGCATCTGTGTATCAAAATCACCTGCATGTACGATCACATCACAGGTCTCTACTATCTTCTCTACTTCCGGGCGTAATACTCCATGGGTATCTGCCATTACTGCCACCCTTACAGGTCCCCGTTCCATACCTGTTTCCTCCTGTTGTGTATAAAATGATGTACCAGTTTATTATAAACGATTCCTTAGCCACTGACAATGGAGCAGTTTTTTTATTGTTTTTTTCTGACAATTTTGTGAACATTATTGTGAGATAGCCAGGTGGATGTTATACTATAAAATGATGATTTAAGAATTTTGAAAGGGGAAAATACATGATAAAAACATACAAAAAACTATTCCTATCCCTTGGGGCTGTCATCATTTTAAGTACAGGTACTGCTATCTGCGCACAGGCATCCACTGCAGGATGGGTCAGTGAAGATGGTGTCTGGAAGTACCTGGAAGCCTCTGGAAATTATGCATACAACACCTGGAAAATCTCCGGTGATAACTCTTATTATCTTGACAGCAACGGAGTCATTGCTGTAAACCAGTGGATCGATGATACTTATTATGTAAATGGCGATGGTGTTATGGTAAAAAACTCCTGGATCCAGCTGACTGAAGATACTTCCCAGAAAAAATCCGGCTGGTATTATGTAGATGCCAAGGGAAAAATGATAAAAGATAAATGGAGCACTATCGGAGACAAAAAGTATGCCTTTGACAGTGATGGTAAAATGCGCACAGGCTGGTATTTTGACAACGATGATATTTATTATCTGGGTGAAAAAGGCTATGCAAAGACCGGCTGGCTGTGCCTGGATTATGATGAAGATAACAAACCGGAGGATGGGACTGTTTCTGAAGTCCGTACTTCTGCTTCTGACACTGCCAAATGGTTCTACTTCCAGACAAACGGCAAGGCCAAACGTTCTAAAAATGATTCCTACTCTGCAGAGACCATTGGGGATAATAAATACTATTTTAATGATGAAGGCGTTATGATGACCGGTTGGGTAGCTGTAAAAAGCAATGCAAAAACAGGCGATACTTCCGGCATCAGCAAATTTGTATACCTTGGCGGTGCTGACGAGGGCATTATGGCAAAGAATAAATGGCTGGAACTTTCTGAACACCCAGGTGATTCTGATGATAAAGATGAGATCAGTGCCGACAGCAACAGCGATGAAGTACCGGATGAAGGAGAATCCAACTGGTACTATTTCGACAGTGACGGTACAGCAGCTTATTTAAACAGCAAAGCAGCCAATATGAGCAAAGCAACTACAAAAATAGACGGAAGTTCTTATTTCTTCAATGCTTATGGCGTCCGCCAGACCGGACTGATCCATATCGTCACCTCTTCAGGCAAAGATTTTACCGGATATTTTGGTGAAAATGATTCTGACGGAAAGATGATCACCGGTAAACGTTCTAATTTAAGTGTAGATGGCGAAAGCGCTTCTTACTATTTTAGCGAATCCGGCTCTGATAAAGGCTGCGGTTATAATGGTGCAAAAGATGATTATCTGTATTATCAGGGACGTCTTGTAAAAGCAGACAGCGGTTCTGATTTCCAGGTATTTTATGTAAATAACAAGCTGTATCTGGTCAATGAATCCGGCAAGATCCAGTCTTCCAGCAAAAACTACAAGGTAAATGGAACCTGGACTTTCAAAATCTCCGGCGGTTCTATCTATTTCATTGATGATGACAAGGAATCGGCAGGAAAAGTAACTTCTTCTGATGCAGAATCTCTTCCGGAGATCATCTACGATAAAGAATATACTCTATAGTTAAGAGGCCCTTTTTAAGAAAATGTCCCGGCACTGGATTTTTCCTCTGCCGGGACATTTATTTTCCTATGACTCTCTATATAATGATGTGAGTGTCAAAAGTAAATTTTGCCACTCACTGATGTAACCGGATTGCTCCATTGCTATGCAATTCCCGCAATCCTCGAACACCTCAAACTCCCATAAAATGGCGTGTTCACACCATTTTATTTCGTTTTCGGTGTTCGGCGTGTCAATAAGTATAAATTGCTTATTTGTGCGAGCACAAACGCAATTTATATTTTTGACACTTACATCATATAGTTTCTTTTTTCTTCCTTTTATAATTTTTTTCAGCTACCAAGAAGATTCCTAATACCAGTATATCTGCTGCAGCCAGTCCTGCTTCCCACAGAGGGAATGGAGCCCTGATCGCAGGCTTTAATACACTTCTATCTCCTGTTTCTTCTGCGTAAGCCTGATTTCTTACTACGGCGTTTAAGTACATATAAATAATATCTTTTGCAGCTTTTCTCAGTTCCTGGTCATAGGCAGCTTTATTTCCCTCATTTTTAAAAGCAAAGCTTCCATCATTCATGAAACCATCCATCCACAGGGTCCCGCCTGCAAAAAGAGCCTGATCTCCATTCATATATCTGTGGTGATCAGAATAATCTGTGATAACTGCTCCCTTAAATCCCCACTCTTCTCTTAAAATACCGGTAAGAAGACCCTTGCTGCCTCCGGCCCACACAGCGCCCAGACGGTTGTAGGAAGACATAAGCCCTGTAGCCCCATTTTCCTGTACGATCATCTGGAACGGTTTTAAATAAGTTTCCCGTAATGTCTGCTCTGTCATCCAGGTATAGACTCCGTCTCTGTAAATACCAGATTCCTGGTCATTGCAGATCAGATGTTTTACATAACAATAAACTCCCATATCCATACTTCCAGCTACAGCTGCGCCGCACATTTTGCCAGAAAGCAGACTGTCCTCGGAATAATATTCGTAATTGCGGCCATCAAAAGGACTGCGGTGCAGGTTCACAGCCGGAGCATACCAGCCACTGTAACCAAACTGCCCAGCTTCTTTTCCTACTGCCCGCCCCATTTCCTGGGATAATCCTGTATTCCAGGACTGTGCCATAATGCCTGCATTGGGAAAGCCGGTACCTGTTGGATTCTGGTTGAAACTTCCGATCTGGGCCGGTCCGTCAGCTTCTCTTGCCAAAGGTTTTCCGATGCTTTTCAGTTTTTCCGTTTTTACGTATCCGTGAAGAAACAATTCTTCTGTTTCTTCTTCTGTCAGCTGGTTTAGGACTTCTTCCCACTTAGGATCATTATAATCAGCGCCTAACTCATAACCAAGTTTTGTAACAGTTCCATTTTTTTCAATAAGGAGTCCCTTATCATCACCGAAGATCACCTCTTCTGTCTCCATGGCCTCTGCATTTTCATCTGCCTGTTCCTGTGTATACAAATTAAAAGCTGCAGTTCTTTTGGGAAGCAGACGGCTTTTTACAGGCGTTTTAGGAAAGGTCTCATCAAAGTTACTGCGAGTCATATAATTAATATACTGACCACTGTCTGTACCGTCTATACCTACACCATCAACTGCGCCGGTACCTGTCATTTTATTAGAAACTGCCGCTCCTGTATATGGATCTGCAGGATACTGGACATTTTCTTTTAGTGCAAGGCTTATTTGAGCCCCAGGGATATCTGCTGTCTCATGGGCATTTTTACGGATGGAAAACTGATAATCGCCAGGATCCAGTTCATAGCCAGTAAAACCATTATGATTGCTGTCATTGTAATCATAGGCAGCCATATCTTCTGATTTTACACATAAGGTTATTTCTTCACTTTCTCCAGGTGCCAGTTCCTTTGTTTTTCCATAATCTGCAAGTACAACATCCGGTTTTTCAATCCCACCAGGCTCATAAGGAGGGGTGTAATACAACTGGACCACATCTTTTCCTGATATCTGCCCGATGTTAGTTACCTGAACGGTTATCTCTACAATACTGTCTGCTGCCAGTTTTTCTTTTTTCCCCGGGGCTTTTACCACCTTCCAGTCAAAATCGGTGTAAGACAGACCATAGCCAAAAGGATACTGCACTACCGCATCATAACCCTTTCCATGAAGATTGCGGTACTTATCCCAGTAGTTTTCTGCATCTGCTGTTTCATACCATTTATAACCAATATAAATACCTTCTGCATAGTCCACATAGGATACCTGGTCATATTTAAAGGATTCTCCCAGATTACCGCTTTTTGTACCATCAAAGGGATACAGACCTTCTCCATTTTTATAAGCCCCCACACCATTTGCAGCTGCATTAGCATAGCTGGCTGCAGTAGAAAAATTATAAGCCCAGGTATCTGCGGTGCGGCCGGAAGGACTTATTTTTCCCCACAAAAGGTCAGGAAGAGCCTCAGCTGAATATTCCCCGGTCATACCTGCCATAATGCAGGCGCCGATGCCAGGCGTAAGGTCGATCGCTCCTAAAGTCATTACATTCCCTGTATTTAATAGAAGGATGACATTTTTAAAATTCTCTCCCAGATACTTTAAAAGTCCCTCTTCTTCTGTGGAAAGATCCAGATAGGTACGGCGTTTATCTACCAGCAGCTGGCCGTTTTTCTTATTTTTCTTGTACTGCAGCTGGGTACAGTCACTGCTCTCTCCGGAAAAACGGCCTACTACCATAATAGCTGTATCAGAGTAATCTTTCGCATCTTGAAGCATTTCCTCTGTATAATATTCCCGGTCACTGATATCCGGTTCATACAGACGGCATGTTTCCTCCGGCCAGCTTTCCAGAGTAGCTGTTTTTGCACGTTTCGGCTGAAAATCTTCATACATGTGGGTCAGTTCTTCATTATAAGAAATGCCAGACTCCTTTAAAGCACCCAGAAAATCCAGTTCCACTTTTTCAACTCTTCCAGAACCGGAACCACTTCCTAACCACTGAGTAGAAGCCCAGCCAAATACATTTACCCGGGTAATATCTTCAGATAATGGCAGTGTATTATTCTCATTTTTTAATAACACTGCTCCTTCTGCCTCAATCTGCTCTGCAAGCCGGCGGCTGTCATCTGCTGCAGCTTTTTTTTCCTCTTCTGATACATTAGTGCGGCTGCCGCAAAGGTACAGATCAATGGTTTCCCTGAATACAAAAGCAGCTGTGCTAAATATCAGCATAAAAGCCAGTAAAATAGCTGAAATGCAAAAAAAGAACCTGTACCGGAAAGGGATTTTCCCTCTGGGATTCAGGGTGGAAATTCTTTCTGGTCTCTGGTTCTTTTTCATAAGGTACCTCACAATTTTTATGGGATATCCGCATTAACCGCGGATTTATAACTGTCAGTCAGTTATGCGGCATGTCTGCTGCTGGTTTTACAGGCATCCGTAAATTCTTTTAATTTTCTCTTTGCATCTTCAGTCAGGTTCTGTGGAACAGCGATCTGGATAGTCACATACTGGTCGCCTTTGATCTTTGGATCTTTCATAGAAACAATACCTCTGCCGGCAAGACGGATCTTTGAACCACATCGTGTTCCTTCTTTGATCTTGCAGGAAACATTGCCGTACAATGTAGGTACAATGATCTCCCCGCCTAAAACTGCAGTCATAAAAGGCACTTCTGTGCTTGTATACACATCCATTCCTTTTCTCTCATATCCAGGACGGGTTCCTACATGGACTTTTAAGAGCAGATCTCCTGCTTCACCGGATCCCATACCGGGATTTCCCTTGCCTTTTAAGCGGATGCTCTGTCCATCGCCGATACCTGCCGGGATATGGATCTGAAGATTCTGCCGGCTTCCATCTGTGCCGGACAGCGTGATCACACGGTCCACACCAAAAGCTGCATCATCAAAGCTTATATTGATCTCTGCCTGTGCATCACTGCCTTTTTCACTGGCTGCATCTGCGCCAAAACCGCCGGAATAACGGTGGAAACCATTAAATCCACTGGCACCCTGATGGAAGCTGCTCTTCTTTCCGCCGCCAAACATATTTTCGAAGATATCTCCGAAAATATCATCCCCTTCGCCGCCTTCAAAGTGGTAGGTATGGGTTCCGGAACCACCAAAACCATGAAAACCGCCTGCATCAGAGAAGCCGCCAAATCCGCCACTGAAATGACCATTTGTGCCAAATCCGCCGTTTGCCCCGTCAAATCCGGCTCCAGCTGCGCCAGTACCATCAAAAGCTGCATGGCCGAACTGGTCATATAACTTCTTTTTCTCAGGATCGCTTAAAATATCATAAGCTTCATTTACTTCCTTAAATTTCTCAGCAGCCGCAGCATTTCCAACATTGCTGTCAGGATGGTATTTCTTTGCCAGCTTACGATAAGCCTTCTTGATAGTTGCTGGGTCTGCAGTTTTATCTATTCCAAGAACTTCGTAGTAATCTCTTTTCTGTTGTGACATCGTTCTCATCCTTTCTATATCTATATGTGTTACATTATTACTTTACTATTTTCATTTTACTGTTCTATATTATGTATAACACATATATCATTCGTTGTCAAGGAGGGAACTATTTCTTTATTTATGCTTCTTTTAATACTTTTACGCTATTTACTATATAAATTCCTATACATACCAGGATCAGTGCCACAAGGCTGTTTACAGAAAATGCCTGCGCAGTCTCCCCCAGTACCAGAGCAGATAAAAGTACACCAAACACTGGGTTCATGAAACCAAATACAGTAACACGGCTGACCGGATTGTATTTTAACAGTACGCCCCAGAGTGTATAGGCAACTGCGGAGATAAATGCCATATACAGCAATAAAATGTACGCCAGGTAATTTCCGCTGACCTGTACCCTTCCACCGCCTGCCAGGCCAATGATCATCAGGATCAGACCGCCTAACATAAACTGATAACCGCTTAAGGTAACTACATCGTGTTTGTTTCCGTACTTTTTCAAAAGTGCACTGGAAGTAGCATAAAAGACCTGGGCAAACAGAACGAAACCTTCACCAAGCAAGGATACTTCAAACATGTTTCCTTTCTGACCGGACAGGTTCATAATAACAATACCTGCAAATCCAAAGGCACAGCCGATCATTTTTCTGGCTGTCAGTTTTTCATACCTGAAGATCAGGCTTGCCACTAATATAGAGATAAAAACATTTCCTCCTGTGATAATGGCACCGTGTACTCCACTTGCATGAGCCAGTCCTGTATAAAAGAAATAATACTGAAGAACTGTCTGGTTTAAACAAAGGGATACAATAGCTTTTCCTGAACCGGGTTCCGGCATGATCCAGTGACGTTCCTGGATACTGTGGAACAGTATTACCAGAAAGCCGGCCAGTACGAATCGCATTCCTGCAAATAAAATAATGGACATAGCATCTGAGGACTGGATCTGGAATAACTGATATCCTGTTTTAATAGCTGGTGTAGCACTTCCCCATAAGAAACAGCAGATACCTGCCAAAAACATTACTACAGGAAGCTGTGTCAGTTTGCTGTTATTTTGTTGTGTATTCATATTTTCCCCTATCTTCTGTTTTTTATCTTAATAAGAGTACCAGTAAATACAAAGAAAGTCAATTTTTTATCAATAACTTACAGATTAGTATTGAATTTTTCGCATTTTTGTTTTACACTATATACAAAATATTTTAGGTTAGCAAAAATATTTTTGTACTATTTTGTCATGTGTGCCTATTTTTTAACACGAAATCGGGGATTATAGACCACATGATCTGGGAAAATAAAATATATGTGAAAGAACAGGAGATTTTATTATGTCGTTTCAATCAGTCTGTAAGCGTTATGGTCTATTTCTGGCCGGAGTTATCTTATGTGCAACAGGAATCGCCTTTATCACCCGTGCGGGACTTGGAACCTCGCCGGTTTCCGGACTTCCTTTTGTGCTCAGCCTAGTAACACCTGTATCTATGGGATTTTTTACCTTTCTGTTTAATATGATATTTCTGATCTGTGAGGCTATTTTAAGAAAACGGTTCAGTATAGAACAGGCTTTACAGATCCCTATCACTTTCTTTTTCAGTTTCTGCATCGACAAGGCCATGGCCATCATTCCTACCCGTTTCGGCGGCCCATGGGGTGATTCCTTTGTTTACCTGGTCATCGGATGTATCATCATGTCCCTTGGGATCAGCTTTGAAGTGATCGCAGATGTGATCATGCTTCCTGCAGAGGCATTTGTACGTGCCTTTGCTAAAAAGACCGGTTTTATATTTGGAAATGTAAAAGTTGGTTTTGACAGCACTCTTACCATTCTGGCAATGATCTTAGCTTTGATCTGCTTCCACAAGTTAAACGGGGTGCGGGAAGGAACACTGATCAATGCCCTGGTAGTGGGCCAAATGGTTAAGCAGTGGCGACGGTATATTGAAAAACCGCTATCAAATGCAATCGCATAAAAAATATAACCCCCGTCAGCTGACGGGGGTATTTTTAAATCATAACATCCAGTCTTTGATCACATTGTGGTCTCTTAACAGTTTCCCAACTACTGTTTTATCAATCTTTCTAAGAAGCGGCTTCTTTAACAGCTCTAATGGCAGAGGCAGTTTCATTTCCAGTGGGGATTTTCCGTCCATCAGCTTTACAGTACTGTCTAACAGATCCCTCACATCATATACGCTTCCCCAGACCTCAGGAACGCCACGGTCTACGCCGCAAAGTCCGTATACAGCTTCCATAGCAGTACGCACGGAGTACTCAGTGGTGAAAATAGTATCTCTTGGTGTTTCAGCAAACTGGCCTAAGAATGCAGCGTTTACGCAGCCATCCGGGATAACATCCGGTCTGTCTCCTGCACTTCTTGGCATAAAGAAAGCAGTGATATATGGCATCATAGTCGGAGTACAGTTTGCATGGTTTGCTGCCAGGTCATCGATCTCCTCTGCAGGGATGCCCAGATGATACAGCCATTCTGCTGTGATCTCTTTACCATTGCACTCTTTCATCGGCTTTTTAATATAATCGCCTGGTACATCAGTAAACAGGCTGTATACCCATACACAGATCTCATCCTTCTTCTGAGCCTTAAACTGTCCCTGGCGGTTAATCGTCCAGCTTAACAGCCAGCTGGAGTCTCTACAGCTTACGATACCTCCGGTAACTACCTTTCCGGTTCTTGGGTCTCTCTTACAAATCTTCTGGATATAGGAAATGATCTTTTCATCAGAAGTTGTAACAGTTGCAGATTCCCAATTGGTCTTAGCAATATTAGAGCAGAACTTTTCCGGATGTCCAAAAGATCCATCCTGGGCTGCAATGTTCTTCCACAGGCTCCAGCAGCCACTGGTGCGTACCTCTGCATCCCCAACAGGTGCATGATCCTGATCCCCATAAATAGTACCTTCTGTACAGCTTCCGTTTGTTATAAATACCAGATCATTTTCAGTAAGTGTGATCTCGCCTTTTCCACCGTCTTTTATATATTCAATAGCTTTGGCAGTCTTCTTTTCGCCTTCAATGTCAAAACGGACATTGGTAACGCTGGTGCCAAACTGGATCTGTACACCTGCTGCTTCCAGATACTTCTGCATTGGAAGGATCAGGGATTCGTACTGATTGTACCGGGTAAATTTCAAAGCAGAGAAATCTGGCAGTCCGCCAATATGGTGGATAAAACGCTGGAAATAACGCTTCATTTCCAGAGCACTGTGCCAGTTTTCAAAAGCAAACATGGTGCGCCAGTACAGCCAGAAATCAGAACCAAATACTTCATCATCAAAGAAATCTTCAATGGACTTGTCATACAGGTCCTCATCCCTTGTAAAGAACAGCTTCATGATCTCCATACTGCCTTTCTGGCTTAAACGGAACTTGCCGTCAGTATGGGCATCTTCGCCTCTTTTTTCAGTAGCACGGCACAGGGAATAGTTTGGATCATGTTTATTTAACCAGTAATATTCATCCAGGACAGATGCATTTGGTACCTCCAGTGAAGGAATACTGCGGAACAGATCCCATAAACACTCGAAATGATCTTCCATCTCACGTCCGCCACGCATTACGTAGCCTCTTGTAGGGTCATCAATACCATCGCAGGCACCGCCAGCTACATCCATTGCCTCTAAAATATGGATATTCTTTCCAGGCATCTGGGCATCTCTTACTAAAAAGCAGGCTGCTGCCAGCGCTGCCAGGCCGCTTCCTACTAAATAAGCACTCTTTTCTTCGATTCCTTCCGGTTTTTCCGGTCTTGCAAAGGCTTCATAGTTACCATTAGTATAGTAAATTCCCTTGCTGTTTTTTGCAAACTTGCCAAGTTCCGTATTACGATAATCGCTGTTTGTCTCTTCTTTTTTGCTGCGGCGCTTTCCAGCCATAACCGCAGCTGCTCCAACGCCGGCTGCCACTGCAGATACTGCTCCTGCACGCAAAACTTTCTTGTTCATTGATAAACCTTCCTTTCTCATCCTGTTTTCATATTTTGAATATCAATGTTTTTATCATTACTATTATTCTCGTTACGTATTGCCTTAATATATAGTATTGTTTACTACATATGCATATTGATATTATAACTTTTTGGGCAAAATGTCAATAATACACATAAAAGAACGGACAATCACCATACATATGAATGAATACACCATTAAAAATACTCTCAGCCACAGGCTTATTCTCCTGTAATGACTGAGAGTATTTTTTCCAAAATATAAAACTTTATACGATTGCCAAAGGATATTCACGATTCGTTATACTGTTTCCTCATGATCAAATAGCTGCAGCACAGCATTTTGCTAAATGTTACAGTTCAGACATGACGGTTAAATATCTAAAGCTGCATGGTATCCCTGATAAACTGCATTTGTAATGGTAGAAACCTTTCTTGCGTCCCCAATAACACGGACAAAGGGCGCACCATTTCTGAGAGCTTCCACAACATCCGTTCTGCTTCTCTGTCCAAGAGCACAGATCACTGTCTTACCGCTAATCAGCAGCTCTTTGCCCTCTTTATCTTTACAGCGTACTCCTTCAACTGTCACTTCTTCTACCTTGCATCCGGTATGGACATGAACATATTTCTCAATTTCTTTTAACAGCAGCGGGCGATGACGCACATTGGCATCTACAGCCAGCTCATCCCGCATTTCGATCAGGTGTACTTCTTTTCCTTCCATGCCTAAATGGATGGCACATTCACAGCCGGCCAGACCACCACCCATAACAGCAACTTCATCTGCCACGCGGTCCTGGTTTTTGTATAGCTCATTAACAAGGATCACGTTTTTGTCCTTAATTCCAGGGATCAGTGGAACCAGCGGCTTAGAACCAACAGCAATGATCAGAGCATCTGGTGCTTCTTTTTCAACATATTCAGCAGTAACTTCACATCCTAAACGTATCTCTACACCGCTCTGCCTTGCGAAACGTGCATAGGTCTCTGTAAGCTGGTACATTTCTTTTTTAAAGGGAATGGCGATCTCGCTCTTTAAAATTCCGCCCAGTTCCTCTTCTTTTTCACATAAGATGACCTGATGCCCCCTTCTGGCTGCTGTCCAGGCTGCATACAGACCTCCCGGCCCTCCTCCGGCTACCAGGACTTTCTTTTTCACCGGCGCAGGCTGTATTTCATCCCCTTCCAGCTCTCTTCCGATCAGAGGGTTTACAGTACACCTTCTGGTTGAAGTAGCTGCACGTTCTGCCATACAGGTAAAGCAGCGCAGACAACGGACAATATCCTTATCCCTGTTTTCCATGACCTTTCTTGGAAGGAATGGATCTGCCAGAAGTGCACGGGCCATATAAACTACATCTGCCTTGCCGGAAGCGATGATCTCTTCCATCTGTTCCGGGTCATTTAAACCGCCCAATGTGGCAACCGGAATGGATACGTGCTTTTTGATCTCAGCTGCCAGATATACGTTACAGCCATGCTCCTTAAACATAGAAGGATGGGTATCGCCAAAGCCCCTCTGGTAAGTACCGGCAGATACATGGAGCAGATCGATCTTTGATTCCAGCTGCATAGCAATGCGTATACCTTCTTCCAGGTCATAGCCGCCTTCAAACAATTCAGACCCGCTTAAGCGGAATTCAATAGGAAATGCAGGACCTACAGCCTCACGGACTGCATCTAAGATCTCACTTGCCAGACGACAGCGGTTTTCCAGACAACCTCCATATTCATCAGTTCTGTGGTTAAAATATGGGGATAAAAACTGGTTGATCAGCCATCCATGTCCACCGTGGATCAGGATCATCTCAAAGCCTGCACGTTTTGCAAGGCCTGCCACTTTACCATAAGAAGCAACAATATCTTTAATCTGTGCTTTGCTTAAAGCCTTTACCTTTACGCCATCTGCACGCACAGTATCAGAAGCCCCCCACTGGCACATTTCATGCTGTCTTGATTTATCAGTCATATAAGTACCTGCATACATACCGGAATGGGACAACTCCAGGCTGGCTGCTGCCCCGTGGCGGGAAATGGCATCCGCTGTATAAGTGGCCGCTGCCAAGGAATTTAGAATCGCTGTATCCAGATGATAGGCATGGGAGCCGTCTGTTTCCGGATGTACCATACATTCGCTGACTGTTACTGCTGCTGCGCCGCCTTTTGCACGAAGCTCGTAAAAGGCAGTAGATTTGGGACCGATACAGCCGTCATTGGAAATATCTGTTCCACCCATAGGTGCTGAAAACATACGGTTGGAAAAGGTGCGCCCTGCAATGGTAATAGGACTGCAAAGATGTGGAAATTTGTGTGTCATAATATTTTTCTCTCCTTTATATTGATGATGTGAGTGTCAAAAGTAAATTTTGCCACTCACTGATGTAACCGGATTGCTCCATTGCTATGCAATTCCCGCAATCCTCGAACACCTCAAACTCCCATAAAATGGCGTGTTCACACCATTTTATTTCGTTTTCGGTGTTCGGCGTGTCAATAAGTATAAATTGCTTATTTGTGCGAGCACAAACGCAATTTATACTTTTGACACTTACATCATATGATGTTGGGGTCAAAAGGTATTTTGACCCCTCTGATACCGAATTGCTACGTGCTTTGCACTCTCGCAATTCTAAAAACATTCGTAATCCGCTCATTTTTCTTCAAAAAATGGCTTCTTACTCATGTTTTTGGCGGGTCCCAAGTTCAAAAATCCTCCTGCAAGCAAGCTTGCATCGGATTTCTGACCTTTTGACCCTGGTATCATCATATTATGATTCATAAAGAAAAAGAGGACCTGCTGCTGGTCCCCTTCGATTTATCTCTGATATATAAATATATGGTTTCTTTATTTTCCTTTTAAACTCTGAATTGCATCTTCGATCTCTTTATTATTTTCATCTAACAGCGGGGAAAGTCCACTTTCATGGCCCTGCTTATCTTCTTCCGGGATATACTTTTTAAAGATCGGTGTGAAGATATAGGAATTCACAAATGCGATCAGCGGAAAACCAAATAACAGCAGGAGCATGGCTGCCTGAGGCATTACAAATAAAGCAAAATATACGGCTGCGACTAAAAAGCCATCTACTACCAGCATCATAATGGTCTGTCCCATATGACGGACTGACATGAAAAGCGCGTTAAATAATGTACGCTTTACTGTATTGTAAAATCTTGCCTGAAGAGGGAATACATAGGTAGTGATAAATAAAAGGATCAGGGTCATTCCACCAAAAGCAGCTGTCAGTATGGTCTTTAAAGTACCAGACATACCTGCTGCCGCTCCTCCCATAATAAACCACAGATCAAAAGCAACCAGCGATCCCGCTAAAAGGATCAGCAGCCAGATGGCTGTAGCCTGTTTAAAGTTCTGGATAAAGGAACGGAAAAAGGATTTTATCGTAGAATCATCCTCATCGCGCACCAGCTTTAAGGTTACGTAATATACTGCTGTGGTAGCTGCACCGGCTGTAAATACCGGAATACAACAGACCAGCCATAAAAGATTCAAAAGCACCAGATCTCCCAGCTTTCCAATAAAGCGCCAGACCGGATTGTCATAATTAAAAAATCCCTGCAACATAGTTTGTCCTCGTCTTTCATTAATGCCACGCCGAAAAGCTTCTGTACCTGTATGAATGCCTGCTTTTCTTTGGTTCATTACATTGTATCTTATACTCACGAATCCCGCGCATTCGCGCTCTTCTGCCTGCTTACGCAGGCGATTCGTTCGTTAATGGCCCTAGAAAAACAAATGTCTGCTGCGCAGCCGCTTGTTTTTCTTTTGGGCTCATTATATCATATCTAATGTAAAAAGGAAATGGGCAGTTGCAGGTATCTGCTTTTTCAGCTATACTATAAGTTAATGATGTTAAAATATTCGTAATCCACTCATTTTTCTAAAAAAATGCTGACCTGAAAGGAACACACCATGGACCTGAAGAAAAACCTGAATAGCGAACTTGAAAAACTAAAACACATGTCTGTCAAAGACAAGATCTGGTATATTTTAGAATATTATAAATTTCATATGATCGCGATCATACTTTTTATCTCTATGTTGTGGGTGATCGGCAGCAGCATTTACCGCCAGTCTTTTACCACACGGCTTACACTTGCCATTGTTAATGACTACTCCGGCGGCAATTCTTCTATAGAACCATTGGAAAACAGCCTGAAAGACGCTCTTGGCTGTGGAAAAAAGGATCTGATCGAGATAAATTCCGGTCTTTTCATCAATACAGATGAGCCCCAGGCCTCCCAATATGCTTATGCCAGTATGGCAAAGATCGCAGCTCTGTCTGCTGGAGGAAATCTGGATATTATAATTGCTGATCCACAGACCATCCAGCACTATGGATCCCAGAATGCATTTTTAAACCTGGAAGATTTTTTACCGGAAGATTTAAAAGATCGTGCTGAAACGGAAGGACTTTTCTTCTATACAGACAATGGAAGCGGCCAGTCTATAGCTGCCGCTATTTCCCTGGATCCAACGGATTTTTCTGAGCTTACAGGAGCCGTGATCCATTCTCCTTATCTGGCTGTTGTTGCATCTTCTCAGCATACAGAAGATACCCTTCGGGCCATTCACTGGCTGTTTGACCAGAATTGATCTTTACTGCTTCCATTCCAAGGCTTTCTGCCAGTGTGCAGGAAGCCTTGTTTTTTTTCTCGATCCAGGCACAAAGTCTGGCGGAAAGAACTTCATGGGCATAGGAAAGAATGGCAATTGCCGCTTCTTTTGCATAACCATTTTTCCTGTAGGTTTTAAAAATATGGTATCCCAGTTCCAGCCAGCACAAACCGTCCGGAAGTGCCGGAAGAGCCTGCAAAGCAGTTTCCGGGATCTGTGGATTGCCAACACCAGCCATACCGATCAGGACTGTATTATCTTTTTTGACTGTATTATCCTTTTTAACTGCATTATCCTTTTTAACTGCATTTTTTTCAGCTTTCTTTAGCACAGCCCATGTTCCATATTCGTAAAATCCATACTGGTTCTTTATATAAGCTTCCAGCTTATCTGGATCACGAAATATTTCTTCTTCCTTCCCATATTCTTCTTCCGATATATTCTTCGCATCTTCTTTTATAAATTCACGAATGACCAGTCTTTCTGTTTCATCGATCAGCCAAGGAAGCCCCAGATAACGGCGCAGGATCAGCTCTGTAAGTTCATCTGTGGCATACTCTATGGAAGGAATTACATAGGGAATCCCCTTTAAATCCCAGCTGTCTATGGATTTCTCATCTGTTTCCCCACTGCTCATACAGCCTAAAACAGCCCTTCCGGAAGCTTTCGCCTCCAAAAGGGCCTGTGGTTCATCGGATATGAGAAGCGTATATTTTCTTCCTTCTATTAAAAGAATGCGCTCCTGTTTCATATTGTTCTATCTCCTGTGAGAACCGTTTTTGAGTTTTTCTGCCATTTTAATATTGATCCCATCATTTCCCGATCGATCAGCACTTCTCTGGCTCTGGATAATCCACACCAAAGGTATCTACAGTCATAGATTTGATCTTCTGCTCCTTTAACGGACGGTCAGAATAATCGGTACGCTCATTTGCGATCTTATCTACAATGTTCATTCCCTCTGTTACCTTACCGAATGCTGCATACGCACCATCAAGATGAGGCGCATCCTTGTGCATGATAAAGAACTGGGATCCTGCAGAGTTTGGCATCATGGACCTTGCCATGGATAAAACGCCTTCTGTGTGCTTTAAATCGTTCTTTACACCGTTCTGGCTGAATTCGCCCTTAATGCTATAGCCTGGGCCCCCCATACCAGTTCCCTGTGGGCATCCGCCCTGGATCATAAATCCACGGATGACTCTGTGGAAGATCAGACCGTCATAATAACCCTTCTTCACCAGACTGATAAAGTTATTTACTGTGTTTGGTGCTACTTCCGGATATAATTCCGCTTTTATCACATCACCATTTTCCATGGTAATGGTAACTACTGGATTTGCCATTGTTCTTATCTCCTTTTCATTTCAGAATGGCCTTGTGATACAGGCCTTTCTGTTTAATATAGCAGATTGCGGGGTGGTTGTCCAGTGAGGAGAAAACCCAGTTACCTAAAACTTATTATCCTCCTATGCTGCAGCATTAGCATTTATCGTATCTATAACCTTTCTAATCCCCATCCACACATTCAGATCAGAAAATATCTCAACCACACTTCCCCGATCCGTAAATGGCGATTCCTGAAGAACAGAAAGATCCTTCATCATTCCATTATGAACAATATATTCTACTATCTGATTCACAAAATAAATCTGTCTGCTATCAAGACTTGTATTGGTCAGATACTCTGAGAATGCTTCCTTGGCAGCGTTCATATCCAATCCTACAATTTCACGGACAAATTCCCCTAATGGCTTTGTTCCAAATTCTTGCTCATAATCCTGCTTTGTACCAACTTCACGCCATAATACATCTTCCAGTGCTGTGACATCTGCTGATGTAAGAGGTCGATTCGTTTTTAATTTAACAATTGCAGTATTATCCTGATGTTGTCTTATATAGTACTCTGCTTTTGCCTTATAATTTTTCAATTCATCGTTTTCAAGTTCAGATTCTTTCCACTCCGTTGAAAGCAATTCATCTGTAAAATTTGTTACATATTTAACCATTCCCGAAGGAATATATTTCATTAAATTACGAAGTTTTTCCCTGATCTCTTCAAACTCATTAATTCCAGCATTGTCAACATAGTCTGTATTTAAAATCTTATTAATCAAATCTGATTGTGCCTGAATTTCCGGAATATTGGCTACGCTTGCAATTCCGGCAACTTTTTTATGTAAATCCGAACGGGCTCTTGTATATTTCTTTCCGACTAAGTATGCCAGTTCAATTCCATACATAAGCGCATCAAATCGAACAGCACTTGCCTCATCTCCATCTGGCAATATCAATGGAGCAACTTCTTCTCTGACAATTAAGGTGTCCTCATATGTAAGGGCATTATAATTCGCTTCTGAAGAGTACAATTCTACATATTTTAAATGCTGACGCACTACAAAGTTATCCCTCGGTAATTCCTGCACTTTTTCACTCATTTGTTTAACTAATGCATTACGGTATGCGATCAGCCTGTCAATCTGATAATCGATGTCCTGCAGTTTATAGGAAATCTCAAATTTTAAATTAAAAATCGCACCTTGAAGCGCAATCATATTAGCGGTAGCTTTTCCTTTATTCATTCGGAAAAATTCAAAATTACCGCAAAAATCAAAAATATAAAACTTCTGCTTATCTTCTCCATTTAATAAACCAGGGCAAAGTCTTGTTCCTCGTCCGATCATCTGCCAGAATTTTGCTTTGCTCATTACCTTTTTAAAGAATACTAAATTCAGAACTTCCGGCACATCAATTCCCGTATCCAACATATCTACAGAAATTGCAATCTGAGGCATCTTTTTCGGATCAGAAAACTCATCAATTGCGCTTTGGGCATAGGTCATATAATTGTCTATTACTTTTGCATAGTCTGGGAGATTCGGATATTCCTTATTAAAGACATCTAATATCTTCTCTGCATGATTATGATTCTTCGCAAAAATAATTGTCTTACCAATTTTTTGACCATAATCAATCTTAATACCTTCTGTCATCAACACATTTAAAACCTGTTTTATGGTATCCTCATTGAATATCCATGTATTAAGGGCTGACGAACCTATAGCTTCCGGTAAATCTCCATGTTCATCTTCAAATGTCTCCTCGTACACTTCTTTATCTTCTTCTGACAATTCATCATATACAATGCCCTGCTCTATAAACTTAAGCTTCGATTCAACAGAAACATAGTCAACAAGATACCCATCTTTTACAGCCTGCGCTAAATCATATCCATATGTCGGAACACCGTTTTCTAGCTCAAATATCTCATATGTATTCTTGTCAATCTCATCCTTGGGTGTAGCTGTAAGACCAATCAAAAGAGCATCAAAATATGAAAAGATATCTCTATACTTGTTATAAATGGATCTGTGCGCTTCATCACATATTACAAGGTCAAAATGACCACATGTAAATAATTTTCCATCATTATCGTTTACTGTATCAATACAATTCATCATGGTCTGATAAGTTGAGAAAACACAATGTGCATTATAATTATCCTTTTCTTCAACAAGATTGGTACACGATAAGTTTGGCAGCATATTCACAAAACTTCTTTTGGCCTGTGTTACAAGAGAATTTCTATCAGCAAGGAAAAGAATATTTTTCACCCAGCCAGCTTTTAACAAACAGTCACACAGCGCAATTACCGTTCTTGTTTTTCCTGAACCTGTTGCCATAACCAGCAAAGCTTTTCTGCGATTCTTCTCATCAAAACTATTGCATGTCGCCTTAATCGCAGCTTCCTGATAATATCGTCCAGCAATATTTTTATTTACAGTTACATGCTTAAGACTTGTCCTCATAGTTAAAAGATTAAACCATTTCTCCAAGTCTCTTTTTGAATAAATAACGGAACATTTTCTTTCTGGATATCGTCCATCAATGATATGCGTTTCAAAGCCATTTGTAAGAAAAATAACCGGTCTTCTCTTATATTTTTGTTCCAATAGATCTGCGTAAAGTTTTGCCTGCTGTCTTCCTTTTGAAACATCTACACAAGTCCGTTTTGCTTCAATAACTGCTAACGGACGATGCATATCGTCATAAAGAACATAATCTGCAAATCCTATTTCTGATTTATTGGGCATTCCCGGAAGTTCTACTTCATTAAGCCAATCTTTTCCTTCTGTCCATCCTGCATCCATCAACATGGAATCAATATAAAGTTTCCGGGTCTTATATTCTGACAAATCAAGAGGTTTCGGAATATATGTCTGCTGCTGTTCCTGTCTTCGGGCAGATAATTCTTCTTTTAATGAAGCATTTTCTGTAATTAATTTCTGCAGATCAATTTCCTTCTTTGCAGACTTTTCCTGTTCTTTTGCCAGTTCTGTCTTCGTAGCTTCAGATGCTGCCCTTGACTCCTTCGCTTTCTTAATTCGGGACGTAATGATTGTTTTATCAAATAAATGTTCTTCGTATTGATCTGAATAGCAATATGCAATGTAATCTAAATAAATAAACAGATTTTCAAGGCAAAGCATCGCTTCATCTATTCCCAGCTTTTTACTGCCATGGGCAACGTTGTTTCCACTTCTACGGATATAGTCCATACGTTTCCACAAATCAGGGCCTACGATCTGCCGGTATTCTTCTGCATTCATCAAACTTTGCAGATTATCCTGATATGGCATTTCAAGTTCAGAATCCACGGAATACATCCATTTAATTGCAAACTCCATCGCTCTACGGCTGTTAATGATACTAGCTTCCGGATCCATGAGTATAATCTTTTCTGCTGATATGGCAACGTCCGCAAAACTTGAAAATTTCGATTCAGTTTTTAAATAATCAAAATTAGTTATCATATAAAAACCTCCCATTTTTCCGAAAGTACATTAAATTTTTACCTGAATAATATTTTTTAATCTGCAACTTTTGATTTGTCGACCTGTTCTACAAAAGAAACAAACTCTTTTTGAAGTTCCATTGGTGGAAGAAAAATCTTAGTTTTCTTAATCTCACCTAAGTGTAAATTTGGAACTCCGATGCCTTTTATACTTGAATCAAACTGTCTTTTCGTTTCAGGATTATTAATCACGCATCTAAAGAAAACGGGATTAATCAATTCTTTTGGTCTAAGCAATGCCAAACTTACATATATATCAAAAACTTCATCTGTATCATTTACTGCTGCAACACCGTAATTAACACCATTCTTTGACATAAGGATATCATTACGTTGGGGTCTGATAGTTGCATATAATTTTTTATGCAATTCCGCAGGAATATATTTTATATCTGTCCAATCTATTTTCTGTGACATTACATCCTTTGAAGACAAAAACTTATATCCTGTTTCTTTATCTTCTGTGTATTGAGGCGTTTGATGTGTCCCATCTTTAATTAATGAACAAACACCCTCAATAGTAACAACATCAAAACCTTTCTCATTATCATGAAGTGTTCCAAACATCTCGACAAATCGTGCTTTGATAAGCTCATCCAGTTTCTGAAGTTCTTCTTTTCTTGCTTGAATAACTCCATATACCCTTTCTAATATTTTTGAAAACTCTATCTGTTTTTCCAAAGAAATTTCTGGAATCATAATCTCTTCAAGCACTTTTCGACTGATAGCCTTAAATGTACTTCCTGTTCCTTTGCTGTTTAATTCAGCATTTTTCCCTTTAAGCAACCAAAAGATAAACTCTGGTGAAACCTTTGACTTATCAGGTGTTAATGCTGCAAGTCCTCGACCTATACAACAATTTTCCTTTGCATAGTTCATTGCTCCAATAGGTGCTCTTACAGAAATAAGAATGTCATTTGGAGCTGCCATTTTCGTTGGCTCTGAACACCATTTTCTTGTAACAGGATACCTTACACCAAAATCTGCATTTCCTTGAAAAAATGGAACACCATCGCCAGTATCGTTATAACTCTTTGAATCAGGTGACTGTCCCATATTAATAGCACAGACATCTTTTAGCATCTCATAATTCATTTATTCATCCCTACAAATCCGAATTGAAATTGGGGAGATAATACTTATGCGATATATTTCTGATGAGAAATTTTCACATTGTTTTGATTAACAATTGCATATCTCATCGTAGTATCGATTTGAGAATGTCCCAAAATTTTCTGTACCTGTTCAATTGGCATTCCTTTATCAATGGCCCGCGTTGCCATGGTACGCCGAAACTTATGTGGATGAATCTTTTCTAGTCCCAACAATCTTCCTAAAGAACGTAACCTTATCTCAACACCACTTATTTTCAGCCGCTCATGAGGCGCATCTAATGTTACAAATAGCGCTGGATTACTGTCATCCCGACTTGCAAAGTAATTTTGTAAATGAATTTTTGCCTTAGCATCAAAGTAAACTCTTCTTTCCTTATCCCCTTTTCCATAAACAATACATTCTCTTTGTTCCAGGTCAACGTCACTAATGTTTAAATTTACCAACTCACCTACTCTGATTCCCGTTGAATAAAGCAGATCAATCATTGCAAGGTCACGTATCTCACTACAATGATCTCTGATTTTTTCAATGGCTTCATCTGAAATAGTTTCTTTTACTACAGTTTTTGTTTTTATTTTATGGATTCTCCGCATTGGGCTTTTTAAAATATAGTCCTCTTCTTCCAACCATGAAAAAAAACTGGATATATTTCTACGAATATTATCCACCGTGGCTTTACTGCAATTATTTATTTTCTGATACTCTACCAGATATGTTCGCATTTCTTCTGTAGTAATCTTCCTTATAGGTTTTTCTATATGTTTTAATAAATGTTCAATTGTAACTTTATAATATGTCAGCGTTCTTTCTGAGCATCCTTCTATTTTCTTTGCCTCTAAAAACAGTTTAAGATATTCATTATTTGATATTTCCACACTTGATGCTGTCTGCTCTGTTAAGTTGCGAAGCAATACTTCCTGTAGTTTTTTGATCTGAGAAATATTTAAGAATTCCGCCATTTCATTTAAAATATTTACTAATTTTTCTTCCATGTTGGTATACCTTTCTTACTATACCAACATCCTGCAACCATTCTAAATCATTCTATAGTTCCTGCTGTTCCAGCACGTCACCATATTGTATTTCTAATTCATTTTTAATTTTCTGAAATTCAGGAATATATTTGTTCAGTATATCCTGGACCAATCTTTTAGCAGCCTGATCATCATATATATGAGACAAATCATTTCTTGCTTTTAACATTTCCAACCAATTTTCTTCGTTTATAAAATCCCACACTGAATAAGCTGCCTTTATAATACTTCTTGGTGAACCTGTACTTCCAATGCTACGTCCCTCATACAAAAGCAATTCTTTCATCACTTTCCAGCCTAACTCAAACTGTATAAAAAATTTATCAATGATTCCACCAATGATAAATTCGTTTGTAAGATCTTCTTCTCCTGCTTTTTCCAGTATTCTTAGGTTTGAAACATAATTTTTATACTTTTTCATAAATAACAACTCCGTCTCTTTTTATGGAATCCTTTAATTTCTCTGATATACCTCTGTCCAGTTCAATTATATCATATTCTAACAAAGTGGATGTTTCTTCATCTACTGACATAGAAAATCCCAGAAAATTACCACCTTCTACTGCCAAATCAATATCACTTTTCCTATAAAAATCGCCTCTTGCTCTGGAACCAAACAGAATCACCTTTTTTACATGATTTTTTAATGCAATATTTTGAATTTCTTCTATTACTTTATTTGAAATACCAGTCTTTTTCCAATCCATAACGCACCTCTTTTACCCAAAATACTGTTGCATTAATGACTTTTGTAAAGTTTCCATTTTTTTTAAGCTTTCTTCTACTTTCAATTTTGATTTGTTGATTTGTTTGACGAAGTCTGCAAACCGACTCTGTTCACCTATTGAAGGCACTATTACTCCAGTATCAGCTATTACACCAAGGTGCAAATGTTTTATAGCAACACCTTTGGTTCCTGTCTTAAACTGTCTCTGAATTCTATCTGATTTTAATTGTTCACACAGAAATTCTGGAAGCAATCGTTCTCTGTCATATTTGATTACAGCTAAACTTTCGAAAAGCCCCAGTTTTTCTTCAGTTTTTACAATAACAGGAGAGCCTAAGGATCCACTCTTAGAAAGAAGAATATCATACAATTCTATTTGGCAACGTTTCTGTATATCCTGATATTCCACTTCTGAAATATGCTTTATATCTGAAAAATCCAATTCTCCATTTACTATATTCTTTGCAGAAATAAAGGTTATTCCTTCATCTATGTAATTTGGTGTCTTATGCGTTCCATCTGTAATTTTTGAACACACATCACCAAGCCGAATCAGCGGATAATTACCATTATCAAACATCTCGACAAATCGTGCTCTAATGAGGTCGTCTAAAAGCTGCAATTCCTGCTGGCGTTGTTCCTTAATCTTAATGATACGATTTAGCTTATCAACAATATGTTTCTGTTCTTCCATACATCTTGATGGAATCTGCATTTTGCGCATAACAGTTTGAGTTAACTTCTGCCTTGTCGCACCATTTACCATTCCATCTACTTTATAAAACATGAGTGAATAACATAGATAATCCACATCTAAACCAGCTTTTGGTTTCAAAACATGAGCATGATTATTAACCCAACATTTTCCAGAAACTCTATAAGCAATAGGTCTTTCCTTTGAACCAAAATTACCGCCATCCTCAGCTAGTAAAACCAGTTCGTCATCAAATATATAACCTGCAACATGGTCTTGAATACCATTTGCTCCATAATAAGGATATTCTCCTTCTTTTCTATCTGCTGCTGTAATTGGAATTCTCATCGAATCTAATATCTCACAACAATCTTCTATAAACATCATGTTCATACATCATCCCTACAAATCCGAATTGGCTTAATCGGTTTTGCTCATCCTTCCTTACGAATTTAACAATTTCTCCAATTCATCCATTTCCTTGTCAATCTCCACTTCAATCTTCCGGATATCAGCCATAATTTCAGATGTTGGTGGGTATTCAACAGCTACATACTCAATTTCTTTGTATTTATTAATACTAAGATCATAGCCATTATCAACGATATCCTGTTTTGGAACCATAAAGGATTTATCTGTACGTTTTCTATCAGATTCTTTATTTAAGTTTTTAAACCGTTCGATAATATCTGGAATATCATTTTCTGAAGTCGGAGTTCTTTTATCGTCCAAACTAAATCCATCGGCTGTCATATCATAAAACCATACATTATCAGTTCCGCCATGTTCTGTTTTTGTAAATATAAGAATTGCGGTTGATACTCCTGCATATGGTTTAAATACGCCGGATGGCATGGAAATAACCGCTTCTAATCTTTGGTTTTCAATAATTTCTTTTCTGATATCCTTATGAGCCTTTGATGAACCAAAAAGTACACCATCTGGAACGATACAGGCACATCTTCCACCTATTTTTAACATTCTAAGAAATAACGCTAAAAATAATAATTCTGTTTTCTTTGTCTTGCAAACTTTAAGCAGATCACCTGATACTGACTCTGCATCCAGACTTCCTTTAAATGGCGGATTGGCAAGTATTAATGAATACTTATCCTTATCTGGATTCTGGTCAGATAAACTATCCCTATATTCAATAAATGGATTATCAATTCCATGCGTCATCATATTCATTGCTCCAATACGAAGCATTGTTCTATCCATATCATATCCATAAAACATATGGTTCATATAATGATCTTTTTTCTTTTTATCAAAAAAAATCTCTTCTTTTTTCTTTTCTTTCAAATATTCTCCTGCTGCAACTAAAAATCCTGATGTTCCACATGCTGGATCGCAGATCACCTCGTCACTTGAGGGATCCATCATTTCTACCATCATGCGTATAATATGTCTTGGCGTTCTAAACTGACCATTCCGTCCAGACTGTGCAATCTTTGACAAAAGATACTCATACACATCTCCCCGTACATCTGCGGTCTGGACTTCATTCATCATCTTATAAATTTCGTCCAGTGAATCAACGACCTTTGATAAAACAAGAGGTGTGGGTAATTTAAAAATAGCATCATCCATATATTTTGAATAAGCACTATTCTTATCACTGTGCAATGTCTTTATAAACGGGAATACCCATTCCTGTATTACAGAATACATTCTGTCTGCAAGAAAATCATGAAAAACAGACCACTTAAGCTGTGAACCTGCAATTGTCCTTTCTCCAATTTTTATCTCATCTGAAAAAATGCTCTGATATGGAAGTCCAAGCATTGCACTTTCTTTTGCTCTTATATTATCCGAATCATCCAGATCATGAATAAACATCAGATATGTGATCTGTTCAATTACTTCTAGCGGATTTACCAATCCACCAGAAGCAAAAATATCCCATAAACCGTCAATCTTATTTTTTAATTCACCTGTAACCATTTAAACCTCCACTTTCCACACATATTTTGTGTAACGTCCACCGCCGATTTTTTCTATTTCTCCATTCTTTAATAACTCTGCCAAAGCTCTCTGTATGGTTGTATCACTTATATCTGGATTCATTTCCAACAAATCGGCCTTTGTAATAGTGCCTATATGATTCTTAATGATCTCCCTAATGCGATCTGATTTTGATAATCCTGGATCTGTCAATAGCTTCACTCTGGCTTCAAATTCTTTATACGCATTTACGATTACCCCTAACATATAGTTTACAAATGGTTTATAATCATTCTTATTCTCATGCCAGTTTATCGAACTATCCTGAAGTGCTTCATAATATGTTTCTTTTGAATCTTCGATTATTTTTTCAATACTGATGTATTTTCCCACAATAAACCCGGACTGATATAACAAAAGCAATGTAAGCAATCGGCTCATTCTTCCATTACCATCATTAAATGGATGAACACATAAAAAATCTAATATAAACATCATGACCAACAAGATAGGATCTGTTTCATCCTTTGCTAATGAAAATGCCTTGCATAATTCATCTATTGATGCCGATGTTTCCCATGCAGCTACTGGTCTGAAACGGATTTTTTCGTTTCCTTCCATATCTATTTCACGAATAACGTTATCTGATGTTTTAAATATTCCTCCATCCACATTTCCAAGGAATTTATATAAATCTCTGTGTAATTGCAAAATATAGTTTGCATTTATTGGAATATAATCATAATTCTCATGGATCGTATTCAATACATCTCTATATCCCGCTATTTCAGACTCATCACGATTTCGTGGAGTTGTTTTCGCTTGTACCAGATTTTTCAATCTATCATCTGCAGTTGAAATACCTTCAATTCTATTTGAAGCCTCAGTACTTTGAACTTTAGCAATTTCTACTAACTCATTAAGTTCATCTTTATGAGCTTCAATAAATAACCTCTGTTCTCCCTTATATTCGTGAATAAGAGTGAGTTTTTTTACTATTTCCGGCGTCAGTAATTTATGCCATTTTTCTCTATAGTTATAGTCTCTCATTCAATTACCTCATTGTTTTTTAATTTAGTCATTTATTTCTTGAATGACCAAATTGATTGTGTTAATTTTACAATATTTTAATTCGGTCGTCAACCATTCTAATATAGTCATTTGCAATCATTTTGACTAAATTAAAGGTTTTTACAAATTCTATATAATTTTATAATAAAACAGCGATGAACAGATAATTATACCCATTCACCGCCTTTTTTTATTCTTATATCCACTAATTCATTTTTGGTTATTCCGCTCTGCCTTCTATCTTCCGCCAAATCTTATGAGACTTGTCATTCTCATCCACAGCTACAAAGGAAATTTCAGCAAACTCTTATATACCTGATTTCATCAAACAGCCTCAATCTCATCTGCGATCCGTTTTCCCATTTCTTTTGTTCCTACAAGTATCTTGCCTTTATGCCAGATATCCGCAGTAGCTATATTGGCAGCTAAAACCTGACGGATGGCTTCTTCTATGGCTCCGGCCTCTGCCTCTAATCTAAAGGAAAGGCGCAGCATCTGGGCAGCTGCTGCGATCATCCCAATAGGATTGACCAGATTTTTGCCGATCACAGATTCGTCCGGATAATGAAGCTGGTTTGGTGTATAGATTCCCTGCTCTGTACCACTGATCTCTGCTGAGGGATAAAGGTATGGGGTTCCTGTCAGTTCTGTTCCCTCATCGGATATTATATCGCCAAAAAGGTTAGATGTAACAAAAACATCAAAACGGCCTGGATCGCGTATCAATTCCATAGCTGCATTATCAATATATAAGTGTTCCAGATTCACCTGTGGAAATTCCACAGCTGCCCGGTTGACAGTCTGTCTCCACAGCCGGGAACTTCCCAGCACATTGGACTTATCCAGATTGGTCACTTTACCTCTGCGGTTTTCTGCCAGCCTGAACGCTGTTTTCGCCGTTTTTCTGACAATTTCTTCATTATAATATTCATACTCATATGCTTCTCTTCCCCCGTGCCCTTCTCTCTGGACTTTTTCTGAGCAGAGGACACCACCGGCAATATCACGGACAAAGGCTACATCCATCCCATTTTCCAGACGTTCTGCTTTCAGTGGGGAAAAACATTTAAGAGAAGGATATATACGCACCGGGCGAATATTGGTGCTTACATTTAATACTTTTCTCAGCTCCATCAAAGCACCTTCCGGACGTTCATCAATAGGCCGGTCCTGGTATTTTTTCAAACCCGTATTTCCAAAAAGAACAGCGGGGACACTGGTACAGATATCAAGGCTTTCTTTAGGCAAAGGTTCTTTTCCGGCTTCCAGAGCCTGTGCGCAGGCTAAAACAGGATACAGCTTTAATTCATGTCCGAACCGGCGGCATACAGCCTCCAGCACACGGACTGCCTCTTCCATCATTTCCGGCCCAACTCCGTCTCCCCGGATCACTGCAGCCTCCAGTTTCATTTTTCACTCCATCCTTTCCTATATTCTTAATTAACTGATCATTTTAGAATTGCAAGAGTGCAAAGCACATAGCAATTCGGTATCAGAGGGTTTCATACAACTGCTTTTCTGTCCATACCGGAATCCCTGTATACTCAAAAGCATTATGGTGAAGAAGTGCATCATAAGCACCGTGGGCAAGAGCTTCCATTTCAAATTCCCCTGGAAGAACTGCTACCGGAGCCATGGCTCCGATCTGTTTTTTCAATCTGTCTACCAGATAGGTATCATGAGCCATTCCACCGGTAAAAACGATCCCGTCTAACTGGCAGTTCATGGCAGCATACATGCTTCCTGCATACTTACCAATCTGATAGATCATGGCATCATAGACATTTTTAGCATAAATGTCACCATTTTTGATCCGTTCAACTACTTCCCTGGCATCAAAGGTTCCCAGATGGTCACTTAATCCGCCCTGGCTGCGTACAAATTTCATCAGCTCTTTCTCTGTTTTTCCGCTGAAGCTTAAATGGATCATATCTACCGCCGGGATACTTCCTGTCCTGGTAGGCGCCATAGGTCCATCTCCATTTAAAATATCATTGGTATCCACCATTTTTCCCTTTTCGTGGGCAGTAACACTGATACCGCCTCCAATATGGCAGACGATCAGGTTCAGATCCTCATAGGCTTTTCCTACAGACTCAGCATATCTTCTTGCTGCTTCCTTCTGGTTTAAGGCATGACTGTAGCAGATCCTGTATACACCCTTAATGCCGGTCAGCCTGGCGATCTGGCGCATCTCGTCTGTTGCAGGACTATTTACCATAAATGACGGTTTTCCTGTTTCTTTTTCAAACATAAATGCGATCTGACAGCCTAAAAGTGCCGGATGGGACGCATAGATCTCATCATGTGCTTCCTGGACCATCCGTTCATTTACACGGTAGGTACCACCCACATGAGAACACTGGCCACCGCCTCTTGCAGCAAATCCATCTATATCAGAAAGACTTAATCCATTTTCCTGTAATGCATCCAGGATCATCTGTTTTCTGTACGGGATCTGATCATTATTATTTTTAAAATCTTTCAGTTCCTCTGCTGTATGCACCAGGGACTTTTTAAAAATTTCTTTATCGTCTTCAAATACAGCAATCTTGGTAGATGTAGATCCAGGGTTAATCGCAAGAATTTTCATCGCAGTCTCCTTTGTCATATATTTTTACCATCAGCATGTAAATCCGCTCCATACAGGAATACCTGTATAAGTCTTCGCCTCTTCTTCCCCGCTTAATACACGGATCGCACCTGCTGCCAGTGCTTCCATTTCAAATTCGCCTGCCATAACAGTGACCGGTGCAATAAAGGAAAGCATTTCTGTCAGTTTTTCTACTACATACTTGTCATGGGAGATGCCGCCTGTTAATACGATCCCGTCTACCTTTCCATGAAGGACTGCTGCCATAGAACCTGCTGTCTTTCCAATCTCATAGATCATGGAATCGTAGATCAGCTTTGCGTACTTATTTCCATTTTCGATCATAGCAGTTACTTCTCTTGCATCAGAAGTTCCCAAATGATCTACCAGACCACCGGTCTTTGTGATCTTCTCACGCATCTCTTTTTCTGTGTATTTGCCGGAATAGCACATGGTCACAACATCCTTTACAGGAAGCTGGCCACAGCGGGTGGGGGCCATTGGGCCGTCACCATTTGCAATATCATTAGAATCAACCATTTTTCCCATTCTGTGGGCAGTTACAGAGATACCGCCGCCAATATGGCAGATGATCAGGTTCATATCCTCATATTTCTTTCCCTGCTTTGCTGCAAAACGGATACCGATCTCCTTCTGGTTTAATGCATGGATACGGCTCTCTCTGTATATGCCCTTTAAACCGGTTACACGTGCTACATCCTGGAACTCATCTACATCCGGTGGATTTACTACAAAAGCAACTCCTCCGAATTCTTTGGAAAATGCATCTGCCAGCTGTGCACCTAAGGTTGCTGGATGCTTTACAGTATAACATTCTCTTGCATGCTCAAGGAGCTTTTCACCAATGGTGTAAACGCCGCCTTCTACATTTACCAGGCCGCCTCCTCTTGCAGAAAATGCGTCTACGCCCTCTAAGGTCTGTCCTGCTTCTTTCAAGATATTTAAGATCATTTCCTTTCTATATGGAAGCTGGTCACTGATCTCCTTAAATTCTTTTAATTTTTCTGCATCATGGCTGATATTTCTGGAAAAAATTTCCTTTTCGCCCTCAAACATGGCGATCTTTGTGGAAGTAGAGCCGGGATTAATGGCAAATACTTTATAATCTTTCATAATGATTTTCTCCTCGTTATCTAATATCTTTAAAAAAGGGGTTTTCTAAAAAAGCACGCTGACATAGCGCCAACGTGCCTTGTTTTTTGTTGCAATGTGCCTGGTACATCATTTTCATGTACCGAAAAACCGTTTTCGGCTTTTCCACATTTATTAATGGAACAGTGGATATAACAGTCCGATCCAGATAACCATCAGTGCACCACCGATACGGGTAGAGATAGAAGCGAATGCCAGCAGGTTCATACGGTTTGCTGCTGATAAAACTGCCAGGTCACCGGAACCACCGATGTTGCAGCAGCAAAGACCTGCTGTAACGCCTGCCTCGTATGCCCACAGACCAGAGAGCTTTCCGAAGATCATAGCGCCTAACATAGCACCAAATACTGCTAAGAAAATAACTACAAATGCACCTGGGCTGAAGTATTCTGCCAGGGTGGAGAACTTCAGGGAGTTGATACCGATACCTGCGATCAGCATTGGAAGCAGTGCTTTTAATGCAAAGTTCATGGAGTATACACAGTTGTCAGCAAACTGGTCTGGAAGAAGACCGGTAAATTTGATGATAATGCCAAGGATAATGGTCCATGCCAGTCCAGGGATCACGCTGAAGCCTGGAATATGGCCAAGGATATTACCAAGTAAGTACAGACAGAAGCTCATGAAAATACCAGAACCTAATGCTACATAATCAGCAGAAGTACCAGGTCTCTTCTGTTCCTGTTCTTCCTCTTTCTGCACCTGGGCACTCTTTGCAGCAAGGATCTCACCATTACCATTTAAGCCCTTCATCTTTGCAGTTACAGAACCTGCAACAGCTGCCATTACAACAGCCAGTACGTTTGCGATAGAAGCATAGCACAGGAATTTTCCTGCCATTGGAGTCATATCTGTGCCAGAAAGGCTGGTATATAATGCTGGCAGAGTGGTCATAGCACCACCGGAACCACCGGACATACAAGGAGCACCAATATCAAACAGTGCCTCCGGGATACCATATCCGGTAACCAGACCTGCTAACATACAGAAGCCCAATGCAAATACCTGGCTTCCAAGGATAGTAGGCATATATCTTGCAGTTGCGCCAAGTAAAACCTTACGGTCCATAACCAGGATGGAACCAACTAACAGCATGGCAATATATGCATCCTGGAATCCGCCGCCCATAAGGACCTTAACACCGTTTACCAGTTCCTGTGGAACCAGTCCAACATAATTTAAGAAAGAAGCACCGATCAGAGGCAGAAGACATGCACCGCCTAAGTAGTTATTTACGATGGGGATAGTATTTCCAAGCCAGAAGAACAGGCCGCCAACTGCCATAAGATATGCAATTGTCATAATAAAGCTGGTTGCCATATACTTTCCTGCATCATTGGAATAGATCTTTACAACCGGCATAAAGCCAAAATAAACAGTTGCCATTACAATGATAAAGAATGGAATGAAATACTTTGCAGGAAGCCCACACACCTTAAAATTTAATTTTTTCTCCATTTTTATTCCCCTTTTACTTTCCGCCCACTAACGCCGCGATGACGATGGACATATATTTATCATCTGCACTTGCCGCACGGGATACCAGCAGGACCGGAACCTTTGCTCCCAGTACCACGCCGCCGGTTCTTCCGCCGCCAATAACAGTGATCGTCTTTGCTGCAATATTTCCGCTTACAATATCCGGAACAACTAAAAGATCTGCATCTCCTGCAACAGGACTTACATAGCCTTTAATTGGTGCAGAAGCCGGATCCATAGCCAGGTCATAGCTGATCGGACCTTCAATGATGCAGCCATCTACGCCTTCTTCCTTGATCTCAGCTGCTTCTACAGTCTCCTTCATTTTAGGATTTACCTTTTCTACAGCTGCAAGAATGGCTACCTTTGGCTGTTCTACGCCTAATGCGTGGAATGCTTCTACTGCATTCTGGATTGCTGCCTTCTTCTGCTCCTTAGAAGGATAAGTAAGAAGGCCTACATCTGTGATGGCAAATACCTTGTGATAATTTGGGCTTTCCATGAAAGCTAATAAGCTCATGGTATCATTTTTTCTGATACCTCTTTCACGGTTTACCAGTACCTTCATCAGGGCACCAGTTTCTGTCTTTCCCTTCATGATGCAGTCTACTTCCCCATTTCTTGCCATATCAGCAGCCTTCTGGATGGCTTCTGTAGGATCTTCTACATGGATAATGGTCATCTTATCTGCATCTGTACCGGTCTGTGCTAAGATCTCACGGATCTTTGGCTCATCGCCGATCAGTACCGGTTCTACCATGCCATCCTTATATGCATGGCTTATGGCTTCCAGCGTATGCTCGTCCTGAGCCGGTACTACCGCTACTTTGCGCTTTACCGGCATAGCTTTCAGCATTGCTTTCAGCTGTTCAAAATTCTTTATCATTGATCTTCCTCCTGTTTATAGCTGTTCTCCCGGAATCTGGGAGAACAGCTGACCGCTTCTGCCTTTAAGATAACGCTGGCAAATCAGCCGGATCTGTTACAACACCCATAACCGCAGTTGCTGCTGCAACCGTTGGGCTTGACAGATAACTTAAGGTTTTCTTAGTTCCCTGACGGCCGATAAAGTTACGGTTTGCAGTCAGCAGAATTCTCTCATCATCTGTCATCAGGCCATATGGCATACCACAGCAAAGTCCGCAGCATGGGTGGCAGATCACTGCACCTGCTTCAATAAAGGTCTTAATATATCCTCTTTCAATAGCCTGCTTAAAAATGGTATTAGTTGCAGGAACAACGATGAAACGCAGTCCTTTTGCCACTTTGCGGCCCTTTAAGATTTTTGCGGCTGCTTCCATATCTTCAATACTTCCGTTGGTACAGCTTCCCAGATATACCTCATCCATCTTGGTTCCCTTTACTTCACTGATGGGGTGAACATTGTCAACGCCCTGTGGACAGGAAAGCTGAGGCTCCAGTTCGCTTACATCGTAAGTAAGTACCTTTTCGTACTTTGCTTCATCATCTACGCATACCCAGTCAATATCTTCTAATGGCATTCCGTAGTACTGGGCAGTCTTATCATCAGCTTCAAACAGACCGCACTTTGCGCCTGCTTCCAGAGCCATGTTTGCAACAGTAAAACGCTGTTCCATGCTCATTTCATGGGCTGCAGGACCGGTAAATTCCAGAGACTTGTACTGTCCGCCATCTGCCTTGATATCGCCTAAGATACGCAGGATAACGTCCTTACTCATGACTCCGTCTCTTAAATGTCCGTTTAATACGATCTTTATAGCTTCCGGCACCTTAAACCAGAGTTCTCCGGTGATCAGGGCTGCTGCCATTTCTGCTGTACCAATACCGGAACAGAAGTTTCCGGCACCACCGTAAGTAGTTGTATGGCTGTCAGTCGCAGTTGCGATCTCACCTGGCTTTGCATACTTTGCTTCATGCATAATGGTGTGGCAGATGCCTTCGCCAATATGAAGCTTCTTAATTCCATAGGTTTTTGCCAGTTCCAGACCAGCTTCATAATGGTCATAGTCATTTTTAGCAACTGCAGTTGGCATACAGTGATCCCAGACAATAGTTACCTTATCCGGATCATCAATCTTATCTGCACCGATATCCTTCATGGTCTCCAGCAGGTAAGTAGTATAAATATCATGGATCATAAACATATCCGGCTTGGTGATCACAATATCCCCAGGAGCCACATGCTCTTTTCCTGCATTTTTCTTTAAGATCTTCTCTGCCATAGTGTAGCCCTTTTTACGGCACTGCTCAATAGAAAGAGATTTGATATCCATTTTCACATTTCCGGCTACAAGACGTTTTCTGGTATCTTCGATCAGTCCGCCGTTTGCTACGATGTTGTACAGATTTTCAGGTACAGCACCTACCTTGAAGGTCTTGCCATTTACACTGACAGTCTGTGCGTCTATGTCTACAGTAACAATGTCTCCCCCTTCACATACATCCTGGATCTGATCACAGGTAAGAAGAAGGATACCGTTGTTAAATGCATTTCTGAAGAAAATCCTTGCAAAGCTCTTTGCAATAATGCAGCGGACACCATTGTAGGAAAGAACAGTCGCTGCCTGCTCACGGCTGGAACCACAGCCAAAGTTGGTTCCTGCCACCAGGATGTCTCCCGGCTGGACTGTTGAGCCAAATTCCGGCTTTAACAGCTCAAATGCATATTTTTTCATCTCGTTGCGATCCGGGATAGTACCTCTTTTTCCAGGAATAATGGTATCTGTATCAATATCATTTCCGAATTTCCAGATTTTTCCACTGAATTTCTTTTCCATAACCGCTGCCTCCTTACATCTGCTTCGCAAAGGAAGCGTTCATTACTGTTTCAACAGAACCTGTATAAACTTCTGCATCATCGCAGCCCATGGAACCTGCAAAGGTATACAGTCCGGTAGTTACCAGATGTTCCTTATGTCCCATAGCACCAGGTCCCTGGATCACTACACTGTGATCTCCGGCAGCATTGATCTGAGCCCCGAAATCAATGAATTTAGTAAGGATGCCTTCCTCAGCAGCCTGGATATAATCACGGCTGGTTGCCGGGCAGATACTTAAACGGAAACCTAATGCCAGCTTATGTCCATCTAACATAGATGCTGCTTTCCGCAACTGTTCAATAGTTCCGCCTGTATAACCGCCGATCTGGCCTGCATTTAATTCCATGCCTGCTTTAGAAGCCTTAGGAACGATACCAGCCTTTTTCTGGTCATTTCTGTCACCGCATGGAAGCATGACCATTGGCTCAACTGCCCCTAAGTTCAACGTTAAACCTGTGGACTGTTTTTCTTCTGTAATGGATGCTGTAAATGCACCTGTGATACATGCCATGCTGCAGAATACTGCTTTCTCATGTTCATCAAAGGATGGTGCATAGATTTCTACTGCCCTGCGGTTTAATTCATGGTCTTCTGCCAGGAATGCAAGTGCTGCGTCCATAACGCTTACACCTTCTTTTAAACTGCCTTCCAGGTTTACATAAACTGTTTCCGGAACAATGATGCTGTAACGATCTGTTTCAGCTGCTCTTGCCAGTTCAGGAATGCTTACGTTGATGCCCAAAGCACCGATGCTTCCGAAAATACTTCCGTGGGAACCACCGCCTACAATGATCTGGCCCGGTTTTACCACTTCATTTAACATATACTGATATCCAACGCCCTCTGCCTGGATATAAGGACATCCGTATTTCTCAGCAAATGCCAGGTTCTTTCTTAAAATAGCTGCTGCTTCCGGACGTCCGGTTGGTACATCATGATCGTAAATGACCATTACCTTTTCAGGCTTTGCTACGGCAGAGATTTCCTCTACCGCAGCATGAGATACACCATCATTGATAACGATCCAGTCAGGTTCTACTGTTACAACTGTACCGGCTTTTCCCCCAAGTAACCGTTCTACAAATGTACTCATAATCTTCTTCTCCTGTTTTAGTTTTTTTCAGCAAGTTCTTTATATTTTGCGTAACGTGCCTTTGCTTCATTTTCTGTACGTTCAAACAGTGCATCCGCTGCCTCAGGGAAGGTACGCTCCAGAGATGAGAAACGTACCTCGCCTCTTAAGAACTCTCTGAAATCACCCTGGGGTTCTTTAGAATCCAGGATAAATGGATTCTTGCCTTCTTTGATCAGTTCTGGGTTGTTTCTGTATAACTGCCAGTATCCAACTTCAACTGCACGCTTGATCTCACCCTGAACGTCGTTCATTCCGCAGCGCAGTCCGTGGCTGATACATGGAGCATAGGCAATGATCAGAGATGGTCCCTTATGGGCTTCTGCCTCTGTTACAGCCTTTAAGAACTGTGCAGGATTTGTGCCCATAGCTACCTGTGCTACATATACATCGCCGTAGCTCATTGCCATCATGCCTAAGTCTTTCTTCTTTCTGCGCTTACCAGCTGCTGCAAACTGTGCTACTGCGCCAGTAGGAGTTGCCTTAGATGCCTGGCCACCTGTATTGGAGTAGATCTCAGTATCGAATACCATTACATTTACGTCTGCGCCGGAAGCTAATACATGGTCTAAGCCGCCATAACCGATATCGTATGCCCATCCATCGCCGCCGAAGAACCATACGGATTTCTTGGTTAGATGGTCAAAGTTTTCACGGACTGCCTCAGCCAGTGCCTTTACATCATCTCCAGGAACATTTGCTGCAACCAGATCTGCATTTTCATTTAATAAACCGCTTGCCACAACTGCATTCTTTAATGCTTCTCCTGTTTCACGGGAGTTCTTATCATTGTAAGAAGCCAGCCATGCTGCTGCTGTTTCTTTGATCTTGGCATCATCTGTCTTTTCAGCCAGTGCTTTTACATGCTCAGCCAGTTTTTCTCTCTGCTGTTCAACAGAAAGCCAGATCCCCATACCATACTCAGCGTTGTTCTCAAATAAGGAGCCGCCTACTGCAGGTCCCTGACCCTTATAGTTAGTGGTATATGGGAAGGATGGGAAGCTGGTGGACCACACCTGAGAGCAGCCTGTTGCAGTTGCAATATACATACGGTCACCAAACAGCTGTGTGATCAGCTTTGCATAAGGAGTTTCGCCGCATCCCGGACAGGAGCCTGGGAACTCTAACAGTGGCTGCTCAAACTGACTGCCCTTTACAGTGGTGGTTCCAAATGGGTTCGCCTTTGGAGCTAACTTCATTGCATATTCCCAGTTATCTGCTTCATTTAAGTTATTGTCTAATGGCTTCATGGTAATAGCCTTTTCCTTAGACGGGCATACATTTGCACAGCTTCCGCAGCCTGTACAGTCAAGAGCGGATACCTGTAAACGGAAACGCAAGCCTTCTGCGCCTTTGCCCTTAACAGCAGTTGTTGTAAAGGTTTCAGGAGCCTTTGCTGCCTCATCCTCATTTACAAGGAATGGACGGATACAGGAATGAGGGCATACGTAGGAACACATATTACACTGGATACACTTCTCGCTGTCCCAAACAGGAATATTAACTGCAATACCTCTCTTTTCGTACTTGGAAGTACCCTGAGGCATAGTTCCGTCCGGCAGATCTGTGAAATCGCTGACAGGAATGTTATCGCCCTTCATAGCATTTACAGGCATCTGGATCTTGCGGATCCATTTTGGCAGGTTCTCATCGATCTTCTCCTCAGGAATCTGGATATCAGCCCATCTTGCAGGTACTTCTGCCTCTTCTACCATTTCTACGCCCTTATCAACAGCTGCGTAGTTCATATTGACGATCTTTTCGCCCTTTCTTCCGTAGGACTTTAAGATAGCTTTCTTCATATATCCAACTGCTTCTTCAATGGGAATAATACCTGTGATCTTGAAGAATGCAGCCTGTAAAATAGTATTGGTCCTGCTTCCAAGTCCCAATTCTGCAGCAATTGCAGTGGAATCAATGGTATACAGATGGATCTTCTTTAATGCTGCTGCTTTCTTAAATGCAGGAGTTAAATGCTTCTCTAACTCTTCGCCCTTCCAGTCGCAGGTGATCAGCACATTTGCGCCTTCCTTTGCATCTGCCAGGATGTCATATCGGTCCAGATAGGACTTATTGTGGCAGGCAATAAAATCTGCGTGATTTACAAGGTAGGTAGAGTTGATCGGCTTCTTGCCAAAACGTAAGTGGGAACGGGTAACACCACCGGACTTCTTGCCGTCATACTCAAAGTAAGCCTGAACATTTAAGTCTGTGTGATCACCGATAATCTTAATGGTGTTCTTGTTTGCACCAACAGTACCGTCAGAACCAAGTCCCCAGAACTTGCAGCTGATGGTTCCTTCCGGAACAGTGTTTACCTCTGGTCCTACCGGCAGAGAATGATGGGTCACATCATCATTGATACCTACGGTATAATGGTTCATAGGCTCTGCTGCCTTCATATTGTCAAACTGTGCGATAACCTGATCTGGAGTATAATCCTTGCTTGCCAGACCATAACGGCATGCTAAAACCTTGATATTTCTACCTGACTCCAGGATCACAGAACATACATCCTCGTACAGTGGCTCGCCTGCTGCACCTGGCTCCTTAGTACGGTCGCCAACAGTGATCATCTTTACAGTTTCAGGCAGCTGGCTTAAGAAGTACTTTGCAGAGAATGGGCGGTACAGATGTGCATCGATGAAACCAACCTTTTCGCCCTTTGCATTTAAGTAATCTACAGTTTCGCGAAGAACACCGCTTGCAGAACCCATTACTACGATCACATGCTCTGCATCCGGAGCACCATAGTAATTAAATGGCTTATAATCTCTTCCGGTGATCTTGCTGATCTCACTCATGTAATCTGCAACAATATCAGGCAGTGCCTCATAATAAGAATTACATGCTTCACGACTCTGGAAATATGTATCAGAATACTGGCCTGTGGTTCTTAAAACCGGATGCTCTGGATTTAATGCATTCTCACGGAATTTTTCCAGTTCCTTCCAGTCAACCAGCTTCTTTAAATCTTCGTAATCCAGACATTCAACCTTCTGGATCTCATGGGAAGTACGGAAACCATCAAAGAAATGAAGGAAAGGTACATGGCCTTTAATAGCTGCCAGATGAGCAACTGCACCTAAATCCATTGCTTCCTGTGGAGAAGAAGATGCTAACATTGCATATCCGGTCTGACGACAGGCCATAACATCGGAATGCTCTGCATTAATGGAAATTGCATGAGTTGCCACGTTTCTGGATGCTACATGGATAACACCTGGCTTTAACTGGCCTGCAATACGGTACATGGTTGGGATCATTAACATAAGTCCCTGGGATGCTGTATAGGAAGTTGCCAGTACACCGCCGTCTAATGCACCATGTACTGCGGAAACAGCTCCGCACTCGGACTGCATCTCAACCAGCTTTACCTGCTGGCCAAACATGTTCTTCATTCCGTTTGCTGACCACTTATCAACCAGTTCAGCCATTGGAGAAGATGGTGTGATCGGATAAATCGCTGCTACTTCGGTAAAAGCATAGGAAGCGTAAGCTGCTGCTTCGTTTCCATCCATTGCTCTGCTTACTTTACTCATAATCTGTACTTTCCTTTCTTTGTGGGGTTGATCGTTTTTATTTCCCGCTTTTCATTTCTTCTGTCCGATCCCTCTTCCCCAGAAACCAGACAGCCGGCAAGACGCCTTTTAGGATATATGTTTGTCTGATGTTTGTCTTTTTTCAATGTGTGCAATATTTTTACTACATTTGTGACAACATCATGCACATATCCTATTTAGTTTAACGTGTTAGTAAAACGTTTTTTCTTGTCACAAAGGATAGTTTATCGTTCTACTTTTGTCAAGTGTTTTGATAAAAATACAATATTATTTGTCAGTTTTATATAGTTTAACGTATTACTTATTGTGCAGTTTTCACCCTGAGGCCGTGATCATTTTCTTTTCTGAGGACTTTCTTTTCTGAGGATTTTCTTTCCTGCTTGACACAATATGGGAATCTGGCTTAAGATTGGTTTTAGTAAAAGTGAATCCACCGTGCTTCTTTTTTTCGTGAATATGGAAACAAGAAGATGTCATGGCTGGATTGTAATCATTTTGACGCGGCAGACTTGCTGCCTGAAGGCAGTAAAAGATATATGAAAGTATAAAGGTAAACATATGGCAACTATAAAAGACGTAGCAAAACAGGCAGGTGTATCTGTTACAACTGTGTCCATTATCATAAATGGAAAATCAGAAGAACGAAAAATTTCCACCGCTACCCAGCAGAGGGTGGCAGAAGCAATGCGTGATCTGGGCTATCAGCCCAATTTAAGTGCAAGACGCCTGCGCTCCCAGGAAAATGAACGACCGGTAATTGCTTTTTTCTGGCCACTGGACTATCGTGTTTCCATTCTGGCTTCTTTCTTAAATTTCATTCAGATTGAAATTGCCGAATCTGGCTTTGACTGTGAAATGATGATACAGACCTATGAAAATGATAAACTGGAACAATATGGTTCCTCTTTCTTAAAAAATGGTTACAGCGGTGCCATCATTGGTGCATGCTCTGCAAAAGACCAGCAGTGGCTTGAAAGCATCTGCCCACGTATGCCTGTGGTCCTTATCAACCGTGAATCCGAATATTTTTCTACTGTATGTACTGATAATGACGAAGTCGGTCTAATGGCAGCCACGAAGATCCGACAGAAGGGCTATACAGAAGCTGCTATTTTTGCATCCGGCCACTCCTACTTTGCTACAAACCGCCGTGTCCAGGCATTTATCAATTCCTGTGAGCGCCTTGGGATTAAAACCGATGAAAAATATATTCTGAAAGGACTCAGCACACGTAAGGGCGGTTACGAGATAGGCAAACAGTACGCTTCACTTAAGGAACCACCAAAAATGATCTTCTGTGATTCCGATGCCATTGCCCTGGGAGCTTTAAGGGCATTCCATGAACAGGGAATATCCGTTCCAAAAGATGCCCAGCTTCTCTCCATCGGTATGCTGGATCCAGAAGATGCTTCCTACTATGTGCCATCCCTTAGTGTAGTGGAAATGCCGGACAGAGAGATCGGCCAGCAGGTTATCCGCCTGGCGAGAAAGAAAGTCCTGAACAACGACCTGACACCGGAGCATGTGAACCTGCATGCGAAGCTGGTGCTGAGGGAGAGTTTTTCGTAATAGTGGAATTCTTTTCCAGGATATTTAACACAAAATCCCCGCCTGATACAAACGTGTACCAAGCGGGGATTTTTTTTCAGGATATTTCATTACAGTTCAGCCATGACAGCTTCTATTTCTCTTGTATTTTCTTTAGGAAGCCAGCTTCGGAGTCTGACCGAGCTGCTTTTTTTAACCATAATTTCAATCTCTCTTTATCAGTTTCTTTCAATAACATTTTTTGTGTATTTTCTGACACAGATCCTTTTTCCTCAAGTAACTCACTTTTCATTACTGACATAAACAAGGCAAAATCACAAAGATTAAACTCCTTGTCTTCTAACTGCATCATGTTTACATTTTCGTCTTCCGTCCATACATTTTTTGGCATAAGCATCGTCCTTTCTGTGCATGGCAGAAAGTTTTATCTTTACTCTCTGCCTGATTCATTGGTTTGTGATTTAAGCAAAGAGTTCAGATAAGATGCTGTTTTGATACAGCAAAGAATTTTAGAATATATTTAGATAATATTTGAAATCTTGCTTACAGTCAGCATAGCATTTTTTCTTTGCAATGTCCAGACTTCGCCCAAAATTCCCCTTCCCCATTATTTATTTTTTCTTTTTCATTTTTTCTCTTGACAATCCCATTCTTTTTTAGTATTCTTGTTTTAACGATTTAGTTTAACGTTTGACCCAAGTATTACATATCCTCCATGATTCAACCTTTGCAGGTTTCTGACATGCATACTTCCCCTTTTGCATCTGCCAGTACCTGCCGTTCTCTGGCCAGCTTTCAGTACCTGGCCCCTCCGGATTCTTTTTTTGATTTCCTGCCGGAACCTGCCATTTTCCAGGTACTGTAAACTGACCAGAGAACAATTCTTCAAAAAACTCCAACATTAATAAATAAATGAAAGGTGTGGTATTTTGTTCTGGAACAGAAAAAAAGCTCCTGAACTTTCTGCTCCTTCCGGAATCGGAGCAGCAGACTTTGCAGGCGCAGGAACTCCTCTTAAATTCAACAGTGTAGATTTCCGCGACGGACAGCAGTCACTTTTTGCAACCCGTCTTACCACTGCAGATATGATCCCGCTCTTAGAGCAGATGGATGCAGTGGGATATGACTCCATGGAAATGTGGGGCGGCGCTACCTTCGATGTAGCAGTCCGTTTCCTGAAAGATGATCCATGGGAGCGCGTAAGAACCTTCAAAAAATATGTAAAGAAAACCCCATTAAAAATGGTACTCCGCGGTCAAAACCTGGTTGGCTATAAAGCATATCCTGATGATGTAGTAGAAGCCTTTATTGCCCAGGCAGCAGAAGCCGGGATCGACGTATTCCTTACCTTCGATGCCCTTCAGGATCTGCGAAACTGCGAAACCGCATTCAAGGCTATCAAAAAAGCCGGCAAAAAGATCGAAGGTTCCGTTCAGTATAATGTAAGCCCATTCCATACAACGGAAGTATTCGTTCAGAATGCCTTAGAGCAGGAACAGATGGGTGCATCCCTGATGCACGTAGAAGACATGGCCGGACTTATGACCCCTGAAGCTGCTTATGAGCTGATCACAGCTCTTAAAAAAGCACTTAAAATCCCGGTACATCTTCACTGCCACTGCACAGGCGGCATGGCAGAAATGGCTTACTGGGAAGCCATCCGCGCCGGTGTAGATGGACTGGACGTATGTGTTTCCTCCATGTCCATGGGACCATCCCTTCCGCCAATCGAAAGCTACCTGGCAGCTTTAAAAGGAACCAGCAAAGATCCAAAGATCGACCTTGGCCAGTTCGCTGACATCAACAGAAAATTCGCCGAACTCCGCCGTAAATACGCAGACTTTGGCACAAAATTAGTTGGTGTAGATGTTGGCTGTCTCCAGCACCAGATCCCAGGCGGTATGCTCTCCAATCTGGAAAGCCAGCTTACAGCTATGAAACTGTATGACCGTCTTCCAGAAGTATTAGAAGAAGCAACCCGTGTCCGCGCTGATATGGGATATCCGCCTCTTGCCACCCCATCCAGCCAGATGTGCGGTGCACAGGCAACTACAAATGTACTGACCGGAAACCGCTACGCAATGGTCAGCCGCGAATTAAAAGACTATTGCCGCGGTCTCTATGGACGCCCACCGGGCCCTATTGATCCGGTTCTCCTTGAAAAAGCTCTTGGATCCGAAAAACCGGCTTTCGTCCGCCCAGGCGATCAGTTAGCACCTGGAATGGAAACAGCAAGAACCGAAGCAGGCGCACTTGCCCGCACAGAAGAAGACGTAGTCACCTATGCCCTCTTCCCAGGCTATGCCCCGGATTTTCTGAAAACCAAATACGGCCTGCAATAATTTGCCAAAATTTATTGTAGAAACTATAAATATCGAAAGAAGGTATCGCGTTGAAACAGACAGACGAAGCTAAGCTGGAACGTTCCAGAGAGATCCTGGAAGCGTTAAAAGAAGCCCGGGGAGGAAAACTTTTAGATTCCCACCGGGTTATGGGAAATGACCCGAACCTGATCAATATGTTCTATCAGCAGTATATAAACTGCAACAAAAAAGACATCTCCATTCCTAAAAAGTACAGAGAACTGATCGTTATGGCAGTAGGCATCGCAACATCCACAGAGACCACCATGAAAGTACATGGAAAACTGGCTCTAGAAAATGGTGCTACCATCGACGAGATCTTTGAAGTCATCCGTATCCTGTTCTTTACCTGCGGTGTGACCAAGCTGCTCCCGGCACTGGAAACCCTTGGAGATCTTTTCGAAGCAATCGACCTGGACGAAAATTAAACATAATTGCCACTATGTAAAAACAAAGTAAACTTTTTTAACTGAATAGTGTAAAAAACGCTTTTCAAAAGGCCTTCCTGTGATAAAATAAATCACAGGAGGGCCTTTTATTCTATTTCCCACACTTATATATAAAGGTATACATATTATGAAAACAGATAGTGCGCAGATACAATATGATAAAATGACAAAAACCCCCATCAATAAACTGGTGCTGCAGCTTGGACTGCCAACTACTGTCAGTATGCTTGTGACCAGTGTATACAATATGGCTGATACCTTCTTTGTAAGCCAGCTGGGAACCAGCGTCAGCGGCGCAACAGGAGTCGTTTTCGCTTTAATGGCTATTATCAATGCCTTTGGGTTCATGTTCGGACATGGGGCGGGCAGCAATATCAGCCGCAAACTTGGAGCACATGATATAAAAAGCGCCCGCAAATTTGCATCCACCAGCTTCTTTTTATCCTTATTATGCGGCACTCTCATTTGCATCCTGGGCTTTCTCTTCCATTCACCCTTCATGCGTCTCCTGGGAAGTACCGATTCCATCCTTCCTCACGCCATCGAATACAGCACCTGGATCCTGATCGCAGCACCTGCCATGGCATCCAGCTGCGTTATGAATAACATTCTCCGATACGAGGGAAAAGCCTTTTTTGCAATGCTTGGCCTTGCTTCCGGCGGTATTTTAAACATCTTTGGGGATATGTTCCTGATTTTCGTCCTTAAACTGGGTGTCCGGGGTGCAGGTATCTCCACTGCCGTTTCCCAGTACATCAGTATGGCTATCCTCATCAGCCCATTCCTTCGCGGAAAAGTCCAAAGCCGCCTAAGTATCCGTTACGTCACCCACCAATTTGAGGATGTCACCAATATCCTTGCAACCGGCTTTCCAAGCCTTATGCGCCAGGGCTTAAACAGTGTTTCCGTTATGGTATTAAACCGTTTTGCAGGCCCTTACGGCGATGCTGCTATTGCAGCCATGAGCATTGTCACAAGGATCATAAACTTCCTTTTCTGCGTAGCCCTTGGCATCGGACAAGGCTTCCAGCCTGTCAGCGCTTTTAATTATGGTGCAGGAAAATACAAACGCGTCCGGGATGCCTTCTGGTTCAGCATCAAAAGCAGTTTCGTGGTAATGAGCATTTCCGCCTTTATCGGCATAACCTGCTCTGCCCACATTGTCCGCATGTTCCGCGACGATCCGGCAGTCCTTGCAATTGGCATTCCCGCTCTTCGCATCCAGTGCTTTGCCCTTTTCTTCATGCCACTTTCCCTCTATGGAAACATGCTCTTCCAGAGCATCGGAAAAAGCGGCCGTGCTACCTTTCTGTCCATGATCCGGAGCGGTCTGATATTCATCCCCGTTCTTTGGCTCATGAACACCATTCTTGGACTTACCGGGATCCAGATATCCCAGACCATCTCCGATGTCATTTCCGCTTCTATTACCTTGCCTATGGTAGTAAAATTCTTTAAAACCATGCCTAAAGATATGTAGAGTTTTTCTCCCCCCTGTGTTATAATTAACCCGTTGTCATACCCAATCCGGCAACGGAAGGGGGCGTTTATGTTGACAGAATTTATATCTTCTTTTCTATCTGCTGTTGTGGCTGGTGTAGCCTGCCACTACATCATCAAATGGTTGAACAGTAGAAAATAGTGACAACCAACGTGAACTACATCGGCAATTGAATTACCGAGCATCTGATTACGAAGCATAGCTCCATAGCTTCAGAGGTGCGTCCATGACACCCGTACTGCTACCCAGATGGGTTACACAGCTACTTTTATTGTTTTTGTACTGCTCAGCCCGGTTACGGGCATATCAATTTCTTTGCCGGATACGGC
>OLVP01000240.1_pt1 | contig 48673 bp, 42 predicted proteins | sample 1673281 | NCBI WGS metagenome assembly OLVP01 (sample SAMEA3178940, study PRJEB25190) | human gut metagenome | biome: human gut; feature: human-associated habitat; material: faeces | place: Austria | collected 2013
TACGGTGGTGTGAGAGGACGATGATTAAATTAATTAATTATCTCCTACTCGATTTTTTTGACAGATTCTCGCATAATGAGTTCAGGTTTATAAATGTGTTTAACTTCCCAATGGGGATTTTCAATCATTGTTAAGATCGATTCAGCAGCTAGACGGCCAAGCTCTTTTGCAGGATGAGTCACACTTGTTAAAGAAACAGTGCCAATTTGACTAAGTGTTGAGTTATCAAAGCTTACAAGTGATAAATCATTAGGAACCGATAAATGACTATGTGAGAGTAACTGCATCAGTTTCATTGCAATTTGATCGTTATAACACACGATCGCTGTTGAATCATTTAATTTATGTAATAAAGTTCGTAGATTTTCTAAACAAAATTGTTGTTCCATATTTTCAGTTGAATACCAAATAATTGTTGATTCATCAACCGAGAGATTGTTTTCATACATTTCAGTTAAAAAACCTTTGTAGCGAAGATTTCCCTGTAAGTCGTCATATTTAAAAATACCTGTGATTTTTTTATGCCCTTGTTCAATTAAGTGTTTCGTAGCCAGACGTCCACCTTCCTCATCATCTACAATGACATAATTACAATCTAAGGAGTTGTAATAACTATTAATAAACACAACAGGAATCCCACGCTCACTAAATTGTCGATAAATATCTAAGTTAGGATTAGGTAAAGCAGACTTAGTACCTTCTACAATGAGACCATCGATATCAGATTTTAATAATGACAGAAGCTGTTCGCGCTCATTATTAATTTTATTTCTTGTTAATCTTAACGTTGTATTATACCCGTTACTTGATAAAACTTTTTCAACACCAGAAATAATAGCAGGGAAAATATAATCATCAAGATATGTCGTGACTAATCCAATGTTTTTAGAGATAGTTTTGGTTTCTGTGAAGATTGGATTAACGTATGTTCCACTTCCTTGCTTTTTCAGAACAAGTCCTTCTTTTTCTAATACAGCAATAGCTTGACGAGCTGTTTGTCGACTGATTGAGAATTTTTCACATAATTGATTCTCACTGATTAGCTTTTCACCAGCCTTGAATGTGTTGTTATAAATTTTTTGCTTAATCCATTCAGACACTGCAAGATATTTAGGTAAGTTTTGATTTAGGATAAGGATCCCCCCTTTTTGCTTAATTATAAATTTATATTATAAGTTGTACTTTAATAGTATATAATTTTTTTTGAATTTATGCAAATGTTTTCAGATGGATGTCTGACAATTAGGAAAAATGTAGTTATATTTGTAACAAAAGTACAGAAAAGGTATTGAAATCGGTATCATAACCGGTTATAATCTGAATTGAAGTTGATGGTACAACTTTTAGAAAGTTGTATTTTCTGTTTGTTAAACAATAACAACTTAAACGCTTTCTCAAGATAAGTTGATATTAAGTGTTACGCGTGAGGGCGAGATAGTAGGAAGGGAGAGTCAGAGATGACAAAGTATTCAATTGGGGTCGACTATGGATCTCTATCTGGGCGAGCGGTGCTCGTTAACGTAGAAACAGGTGAAGAATTAGCAACAAGTATTCTTGAATATCCGCATGCGGTAATGGAGACAAGTTTACCAGATGGTACAAAGCTTGGTGTTGACTGGGCACTTCAACATCCTCAGGATTATTTAGATGTTTTAAGTCACACGATTCCAGATGTTTTACAACAAGCGAATGTATCAGCTGATGATGTAATTGGGATTGGAATTGATTTCACAGCTTGTACTGTACTACCAGTTAAGGCAGATGGAACACCATTATGTTTCTTGGATCAATATAAAAGTGAACCACATGCATATGTAAAGTTATGGAAACATCATGCGGCACAAGATAAAGCGAATCAATTAAATGAAATTGCAGCACAAATGGAAGAAAAATGGTTAGGACGATACGGGGGAAAAATTTCGTCTGAGTGGCTATTTCCTAAGTTGTGGCAAATATTAGATGAAAATGAAACAGTTTATAATGAAATGGATTATTTTGTTGAAGCAGCTGATTGGGTTGTTTGGCAATTAACAGGTCAACAAACGAGAAACTCATGTACAGCCGGATATAAAGCAATTTGGCATAAGCAAGAAGGATATCCAAATAAAGAATTCTTTAAAGCATTAGATCCACGTTTAGAAAATGTGATAGAAGATAAATTAAATAGTCCAGTTAAACCGATTGGAGCTAAAGCCGGAGAAATTTGTGCAAAAGCGGCAGAGTTAACGGGATTGAAAGTGGGAACGGCTGTAGCTGTAGCTAATGTTGATGCTCATGTTTGTGTTCCGGCTGTTAAAATTGATGGAGCACGAAAAATGTTAGCAATTATGGGAACATCAACATGTCATATGTTGCTAGGTGATGAAGAACATGAAGTACCAGGAATGTGTGGGGTAGTTGAAGATGGAATCTTACCAGGATATTACGGATATGAAGCGGGACAATCATGTGTTGGAGATCATTTCGCTTGGTTTGTGAAGAATTGTGTTTCAAAAGAATATTATGAGGCAGCAGCATCTAAGGGAAAAGATATTCACGTGTATTTAACGGAAAAAGCAAGTCAACTTAATGTTGGAGAAAGTGGACTTGTTGCTCTGGATTGGTGGAATGGAAATCGTTCAGTTTTAGTGGATGTTGACTTAACAGGTGTTATGATTGGAATGACTTTATTAACTAAACCAGAAGAAATGTATCGTGCATTAATTGAAGCCACTGCTTATGGAACACGTAAAATCATTGAAACATTTGAACAAAATGGGGTACCAGTCGATGAATTTTATGCTGCAGGTGGAATTGCTGAAAAGAATGCCATGATGATGCAAATTTATGCAGATGTAATTAAAAAGCCAATTAGAATTTCTGGTAGCTTACAAGGCCCAGCATTGGGATCAGCAATTTTTGGAACGGTTGCAGCTGGATCAAAAAATGGTGGATATGATTCAGTATTTGAAGCGTCACAAGTAATTGGGAAATTGAAAGATACGGTGTATAGACCAAATCCAGAAAATAGTGCGATTTACGATAAGTTATATCAAGAATATTCAATTTTACATGATTACTTTGGACGTGGAACAAATGATGTTTTAAAACGATTAAAAGATATTAAAAAAGAAGCTAAAGAATTAGCTGAAGAAAAAAAGGGTGAGTGTGAAGGACATTCATTTTCTGTAGAAGATAAATGTTTAACAAAAGTTGAACAAAATATTAAAGAAGCATAGTTTAGGGGGAAATGAGAATGAAAAACGTAAAACAATATGAATTTTGGTTTATTACAGGTAGTCAACATTTATATGGAGAAGAAGTAATTAAAACTGTAGAAGACCATTCGAAAGCGATGGTCGAAGGATTAGCTAATGATCCTTTATTACCTGCAAAAATTATTTTTAAGTCAGTTGTGACAACCCCGGATGAAATTACACGCGTTTGTGAAGAGGCAAACTATGATGAAAACTGTGCAGGTATCATTACATGGTGTCATACATTCTCACCATCAAAGATGTGGATTTCAGGGCTAACTAAATTATCTAAACCATGGTTACATTTACATACACAATTTAATCGAACAATTCCAGTTCAAGAGATTGATATGGATTTCATGAACTTAAATCAATCAGCTCATGGAGATCGTGAACATGGATTTATCGGCGCACGTTTACGTAAAGCACGCAAAATTGTTGTTGGATATTGGGAAGATATTGCGGTTCGTGAAAAAATCGGAAGCTGGATGCGTAGTGCGATTGGGGTGGCAGTAAGCCGTTCGTTAAAAGTGGTTCGTTATGGTGATAATATGCGTTATGTAGCTGTAACTGAAGGTGATAAAGTAGAAGCCGAAATTAAATTAGGTTGGCAAGTTAATACACGTGCTGTTGGAGATTTAGTAGGATTAATTAATCAAGTAACTGAAGTAGAGATTGATACGTTAATGGCTGAATATGAACAAAAATATGATATTGCCACTGATCAAATTGAACAAGTTCGCTATCAAGCTAAGGTTCAATTAGGGATTCAGAAATCTCTTGAATTAGGAGACTTTGGGGCATTTACGACAACGTTTGAAGATTTACATGGTTTAAATCAATTACCAGGATTAGCTTGCCAAGATTTAATGGCTAAAGGTTATGGATTTGGTGGAGAAGGTGATTGGAAGGTTGCTGCAATGACACATATCATGAAAGCGATGGCACAAGGAATTAATAAGGGAACAAGCTTCATGGAAGATTATACGTATGATTTAACGTTAGGAAATGAGTTAATTTTAGGAGCTCATATGTTAGAGGTATGTCCGACAGTGGCACAAAATCGTCCAAGAATTGAAGTTCATCCATTAGGAATTGGTGCGAAATCTGATCCAGCGCGTTTAGTTTTTGATGGAAAAGCCGGAAAAGCGATTGTTGCCTCATTAGTAGATATGGGAGGACGCCTACGTTTAATTGTAAATGATATTGAGTGTGTAAAACCATTTGATATGCCGAACTTACCAGTTGCAGGAGTTATGTGGCGACCAGAGCCTAATTTACAAACATCTGCAGAAGCATGGATTTTAGCAGGTGGTGCACATCATAGTGTATTAAGTTTTGATTTAACCGCTGATCATATGCGTGACTTTGCAGAGATGATGGATATTGAGTTTGTGCATATTAATAAAGATACAGATATTAATGAGTTAAAACGTGATTTATTCTTAGCAGACTTAGCGTGGAAATTGAAATAGGGGGCTATTACATGTTAGAAGCATTAAAGCAAGAAGTATTTGAAGCTAATATGTTATTACCTAAGTACAACCTTGTTACATTTACATGGGGAAATGTTTCGGGGATTGATCGTGATCTAGGATTAGTTGTTATTAAGCCATCAGGTGTTGAGTATGATGTGATGAAAGTGGATGACATGGTTGTTGTTGATTTAGATGGCAATGTTGTTGAAGGTCACTTAAAGCCTTCGTCTGATACAGATACACATTTAGAACTATATCGTAACTTCAAAAATATTCAGTCAGTTGTTCACACACACTCTCGTTGGGCTACTATTTATTCTCAGTCTGGTCGAGAAATTGTACCATTTGGAACGACACATGGAGATTATTTTGGAGGAGTCATTCCTTGTACGCGTGATATGCGTGAAGAAGAAATAAAGGGGTCATATGAACTTGAAACAGGAAAAGTTATTGTTGAACGTTTCAATGGGTTAAATCCAGACTATATCCCATCCGTTTTAGTTAAAAACCATGGACCATTCAGTTGGGGAACAAGTCCTAAAAATGCAGTACACAATGCTGTCGTTTTAGAAGAGGTTGCAATGATGGCTTGGCATACGACGATGTTAACAAATGAAACATGTCCAATGCCCCAACTATTACTTGAAAAACACTTTTATCGAAAACATGGTCCGAATGCTTATTACGGACAAGGGAAATAATAAAAAACACTTAAGCCCATGGCTTAAGTGTTAACTAAAATGAATAAAAGGGAGAGACAAAAATGAAATTATTTATTGATACGGCTAATGTAGAAGATATTAAAAAAGCGAATGATTTAGGTGTTATCTGTGGCGTAACAACGAATCCATCTTTAATTGCAAAAGAAGGACGTGATTTTAAAGAAGTAGTCACTGAAATTACATCAATTGTAGATGGACCTATTTCGGCAGAAGTTATCTCATTAGAAGCGGATAAAATGGTTGAGGAAGCTTTAGAATTAGTTAAGATTCATAAAAATATTGTGATTAAAATTCCAATGTGTGCAGAAGGATTAAAAGCAACAAAGAAGCTAACAGAATTAGGAATTAAAACAAATGTCACATTAATCTTTTCAGCTCCACAAGCGTTATTAGCGGCTCGTGCAGGAGCAACTTATGTTAGTCCATTTTTAGGACGTTTAGATGATATTGGTCAAGAAGGATTAAAGTTAATTGAAGAAATTGTAGAGATTTTTAATAAACATGGCTTAGAAACTGAAATTATTTCGGCAAGTGTTCGCCATCCAATGCATGTTTCATCAGTAGCTAAAGCAGGATCTCATATTGCAACAATTCCTTACTCAGTCATCAATCAAATGATTTCTCATCCATTAACAACTTCTGGGATTGAAAAATTCTTACAAGACTGGGCAAGTGTAGAATCTAAATAATAGTATAGGAGTGTGTTGTATGAACTACCAACAACTATCAAAAACATCTTACGAAGTTAGACAAGGGATCATTGAAGCTGTCTATAATGCGAAATCTGGACACCCTGGTGGATCGTTATCTTCAGCCGATATTTTTACATATTTATATTTTAAAGAAATGAATATAGATCCAACTGATCCAAAAAATGAAAATCGTGATCGTTTTGTTTTATCAAAAGGACACTGTGCTCCAGGATTGTATTCAACTTTAGCACATCGTGGGTTTTTCCCTGTAGAAGATTTAAAAACATTACGTAAAGTGGGTTCTTATCTACAAGGACATCCTGATATGAAAGGAATTCCAGGAGTAGATATGTCAAGTGGATCATTAGGTCAAGGGATTTCTGTTGCGGTTGGGATGGCGTTATCAGCTAAACTACAAAATAAAAATTATCGTGTTTATACGTTACTTGGAGATGGAGAAATCCAGGAAGGACAAGTTTGGGAAGCAAGTATGTTTGCATCACATCGAGGATTAGATAACTTATGTGTCATTGTAGATAATAATGGGCTACAAATCGACGGTTCAATTCAAGACGTTTGTTCACCATATCCAATAGATGAGAAATTTAAAGCGTTTGGGTTTGAAGTTGTCTGTATTAATGGACATGATTATGATGAGATTGAAAAAGCCTTTGCACATGCACGTGCAACAAAAGGAAAACCAACGGCTATCATTGCAGCAACAGTGAAAGGAAAAGGTGTTTCGTTTATGCAAAATGATGCAAATTGGCATGGAGCAGCACCAAATCTTGAGCAATATCAACAAGCAATTCAAGACTTACAAAAAGAAATTGAAAAATTAGAGGTGGAATAAGATGGGTGAAGTTAAAAAAATTGCGACTCGTGATAGTTATGGTTCATGTTTAGCTGAATTATCAAGCGTGTACGATAACTTAGTTGTATTAGATGCAGACTTAGCTCATGCCACTAAAACAATTAAGTTTAAAAATGTTTGTAAAGATCGTCACATTGATTGTGGGATCGCTGAAAGTAATATGATGGGAGTTGCAGCGGGATTAGCTGCCACAGGTATGATTCCATTTGCAAGTTCATTCGCTATGTTTGCGGCAGGTCGTGCATTCGAGCAAGTGAGAAATAGTATTGGATATCCGCATTTAAATGTAAAGATTGGGGCAACGCATGCAGGAATTTCTGTTGGTGAAGATGGAGCGACTCATCAATGTAACGAAGATATTGCTTTAATGCGAACAATTCCAGGAATGATTGTGATTAATCCTTCAGATGATGTAGAAGCAAAAGCTGCAATTAAAGCTGCGATTGAGCATGATGGTCCGGTTTATTTACGCTTTGGACGCTTAGCTGTTCCAGTAATTAATGAACGTGACGATTATCATTTTGAATTAGGAAAAGGTGTGGAATTACGTCAGGGGAATGACGTGACAATTGTTGCATCTGGATTAACAGTAAATGAAGCCTTAGTTGCATCAGAACTATTAGCTAGTGAAGGCATTTCGGCACGTGTTATTAATATTCATACAATTAAACCGATTGATGAAGAGATTTTAATTAAAGCTGCACGTGAAACAGGTTGTATTGTCACAGTAGAAGAGCACTCAGTGATCGGAGGATTAGGAGATGCTGTCATCGACGCTATTATTACAGAATGTCCAATTGCAGTTCATAAAATAGGAGTTCAAGATAAATTTGGTGTCTCAGGTCCAGCGTTAGAATTGCTAGACTTATATGGATTAACAGCTAAACACATTGTTCAAAAAGTAAAATCAGTACTATCAAAATAATTGTTAATAGATTTGAGCCAGTAACCTGGCTCAAATCTTATTATTTATAGCTTGCATGATAAGTTGTATGAACAAGTAAATCCTAAATTTGAAAAAATGAATGATAAAGTCTTTATTTTATATTAAAAATACATAAATTGTACCAATAATGTTTCAATATTGGAAAATATTTGTTATAATATAGTTAGTGATAGCGCATACAGCTTTTGGATTAAGGGGGCTAATTAAATACAAGTTAATTTAATGAAGTTATTTTAATTAGAGATGGGTGATAGTAATGGGTTATAAGAAGGCATCAGCTTTTTTGCTAGCAACTTCTATGATAATGACAGGTGTTATGTTAACACAATTAAATGTTAATGCATCGACAAGTGAAGGGGCAGCATTATCTACTGAGGAACACTTAGAACCAAGGTATTCACAAATTGCTGAAGAGTACCAATTAAATGTTTATACTGGGACTAAGTTAGTCTATGATGCAGCTACGATCGTTTCAGAAGAAGGGGAGTTATTTCAAACAAGTGACGTAAAGGATTATATAAACCCTACGGTGCTAGATATTGTGCGGGGTGATACCATTACACTTAATTTAGACGTTCCAAGCTCTGGTGTTTACTATGTCACATTTGATTATTATGATTATAGTGATAGTGTATTACCAATTGAGTTTTCTATGAAAATAAATGGAGAATATCAATTTTACGAGTTGCGAAGTATTTTATTAGAAAGTAACTGGAAAAATGATGATGAAATTGCCGTTGATCGCTATGGAAATCAAACAGTTTCCATGCCAACAAAAATTTATGATTGGAATCAAAAGGCGATTCATGATTCAAGTTATCGACACAGTGAACCATTAGGTGTTTTTTTTGAAAAAGGAATGAATGCGCTAACAATTTCTGTTGATGAGGGAAGTTTTTTACTTGGGAATGTGACATTATCGTCTGCTGTTACAGAAATTGATGCGTATGAAAATCAAACTGTTGAAGGAGATCAGATTATTACAATCGAAGCCGAGCAAATGCTTCAACGGAATGATTCATCAATTCGTGCAAGAGCAGATTTTAATGTAGATCTAACGCCATATAATACAACTAAGAAAGTATTGAATCTATTAGACGGTTGGTCATTTAAAGATCCAGGACAAAGAGTGGATTATACCTTCACAGTAGAGGAGTCAGGGTACTATAATCTAGCCTTCGCATATGAGCAAGATTATCGAATTGATTTCCCAGTCTTTAGAGACATCTATATTGATGGGATAATCCCAAATGACCAGCTAAAAGCATATGCTTTTCCATATACTAAAAAAATCAAAAATTTATTTATGACAGACGAAGAGACAAATGAAAAGATGTCTATTTATTTAGAAAAAGGAGAGCATACACTAAGCTTAGTTGTTAATATCGATCCAATTCGTCATGTCATTGAACGAATCGAATCGATGTTGACAGAAATTAATGATTTTTCGTTACAAGTGAATAAACTAACGGGTGGAAAAACAGATAAATATCGAACGATTGATATTGAGAAATACATTCCTGGAACACAGGATCTATTGCTTGGTTGGGCAGATGAACTCGAAAGTCTATATGATAGTATTCGTCAATATAATCTAGATAAAAAAGATATTGGTGCCTTTTCACAAATTGATATTACGGTCAAGCAATTAAGAAACTTAGCTAAAAAGCCAAATGAAATTCCACAGCGTATTTCAGAATTATCGGAAGGAAGTAGTTCCATTTCTTCTTTATTAGCTAATCTTAACCAAGAATTAAATTATAATCCACTTGAGTTAGATAAGATTTTCCTTACTCAAGACGAAAGTTTATTACCTAAGAAAAGCAATATCTTTGTAAAAGCGACTGAAAGTGTAAAACGATTTATTAATTCATTTACAGATCAAGCTTACTCACCATCGAACACGAACTCAGATCATTTACAAGTTTGGATTAACCGTCCGCGTCAATATGTTGAGATTATTCAAAAGATGGCAGATGAATATTTTACACCACAAACAGGGATTGAGGTTGATTTCTCATTAATGCCGGATCAAAATAAACTAATCTTATCAAATGCATCTGGAAAAGCGCCGGACGTAGCTGCGGCAGTTAACTATGCTTTACCGTTTGACTTAGCCATTCGTGAAGCGATTGTCGATTTAACACAATTTGAGGATTATGAAGAAGTCGCAAGTAACTTTCCACAAGGTTTATTACTACCATCAATGATTGATGAGGGAGTGTACTCAATTCCTGAAACGATGAACTTCTATGTTTTATATTACCGAAAAGATATCTTAGACTCATTAAATATTCCTGTTCCACAAACAATGGAAGAGGTCAAAGCCATTCTGCCAGAACTTCAGCGAATGGGAATGAACTTCTATCATCAAGCGGCTGGAATGTTAGGGACAAAAACTTTTGCAGCAACGATGCCATCTATTTATCAAAATGGTGGAAGTTTCTATGGAGATACAGTGTTAACGACCACACTTGATACAGATGAATCGTTAGCAGGAATCAAAGAGTTAACGGAACTATTTACAATCTATAACATCCCTTATGAGGTTCCAAGTTTCTATCAACACTTTAGAAGTGGAATCTTACCTATCGGTATTGCTGAATATGGAATGTATAACTTACTTAAAAATGCTGCACCTGAGTTAGCAAACTCTTGGAATATTGCTTTAATTCCTGGGGTTGAAAATGAAGATGGAGAAATCTTACGCTATTCTAATGGTGGGGCAGAAAATTTAATGATTTTTGAAAGTTCTGATAAACAAGAAGAGGCATGGGAGTACTTAAAATGGTGGACCTCGATTGAGACACAGATTGAGTTTGGTTTAAGATTACAAGTTACATACGGAGATGAATATTTATGGAATACAGCTAACCAAGAAGCGTACGCACAATTACCATGGGATTCAGATCATAAAGAGACGATCTTAGCACAAACAGAGTGGCTAATTGAAGCACCACGTGTACCAGGAACTTATATGCTGGAGCGTGAATTGTCTAATGCTTATATTTCAATTGTCCTTAATGGAGAAAATGAACGTAAAGCAATTGATTTAGCTGTTAAACGTATTAACCGTGAAACATTAAGAAAACTCGAAGAGTTTGGTTTTATGAAAAATGGAGAAGTTGTAAGTCCATATGTCACACCAACGCTTGACTTAGATGTCTTAAAAGGAGGAATAGAGTAAGATGAAACAATCTAAAAAGCATTTTCTGTTCCTAGCACCGTATGTTTTATTATTTGTTGTTTTTATTATCATTCCAGTCATCATGGCTATTGCTTTATCATTTACAAACTATAATACGATTCAAACACCAGACATCGTTGGCTTTTTGAATTATATAAATTTAATTACACAAGATGAGATCTTCATGCAGTATGTACTGCCAAATACAATTGTTTTTGCCATTATAGTTGGTATCGGAGGATATATGCTATCGTTTTTCTTAGCATGGTCGTTAGCACATTTAACAAAAGTTCCAAGAACGATTCTAGCATTAATCATTTATTCTCCGTCTATGACAACTGGGGTTGCGATGGCCACAGTATGGCGAATTTTATTTAGTGGAGATCAAAGTGGATATATTAATAGTTTGCTTATGAGATTAGGATTCATTACTGAGCCAATTGAATTTTTATCCTCTAGTATTTACTTAATGCCGGTTATGATTATTGTTGGGTTATGGAGCAGTATGGGGGTTGGTTTCTTAGCCATGTTAGCCGGAGTTTTAAATATTGATGAAACACTTTATGAGGCTGGAGCGATTGATGGGATTAAAAATAAATTTCAAGAGATGTTTTATATAACAATTCCATCAATGAAGCCACAGATGTTATTCGGTGCAGTTATGTCTGTTGTATCAACTTTCCAAGCCGGAGCAATTGGAGTTCAATTAGCTGGAACAAACCCGACACCTGGTTATGCTGGACAGTTGATGGTTAACCATATTGAGGATTATGGATTTATTCGTTATGAGATGGGATATGCAGCGACAGTATCTGTTGCTTTACTACTGATCATTTATACATTCTCAGTTATGGCTAAGAAAATATTCGATGAAAAGGAGGCGTAAGACATGTCGTTACAAATTGATAGAGTTAACCCTTCTCGCTTTGATAAAAGCCAGATGAAGTTTTACATTTATCTAATTCCATTGGCAATCTTCATGGCATTACCGATTATATTTATTTTCTTTCATGCTTTTAAACCGATGGATGAATTATTCGCCTTTCCACCTAAGTTTTTTGTTTCAAGACCGACATTAGATAACTTCACTAATCTATTAGCTCAATCTAATGATTCAGGAATCCCACTTAGTCGTTACGTATTTAATAGTGTGGTGATCACGCTAATTGTTGTTTTACTTTCAATTGTGATTTCGTCAATGGCTGGATTTGCCTTATCGAAAATGCGTTTTAAAAGTAAAGGAACATTACTCGAAATCAATAACTTAGCTTTAATGTTTGTTCCGATAGCTGTGATGATTCCACGTTACTTAGTCATTGATAAGATTGGAATTGGTGATACATATTTTGCACATATTTTACCAACACTTGCTATGCCAGTTGGATTGTTTTTAATTAAACAATTTATGGATCAAATTCCGGATGAATTAATAGAGGCTGCAACGATTGATGGTGCCAATGAATTTCAAATTTATCATAAAATTATTTTACCGATTGTTCGTCCTGCATTAGCAACGGCGGCGATTCTTGTCTTCCAACAAGTATGGAATAATATTGAAAGTTCTTCACTATTTGTGACGAGTGAAAGCTTAAGAACCTTAGCCTTTTATATGAACACACTCGCTTCTACAACAAATGTTGTAGCGGGACAAGGGATAGCAGCAGCGGCCTCATTAATCATGTTTTTACCTAACTTAATCTTATTCGTTCTTTTACAAAGTAAAGTTATGAATACGATGGCGCACTCTGGACTTAAGTAGGTGATAAAAATGAGGAGAGAAATGAAAATAAAACTAATGTCCTTATTAGCTGTGTTATTTGTAAGTATAATGACTTGCACTCGTATAAGTGTAGTTGAGGCCAGTACGCCTTATACGACGTACACAGTTGATGGTTATGGACAATACATTGAAACACAAACAGCATATTTACCTGTAAGAAGTATTCGTCTGATTGATGATTTAGCGTTTAGTGGGGCATCAGACTTAATTATTACTGATGATAATACAATGTTTATTGCAGACACAGGAAATAAGCGTATTATTGTGTCTGATCTTGAAGGGAATTTAATCCGAACAATTGGTGAAGGAATTTTAGGTTCACCTACAGGTATTTTCGTCACAGAAGATCAAACGTTATATGTTGCGGATGAAGTTAATGAACGAGTTTATGTTTTTAATGAAACAGGTGAATTATTAACTGAATATGGCAAACCTAATCATCCATTATTTGGTGATACGGCGACTTTTAAGCCACAAAAAGTTGCTGTAGATAAGCGTGGAAGTATTTATGTTATTTCTAAAGGAAATTCCAATGGGATTATTCAGTTAAGTCAAGCAAATAATGGTGAGTTTTTAGGATACTTTGGTGTAAATGATGCCCGTATTGACTTAATGGGAATGTTTAGAGATTTAATATTTACTGATGAGCAAAAGGCTCAACTAAAAAGTACAGAACCGGTTACAACAAATAATCTAACGATTGACTCTAAGGGATTAATTTACACCATTACACAAGGTGAGGGACCAAAGACATTAAAGAAACTTAATATGGCTGGAACAGATATGTTAGGTGGGGCTCCATATGATGACTATCCAGGTGATGTTATTGTAGGACCAATTGGTAATATTTTTGTCACTTCAACAAACGGTTATATTTATGAATATACGAGTGAAGGAGAATTACTATTTGTTTTTGGTGGTCGAGATAATGGAGATCAACGCGTGGGGCTATTTAAAACAGTTTCTTCAATTAGTATGGATAATAATCAATGGCTATATGTACTAGATCAAGAAAAGAATGAAATCCAAATTTTTGAACCAACTGAGTTTGCTAACCTTGTTCATAACGCTTTAGTTTTATATGAAGAAGGTCATTACTTAGAAAGTAAAGAGCCTTGGTTAGAAGTTATTGAAATGAATAGTTTATTTGACTTTGCTAAAGTTGGTTTAGGAGAAGCATTGTTTAAAGAAGAGGCATATGATGAAGCTCAAATCGCTTTTAAACAAGGATTAGACTTAACTGGCTACTCAGATTCATACTGGGAAATTCGAAATGTTTGGTTAAAAACAAATTTAGTCAATATATTTTTAGTTGTGGTTGGTGTTTATATTGTATTTAAAGTTCTTCAATGGCTTGATCGTAGAAAAAATATCTTTGGACCCGTTAAAAAACAAATGAATAGAGTTAAACAAATTAAGTTGATTAAAGAAATTAATTTTATTTGGTATTTCATTAAAAATCCAGCGGATGGATTTTATGGAATTAAACGTGAAGGAAAAGTTTCAATTTTATCAACAACTATTCTCTTAATCATATTTATTTGTATTTATCTCTTTAACAAGTATTGTTCAGGATTCTTATTCAAATCAGTTAAAGAAGGTGAATTCACAGTTGGAAGCGATATTTTATTCTTCCTTGCTGGTTTTATTTTATTACTATCATGCCATTATTTAGTAGCGACAATTACCGATGGTGAAGGGAAGTTTAAGCATATCTATTCTGGTATTGTTTATTCATTTGTTCCTTACTTTATATTAGTTCCAATTGCAACGGTTTTAAGTAATGTATTGACACTTAATGAAAGTTTTATTTTAACGTTCATGTATACATTAATTTACGGTTGGATCGCTGTGTTGCTCATCATTATGATTAAAGAGTTGCATAATTTTACAATGGGTGAAGTCGTGAAAAATATTTTCGTTACTTTATTTACAACAATTATTGCTATCTTAGCTATTTTCGTTGTTTATGTTTTATTTACTCAAGTTTATGACTTTGTTTCAGCAATTATCGGAGAGGTGGTGTACCGTCTTGAAAATTTCATATAAACGCTTAATAATGTTTTTAGCAGCATTTGTTATCTGTACATCAACCGTAAATGCAGAATCAGGGACAGGTAATGAAACGACCGAGGTGACAGATACAACTGAAACAAACACCTCTGAACAAACAACAAGTGAGAGTGGATTAGAAGGAACAGAGCAAAATCAAATAACATCTGACTCAGAGAATGGTTCAGCTATTGAGGATCGTCTACTCTTTGTTGAAGAACCAAATGGTGAGATTGATGGGCATCAATTGATTGTACAAAATAATAACTATGAGCTTTATCTTGAAGAACAGTCACTATCTATCATTGTAAGAGATAAAAAGACGTCAGCTGTCATGTATTCAACAGTTGAAAATCCAGATACGAAAAATAACATTACTTGGCAAAACTTTATGAAGTCAGGAGTTTCATTAGAGTACTTAACAGGAAGTAATGTTAATGTGAATAAAGTAAGTATGTTTACTGATGGAATCCAAAAAGAAACAACCATTTCTGATACTGGGTTCCTAACAAAGGTCTTTGTTCCAGATTTAGAAATTGGATTTACGTTAATGGTTGAATTAACAGAAACAGGAATTATTGCGGAAATTCCAGAAGAGAGTATTGTTGAAGGAGATACACATAAAGTTTCAGGGTTTTATATTTATCCTTTCTTAGGATACTCAAAGTTAGGAATTCGTGAAGGGTATATGGTTATTCCGGATGGATCGGGAGCAATTATTAATCTAGAAGATAATGATGGGGAGTATACTCAGCCTTATTCAAATTATATTTATGGTGAAAATATCGGAATTGATGAAAAGAATGTCCCAACGCTTTTTAAAGGTCACAATATTGTTAAACCATCAGAAAATGTTTTGATGCCAATCTTCGGAATGGTTCATACAGATTCGAAAATTGGATTACTTGGGATTGTCGAAGGCGGAGCAGAGTATAGTTCAAAAATCGAAGCATACCCAAATGGTGCTGTTACTGACTATGACTGGATTACAGCTAAGTTTGTTTATCGTCAATCATATAATCAATCTATGAGTCAAAGTACAGGATCAATTGTTGTTATTCAAAATGAACGTAATCATTTTGATGCTCGTATTCGTTATGAATTCGTAAGTGGTGAAGACGCTTCTTATACAGGGCTTGCTAAAATCTATCGTCATTACTTACTTGAGAATGATGCGTTGAATCAAGTCGAAGAACAATTTAAAATGCGCCTCGACTTCTTAGGGTTAGAGCAAAAAAATGGAATGATTTTTAGAGAAGATGTTGTGATGACAACGATTGAAGATATTAAACAAATTTATAATGAACTAGGAGTAGAAGGTGTGACCAATCTCCTAACTATTTATAAAGGATGGCAAAAAAATGGGTTAGCTGCTTCATCCCCTGCAACGAATTTTAAAGCTGATCAAGCCATTGGTGGAAATCATGAATTACTTGATTTATTAGCAGAGTTAGAAGAAAGTAATGTTGCCTTTTATCTGTATAATGATCCACTGAAAGTTGATTCATCAGCTTCGACTTTATTAAAATATTCTGTTGTGAAAAAGTTAAATAAACGTGTTCATGAAGAGGAAACTTACAAAGATGTGATTGTGGGATATAACTACTTATTACCAAGTAAAGTTGCTGAAATGGCAACTAAATTAGAAAATAGTTATGTAAAAAACAAGGTTAATAACGTCATGTTAAGTGAAATTTCAAATACCGTCTTTTCTTACTCAATTAAAGGGAAAATTTATGACCGTATGACGACAGCTCAAGCTTTTGAGGATATTGTGGCTAACTATAGTGTTTCTTTTAACTTATTATTAGAGCAACCATTCTCATACTTATGGAAGTATACGGATATGTATGTCGATACCCCAGTTTCTGGATCGCGTTATAACTTTGTTGATGAAGATATACCGTTCTTATCTATTGTTTTAAAAGGTAGCCTTCCAATGTACTCGAATTATATCAACTTTGAAGCCAATAAACAGGAGTATTTCTTGAAATTAGTTGAACAAGGGGTATTACCATCATTTTACTTAACAATGGAAGATCCTGCAGAATTAAAGTATACCAATTCAAGTGATATTTATTCTTCACGTTATGACTTACTTAAAGACGAGTTAGTTACATATTATAACGAACTTAAAGATGTTTACTCCCAAATTTCAGGGGCAACAATCGAAGATCATAATCGTGTTGATGATGTAGTAACCGTTGAATACAGTAATGGAATTAAGGTATATGTTAATTATTCAACTAAAGCAAAAATGATAGATGGTGTCACAATTGATGCACTATCTTATAAAGTAGGTGGGGGATCATGAGTAAAACAGTAATGACTGCTACTAATAATCAAAAGGTACGAGCAGCTAAAAAAGCAAGATTTTCTTTAGAACAACGTAACTCCATTGCTGGATACTTATTTATCCTACCGTGGTTCATTGGTATTCTTACTTTCGTTGCTTGGCCTATGATTCAATCGATTATGTTTTGTTTCAATGAAGTTAAACTATTACCAACTGGACGTGTCCTTAACTTTGTAGGATTTCAAAACTTTAGTGATATTTGGTTAAGGGATATGTATTTTATTACTCGTTTAGTTCAGTTTTTCTTAAATACAGTTTTACGAGTTCCAGTTATTGTTGTCTTTGCTTTAATCATCGCTATTTTGATTAATCAAAAAATTCGATTCCAAGGCGTATTTAGAACAATCTTCTTTTTACCTGTTATCATCGTCAGTGGACCTGTCATGACTGAGTTAGCATCACAAGGTGCGACAACGGTACCAATGTTAAATACAGCAGATATGATGGTTCTACTAAATGAAGTGTTACCAGCTTGGTTAGCCGAACCAGTTGGGGGAATTTTTAGTGAGATTATTTTAATTCTTTGGTACTCTGGGGTGCAAATTCTCATTTTCTTAGCAGCTTTACAAAAAGTAAATCCAAGTTTATATGAAGCAGCGAAAATAGATGGTGGATCTGCATGGGAATGTTTCTGGAAAATTACATTACCAACTATTAAACCGATGATTTTAGTTAACTTAGTTTATACAGTCGTGACATTAGCTAATAGTGGAACAAATGATGTTATCACTCTTATTATGGATAATGTCTTTAATGCAAGTCGCGGTTACGGTTTTGCAACAGCTATGGCATGGATGTATACAATCATTATTTCTGTCATCTTAGTTATTATCTTCCTCTGCTTTATTGAACGTGAAGATAAACGCGTGAGACAAATTCGTAAACGTAATAAAAAAGAACAAAAAGCTTTACGAAAAGCACGTGCAACAATTGCAAGAAATGATGCGAAGATGGAAAGAAGAAGTAAAAGAGCTGCTAAAAAGCAGCATAAAACAGTTAGTTAAATCATGGGAAACTAAACTCATAGTTATCTTTTCTAAGCTAGAGTAAATCCTGGCTTAGAAAAGATTATGAAAACAGATGAAAGGAGGGTGTTCAATGGCTAATGAATCGATTACTATTCGCAACATTATGAAAAGTACGGAATTTACAAAAGATGAAAAGCAAGCAATCATAAAAGAAAAATTTAAAAAATTATTGTTTGGAACACGTGAAAAAAATGGGGCGATTGGCCAAACAGTGATTTATGTATTATTAATTTCAATTGGATTTGTTTACTTATATCCGTTACTTTATATGCTTGTTACAAGTTTAATGTCATTAGAGGATTTGTTAGATTCATCAACTAAATGGATACCATCAAGTTTATATTTTAAAAATTATACCGATGCTTTAATGGTAATGAAATATTGGGATTCTTTATGGAAAAATATTGTTTACGCTATTATTCCGTCTATTTTCCAAGTCGTTATATGTTCATTAACAGCATATGGATTTGCGCGATTTAAATTTAGAGGAAAAGGAATTTTAATGGCAATTATGATTTTAACTTTTGTCATTCCGCCACAAATTTTAATGATGCCAACTTATTTATTGTATTCAGATATGGGCTTATTAGGATCATTAAATGCCTTTAGTCTACCAGCACTATTAGGTCAGGGAATGAAAAGTGCGATTATGATTTTAATCTTCTATCAATTTTATGTACCAATTCCAAATGCATTAATTGAAGCAGCACAAATTGATGGCGCTAACCATTTTAAAATTTATTGGTCAATTGGTGTCAGATCTGCGGTACCAGCCATTATTGTTGTTTTTATTTTCTCCTTTGTTTTTTATTGGAACGAGACATATTTAACAACATTATATTTAGGTAACTCAGGAATGGGAGCAAAAAGTAATCTAACAACCTTATTATTACAATTAAGTAAGTTTGAGGATTCATATAAAAGTATTTATCCAACAACAAACAATGATGCCAATAAGTTAAATGAGGCGATTCGCTTTGCGGGTACGATTTTATCAATTGCACCATTGCTTGTTCTATCAGGAGTCTTACAAAAGTATTTTGTTGAAAGTATTGATAGTTCAGGGATTACAGGAGAGTAGAATCATTTATTTACTTGAAGGGGGTGGTTTTTAAAAAACCGAATGATCCTATATCTAATAACTGAGTTAATAATAAATTTTGAGGGGGAAATTTGCAAATGACAACGTTAAAAAAACTTGGAAGTATGCTTGTTTTAGCATCAGCTTTTACTACATTAGTAGCATGTAATAATGATGGAAATAGTGGTGAATCAGAGCCTACACCACCTGCTACAGAGGGGAATAATACGCAACAACCAGCTGAAACAACAGATGGCTTACCTGCTATGACAACTGAAAATATTACATTAACTTATGCCTCTTGGGATAATGCGTATATGAATGAATATTTAGCAGAGAAGTTTATGGAAAAATATCCAAATATCAAAGTGGAACTCGTTGAATTAGAACAAGCAACATGGAATGAAGGTTTATTTAACTTAGCAAGTACAGGAAATTTACCAGATGTCTTTTGGTATTTAGGGGACGTATCAGCTTCACTAGATAACATGTGGCTACAAGATTTTTCTGCTTATTATAATGCGGATCCTGAAAATGAATTAATTCCTGCCTCAATTAAAGAAGCTGGAACATTTGGAGATTTACGTTTATCAGCTCCTGTTAAAAATTTACCGTTTGCTATTTTCTTAGATCGTACTGTGTTTGAAAAATTAAATATTCCAATGCCATCAGTAGATTGGACTTATAGTGAGATGATTGATTTAGCTAAAAAGTTAACAGTACCTGAACAAAGTATTTATGGAATGAATCTATACACTCAATTAACAACTATCTCACCTATTGTTAATCAAGAAAACTCAATTGGAGAGTTTGGATATAATGGTGAATCGTTTGATTTCTCAGTTTATGCAGAAGCCTATGAACAACAACGTGAATTCTCTCGCACTGGAGTTTTTCCACCTGCATTCGGATCAGAAGAAGCAGCACAAGCATTTGGCGATCCTGAGGTTTGGGCAGCTTCAACAGGGCAGTTAGGAATGCAAGTCGATGCCATCTGGACAGCGAACTTATTTGAAACAGCAGAGTTTAAAGATAAAGGAATCGATATGGTGATTTATCCAGTACCAAATGGAGATAATTCTTCAAATGATAATAAACCATGTTATGTTGATTTTGGAGGAATTAGTTCAGTAACTGAACATCCACGTGAAGCTTATGAATTATTAAAATGGATGGGATGGGGAAAAGAAGGATGGATGCATAAAATTGATGCATTTGAAACTCTAACATATGAAGATGGAAGTAAAGTTTATACTTATCCAGACGGTGTTCCTCTATTAGATGATTCAGAAATTTGGGAGGCTTATAAAACATTAGTTCCTCAAACTGAAGAGTGGATGGCATTTTTAGATTCAGTTCATTCTCCAGTTGCAATGGGTGGAACTTATATTCCAGGATTCCAAAGTTTCTTAACATGGATGGGAGAACAAGATATTTTCGGAAAATTAGATAGAGACGAAATAAAAGCTTCTGACATTCAAGCGGAATTAACAAAGCAAGCAAATAAAATGGTTCAAGAAGCAAGAGATAAAGTGTTACAAAATTATCAATAAGCACACACAGATGATTATAGTAGATCTTAGGATCTACTATAATCAATCAAAATGAGGAGATAATGATTTGTCTCTTGATTTTGGTTAAGATCTTTTGAGGGATTTATTTAACCAACGGGAGTTAGGTACAGCCTAATACTGATTAAATAAGTTGTTAAGGATAGGGGTTTGAAAATGAAAACAAATAATGAACATCTTATTTTAGCTTATGCGATGGATGAATTAAACAATCAAACATTAGTCGACCAATCATCGAATCAATTTAATGCCATCGTACATGGTCAATTAGCAGTTGTAAATGAAGATGGACGTACAGGTTTAAAATTCAGTTGTGAGAACGAAGGCTTCATTGAATTACCAAAAGATATTTTAAATACATGTGAACGTTTTACTGCTATGTGTTGGATTAAGCCACAAGAAATTAAAATGTGGCAGCGTATCTTTGACTTTGGTCCACAGCATGATCAAAATTTCTTCTTTACCTTAAAAGGGGCAGCAGAAGCACCCATGTTATCGCTTCATAATGGACCATTAGAGCGCTTTGGTAGCGCGAAACAACTAGAAGCAGGTAAGTGGCAACACTTAGCTGTAACTGTAGATGGTAACCAATCATCTATTTTAGTTAATGGTGAAGTCGTTGCTAGTAGCCAAACAATTACTGTAAAACCAAACTCTATTGTTGGAGAACAAACAAAAAATTATATTGGGAAATCTCGACATGATGATCCATTATTTGAGGGCGTTATGTCAGACTTTAGATTATATAATCATGCTTTAAAAGCTGAAGAGATTTATGAAGCAGCGATGGCCGAAATGGAAGATATGATAAAGGCTGAATTCCTACTGAATACATTAGAAATCGGGGATCTTTCACTGATTACATCAAATCTTTTATTACCACAAAAAGTTGGAAATCAAATTGAGGTTACTTGGTCATCAAACTGCGAAGAGATTATTTCAAATGAAGGTTTAGTGACTCGTCCAATGGATCAAGATCAAGTAGTAACGTTAACAGCAACCATAACTGTAGGTAGTGAAATCGCAACAAAAGAATTTTTAATGAATGTGGTGAAGCAAGGGGAAGCACCTATTCAATTAAATGTTAATGTTGCGTCTAAAAGTGTTGATATTCCAAAAACATTTGTAGGGTTATTTTTTGAAGATATTAACTATGCAGCCGATGGTGGTTTATATGCAGAGCTGATCAATAATCGTTCATTCGAGTTTGGATCATGGCATGGGAAGTACTCACAGTTTAGTGATTATTTCTATGCATGGGAAGTAGTAGGAGATATTGAAGGTGTTTTAACTCATGAGCAAGGAACAGAAAATCCAATTCATCCGAATAATCCACATTATCTTCGTGTGAATGTAGAGGTAGCAGGAGATGGAGTTGGAATTGCAAATAATGGTTTTGAAGGCATTGCAATTAAAGAAAATGAAGTGTATCACTTCTCTTCATGGGTAAGAAAGGTTTGTAGTCAATCAAATTTAATTATCCGCTTAGAAAGCTCAAATGGAACTGTGTATGCTGAACAAGTAATTACCAATGATCAACTCACAACCGAATGGTCAAAAGTTGAAACGCCATTAGTTCCAAATCAAACGGATGAGGGTGCTCGCTTAACTGTATTACTTGATCGTGAAGGAACGTTAGATTTTGATATGATTTCTTTATTTCCAGCTGATACATTTAATGGACGTCAAAATGGATTAAGAAAAGATTTAGCTCAAATGTTAAAAGATATTAATCCTGGATTCATTCGTTTCCCAGGTGGATGTATTGTTGAAGGATTCTATTTAGATAATGCTTATAACTGGAAAGATACTGTTGGTCCAGTTGAACAACGTAAAATGAATTGGAATCGCTGGGAAGGTGGACAGCCTTATGCATACAACCAATCATATGGTCTTGGATTTATGGAATATTTTATTTTAGCAGAGGATTTAGGAGCAGAACCATTACCGATTTTAAATTGTGGAATGAGTTGCCAATTTCAAGGGGCTCAATTAGCAGATGATTTTGAACCATATATTCAAGATTGTTTAGATTTAATTGAATTTGCAAATGGTGATGAAACAACTTATTGGGGACAAAAACGTATTGAATATGGACATAAAGAGCCATTTAATTTGAAATATCTTGGGGTTGGAAATGAACAGTGGGTCGATCATGAGAAGCATGGAGATATGGATTGTTTAACCATTTATGAATTATTCAGAAATCGTATAAAAGCAGTCTATCCAGATATTAACTTAATTACAACGAGTGGACCATTCCCATACGGTAAAGAATTTGATGATGCTTATGAAGTTATCACACCAAAAATTAAGGAATATATGGAAAGAGGAGAAGTATTTACTGAAATTATTGATGAACATTTTTATATGTCTCCAGAATGGTTTTTAGAAAACATGGAGCGTTATGATAACTATCCGCGTTATGAAGATGGTAAAAGTGGAAAGGTCTTTGTCGGAGAGTATGCTTGTCATACGAATAGAACTGGATTCTCAAGTCAAGGGGTTAATAATGTGTTAGCCGCTTTAAGTGAAGCAGCATTTTTAACTTCAGCAGAGCGTAACGCTGATGTTATTGAAATGACTACCTATGCACCGCTATTTGCGAAGAAAAATCGTACCCAATGGGGACCCGATTTAATTTGGTTTGATAATACAAGTGCTTTTGGATCACCGAGTTACTATGTACAAAAAATGTATGGAAATCATTTAGGCGATTACGTTTTAGATTCAAAATTAACAACACGTTCAAGTAGTGTTGAAAGTACTGATTATCCTGTTTATACAGTAGCGAGTTACTTAAATGAAGCAAAAGAAGTGATTGTAAAATTAGTTAACTTAAATCAAACGAACAAAGAAGTAGAAATTCAATTAGATGGCATTTCAAAAGTGAATTCAAAGGCGACTGAAATCTCTTTAAGTGCTCAAAAAGGACTTGAAGATATTAATTCATTTGAGCAACCAACATATATTCAAGATGTTGAAACAGCTATTGAAGTGAAGGGAACGACATTTAGATATGAAGTTAAACCCCATACGTTCACTGTTTTACGTTTAAGAGTGGAGCAATAATCGGATGAAACAGCTTCTTAAAGTTTTAGTAAGCTGTCATCTATTGGGCCTAAGTGGGTTAGTAGTAGGAGCTAATGCTCCTTCTACTTTAACTATCGATGCAAGTCAAGATGGAACCGATGTGAGTGAAACGTTATATGGACTTTTTTATGAGGATATTAATTTTGCAGCGGATGGTGGATTATATATAGAACAAGTCTTCAATCGTTCATTTGAATATAAAAAGTTACTTGGGTCAACCGCCTATGATGGCTGATGGGGTGGAAAATTGATATTAAAGATTCTAAAAAAGGACAAGTTGAGTTCGATCAATCCAAACCTTTAAATGATAATAATATTCAAAGTTTAAAAGTGACTGTTAAAGAATCAGGATTTAAACTTCAAAATGTGGGTCATACGTTAAACATGGTAAGCGATACAGCTGAGATGTCTTTATTTACTGATGAAAAATATAATCTTTCCTATTATATCTTTAACCATGACTATGTAGGGGCATTAAAGTTTCATTTAGAAGATGGAAAAGGAAATGTTGTTTCAAATGAGAGTCTTACTAAAGTAGACTCCAAACAGAAGTGGATAAAAATTGATGGTTTAACATTGACTGCAACCCGAACAGTAGGTGGACGATTAGTCATTGAGGCAGAAGGTGAAGGAACGTTTAATCTAGATATGATTTCATTAATGCCGACTAATTATTGGAAAGCAGGAAGTGAGAATTGGAAGTATAGCGGATTACGCTCTGATTTGGTTGAAGCTTTACAAGCTTTAAAGCCTCAGTTTTTACGGTTTCCAGGAGGATGTGTAGCAGAGGGAGCTTATGATCATGACAATCACTACAATTGGAAAGATACAATTGGGCCGATTGAGGAGCGAAAAGAAAATGAAAACCTTTAGGGGTATATGCAGTCTTATGGATTAGGGTATCATGAATACTTTCAATTAGCTGAAGATTTAGGTGCGAAACCTATCCCCGTTGTTCATGCTGGGTTGCTTTGTCAAGTACGCAGTGGAGATCTACCTGCAATGTTACCCAGTACAGAAGAGTTTAAGCAATTGATTCAAGATATCCTTGATTTATTAGAGTATGCGAATGGTGATTCAAGTACTGAGTGGGGAGCAGAGTGTGCTGAAAATGGTCATAAAGAACCTTTTAATCTTGAGTTTATTGCTATTGGAAATGAAAATTGGGGGGAACAATATTTTAATAACTTTAAAGCGATAAAAGCTGCTATTGAAAAAGTCTACCCAGAAATGACGATTATAACAGCATCTGGTACTTTATCAGAAGGAGCGGGATTTGATTATGCCTGGGATACGATTCATAAACGATATCCTGACACATATGTTGATGAGCACTACTACAATTCTCCAGAGTGGTTTTTAGAGAATACGGATCGCTATGATTCTTATCGTCGCGATTCTGCCAAAGTCTTTGTTGGTGAATTTGCTGCACATGAGAAGGGGGAGACCAACAACACATCCGAACTCCTTATATACAGCTTTAGCAGAGGCAGCTTATTTAACTGGCATAGAACGTAACAGTGATGTAGTGAAAATGATTTCTTATGCTCCGTTGCTAGCTCGTGTTGGAGTAGTTCAATGGACACCAGATTTGATTTGGTTTGACTCACATCAGGTCATGTTTTCACCGAACTATTATACCTATCAAATGTTTTCTAACTATATACAAACAGAAATGTAATTCATAGTTTTAACGCACACTTTGTTGTATATCTCTTTTAGCACTTAGATACTTTTTAATCTAGCTAAAATTTTTCTTGGTATGAAAAACTTATCTGTTTCTATATATATTGGAAATAAATATTTATTTAGCGAGTTAGATGCTTCAATCAATTTACATCACTCTGTAACGATAGATGAAAATAAAAAAGAGATTTATATTAAAGTTGTCAATGTGGAAGATGAACCAACCACTTTAGAAATAAAATTCAAGCAATTTGAGACATTAACATCACAGGCTGAATATATTGTTTTGACACATGAGCATCTGCATGCAGTTAATACATTTGAGGACCCATTAAATGTTTCACCACAAACATCCATTTTAGAAGTGAATGAAGATGATGCCACCATCGAGGTACCTCAACATTCAGCGGTGTTATTACGATTAGGCTATGATGATAGCGCATCTATCGCAGGAGTTTTACCAACTTCACAAACGAATCCTAAATCATCATCTATTCCAAATGTGATTCTTGTAGCAGGAAGTGTGATCACTGTCGTTTTAATTACTCAGATTGGATTAGCATTAAACAAAAAAAAAACTAAAAGTAGGGGGATATGATGTGTCGAATGTAAAAATCTATGTTGAAAAGCATTTTGAGCATGCAAAGGTTGATGACAAGTTATTTAGCTCATTTATTGAGCATTTAGGTCGAGCTGTTTATACAGGGATTTATGAACCTGATCATCCAACAGCAGATGAGCAAGGTTTTCGTCAAGATGTTCTTGAGTTAGTAAAAGAGCTTGACGTAAAACTTGTCCGTTATCCTGGAGGAAACTTTTTATCAGGATATAACTGGTTAGATGGAATTGGTCCAAAAGAAAATCGACCAGTACGCTTAGATCTAGCTTGGCAAACGATTGAACCGAATGAAATAGGGATCGATGAATTTGTTGATTGGTCTAAAAAAGCTGGAACAGAAATTATGGGGGCAGTTAATATGGGGACTGGAATGCCACAAGATGCTGCCTTCTTAGTGGAATATTGTAATTTCCCTGGTGGAACCTATTATAGTGATTTACGTAAAAAAAATGGTCATGAAGAACCGCATAATATTAAAACATGGTGTATTGGTAATGAGATGGATGGACCATGGCAAACTTGTCATCTATCTGCTGAAGATTATGGTAAAAAAGCGCTAGAGACAGCTAAAATGATGAAATGGGTAGATAATTCGATAGAATTAGTTGTTTGTGGAAGTGCCACTTCTCTTATGCCGACTTATCCTGAGTGGGATCGAGTTGTTTTAGAGCATACCTATGAGCTAGTTGATTATTTATCATTACATCGTTATTACGAAAATGAAGGAAATGATTTAGACTTCTTATCGTCATTCTATGATATGGATAAGTTTATTAAGTCTGTTTGTGCAACAGCAGATTATGTTAAAGCTTTAAAACGTAGTGATAAAACAATGTACTTATCTTTTGATGAGTGGAATGTTTGGTATCAACAAAAACAAACACGTGAACCATGGAAGATGGCTCCTGAAATCTTAGAAGATCGTTATTCCTTATTAGACGCTTTAGTTTTTGGAGGAATGGGATTAACGTTATTAAATAATGCTGATCGTGTTAAAATTGCTTGTTTAGCGCAATTAGTTAATGTCATCGCTCCTATTTTTACGAAAAAAGGTGGACCTGTTATTAAACAATCAATCTTCTATCCATTTGAACATCTATCAAAATATGGGCGTGGAACTGTATTAAAACCGGTTGTTTTAACCCCAACAACAAAAACTCGTTATGGGAATGTGCCGGTTGTCCATCAATCTGTTATTTATAATGAAGAAAAGCGTAAAGTTACTGTCTTTGCTTTAAATATTAATGAGCAAGAATCGATGACAATCAATCTTGATTTCAGTTCATTTGAAAATCTAACGTTGATAGAGCATATTTGCTTAACCGGGGATGATTTACACGCGATTAATACATTTGAAGAACCTGAAAATGTTAAACCAGTCTCTTTATCTATAGAAAACCAAACAGGTACAAGCTTTGATCTATCATTGCCAAAACTATCTTGGAATGTTTTACGATTTACTTATTAATCATATAAACTTCGCTCACCTCATGCTTGCATAGGTGAGCGCTAATTATAATTAACGCTAATAACGGAGTTGATCAGAATGGAAGAGTATATCGAGTCAATTCAAGTAAACCTCAAGGAGCGTTTAAAATTGACCTATCCAAAAGAGCCGCCTAGAGTCGAGCTTTATCAAGGAAGCTTAAAGGCACCTTTAACGCGAGAGGAAAAGGATTGGAAAATATTTAACACGCATGATCCTCACATCTTTAAAGATGAGGAAAGTGGTTACTATTATGTTTACTCGACTGATTTAGGAAAGTCAGGCATTCATATTCGTAAATCCCGAGATTTGATTCATTGGGAGTATATTGGCACAGGTTTGACAGATGGGGTACCCGAAGAAGCAAGCAAATGGAGTGGGGCAAAAGGACTATGGGCACCAGATATTATTAAAGTAAATCAAGAATATCGTGTTTATTATTCTGCCTCAACATTTGGCTCACAACAATCATGTATTGGCTTAGCAACCTCATCCTCACCAGAAGGACCGTTTGAACACAAAGGATTAGTGATTAAAACGACAGACGAAGCGCCTGTTAATGCTATTGATGCAAATCTCGTGATTGATCATAAAACAGGTGAGCAATATATGGTTTATGGTTCATTTTGGGGTGGGATTCGAATAATTAAACTTGATTCAAAAACAGGTTTGGCAGCTGAAGAAGGGTTTGGAGTTTCGATTGCTGCTAGACCAAGAGCTATTGTTGATACAGCCGTTGAAGGAGCATATATTCGATATAATGAAAAAACAGATTATTACTATTTATTTGTTTCTTATGGATCATTATCTAGTGACTATCATGTGCGTGTAGGGCGTAGTAAAGACATTAAAGGACCTTACGTTGATTATCATGACGTCGAGATGACAACGATCGATGAACATCCAAATCATATCGGATTAAAAATAACGAGTGGTTATAAGTTTGGAAATTCAGAAGGTTGGTTTGCTTTAGGACATAATTCAGTATTAAATGATCAGGGTGAATGGTATCTCATACACCATACAAGGCCAGAAGTTGCTCCTAAATGGCCTTATTTACAAGTTAGAAAGATGGTTTGGACGGAAGATGGGTGGCCACTAGTATGTCCGTGTCCTTATAGTGGGGAGAGCAGTCAGCAGATTTCTAAGGAAGCGATAATTGGTATCTATGATCGAATTGAATTTAATGTCGATGACCCTCATTTAGTTACTCCATCAGTTAAAGCATACTTTAAGCAAGATCAGACATGCTTGATTGGAAATATGAGTGGAACATGGGCATTAGAAGGTGAACAGAGGTTAGTTATTCGCTATGGTGAAGAGGAAGAGCGTCATCAAGTACTGACCGCCTGGGATTTTGAAAATTGGAAGCCAACACTTATGACAACAGGATTAAATTCAAAAGGTATTTGTTGTTGGATGAAACAAATTGATTAAAAGGAGAGAGAGGATGGAGCTTTCATTAAATTCATTAAGTGCACCATGTTCATGTGAGCGAGTACATACGCTTGAGGCCGAGCGAATTATCATTGAAGCTAATCTATTAAATAAAGTTTCTGAATTTGTAATTGAAAAACAACTGAATAGTTATCCAATGATTATTTGTGATTTTAATACTTATCCATTAGGAGTAGAGCAATTAAAAGAGCAGTTAAATGTAAATGCACAACAAGTCATTTGTTTAAATCCAGCTCATCTACATGCGGATGAGTACGCATTAAAAGCGATTCGAAAGCAATTAGATATGAAAGCCTCTGTTTTAATAGCATTTGGTTCTGGAACGATCCATGATTTAACACGTTATACAGCATTTAAGTTAAACATTCCATTTCTTTCAGTTCCAACTGCAGCAAGTGTCGATGGATTTGCTTCGACTGTGGCTGCTATGACATTTAAAGGCTTTAAAGTAACAATTCCAGCTAAAGCACCTCTTGCTATTTTTGCAGATACAGCAATCATTTCTAGAGCTCCAAGATATTTAACGGCAGCTGGTGTTGGGGATTTGCTTGCCAAGTTTACAGCATTAGTTGACTGGAAGATTTCGCATCTACTAACAGGTGAATATTTATGCGATAAGATTGTGACCATTACGGAAGAAGCGTTACAGACGTTACTTAATGTCATTGATGATCTTGCTTTACAAAAAGAAGAAGCTTTTGAACCATTGATGTATGGATTAATTTTATCTGGTCTTGGGATGCAGATGATTGGAAATTCTCGTCCCGCTTCTGGTGCTGAACATCATCTGTCTCATTTATGGGAGATGCATGTCATTAATGATGAAATAAAAGCTTTACATGGAGAAAAAGTTGGGGTTGGTTTATCTTATGTTTGTGAACGCTATCGTTCATTACTTGAGCTAAAGGAAGCGCCTGCTTTTAAAGAAGTCAATTTATATGATGAAAACATGTTATCACCTATTTTTAATCAATTAACAGCAGCTATTTTAAAAGAAAATGAACATGACTGTTTAACTCAAGTCAACGAAGGGGTATTTAAATTACAATTTAATCAAATTAAAGCCTTAATTGAAACGTTACCGACAGCTACTCAAGTGAGAACGTGGCTTAAACAGGTAGGGGGAAAAACGACTCTTGCAGAAATTGGGCTAGAAGAAAGATTAAAAGAACCAAGTTTAGCCGAGGGCACCTTATGTCAGAAATCGTCTGACCTTATTAAGGCTCATTAAAGTATTAGAGTTAAGCTAAAAGGAGAGAAACAATAATGACAACTGTTACAAAGACAAATGAATTTATCAATCCATTCATCGAGCAGCGCGCCGATCCATTTATGATGAAACATACGGATGGTTATTATTATTTTACTGCCTCTGTTCCAGTATACGACGGAATTGAGTTGCGTCGTTCTAAAACAATTGATGGACTTCGTCAAGCCGAAGCTAAAAAAGTTTGGTTGAAGCATGAGGAAGGGGAAATGAGTGCGAATATTTGGGCACCTGAAATTCATTATATCGATGGAAAATGGTATATCTACTTTGCAGCGGGACGTGCTGATGATATTTTTGCGATTCGGATGTACGCTTTAGAATGTGAGGCTCAAAATCCATTAGAGGGTGAGTGGAAAGAACTTGGTCGTATTAAAACGAAATGGGACAGTTTTGCATTAGATGCCACAACTTTTGAACATAAAGGAATTCGATACTATGTTTGGGCACAAAAAGATCCAGAGATTGAAGGAAATACGAATTTATACATTGCGAAGTTATTAAATCCATGGACCGTTTCAGATCACCAAGTGATGATTACAACTCCTGATCGCGATTGGGAACGTATCGGGTTCTTAGTCAATGAAGGACCAGCTGTTCTTAAAAAGAATGGGAAAATATTTATCGCTTACTCTGCCTCAGCTACTGATCATAATTATTGTATGGGTCTTTTAACAGCCGATGAGAATGCTGATTTATTAGATCCAAAGTCATGGGTCAAAAGTGATGCACCAGTTTTTTCAACGTGTGAAGAACATTCACAATATGGACCAGGTCACAATAGTTTCGTTAAGTCAGAAGATGACTTAGATGATTTAATGGTTTATCACGCACGTAATTACAAAGAAATTGAAGGAGATCCATTATATGATCCAAATCGTCATGCTCGCATTAAGAAGATAGACTGGGATGGAATTGGTAATCCAGTTTTTGGAATTCCAATGCCGGATACTAAAAAAGAAGCTTAAGGTGGAATCAAGATGACGCAATTAATTAGACCGGGATTTTTTGGAGGAATAGTTGCAGCTGATAGCCGTCGTGTAGAGTTCGATTACAAAAATGAAAGCTTAATACAATTAAAGGCATCGATTGATTACTTGTTTATAGGAGACTCAATCACTCATTTTTGGGAGTTAAAATAAGCTTTTAACTCCCCTTCTAAAATGGTGATTAATCGAGGAATCGGTGGGGATACAACTGAGTATTTAGAAAAACGTTGGGAAGCGGATTGTCTACAACTTAAACCAAAAGTCGCTATTGTCATGATTGGTGTGAACGATATGCAAGTATTAGAGCCAGATGCCTGGAATGGAGTTAAAGGTAAGACAGTTCAAGAGGTGAAGGAAAGAATTTTAACAAATTACTTGAAAATAATTGAAAAGTGTAAACAAGCGAATCAACCATTAGTAATATGTTCGATTTTACCGACTAAAATGACGTTTATTCAATCATGGCGTGAGCGTAATCAATGTATTCTTGAAGTTAATGAAGCTTTAAAGATTTTATGTCAAACTCATAGGCTCATTTATGTTGATTATCATCAAGCAATGGTGGCTGAAGATGGCTGCTCGATAAAAGATGGATTAACGTTTGAAGGCTTGCATCCAATTTTGACAGGCTACTTGATCATGTCTTCTGTACTGAAAGAGACTTTAGCTAAACATGGGATGAGTATTTAAGAAGGGGAAGGTAAGGAATGAAGATTAAAAAAGTAATCGGATTAATGGGCATTGTAGGAGCCGTACTCGTTGGTTGTTCGCAAGAGATAGATGAAGAGCCGTTATCATTCTCAGATTTGGCTGAACCAACATTTACTAATGTCTCTGTTCACGACCCATCTGTCATTAAAGTAGATGATACCTATTATGTATTTGGTTCACATTTAGCTTCTGCAAAGTCTACTGATTTGATGAACTGGACGCAATTAAGTACAAGTGTTAATGATGCAGGACAGATTTTTGGTGATATAACGACTCAATTTGAAGAGGCTATGACATGGGCGGAAACTGATACTTTTTGGGCACCGGATGTCATTCAGTTAGAAGATGGGCGCTATTATTTTTATTACAATACCTGTAAAGGAGATAGTCCACGGTCAGCTTTAGGACTAGCTGTATCAGATCAGATTGAAGGTCCATATGAGGATTTAGGAGTTTTCTTAAAATCTGGGATGTGGAATCAAATGAGTCCATCAGGAACGATTTATGATGCAACGGTTCATCCAAATGTCGTTGATCCATCCGTTTTCTTTGATCAAGAAGGGCGATTGTGGATGATGTATGGTTCATATTCAGGTGGAATTTATATTTTAGAGATGGATACAAAGACGGGGTTACCACTTGAAGGACAAGGATATGGTAAGAAAATTTTAGGTGGGAATCATTTAAGAATTGAAGCCCCTTATGTGATGTATTCACCTGAAACTGAGTACTATTATTTATTTTTATCATACGGTGGACTCTCAGCTGATGGTGGTTATAATATTCGTGTGGCACGTTCAAAAACACCGGATGGTCCGTATGAGGATGCAAATGGAAATGATTTAATAAACTGTAAAGGTAAAGCTGGATCGTTCTTTGATGATACAACAGCTTCTGCTTATGGCGTGAAGTTAATGGGGAGTTTTCAGTTTAATCATGTAGAGGGGGAGTCAGGAAAAAAAATAACTTCGGGCTACGTTTCACCAGGTCATAACTCTGCCTACTATAATGAAGAAACTGATGAGTATTATATGATTTTTCATACACGTTTTACTTTACGTGGAGAACAACATGAAGTACGAGTTCATCAAATGTATATGAATGAAGAGGGATGGCCAGTCATTGCTCCTCATCGCTATAGCGCACAAAAGCAATTAGATTATTCTGAAGCAGATTTAATCGGTGATTATAAGTTTATTAATCATGAAAAAGATATAACAGATCAAGTTAAAATTTCATCTGTTATCACCTTAACAAATGATCATCAAATCACAGGTGCAGTTGAAGGAACATGGCATTATGATCAAGAAACTAAGTATCTGACATTAGAGATGGATCATGTGACATATAAGGGAGTGGTGAGTCACCAATGGAATGAGGAAACTAGTTGCTATGTCATGACTTTTTCAGCTTTATCAGAATATGGGGTTTCAGTTTGGGGAAGTAAGGTAGCCTTAGGTGATGAATCATAAGCTATTAAGAGAGATTTGCTTATAAAATTCAAAAAGCGTATTAGCGTAGATAATACGCTTTTTTTTATAACGTTTTTATCTTTCATAAACGAAAGGAATAATTCAGGATAATCAGGAGATATTTCTTGGGAAATAAAGTGGGAAAGTTGTCGATGAGTTGATGGTTTATTTCATTGACGGTTCTTGTAAAAAAAGCTTATAATGAGAACAAATATTCGCTTTTTTGAGGAGGAAATTGGTTTGAGGTTTTTACATTTAGGAGATTTACATTTTGGTAAAATTGTTAATTCATTTTCAATGATTGAGGATCAACAGTATGTGTTAGAGCAGGTAAAAGAGTATGTTAAAAAGTATAAACCAGATGCTGTTTTGTTAGCAGGAGATATTTATGATCGAAGTGTTCCACCTGCGCGTGCGGTTTCATTGTATAGCCAGTTTTTAAGAGATGTATTAATGGAGTTAAAGACGCCAGTTTTGGCGGTCGCAGGTAATCATGATGGGGCGGATTTAATCAGTTTTGGTCATGAATTATTTGAAGCTGCTCATTATTATGTAGCGGGGCGTTATACGAAAGAGATGAAAAAAGTAGTTCTACAGGATGAGCATGGACCTGTGAATGTTTATTTACTTCCCTTTGCTGATTACGCGGTTGTACGTGAAGCGCATCAAGATGAAACCATTAAATCACTCGATGAGGCAATGAGGGTCACACTTGAATCTAACCCGATTAATAAGGAAGAGCGTAACGTGTTAGTGACGCATGCGTTTGTTGTTGGTGGAGAGGACCCACAAGAATCAGACTCAGAGAAAAAATTAGTGGTTGGGGGAAAAGAGTCTGTTTCTGCTACACATTTTGAGCCTTTTGATTACGTCGCCCTCGGACATTTACATCGAACACAAAAAGTTGGCAGTGATAAAATTCGTTATAGCGGTTCGTTACTCAAGTATTCATTCTCAGAAGAAAATTATCAAAAATCGGTCACGATGATTGATTTAAGTGGAACAGGAGAGCTAACGTGTGAACTTTTACCGTTAACGCCAAGACGTGATTTAAGAACATTAACAGGACAGTTAGATGATTTGTTGAATCAACCAGGTAGCGAGGATTATTTACGTGTCATCTTAACGGATAAAGGCGAATTATTAGAACCGATGGCAAAGCTACGTCAAGTGTATCCGAATGTGATGATTCTTGATCTGCTTGAAAATAATAGAGACTTTAAAGGAAGCGGATTAACAAAGCAAGCTCGTGAACAAAAAACACCTGAGCAATTGTTTGCTGATTTTTATGAACATCACAAGGGAGAAACTATCCATGAAGAAGGAGCTCAGCTCATTACACAATTAATTCAACAATTGAGAGGGGAGTGTTAACATGAAGCCATTGTCATTAAAGATTACGGCTTTTGGGCCTTATGCGAAGCAAACGACGTTGAATTTTAAGGAAGATTTAGACGGGCAAGATATTTTTGTTGTGACAGGACCAACGGGTGCAGGTAAAACAACGATTTTTGATGCGATTTGTTATGCGCTTTATGGTGAAACGAGTGGAGGTAGTCGTACAGGGAAAGAGCTCCGTAGTGATTTTGCAAAGGATAGTGAGTTAAAAACTGAGGTTGAGTTTAGTTTTAGAGTGAAGGATAAAACGTATCAGATTACACGTGCACCACAGCAACTTCAAAAGAAAAAGCGTGGAGATGGATTTAGAGAAGTTCCTGCAACGGTGGAGTTACTGGAGGTAGGAAGTGAGCAGGCACCAATAACGAAGGATGGCGAGGTAAAAGAGCAGATTCAACAAATCATTGGATTAAAAGTTGAGCAATTCCGTAAGATTGTGATGATTCCACAAGGAGATTTTAAAGAGTTTTTAGTTGCGAATACGACGAATAAAGAGGAGATCTTACGTAAGATTTTTGGAACTGATTTTTATAAAACGATTCAAGAGCAGTTAACTCAACAAGCTAATGCACTAAAGTTAGAAGTGGCAGATACACAAAAGTCGATTCAGGCAGAGTTAAAACTCATTAAAACGGATGAAGAACATGTGATTGAGCTAGAACATCCGTTAATGAATGTATTAGAAATGGCTAAAAATCAACAAGCGGTTTGGAAAGAATCGGTGAATACGTTAACTGAGATGTCACATCGCTTAGATGAAATGATACAAGAGCATCGCACGCATCATGAAGCGGGAATGAGATTGAATGAGAAGTTTATGCAATATGAACAAGTGATTCAGACACTAGAACAACTAAATCATTATCAAGCCTCGATTTCAGAACGAGAAAAACAGATACAAGAGGCAAAATCTGCACAAGGTCTCATTAATTTAGAGAATGAGTGTCTGAAATATCAAGTCCTGAAACAGGAGACAGCAACGAAACAAGAGCAGTTAACTCAATCATTAAAAGACTGTGAAACAGAGTTTATTTTAGTAGAAAAGTGCTACACTGCCATTGAATCATTAAGACAGGAAATTGCTAGTTTAATTCAGTCAAAAAGTAATCTTTCACGTTATATCGAAGGGGTCACTCAGTTAGAACAAAAACAGCAGTTACTTGAAAGTCTTAAAAAAAGTGGGCAAACATTAAAGACAGAACTTGAAGTTCAAGAAGGACGTTTAGTAAAGCTACGTCAAGAAGTTTCACAATTGGAGCAATTAACACCACAATTAGCGATTTTTAAGGATCAACAACATTCGTTAAATTTGAAACAATTAAAATTAAATGAAGATTTTGAATATGTTCAGTCACTGGTTAATCGACTCCATTCGTATGAAAAAACAACGAATTTGATTGAAACACAGCAGATTTATTATCAGCAATTGATGAGTGACGCTACGACTCAGCGTCACGCTTATGAACATCAAGCTGAGTTGTTCATTAATGCAGCCGCCATACGATTAGCGAATGAATTAAAGGTGGGTCAAGCTTGTCCGGTCTGTGGGTCTTTAGACCATCCAAATCCACGTCGTAGTGATGAAAAGATTTTGTCGAAAAATGAGCTCGACCAGTTTCGCTTTGAGGTAGAATCATTAGAAAATAAAGTGCGTCAAGTCCAACAGGAGCTAACAGTGTTACAGACTACCCAATCAGAAGAGCAACGCTCATTAAATGAATTGGTTCAAACATTACAAGGACGACATGTCGTTTCATCTGATTTCAGATTAAATCAAGAAGTCGCTGATCAGTTAAGTGAGGTGTTAAGAAAAGAGACTAATGAATTAGTACAATTAATTGAAAAAGTTCATTTAGATGTTGAAAGATTAGAGAATGAGATTCAACGATTGACACAATTGAAGCTTGAGATTGAACCATTAGAGCAGCAGATTGATCAAAAGCAAGGTGTACTTCAAGAGCAACGAGACCGTTATAAAGCTGAACAGCGTTCAAAAAAAGATTTAGAGGAAAGTATTCCAGAAAACTATCGTTCATTAGACGTATTAAATCAAATGATGAGTGAGGTCGAATTGAGAAAAGTTGAACTGGAACAAAATATTTCTTCAAGTGAAGCAGATTATCAACGAGTCACGACACAAATCGCTGGTTTAAAAGCGGCTATTGAAGAGGTTAATCAACAATTAGCTTATTATATTGAACAGTTTGAGCAATCTAACGAGGCCTTTTTTGAACAAATTCAAACTTATTTTGAATCAGTTGAACGTTATGAAGAGGCAAAACAGTGGATTGAATTATTAGCTCAACTTGAGCAACAGGTTCAAAATTATTATCAAGAGCTTCATACGGCAACGAAGATGCAAGAAATGCTTCAAGAAGAGTTAAAAGGTAAAGATCGTGTCGATTTAAGTGTCTTGGAAGAAATGATGGCTGAACTTGATCGTCGAAAAGCTGAAATAACGAAAGATCGTGCGACATTAATGGCGAACCTTGAACAAAATGAGATGATTCTAAACTCTGTCACCAAAAAATATCAAACGATTCAAAAACGAGAACAAGAGTATGCGATTGTTGGTGAGTTAGACTCATTAGCCAATGGACGTAGTGGTGGAAAGATGTCTTTTGAAACATATGTGTTATCCAGCTACTTTGATGAGGTATTAGCGGCAGCTAATGCAAGACTTCAGAAGATGACCTCACGACGTTACTATTTACTTCGTCGTGAAGAGGTTAAAGGTGTAGGGCGTAAAGGATTAGATTTAGATGTTTACGATAGTCATACATGCAACAATCGTCCCGTCAATACATTATCAGGTGGTGAGAGTTTTAAAGCTTCGTTAGCACTTGCATTAGGGCTTTCAGATACAGTGCAACAAAATTCTGGAGGAATTCAATTAGATACGATGTTTATTGATGAAGGATTTGGAACGCTTGATTCGGAGTCGCTTGATCAAGCAATTGATATTTTAATGGAGTTACAGGATCATGGTCGATTAATTGGTGTAATTTCACATGTGAATGAATTAAAAGAAAGAATTCCAGCTAAATTAGTTGTTGAAACGGATGGTGCAGGAAGTCAGGCTTATTTTAGAAAATAGTACAGAGAAGTTAAGTTTTATCAAACTTAGAGGATACAAAAGAACTTAATCAAAGAAAAACCTGAGAAAATCTATCACTTTAGTGTTGGTTTCTCAGGTTTTTCTTTTACAATATTTTAGATATCAAATTAAGAATACGGTTCTTAGTGTCGTTTATAGATAAAATAGCTGTTAGAGATAATGATTTGTATTATTTTTATAGAAAAATCGATCTCATTCCATAAAATGGATGTCGAAATGTGTCAGAATTGTGTTATAATTTTTTTAAGACAAAGAAAATCAAAGGAGGAAATGATGTGTTAAGTTTAATCGGTGTTTTTATTATCATTATTGGGTTCATCTTAAAAATCGACACACTGGCCATCGTTGTGGTAGCAGGGATTGCCACAGGGTTTGTTGGAGGATTAGATTTTAATGAAATTTTAACAAAGTTAGGGGAAGCTTTCGTTGCTAATCGTTATATGACGTTATTTGTTATTACGTTACCGGTTATCGGATTAATGGAGCGTTATGGTTTGAAAGAACGTGCAGCTTGGTTAATTAGTCAATTAAAAAGTGCAAAAGCGGATGGTGTTCTTTCGATTTACTTAGTGTTCCGTTTATTAATGGCAGCGTTAAGTATTCGTATGTCAGGCCATGTTCAATTTGGTCGTCCATTAGTTTTACCAATGGCTGAAGGAGCAGCTCGCGCTAATTATAAAGAGTTAAATGAAAAAGATTCTGAAACCATTAAAGGGTTAACAGCAGCAGCTGAAAACTATGGGAACTTTTTTGGACAAACCTTATTTATTGGTGCTCCTGGAGTAATGTTAATTGTCGGAACTTTAAATGAATTAGGTTATACGGTTGATTCAAAGCAAGGACCAACAACAATTGCGTTGTATACGTTACCAATTGCAGTGATTGCCTTAATTCTTGGGGTTATTCAGTTTAAATTGAACGAGAAAAAAATGCAACGCGCACATGGTGTGAGCAGTAAGAAAGGAGGAAATAACTAATGACGAATGTACTTTTATTTGTTATTTATGCGATTATTGGATTAATTTGTGTTTCCTTAGCTGTCTCAGCTTTACGTACTAAAGGACAACAAGCACGTGTTGGAACGGCTCTATTTTGGTCGCTTTTAGGGATTATCTTTATTTTAGGTGATTATATTCCAGCTAATATTGTTGGAGTTTTAATTATTGTAATGGCCATCTTATCAGCTACAAAACAGGTTAAACTAGTTAGCTTCAACACAACGACAGAAGAGTTCAAAAAAGAATCAGCAGCTAAGATTGGAAATAAATTGTTTATTCCAGCGTTAGTCTTAGCGATTTTAGCATTCGTGATTGCCCAGTTTACAAACTTAGGATCGTACAATGCCATTGGATTAAGTGGGATTGGAGCGTTAATTGTCATCTTATTGATTTCAAAATCAAGTATTGGGGAAGCTAATTCTGAGGCGACTCGCTTATTAAGTCAAGTTGGACCAACAGCGATTTTACCTCAAATCTTAGCCGCTCTTGGAACTTTATTTACGATTGCTGGTGTCGGTGATGTGATTGCTGGTGGAGTAAGTCAAATGATTCCTACCGGGAACATTTGGTTAGGGGTAACAGCGTACTGTGTTGGTATGGCGTTATTTACAGCAGTTATGGGAAATGCCTTTGCAGCCTTCTCAGTTATTACAGCAGGAATTGGAGTTCCATTTGTCTTTGCATTAGGAGCCAATCCATTAATTGCAAGTGCCCTTGCTTTAACTGCAGGATTCTGTGGGACATTATTAACGCCAATGGCGGCAAACTTCAATATCGTTCCCGCTTCAATTTTAGATATTAAAAATCAATACGGTGTCATTAAAGCGCAAGCTCCATTTGCGGTTATCATGTTAATTATTCATATTATTTTAATGCGTTTTTTAGCATTTTAATTTGTTGATTTGAGGAGGAATTGTAGATGAAAAAGATTTTAGTCACTGGATTTGATCCATTTGGTGGAGAAGCCATTAACCCAGCAACAGAATCTGTCAAACAATTACCAGATGAAATTTTAGGGGTACAAATTTTAAAACGTGAAATTCCAACAGTTTTCGATCGTAGTATTGAGGTGTTATACGGAATTTTAAAAGAAGAGCAACCAGATGTTGTCATTTGTGTGGGACAAGCAGGTGGACGCCCCAACATTACTGTTGAGCGTATTGCGATTAACCAAGATGATGCTCGTATTCCTGATAATGATGGAAAACAACCGATTGATCGTACGATTTTTGAAGAGGGACCAGCGGCATACTTCTCGACGTTACCAATTAAAGCAATGGTACGTGATATGAAAGAAGCTGGAATTCCAGCTTCTGTTTCGAATACGGCAGGAACATTCGTTTGTAACCATATCATGTATGGAGCACTGCATTATGCAGCCCTACATCAACCAAGTTTAAAAGCTGGATTCGTTCATATTCCATATTTACCAATGCAAACAGTCGATAAACCAACGATGCCATCGATGTCACGTGATGAAATTGTTAAAGGGTTAACGACGTTAATTAAAACAGCCATTCAAGTCGAAGAAGATGTTAAAGAAACAGGAGGAGCTGTATGCTAACACATCAAGAAAATGAGTTACCTATTTTCGTTTATGGAACATTGATGTTGGGAGAGCGCAACTATATTGATATCTTACACGAAAACTTAGAGCATCATGAAGCTGCCAGTGTAAAAGGCGAGTTGTATTATTATCGGAAGGAAGATTATCCTGCATTAGCAGATGGAATTCATACGGTAAAGGGACAATTATTCTATGTTAAAAATTTAGACAAGGTTCTTCCACCACTCGATGTGATTGAAGGGTACATTGCTCCTAATCATCCAGAAAATATGTATGATCGTAAAATTCTTGATGTTAAAACTGCTAGTGGTGAAATTAAAAAAGCCTATGCTTACGTAATTAATCCACGATTAATAGAACTTGAACCTAACGAGTTTAGCTTAATGGAGACTCGTTGTTGGAAAACGTTTAAAGGTTAATCAAAAGAAAACAGGTCCAAAGTTTTGGACCTGTTTTCTTTTTGCTGATTGTAGAGTAATCATCTCTTGACGATATAAGTGAAAATACAAAAACAAAATGAAGTTGAAATTAGAGAGTATTACCTTCTTTTAAATTATATGATGAAGTTATCATAAAAAGCACAAAAATTGCAACAATTTGTGAAGAAAAAATCACCTATAAATGGTATAATAACGATTAAAAAGATGTTGAGATAGTTGACTGATTTTAGGGGGGATTTTAAAATGGAAAAACAGTATGATGATAATTTATTTTTTAAATTGATTTACACATTAAGTGATATGGCAATTCTATCTATTTTATGGCTTATTGGGTGTTTGCCTATCCTAACAATTGGCGCATCGACAACTGCGTTACTTTATGTGGCTGGTAAAAAAGTAGGTGGAAAAGAGCCTAAGATAGTTTCTGATTTTATCAAAAGTTATAAAGAAAACTTTGTTCAATCACTTTGGATTACACTTGTCTTAGGAATTTTGTGGTTTAGTAGTCTCACTTATTTTATGATGGGGCTTTCCTCATTAAAAGATGGCTTTAATCTGTCATTGATTATCATGATTTTAGTTGCTTTTGAGGTCATTATGATTAGTATTTATATGTGTGCTTTATTAGCAAAGTATGAATTAAAGACATTCACAATTATTAAAAATTCATTTTTATTTACACATGCTTATTTTTTAGAATCTATTAAAGCCTTTGGAGTGATTGTGAGCATGTTATTCTGCTTATTGATTGTACCAGGTCTTGTGATTATTTTACCAGGAGCTATCGCTTTAATTGCAAGCTATTTTGTTCGCCAGTCTATTCTTAAGTTCCTTGAGCGTCAAGAAATTTTAAAAGAATTAAATGAAGAAGGATTAGATTTTTAGAAGACCAAAATTTTTGGTCTTTTTATATTTATTTGCAACTTTTTAAGATGAAATTCTGTCTAAGAGAGTGGATCCAAAAGTCAGATTATAAGGAGGATGAAATGAAAAAGGTTATCATGATGCCATGGTGTCGAGATTATAGTCAATTAGAGGAAGTACAACTGGTTAAAAAAGCAATGAAACAAGATGATTTAGCATTTTTAGAATTAATGAAGCGTTATGAGGGCTATTTTACTCAGATTGCTTATCGATATGTGAAGAATGATCAGGAAGTTTTGGATTTAATCCAAGAACTAGCTTATAAAGGGTTATTAACGATTGGGTAGTTGAAGGAACCTAAGTATTTTAAAACATGGATGACCAAAATTTTAATGAATTTAGCGCTTGATTCGATTCAAAAAGTAGATTTTTTAGAACTTGATGAAGGGATGATGAAGCATCATCATGTTTTTTCAATTGAAGAAAAAATCGATTTGCATGAAGCCATCAAGAACTTACGACCTGAATATCAATCCGTCATTCATTTAAAGTATTTTGATGATTTAAGTATTGAGGAAATTGCAACTCAACTTGGAATGAGCTCAAATACGGTCAAGAGTCATTTAAGAAGAGGGAAGCGAGAACTTCGATTGATGTTAAAGGAGGGGAGTTGCTAATGAATTCAAAAGCATATGAAGAAGCCGTATTAAAAGGGATAACGCGTGCTAAAACTGAAATGAAGCAACATAAAAAAACGATGAAGTGGAAAAAAACGATGTCAATAGCAGCCTCTGTTGGAATCGTAGGTATCATTGGATTAAGTCAGCCAGAGGTGGCAAAAGCATTACAAGGAATGACGCAATCATTCAATGCGTTCTCGGCACATTTATTTGGGGAACCAGCCGGAAGGTTTCAAGAAGTGGCTAAAATGATTGGGGTATCAGAAGTTGATGAAGAAACAACTATAACACTAGCTGAAGTTGTATTAGATGATAATCTTTTAATGATGGCACTAACGGTAGAGAGTGACTTTTTAGCTGGCTATGAGAAATTAAATGAAAATGATTTTTTTAATTTAGATTATTATTTATTCGTTAATGGGAAAAAAACGATGGCTAATAGTCCAAAAGTTCGCCAAATTGATGAGAAAACCGGAGCCATTATTATTGAAGCAAGTATGGGCGATCTTCATTTACCAGATGAAGTTACCATTGATTTAAGAATTAGTCAGTTAACACGTGGATTTGAGTCATTAAAAGGAAAATGGAATTTTAAATTTAAAGCCTCTAAATTATTAGGAGGAGAACGTTTGAATCCGGATGCTACAATAGAGTATGAAAGGACAATGATTTCAGCCAATCAAGTCGTAAAAAGCCAGTTAGCTAATACGATTTATATGAGTGTTGAAGGGGAATCGGTTGATGACGTTTTTTATGAACTAGGAGATTTGGTCATTAAGGGTTCAAATGAAGAGCTTTACGATGTAGATGATGTTCAAGGGAGCTTTGATTCTGAGAAAAAAGAGGCAACTTTCAAATTAAGAGTGAATTCGAATTGGTCAGATTTAGAGTGGATTGAGATTTATCCCAGAACAACCGAGCCGTATCGTTATATTGTGAAAGATAAAATTCATTATCAGATTTATCAAACACCAAACACTCAAGTGATTGATGATGAATACCAAGCGATTACAAGAAAACCAACTGATCAGGAATTAGCCTCAGGATTTGCATTAGATGAAGTCATTTATTATTTGAATTTACAAAAATCAACCGAATTTAAAATTCTAACTGAGTTTATTGGAGAAGAAATATGGGTAAATTCAACTGAAAAAGTAATGATAGAAGATATTGAATTAATGGAGGATGAAGTGAAGATTATCTTTAGACTTCCAGATACTTATTGGCCACATAATTTAAGTAGTCTTGCTTTATTTGATGAAGAGTTGAATGATTATGCTCGACGAGAAGGACAATCGTGATGGCGGTAGAAGATCAATCGCAAGGGTTATATAGTGTCAGAATTGACTATATTGATACATCAAAAGCTTATACGATTGTTATTCCTTTGATGCCTGAATTAAGTGAAGAAGCGCCAGCATGGAGTTTGCGAATTCCGTTAAAATAGAGAAAGTTTTAAAGAATTAGGAACCAAAAAAGAGCCCTATGTCATATATTGGACAGTAGATAAGGGCTCTTTTTTCATAAGTCAGAACGACCTTTATCAGAAATGTAAGAAAAATTTAAAAATCTTCATCAACCATTGTTGAAATAATCGACAAGAGGTCATATAATAAACGTGAAAAACAAAAAAGAAAGGGTTTACATTAATTGGGGGAGAGGTTATGAAAGATGAGAATTTAAAAATTGTATTACCAGATCATTTACAAGGGCGTTCGTTAACCACGAAAGTTATTCCAATGCTATGTGGATTAAAAACGATGCTAACCCATTTAGTTGAATTAAACGGAGATGCTTCAATGTTACGTCAGTGGGAGAAACGTTGTTATAAGTCATATTGTATTAATGAAATCCAAGACTTACTATTAGAAAGTTATCAAGAAGATTGGCCTGAAATTTTGAAAGAACACCTTTTAAGTAAAGATCCTTGTGAACTAGGAGCTAGTGCGATTGATATTTATTTAGTGGCTTATATCACTGAAACATTTGGAGTTGGAAAAGATATTTTTATTCAATGTATTAAGGACATGGGAATTTCAACGAAAGATAATACAGCCAATGCGATTTGGAAAGTTGGAAAAAATGATGGAGTTTACTTAGGTTTATTAAACTCTGATGGCAGCATTCGTGATATTAATTTTTTCCGTCAATGGACGCATACGGAGTTTGTTTATTAAGGAGGGATTTCCATTAATTCATTTAAATAAGTTCAGACATAGGGGAAAAAGAGAACCTATGTCTTTTTTGTATGCTTACAAGTTAATCAAAATTTTGTTATAACAGTAGCATTAGAGAGCAGGGAATAAGATGAGTATCAAACTCCATTGTTGGTCCAACTAGGTGTGGGAAAATGACACTTATCAATTTAGTACTCAATTAAGAGATGGACAGGATACCGAAGAGGGGGGAATTTATCTCAAGGACAAAAGTAGTTATTAGGTATTGATTAAATCATGCAACGGCATACCACGTTCATTGTGCTTCATCGCTTGTCAACCATTTAAAAGCTGATCAAATCTTCTTGAGGAATAATGGATAGGTGATTGAGTAAGGAAAACATGATGAGCTGTTAGAAAAGAAAGGTTAAACTCAAACCATTAATTATCCTCTGAATAGGACAGTATGATGGATGAATTGGAATTCATCGTTGTACAGGGAGAGTAGGGATATAAAAATAAAATAAAAAAGAACACCATTACGGTGTCCTTTCGCTTGAATGGGAATATTTTTTATTGTGCTTCGGATGGATCAATGGAATGAATGGTTAATGTCGTTCCATCGTGTTCTAAGTGACCAATGATATCCCCTGCTTCACTTAAACCGATTAATGAAAAATTATCACCTGTAAAATCGGGCGAGTAAGCCATCCAGATATAAGTTCCTTCAACGGCTGATTCAAAGATTTTGGCACTATGAGCAATGCTAAAGGTTGGTTCCGTCACAAGCACTTCAAATAAGTCAGGATTTTTAGTGACCCCAGCATAAATCGTATAGGGAATATCATCCGATTGACGAAGAGCGACATAAGTTAACCCAGCTTGTTCTTCTAGGGTCGTTGTTTCATATTGAATCGAACCATCGATATATTCATAACCAAAAAAGCTACGATCTAAAAAGGCAAGAGAAATCTGTTCTTCACCTGGTACTCGATAAAGTAGAATCGATCCTTCTTCCGTCTTTTTCTCATAAAGGACTTCAAGAGCGCTTAAACCCGCTATAGTCATGGCTTCTTCTGTTGTTTTGGCACCAGAGTTATATTGTAAGACAAAGACGACGAGTAAGGCCGTGATAGATAGAGATAATGTAGCGATAATTTTTTTCAAATAGGTCAACCCTCTCTCTTATGATAAGTTTGATACATTATATTAAGCACGTTTTTGGTTTACGATTAGAGTGACAAATGATTACAAAATGAGCACAGGGATTAACGAGTCAATTCACGAAGTCCGATAAAATGAATCAAGGAAAAAGATTTATTTTTAAGGAGATGTCGAAATAAAGGAGGAGCTATTTGCTTCATAAGAAAATTGAAGGGTTATGATTTACATTTTTTTCTAATGCTTGTACAATGTAACGTGAGATTTATTTGTTTATGGGGGAGTTATGGAAAGAAAAGAGAGGGCGTATTTACAGCATTATTTATCGACAGCTAAAGAACGAAAGCAGACAGTGAATCAGAGTCAGTCGTTCAAAAAAGTGCGGAAATTACAACAAGGTGAAGAAATTAAATTATATGATAAAGTCAAATTATTAAATTTAACAGATCATCTTATTTTAAATGTGATGATTGTCCCTGATCATGAGGTGAACTTATTTGAAGGAAAATGGGGTGAAACTTCAGAATTAGGCCATCTGATTTTAGAAGGCTCAGTTTTAACAACGTTTGAGTGTCAAGAAATTGAATATAAGATTTTATCTGTCAGTGGAATGAGAGGATAGAAAGATGTCTTACTTTAGGGGAGACATCTTTTTTTATGCGTTTTCTTTTAAAAATAATGTCTAATATGGTGAGGTGAACCATACAATGACAATGTAGTAAAAAAGACGACTACAATCGAATATCTTTGATAAAAGGGGAAATGGGTTCATGAGATTAAATCATCAATTCTGTACAACTTTTCAGGGACTAAATTTAAATTTAGAAGAGTTGTTAGGAAAATATGCTGCTCGTGAGTATGCTTATCGAAATTTAGTGGAATATGATATTTTAAATTACAGTATCTGTGTACCAGATCATTTGAATACGATGACCAATTGTGATGGTTATGAGTTTATTGCTTATGAGGCGAATCAGTATCATGATTATAGTATCGCGCCTCTAACCGTGACGATTAGTAGTCAACGACTTAATGACGCATCTTTTCAAACGAAGACAGACAAACTAGCCTTTTTAAAACGGATGGTTGGGATTATGCAACATCAATTTTCAATTAAAACGATGACTGAAGCCATGATCGATGGTTATCCAGCTGTGATTATCGAGCAGGCAATGAGTACCGCTGGAAGTCAAACGTATGCGATGCTTATTTCTAATCAATGTTTGACACAAATTTCAGTTTCTCTACACGGAAATTTTACGAATGCACGCGAAATCACGCATGCGATTGTGACGTCATTTAAAGTGAATTCGACACCAAGTCCTCAAAATGCCTCTTTAACCACGATGGAGAACCATCATGAGGTATTTGAACTAGAGGAAGAATATCGTTTAAAAGAATCGGTTCAGTATGTGATATCCCCTTCACATACTGAACCGGTGGATAATTTTTATATTCAAATAAAAGACTTGAAGCGGGATACACAGAGCGCTGTTGCTTTTTTAGGATGCGATGATTTAATTGATTTAATGTTTTGTACTTGGGGAAATACCGTTAATCATTTAGCTAGACTGATGATTGAAGCAGATCAAAAAGAGGAATATTAGGTGTTATTTTCACATATAAATGGTAACGGAATGTCTAGATAAATATTCATTTCATCACTAAAGAAGCTATGGCTAATTGTGGTCATAGCTTTTTAATATGTCAAGTTTAGGCGAATCATTGAATATAATGTACTATCAAAGTCATAGAGACACTTAAAGGAGAGGAAATCTAATGAAACAAATAATGAGTGTGATTTGTTTTTCGTTAATGACTCTTTGCTTGGTAGCTTGTTCAATGAATGGTAAAAAAGTAGATGAGGGATTAGATGATCGAGAAGATGAATGGACGATTCCACTATCGAATGAACAAGTCGCAGAATTAAATGAATACTTTAAGGCATTGACTGTTACACATTTTGCTGATTATGAAGAAGGAGACGACTGTTCGTTACAACTATTAAATTTTTCCTCACAACTTTTGCAGTTAGACTATCCGGCGATGGTTGAACCGATGTGGCGGGAAGATGAAGCCTATGCTTCTTTTGATAAAAAAATGATGTTTTCATTGATAGAGCAGTATTTTAATCAAGAGGCACAATTGTCAGGAATCTATATTGATTTAGGAGATTATGTGGCACGACCAGATATTAAGTTAAAAACCTATCAAATCTATCCTGAAATTTATCAATGTCAGTTCAATGATGATGGAACTTATACGATTGATTTAGATTTATATGAAGTGGATGAAACAGTGATAGAACCCATCTCTTTAATTAAAAATTGGCATCAATCTATTGAGCGTCATCAAGTTGGGGTGGCAAGTGTAACCCTTCAACATGATGGAAATGAAAGTTATATTATTAGTTATCATCCCATTTATTTCGAATAAAAAAAAACCACCAGTTTAATCTGTACCCTTTGTCAAGGACAAAGAAAAAAAACTAAGCAACTTGAAGCTGA
>OLVP01000241.1_pt1 | contig 48614 bp, 46 predicted proteins | sample 1673281 | NCBI WGS metagenome assembly OLVP01 (sample SAMEA3178940, study PRJEB25190) | human gut metagenome | biome: human gut; feature: human-associated habitat; material: faeces | place: Austria | collected 2013
TTGATTCCACTAAGGACTCAACGCTTTTTACATTTTTATAGTGAATAATTTAGGTTTATGTAATTAAAGCAAAAATAATGGTTAAAGGAGCGGTATTAATGGAAAAACGCTGTGAATTATGCGAACGTAGTGATATCAAATTAACCAAACATCATTTAATTCCAAGAGAAGAAGGTGGAACAGAAAAAGATATTGTCATGATTTGTTCAGATTGTCATCGGCAAATCCATGCTTCGTACTCAAATCAAGAGTTAGCACTTCGATTATTTTCTATTGAAGCGTTAAAAAGCGACGAAAAATTAAAAAAGTTTATTCGATTTATAAAGAAGCAACCTGCATCAAAACGGATATCTATTGCCAAGTCTAGAGATAGAAAGTGTAAATAATTGATAATTGATTTATTAAGGGCATAAGATAGTATTTATAAGCCATTAAAAGAGGGAAGATTAAAAAGTTGAATTTCATATTTCAGTTTGTAGTTTGATGGTGTTGTAAAAAGAAGAGTTTGTTTCAAGGTTAGATTGCAAAGTATGAACTATATGTTAGGGGGATGTATCGTGGAAGTATAAATCTCATTCATTTTTTTCTAGAGTGCGGTCATTCAGTTTATAAAAGTTCTAATAGGTGAAGCAATGAAGGAGGTAGCAGTTTAGGAGCCAAGTGAGTATGGAATGTTAAGGATAAAATCTTAATTTAGATAGTTTCGTTTTAAATTGTGCTCCTAGACGAGTACATACTGGTGAGGAATAGATAGATTTGAACGAGTGTATAATCACTTAACAGAGGTGTTAACAGCATCAGCTATATAAAAAAAGACTGCGAGTCTTTGTAGTCTTTAGTATGATAGTTGATAAATTAAGAAGCGTTCTCGGTGATCACGTTTGTAGTTAGGTAAAGTGATTTCTTGTTTCAGTGTAAATGCGGTACGATGTTCAAGGAAGTATTGATATTCATCTGAAGCATAATAAAGAATTAGTTCAACTTCTCGAGGCGTATTTTCTAGTGAGATTAAAATATTTTCCACGATCTTTCTAAAAATTTGAATGGAGAATGGATTAAAGAAATAGAATTTGTTATCTGTTGGTTGAATGAGGTAGTCTTCAGCTAAACAGCAATAAAAATCAATGCAATCTTTTGGGCGACGATGTTTTTTTAGATAGTTATCTTTATTTCGCATTGCATCCTCATAAAAGGTTTCGTTTAATTCTATTCCTATGACATGCGCATGAAAATAATGTTGGATATAGAAGTTTAAACGTCCTTTTCCACACCCGTAATCAACGACATGGTCGGTTGATTTGAGCTGATATTGTTCAAATAAATAATTTAGCATCTCATAAGGGGTTGGTTCATATCTGTGATAAAGATGAGAGGTATGATATTTATCAACACCACTTGTTTCAATATTTAATAATGTTTCATAATCTTTTTCATTCATTTCATTTATCCTCATTTATTGTGATGATTTAATTGTATGAGTTTATCCAAAAAGTTTCAAGAGAATATGTGTGGATAACTTGTGAAAAAAAGCTTTTACCGAAGAAGATAAAAAGCATTATTCTGACTAGGAATTATTTATTTTATGTAAGAATATAATTTACAAAATATTATTTTTATATGAAAAGCTTGATTGGGGTGGAATGATTTGATAAATGAAATTGAACAACTGATAAAGCAATATCCAGACAGTGCTAATGAGTTGAAGTCATATTCTAAGCAATGGTTAGAGTTACAACAGCGTCTAAATCAAGAACAATCATTAGTTTTTATTGCTGAAAAAGGAGTAGGGAAAACTACTTTAATAAATTTTATTCTTGGTTTAAACTATAGTACAGAAAAATTAATTAGAAAGAAAAAACGTAAAGTAGAAGATGAGGTCTTAGAAACTGGTTCAGGGGCAACTACAACATCGGAGGTTGAAATTTTACAAAGTAAAGATGGTGTAAATCATATTATTATTAATCCTTATTCATTAAATGAAATGGAATCTATTATAAAAAACTTTTGTAAAAATATCTTTGAGGAAGTTCATCATATTAATCTCTCAGCGGAAGAATTACCCCCAGAATTAAAACGAGCCTGTATTAATATGACAGGTTTAAAGGAAGAGATTAGAGAAGTTAATATAGGTTCTGAAATACAAAAATTAAGAGTTAATTTAGCTAAAGAATTAGCAACTTCATTTTCGTATAATGATTATAAATTATTTGAACAACAGGTATTAAAAAAAGCTAATCTTAGTCAACGAACTAGAATTAATTACACAAAAAATACCCCAAGTGCTTCAATTGATGAAGAAAAAGTATGGATTAAGAAAATGTTCCGTGATTTAAATTTAGTGAAGCTACAGGATGCACCTTTAGCTAAAAGGATTACTATAGAGTTAAGTCAGGAGGTATTTGATTTTTCATTATTGAATGGAATTTCTAAGATAATAGATACACGCGGATTAGAGGCTGGATCAGTAACTGATCGTATGGATATTAAAGACTATTTTACATCAGAGACAAATGATTTTTTATTTTTAATTGATGAGTTTAAAAAAACATCCCCCGCCTTGATACAGCTATTGAATCAATATGTTTATGACAAAGATTTTGAAATAGTGAAACGCTTAGGCTATATTGTTAATTTTAAAGAAGGAGAACCAGAGCGGGTAATTGGTTGTGATGGAGAATGTGAAGACGAATCAGCTGGAATTTTATATAAGAGAGATAATTTATTACAATTATTTAAAGATAATCAAGTGTATATTGAAGATAAGCAAATCATCTATACTAATCCAAAACGATCACTTGATGTAGATGGATTAATTAGTGTTGATCGAGATGAAGAAGAGGAATACGGTTCTTATGAAAAAGCCTTATTAGATAAAAAATATAAACGCAAAAAAGAGCAAGAAGACTTATTAAAAGCAATTTTTAAGATGGTTGAGGATTATCGATCATTAAATGAAAAAAAACTATTAGAGCTAGAAAATAAATTTCAACAACTAAAAGAGACAATAAATGAAAGATATAAATTGAATTTAGAATCAGTCATTAAGTTTGTTAAATCATATAAATTTAAATTTTTATTTGATAAAGAAGTAGAGGAATTATACCAAAAATATTTAAGTGAAAAGTATGCTAGTACAATTCATGCTATTAATAATAGATATGGTATTTATAATGAAATCAATATTTATTGTGAAGGTGCAAACTATCTCACACGAAAAATCCAAATGGAATTAAAGCAATTTAAAGATTCTATTTTAGTAGAGCTTCATAAATATAGAGACTCAAATGATTTAATGCAAAATCAATTGAATAATTTAGAGTTTTTGGAAAGAGATTTGAATGAATACTTGGATTCATTTGTAAAAAAACTCAGTGATAAGTATAACAGGATTTTGAAAGAGGATATATTTAATCGAAATGATGAAGAATTTTGGTCGAGTGTAAAAGGAAGATGGGGTGGTGGTGCAGGATATAAAGAAAAGGTCAAAAAAGATTATAGGCTGAATATTCTTAATAAACAATTGAAACAAATTATTAATCAAGAATTAGTAAGTCTATTTGATTCGTATCGCCAAGGATGCTTAAAAATAATAGATACTATTGACTAATTATAGCAGTATAAATAATAGTAGCAACTTTTATTTTATTTTCAAAGAGGAAACAGGTCGAATCAGTCTAATGATGAAATTCAAATTTAAATTCTTGAATTCAAAAATAAAAGCTTTGGCTAGTTTAAGAAGCGATACTTGGTGATCCAATGAACGTGGGATTCGCGTCCTTATGAGTTATGGTTTTGAGAAGGTAGATAAAACTGAAGTTGGAATATTGTTAAGATTAACAAAAGACAAGTTTAATCAAATTCAAAAGAGTGACTAAATGTTACTCTTTTTTATGATGACATTGACGTTTGATGAATATCTTTTATATAATAGAAAGCTGTATGTAATTTTTATAAAAGTGAGGTTATCGATGAAAAATTTAAGGCAAGAGTGGTTAGGGAATACAAAAGGTGATATTTTAGCAGGAATTGTTGTGTTTATGGCATTAATCCCAGAAGTGATGGGCTTTATGATTGTAGCAGGTGTTGACCCGATGGTTGGGGTCTATGCAACGTTTTGCATGACGATGATTACGGCTATTTTTGGAGGTCGTCCAGGGTTAATCTCAGCTGCAGCGGGAGCTATGGCATTAGTTTTAGCAAATTTAGTTCGTGATTATGGGATTGAATATATGTTTGCAGCAACTATTTTAACGGGGATTTTACAAGTTATTTTTGGATATTTAAAAATCGGGAATTTACTAAAGTTTATTCCTAAACCAGTGATGCATGGATTTGTGAATTCACTTGGAATTATGATGTTTATTTCGCAGTTAGAACATTTCCAAGGAAATTCTATCTTATTGCTACTAGGTGCAATTGGAATTGCGATTATTTATCTGTTCCCTAAAGTAACAAAGAAAATTCCATCTCCAATTGTGGCGATTACAGTTGTTACAACAATTGTGCTTACATTTAAAATAGATATTAAAACGTTAGGAGATATGGGGCGATTAACACGTGAATTACCAAAGTTCATGATTCCTAATGTTCCATTTAATTTAGAGACGTTATCAATTATTTTTCCCTATGCGATTTCGTTATCCATTGTAGGGATTGTAGAGTCATTATTAACAGCGCAGTTAATTGATGAAATCACTGAAACGTCCAGTCATAAAAATAAAGAAACAGTGGCACAAGGACTTGCTAATGTAGTGTCAGGATTCTTTGGTGGGATTGCTGGTTGTGGTATGATTGGTCAATCAATGGTGAACTTGAATTATGGTGGACGCGGGCGTTTAGCGAGTGCAGTCGCAGGATCATTAATGTTAGGCTCAATGATCTTATTTAGTCGATTTGTGATTAAAGTTCCTGTTGTTTCATTAGCGGCAGTGATGGTGGTTGTTTCATTGACCACGATTAATTGGCAATCGTTCAAGCGAATGCATAAAGTTCCATTAACCGACAATGTAGTGATGTTAACAACAGTAGGGATTGTGGTAATAACACATAACTTAGCTTATGGAGTTGTGGCAGGAACGTTATTAAGTGCTATTTTCTTAGGAATCAAAAGTTCAAAAGTACAAGTAATTAAAGTGGATCATACTTATATGGTTAGTGGACAATTATCATTTGCCTCTGCTTCCGACTTTATCGCTGCTTTTGATTATCAAGATGAAGACAAGACAATAACGATTGATTTTACAAATGCTCGTCTTTGGGATGAGTCAGCAGTTGATGCTATTGATAAGGTTATGCTTCGCTTAGACAAAAATGGTATTGAAGCAACATTAAGCGGATTAAGTCCAAGTTGTAAAACATTAGTGGATAAATGTGCACTTCATAATAAAACAGATGAATTAAAAACAGTCTCAGGCCATTAAAAAGAGCGGTAAAACGCTCTTTTAATTTGTCAAAAAACATGATAATTCGATATAATAAAGCTAAGTTTAGATGAAGGATGAGGCAATATGATAGGTGCAGGAGAAATTCGGGTGAAACTAAAGCGTAACCCAAAACAGTTATATGAACATCAAGTAGAGGCATTAGAGGTATTAAAACAGATAGATCAGCACGAGTCATTTAAATCAGTCTTAGTGATTCCAACAGGTGGAGGAAAAACATTAACTGCTTGTTGGTGGTTATTAAATGGTGCACTGAATAATAAGAAGAAAGTTTTATGGTTAGCACATCGACAACTTTTATTAGAACAGGCGGCTAAGACTTTTGAGCTAAATGCTTATGCAGATGTGATGACTAATCGATGGGGATTTAACTATCGAATTATTTCTGGTACTCATCAGTCAACTCAAATGATTGAACGTACCGATAATTTATTAATTGTCAGTAAGGATAGCTTAGCTAAGCGTGTGAAGAGTTTAGATTGTTGGTTAAAAGGTGAAAAAGAATTATATATCATTGTAGATGAAGCTCATCATGCGAGTGCGCCAACTTATGAGAAGATTTTAAATCATCTTCAGACTAAAGTTCCAAATATAAAATTACTTGGGTTAACGGCAACCCCTTTCCGAAGTGATGCTCGTCATCTAAGTGAAGTGTTTCCAGATGATATTGCCTATAAAATTGATTTAACAGATTTAATTAAACGAGGGATTTTATCGCTTCCTCATTTTGAAGAATGTCAAACAGATTTAGTTTTAGAATTAACGAAAGAAGAACAAAAAAAGTTAGAGCTTGAAGATTGGATTCCATCTGATATTGCTATTAAAATGGCGAAGCATAAACTGAGAAATGCTATGATTGTGAGGAAATACGATTATAAAAAATATGGACAAACCATTGTTTTTGCTATTAATCGAGTCCATGCCTTAGTTTTAAAGTCATTATTTGAAAAATCAGGTGTGAAATGTGGGGTTATTATTTCCCGGGAAACTGATGATATTTTGGAAATGAAACAATTTGGTGCAGAAAATGAGGCTGTTATTACGGCTTACCAATGTGGGGAAATCAATATATTAATTAATGTCAATATTTTAACGGAAGGGGGAGACCTTCCTCAAACTCGTTCTGTTTTTTTAACCCGCCCAACGACTTCAGCAACATTAATGACCCAAATGATTGGTCGGGCTTTACGCGGAAGTAAAGCAGGTGGAACTAATGAAGCCTATATTGTCAGCTTTATTGATGATTGGCAAGATAAGATTACTTGGGTGAATGCAAAGACATTGATGAATGAACAGAAAGAGTTACGAGAAGGAGAGTTGAGTGATCGGGTCGAAAAGATTTATGAGCAGATCTCATTTGCTAAATTAGAGGAATATATTCATTTATTAGATGCAAGTATTGATACAACTCAATTCGAGTCGATTCCGTTCATTAAACGAATCCCATTAGGAATGTATGCTTTTACGTTTGTTGATCGAGGGATTGAACGGAGTCATCAAATTTTAATATACGATAGTACGAAGCGTCGCTACGATCATTTGATTGAACAGTTACCACAGTTTTTTAATTATCATCAAATTAAAGGTGAGATTACTTCACCTCATTTATTACAAAAGTTAAGTGATATTTGTGCACGACGTTGCTTTTTAGGTGAGTTCATTCCCGCCTATGATGAACGTGATGTTAAAGCCTTGCTTCAATATTTTAGTGTTCATCAAGAAGCGCCACCATTTATTCCATTTGAACAATTAGATCGTGAGCGTGTGGATTTATCGAAGGTGGCTCAAACTATTATTGACGAGCATTTGACGCGTTCAGAGCAACGTGCTTATATCGATCAGTTGTGGAATAGCCCAGAGTCTTTATTCTCTATTTATTTTCATAAAAAAGTATTTTTTATGCGACAACTAAATATTGAATTGAGAAAATTAGTGGAGGGAGAGACACGTGGAGTTAGTTAATGTCTATGATATTGCAACATTTTTATCTGTTATTGACGTTTCATATATAAGAGAACGACAAATCATTAGTGAATTATATCGGGATTTACAATATGAAGGATCTTTGAATGAGTTTATGTTAAACGTTGATGAGCAATTAGAACAATTAGACGTTCAAGTGATGAAAGAGATTGATGAATTACAATCACAAATGAAAAAAAATCTAATTAGTTGTCACTTTGAAAAAGATATGGCGCACTATTTGAAAGTTATGAAACTTAGGATGCAATATACTGAGGCTGACTATGTGAAAATCAAGCTACGCACTCTTTTAAAGCAATTAGGTTATAAGCGCCGTAGTGATAAATTAGTAGCGGAACTAAATAAGATGTTTCAACAATTAGGTTTAATGGTTTATAAAAAAGGGGGGATTTTAGGTGATTTATCTGAATTAGCATTAGATGAATTTATGACTATTCGATTAAGGAGTGAATAAGATGATTAAAAAGCAGATTCAATCATATGTTCCGATGAATGAGCAAGAAGTACAGGATCAAAAAGTGATATTAAATTATATCAAATTATTTGAGCATAATATTTTAACAAGAGAAAATGAATTTGCACATCTGACAAGTTCAGGATTTATTTTAAATGAGGCAAGAGATAAAGTTTTAATGATTTATCATAATTTATATAATAGTTGGGCTTGGACAGGTGGGCATGCTGATGGTGAGGCAGATTTATTAGCAGTGGCAATAAAAGAAGCTAAAGAGGAAACAGGGGTTACAAATATTCGTCCATTAAGTACAGAAATCATGTCATTAGATATTTTACCGGTTTGGGGTCATATGAAGAAAGGGAAGTATGTAAGTTCTCATCAACATTTAAATGTTTCTTATTTATTAGTTGGAAGTGAGGAAGATGTATTACGTATTAAAGAAGATGAGAATAGTAATGTCGGTTGGATTCCAGTTAATGAAATTGAAACATACTGTCAGGAACCACAAATGATCCCTATTTATCAAAAGTTACTACAACGTGCAACAGTTCTATAAAAAGTTGATAAAAGAAAAGTCTTAGAAAGTATTTTTTCTGAGACTTTTTTATTTATGTAAAGGGGCAGTTTTATTTTCAAAAATGTTCTTTTTGTGTTCTATGTAAAAATAGTGGTGAAAATGTTGATTTTTGTATAGAATTTGGATATAATGCTTTCGTAAGTAAAAAGTACTAAAATTATCCAAATTTAAGGATGAGATTTTAGCGAAAAAATTCAATGGCCATATTGAATAGGAGGGCATGAAAGTGAAAAAATTAGCAGCATCATGTGCAGTATTATTTGGACTATCATCAATGGTAGCTTGTTCAAATCCAAATGAAAATCAAAACGAACAAGAAAACAAAGATTTATTGACTTCAATTGAAAATCCAGTTGAAATCGAATTCTGGCATGCTATGTCAGGACCAAACGAAGCAGCAGTTAATCAATTAGTTGAAGATTTTAATGCGACAGTTGGTCAAGAAAAAGGAATCACAGTTAAGCCTATCTATCAAGGGGCTTATAATGACTTAAAATCAAAGGTAACAGCGGCAATTAAAGCAAAAACAGCACCAGCTATTTCTCAAGCATATCCTGACTGGGTAGCAGAGTATTTACAATCTGGAGCGGTTGTTGAATTAGATAATTATATTTTCCATGAAGAAGTAGGGATTGAAAACTTTGATGATATCGCTGAAGCATATCGTAAAGAAAATAGCCAATACGAAGGGAACAAATTTTACTCTTTACCATTTAATAAATCAACAGAAGTTTTATACTACAATAAAACATTCTTCGAAGAGCACAATTTAACAGTGCCAACAACTTGGGCAGAAATGGAAGAAGTTTCTAAACAAATCACAGAAATTACTGGAAAGCCTTCATTCGGATTCGATTCAGCAGAAAATGCCTTCATTACATTAGTTAAACAGTTTGGTGGAGAATATACAACATCTAAAGGTGAAGTATTATTCGGTGAATCTGATGCAGCTGTTGAAATGTTAGAAATGATTAAACGTAATACTGATGCTGGATACTGGCGTTTACCAGGTGAAGATAAATACATGTCTGGGCCATTCACAAGTGGTTTAGTTCAAATGTTTGTTGGATCAACTTCAGGGGCTTCACATGTAATCAACGGATTATCAGGGGCTGAGAATGCATTTGAGTGGTCAGCTGCTCCAATTCCACAACAAAGTGAAGATACTAAAGCAGTTATCCAACAAGGAACAAACGTTGTTGTTATGAAACAAGGGAATACAACAGATGAGCAAGTATATGCTGCTTATGAATTTGCAAAATTCTTAGGAACATACGATGCTAACCTTTACTGGACAATGAATACAGGATATTTACCGATTCGTCAAACAGTTGTTGACTCAGAAGAATATCAAAACTACATTGTTGAGTCAGGAGATATGACAAAAGAAGCTGGACCTGCACAATCAGACTACTACTTCTATGATGTTGTTTTCACAAATGATGACTTCACATCATACAATGTGCGTACAGCTGCTGGGGTTGCAGTTGAAAATGTTGTATTAAATGGTATGGAACCAGCAAAAGCAGTAGAAGAGGCTTTAAGATCATTAAATTTAAAATAATCTTTTAATTGGGATAGTCTTGATGACTATCTCTTTTTTATTTTGATTAATACCATTTTGTTTTTTGTCGAACTTTGTTATAATATTAAAAAGTAAATAGATGAGGAGTTAGATGTTATGTTAGTGGATTTACATATGCATTCTTATTATTCAGATGGATCATTTTCTCCATGTGAAGTGGTTGAATTAGCGAAGCAAAAAGGATTGGGATTTATTTCGATTACAGATCACAATACGATTGAAGCACACGAAGAGTTTGAGTTAGCTTGTCAACAACTTGGCATGAAATATGTACTTGGTGTTGAGTTAGATTGTGTATTTGGGGAACGATCAGTACATTTATTAGCCTATGATTTTAAAGTAAATGAAGAATTTGCTGCTATTATTAAAAAATCACGTCATCAATTAGATCAAATGGGTGTTGATTTGATTAAGATTATGGAAAAAGAATATGATCATATTTCATTAGCTGATTATGAAGGTTATACATATGATCGCCGTTTAGGGGGATTTAAAGGTATTCATTATTTACATGATCGTGGATTTACTGAAAATGTGATGGATGGATTAAAAATTTATCGTGATTATGAAGTTTTTTATAGTAACTATGACTTCCCAACGGTAGAAGAAGCGATTAAACACATTCATATATGTGGAGGAAAAGCAGTTCTAGCACATCCAGGTAAGTATTATCGTAATAGTACGATGGAAGAGGTTATTACTGATTTTGAGAAGTTATTAGCAAGTGAGATTGATGGGATTGAATGTTACTATCCGATTCATAGTGAGGAATTAACGGCTTGTTGTGTGAATTTCTGTGAAGAGCATGATTTGATGATTACGGTTGGGTGTGACTGTCATGGAGAGATGAGTAAAAAAGAAAACGAGTATATCATGGGATGCATTAAAAAAGATGAAACAGAATTAAAACTTAAATTTTAATTCTAAAAAAGCGAAGTTGAACTTCGCTTTTTTAGAATGTAACCGGTATCTCAACATGTGTAACCGTTAACAGTGTATATTACATGTATTGAATGTATGCGCTTTAGGTGGTATATTACCTAATGTGAACAGCTAATAAAATATGGGGGGCATAGAAATGAAAAAATTATTATCAATCGGATTAGTTGCGTCATTATCATTAACAGGTCTTGTAGCATGTGGAAATGATGGGAATACAAATACACCATCGTCAACATCTGATGCTGGAGAACAGGGTGGACAAACAGGAAGCTCAGAATCAACAGCAAATGGAGACAAAGTTGAAATTAAATTATGGTTAGATGATGATGATTTTGCAGCAGCTATTGAGCCAGCAATCGAAGAAGCACTGCCTAACATTGATATTATTTATGAAAAAGTTGGGTCTGTAGATGCTCGTAAAAAGCTTGCGTTAGATGGTCCAGCTGGATTTGGGGCAGATCTATTTATTCAGCCACATGATGGAATGAGTGATTCTATTCAATCACAAATTTTATTACCATTAGGATCTGAGATTGGAGCAAATATTGAAGAGCGCTTTTTAGAAGGATCAGTTGGAACAGTTAAATCAGGAGATAATTATTATGGTATTCCACTAGCAACTGAATCAATTGCATTATTCTATAATAAAACATTATTAGAGGAAAACGGATTTGAAGTCGCTACGACATTTGAAGAGTTAATTGAACAAGCTAAACAATATAATGATGCCGCAGCAAATAAATTCTTATTCCGTTTTGATGCTGGTAACTCATATACAATGCATCCATTTTTAACGTCTGCAGGATTTGAACTATATGGACCAAATCATGACGATGCTTCACAAGTAAACTTAAACACACCAGAAGTAGTGAAAGGATTAACATTCTATCAATCATTAAAAGAAATTTTACCTGTCCCATATGCCGATTTAAATTGGGATTCAATTGAAGTTGAATTTGCTAAAGGTAATGTTCCTTATATTATTACTGGACCTTGGTCAATTGCTGAAGTTCGTAACCAAAATACAGGATTTGAATGGGGAGTTACAACAATTCCAACTATCAATGGTGTACAACCTGAAACATTCTCTGGAAACATCATTGCTTGTATTAGTGCCTATACACAACACGTAGCTGAATCTAAACAAGTTCTTGAATTCTTAGCATCAGAAGAAGGATTAAAAATTCTTTATGATGTAAAAGGAAGTATTCCAGCATTAAAAGATAATTCAGTTATTGAAGGTGTTTTAGAAGATCCATATGTTTCAGGAATTTTAGCACAAGCAGAATTCTCTCAACCAATGCCAATCTTACCAGAAATGTCAAGTTACTGGGGACCAGTTGAAACAATGTATCGTTCAGTATGGGAAGGATTAGCAACTCCAGAACAAGCAGCAGAAAAAGCATTAGCAGATTATAATGCTGCATTAGAATTAGCACAATAACACACACATTAAAAGGGTTATCTCATTATAAATTGAGATAGCCTTTTTTTATAAGTTTACGTCATCTTCTGTGAGTTCGTATGTTTTTTCATTGATTGGTGGTAATGCTTCAATGAGACTTTCTTTCTCAAAGCGAGACAAAAGTTTGTAAAGTATTTCTGCACCAACTATCAGTTAACTCTTAAATATCCCCCATAATTGTGTAACCATGACGAGTCGAAAATATAGTATATTCATTCAGTTAGTATCCTTAAAGATGGTCTAGCTACCTATTTTCTCTTTATATCGAATATTTATATATCTAATATCAACACAAAATGATTGGTTATAATGGCAAATAAAAAGTGTCGATATTAGGAAGAAATCATATGATTATAAAGAGTATAGATTTTATGAAAAGAGGTTTTAAGATGGATGGATTTATTTCTGAAGAAACCAAAGCAAAGCTAAAAGGGAGTAAGACAGAACAAAATTTAAAAGATGCTTTTGCTGGACAATCGATGGCACAGACTAAATATCGAATGTTTTCAGATGTGGCTAAAGAAGAAGGGTATGAACAAATCTCTGAAATCTTTATGAAGACAGCAGGAAATGAAAAGGAACATGCAGAAGTATGGTATAAAATTTTGCATGATGGCTTAGGTGATACATTAGCTAATTTAAAAGATGCTGTCAGTGGAGAAACTCATGAACATACGAGTATGTACCCTGATTATGCAAAGATTGCTAAAGAAGAAGGATTTGATGACATAGCAAAATTATTCGAACAAGCTGCTAAAATTGAGAGAAGTCATCAAATGAGATATGGAGAATTAGAAAAAAACATAGAGGAAGACAGAGTATTTAAAAAAGATCAGCCAGTCGTTTGGGAGTGTCGTAATTGTGGGAATCGAGTATATGTGAAAGAAGCGCCTGAACGTTGTCCATTCTGTGGCTATCCGCAAGGATTTTTCGAGTTGCCTTGTCATAATTATTAAGAAGCAGATAAGATACCTTATCTGTTTTTTTATCAAATATTTGGATTTATTTCTAATAAACAGGAATATTTTGGTATAATGTTTGATGGATGAAAGAGGTGGAGAGAGTGAAGAAAATTGGATATGTAATTGATGAGGCAATTGGCTATTTCACACCAGATATTTCCCGAATTAATCATCTTTTTAAGGTATATAGTTATGCCAAAACGATTGGGGAAATGGAAAATCTAGATGAAAAAATGCAAGAGATATTAGAAGTAACAGCTGTTCTTCATGATATTGGAATCAAGGTAAGTGAAGAGAAGTATCAATCTAGCGCAGGCTGTTATCAGGAAATTGAAGGGCCAGGGATTGCAAGAAAAATACTAGAACAATTAGGATATGATGAAGTTTTTATTGAACGTGTTTGCTACATAATTGCACATCATCATACATATCATGAGATTGATGGATTAGATTTTCAAATCTTAGTTGAAGCGGATTTTTTAGTTAATATTGATGAAGATCAAATGAGTAAGGAAGCAATTCAATCAATTAAAGAGAAAATTTTTAAAACCCGCACAGGAATTAATTATATAAATTATTTATATTTATGAAGTAGTAAAAGTATAATTTTAGGATTATCTCAGACTGACAGCTTTATAATAGAGACATTTAGGGTGAATAATCCTTATAATAAATAACTAAATAATTTCACAAAAATTTGGTATGTAAATATTTATGCTTTAGCCACTCAACTTAAGAACAAGCATGCTCACTTATAGATGAAAACTTCTTGATATGTGAGCACCAGGAATGATAGAGGAAATTAGGTGCTTCATATGTAGAGGATGATATTTATTTAATCGTGTACTTTAAATAAAAAGCGTAGAACAATATAGTTTTACGCTTTTTTAGATGAGATGAAAAAAGACGCCCATCAAATAATGGTGTCTAATGATTTCTTATTTTATTTCTTGAAAGTATGCTTCTTCATTTAAACAGTTTTCTGATTTAGCAACCACAACAGCTGTTGCAGAGTCTCCAACCACGTTTAATGCTGTTACTAACATTTCTACTGGGCGGTTGATCGCTAAAATTAACGAGTAAGCTAATAGTGCTGCATCATTTTGATATCCCATTCCAGATAAGACTGTAAATAAGATAACAGCTCCGGCACCTGGTGCAGCTGGTGTTCCGATTGAAGCGATTAATGCTAAGATAGCAATTAATGAAATACTTCCGAATGTTACGTCATAGCCTGCACTTGAAGCGATGAAGATGGCAGCAATGACTTGCATGATTGCTGTTCCGTTCATGTTGATTGTCATTCCTAGTGGTAAGATAAATGAGGCAACTTCTTCATTTACTCCTAATTCTTCAGTTGTTGTTTTTGTGTTTAACGGTAATGTAGCAGCTGAAGATGAAGTTGAGAACCCAAACATTGCAACTTTTCCAATCTTTTTAACGAATGGCATTGGATTTAAACGAGTTGTAATTAAGATGAATAAGGCATAACCAACTGTTAAGAATACTAATAAAGTAACAATGACTGTGATGACATAGGCTAAGGCAGGTTTTAAATGTTCAACACCATAAATGGCAAAGGTGCGAGTTAATAATACAAAGATAGCGAATGGTCCGAATTTTGTAATTAAGAATGTTAAGAAGACGGTGATAATTTTATTGACATCTTCTAATAATTTTTTAAGAACTGAGATTTGATCGCCTAAATGATTGATTGATAAACCTGTGATGACTGCTAAGAAGACGATGGATAAAATGCTTCCGTTTGTTGCAAAAACTGAAGTGATGTTGTTAGGGATAGCTTTAACAAGGATTAATAATGGATTTGATCCGGTTGTTCCAGTTTGAGTTGTAATATTATCAATGCTAACGTTAAATACTCCAAGTTTATTTGCGAATAATCCAACGACACCTGCTAAAATTAGAGCGAAAAATGAAGTAGTTAAAAATCCAGTGATTGTTTTGTATGATAAGCGTCCTAATGTTTTTGTATCAGAGATACGGCACATTGCTAATGCAATTGATGTAAATACCATAGGTACAATAACTAATTGCATTGAATTTAAGAATAATTGACCTAGGATATAGAAGATTCCAACAGCATCTGTTGCACCTTCAACACTAATATCTTGGAATAAGATTTTATTGATAGTGGCCCAAAGATCAGCATTTCCTCCCGCTAATAAGTTTTCACGTAACATTAAGAATAATGATCCTGTTACTAAACCACAGACAAGGGCAATGGCCATATGAATGGCTAAACGATTTTTATTTTGTTTTTTAGTCATTGAATAAGTCTCTCCTCTATTATAGATGTTAGGACCCAATCATCTTATTAGATTAAACAGGGTTATTGTCTATAAGATGAATAAAAAAAGCCTTAAGTTCCATTAGATATCACGAACTTAAGGCATAAATGAATACAGCAATATAACTAAAAGATAGACCAATACTATCATTTAGTATAAAATAACGACTATATTTTTCCTTAATTACTTCTCGTGAGTAATCTTAAAGGGTTCCTACTTGAAAATAAATATACTGATTTCTAGTCGTAGAGTCAAGTTTTTTTTGAAATAATAGTATAAAAAAGTCGTAACTCGTCGATTTAATTCATATTTTTTCTTAGTTATCTTATTTTGGTAGATTTGTATACAAATGTTAGAGCATACTATCATTTGATAAAATAGACAATAAGTCACTAGATACTCTGAGATGAGATTGTGTTACAATAAAGGTGAACGCAGGAGTTACCGTAAGACATACTCAACAAATAGGAGAGATACTTATGAATAAGAAACTTGTTGCGATTATGACTTTTGTTCTTGTTGCTTTAGGAGCAACAATGACGATTACAAGTCACAAAATAGAAGCAGAAAATCCGAATGAAATAGCGATGGTATCTTCATTACGACTGCCACAGTTTAAAGAAAAAGGTACGATATCATCTATGGAAATAAAACAACCTGTAAAGCAAGAAGAACAGCCTTTCTTACTATCAAATGAAACTAAAACAGATGATGTATTTATGGCAAAAGAAGAGAAGTTTGAAGAAAAATCTTTATTACAGCCATTAACAACAGAGCCAACAGGTGGAACAGTAGCAGAATCCGTTGATGGATTTATGCCGTATGTTGAGCAGCTGATTTTTGAAAAGGTCAATCAAGAACGTGAAAAAGTTGGATTATCACCTCTTGAGAACAATCAGATCATGGGTCAATATGCTCGAACAAAATCACAAGATATGGGTGATCGAAATTATTTTGCTCATGAAAATCCTGAAGGCGATTTAATGAGTGCCTTCATGCAACAGGATGGAGTTATTTATCAAGCATGGGGTGAAAATATTGCCTATATTGGTCGCGATATGAATGAAAGTCTAGAGGCGTTAGCACAACAATTTATGTCTAATTGGATGAATTCGAGTGGACATCGAGCTAATATTTTATCTACTAATTTTTCTAGTATTGGAATTGGTGTTTATCGATGTGGAGATAAAGTTTATGCCACTCAAGAGTTTTATCGTTAATTATATTTTTAAAGAAATTACATGTCTTTCGGTTTTGGAGTGGAATTTTCAAAATGACATGACTAATTACATAAAAAAACTGCGACTATTTTATAGTCGCAGTTTTTTTGTTGTATCAATGATTATTAGGATTATCTTTGAAAAATATATTAAGTTTTACAATAGCTTTTGAAAGAGTCGAAACTCCGTTATAAATTTATGATTGTTTATTTTATTCAGTGAAAATAATGACATTTTTTATAGAAAAAAGTGATGTAAATTTACTTTTTCAACCCTAAAACTGAACCTGTTGGTATTGATTAGGAGTACCTTTTTATTAGTAAAACTATCGATTATTAAAATTATTTATTTCTTTAACATTTTTTTCTATAATAAAAGAGTAGTTGATGAAGAAATATGAACGTTAATAATAGTATAAAAAGGAGGATGGCCATGGAGGCACGTATTAGTGGAACAACTCAGTTAATAGGGATAATTGCAACACCTATTCGTCATAGTATTTCACCTAAAATGCATAATGCAGCTTTTTCTAAATTAGGGCTGGATTATGCTTATTTAGCATTTGATATTGAACAGTCACAATTAGAGGATAGTGTGAAAGGTTTAAAGGCAATGGGAGCTAGAGGGTTTAATGTATCCATGCCATATAAAACAGCAATCATTGAGTATTTAGATGAATTATCGCCTGCGGCCAAATTATGTCAAGCAGTCAATACAGTTGTGAATGAAAATGGTAAATTGGTTGGACATATGACGGATGGAAGTGGATTAATTCGTTCACTACAAGATGAAGGTTATGATATTCGAGGGAAAAAAGTAACGGTGATTGGTTGTGGTGGAGCTGGAAAAGCGATTCAAATTCAAGCAGCGCTAGATGGAGTATCGGAACTCTCTATTTTTAACCGTTCAGCTGAGAGAGGACAACAAGTCGTTGACTTAATTAACAAACATACAAATTGTAAAGCAACCTTTTATCACTTAAATGATGAATTAGCATTAAAAGAACAGTTAGCAGATAGCTATCTTCTTATTAATGCCACGAGTATTGGGATGGCTGAATTAGAAGGCCTGTCTTTTATTAGCGATTCTAGTGTTTTGCATCCTGGCTTAATCGTCTGTGACATTATTTATAATCCAAGAAAGACGAAGTTGCTACAACAGGCGGAAGAAGCGGGATGCAAGGTTATGAATGGAGTTGGGATGATTATTTATCAAGGAGCAGAAGCCTTTAAGTTATGGACAGGTGAGGAGATGCCGATTGATTATATTAAAGATGTTTTAGATCTTAAATAAGATAGGAGAGGTATTGATGAAAATCTTAGTCTTAAATGGTCCAAATTTAAATATGGTTGGAATTCGTGAGCAAGGTATCTATGGAAATCGTAGCTATGGAGATATCGTAGCCTATATCAAGGAAGAAGGAACAAAACGTGGACATGAAATTGAGGTTCTTCAAAGTAACTATGAAGGACAAATGATTGATTGGTTCCAAAAAGCATACTTTGAAAACTATGATGGGATTATTATCAATCCAGGAGCATATACTCATTACAGCTATGCCATTCATGATGCAATTAAATCAGTCGTCACGATTCCAACGGTTGAAGTCCATCTTTCAAATGTTCATGCCCGTGAGGAATTCCGTCATAAATCAGTGACAGCTTCAGCCTGTATTGGACAATTATGCGGATTTGGTGAGTTTGGATATATTCTAGCCATTCAAGCGTTAGAAGATTATAAAGCAAAACAAAAGGCTTAATTGAAGTGAATTTGAGTCATAAAAAGATTTTCTAACTTTTCTTAGGAAGTTTTTTTTCATGGTAACAAAACAGTCAGTTATTTTTTAGTTGAAGATGAGATAATAAAAATAAGTTCTTTTATAATAGTTTGAGGGGAAATGGCATATAATTTAGTAGATTGTTAAATTTTAATGAATATTCTTTATAAAGGAAGTGCCCGGGATGAAAAGACGATGGATGTTAATCATGACGATGGTGGTTTTATGTGGATACCTTTTTTCATGTTCAGCAAAAGAGGATCAAACGGGAAGTCAACCACCACAATCGCAAGAATCTCATCAACGTGAGCCGTGGAGTTTGATTTATTGAGTAGTATTTTTTAAAAGATTAACCATAAGATTGAGTTGAATGAAAAGAAATAGCCTTATCGGGAAAATGATAAGGCCTTTTTATTTGGTTAATATAGGATTTTTAGTTTATAATATTAAATAAAAGGGGTGATTTCGTTGTATCAAACACGAGGGCGTATTCGATTTAGTGAAATAGGTGAAGATGGACGGTTAACACTGCATCATTTAATTAATTACTTTCAAGATTGTAGTACTTTTCAATTAGAGGATATTGGGCTTGGCACAGATTATTTTATGCAACAAGACTTAGCTTTTTATATATTATCGTGGCAAATCGAAATCAATCGGTTACCTAGACTTGGTGAAGAGATTAAAGTTGGAACGTTAATCTATGATTGTAGAGGGATGTTTGGCTATCGTAATTATGTTCTGTTTGGTGCAAATGATGAAGTTTTAGCGTATGCTAATGTGTGTGGGTGCTTCTTAAGTGTAAAAACCGGATCTTTTGTTAAATTAACGATAGATGAAATTGAAAAATATCCAATTGAACCGAAGTGGGAGATGACCTATTTACCACGAAAAATCAAAGCACCTAAGGCTGAGAAATATATGGATGCGATTCGTGTTAGTCAATTTCAAATCGATACAAATGGCCATATGAATAATAGTCAATATGTGGCAATTGCTTCGGAATACTTACCTGCACAAATTCAGGTTAAGCAAGTTCGAGTCGAGTATAAAAAGGCAGCAAAGTTAGGAGATTGTTTAGTCCCAACTATTGCAAGGCAAGAGGATATTTATTATGTCACCTTATGTGATCAAGAATTGAATCCTTATGCCATTGTTGCGTTTCAGGTTGAATAAAAATTTTACTCCTTTTATCACTGATTTGTGTTTAGGAGGTTTTAAGCCTGTCACTTTGATGAATTTTATGTAAGTTATATATCTGTTTTGTTAAAGAACCGTGAATGAATGGTTCTTTTTTTGTTATAATGTGTCATTTTTTTAATTTAGGCTCATACATTATATTAATAAGATCTATTTGTAGATTTTTATGTTCAGTGAGAAGTGAAGGAGAACAATGGAATAGATGTGGGGGGGATGAGAGGATGACAGTCGTAGAAGATGGATTCATGAGCGATGAACGAGCAACCTCAATCATTCAGGCAGCCAATGATATGCTTGATTATTGTGAGCTTTGCGAAAGTAAAGTGAATGATTTTATAAAAATCGCCAATTGTATTTTAACTCGTCAAGAATATTATGATTTCTTAGCATTATATAATCGATTTGATAATAATTTCGGAATTTTAGAAAGTTTAGTCTCACAATTAACTTATCCAACAACTATTTTGCAAGCCGTATCTATTTCAGCTGTCATTAAAGAAATCCAACGAAATATGGATGAGTTAGTTGACATGATGGAAACCTCAAATGTACGAATTGAAGCTCAACAAATTAATGTCAATATGGCTAAGCTTATTGAAGAATTAATTAACTTCATGGATTTTGATGCGATTGATTATGATGATTTAGATGAGGCGATGACACGCACGTTTATTATTTTAAAAGTAGTAGATGTATTTGATAAAGAGTATAAGCAAGCCTATTACCCAATGAATGTTTTACATATTATTTCATTTGATACGAAAGTCGAAGCCTATACGTATGCACTTGAACATGGAATTAGTAAAGATTTTATTTTAAATAGATATGGGCACCTCTTATGAAATCATAAGTGGTGCTTTTTTTAAAAATATGTCTACTGAGTGCTTAATCTGGATCAAGAGTCAATAAGAAAAGGATTGAAGTGAGATGACATCAATCCTTTAGTTTTTTTATTTTATTGATTTGAGTATCCGCATCCTGATAACCAAGTTCATATAATTCTTTTAATTTATTAATGTCTTTTTCAAAACGACTGATTTTTATCGGATGAGAAGGTGCAATGACGGTTGCTTTTCCTTCTTGTTCAAGTTGTTTAATGAATTCAAGGGTTTCGTTATACATGAGGTGGCGGTTATCAAGTGTCTTAATCATATTAGGATATTTTTTTAAAGCTCTTGAATAGATAAATCGGAAGCTTTCTGGTTCTTTAATAAAACTACGATCTCGAGTTAGCACAACAATGACATGATCACACCCGTCTTTTAACGCCTGTTTGACAGGAATAGAGTCTGATGTTCCACCATCTAAATATTCTCCCTCTTGGTAAGGTACAATAGGTGAAAAGACGGGAATAGAAGAAGACGCTTTAATAATCGTTGAATCATAATTTAAATGAGTTTTATCGAAATAAACGGGTTGACCAGTTAAGGCATCCGTGACCCCTACCTTGAATTCACACGAAGAAGCCAAAAAGGTATCATAATCAAATAAATCAAGTTGATGAGGAATCTGATTAAAAATAAAATCCATTCCAAATAAAGATTTTGTTTTAATAAAATTATTTAAGCTTAGATAACGTTTATCATTTAAATAACCTGTATTGACACGAAAGTTACGTCCTCTCTGTTTGGAAACATAGGAAACCCCATTACAAGCTCCCGCAGAAACACCGATCACGTAATCAGCCATAATATCTTGATCTAATAAATAATCTAAGACACCACTCGTATACAATCCGCGCATACCGCCACCTTCTAAAACGATTCCTACTTTCATGTGAACACTCCTTTAATGATTATGTTAGTATTTGTATTCTAACGAACTTAATTTTAAAAAAATGACGAATTTTGTCGATGGTTTTTCACTTTCTAGACACTTCGCTTTGTCGTTAAACGAACATTTATGCTAAAATAATTTTTAGGTGAAAAATTACCTGTGTTTACAATGTATTATTGGATAAAGTGGGAGGTTTTAGACATGCCTCGATTTAAGAAGATTTATATTGAAATTACAAATCGTTGCAATTTAAAGTGTGACTTCTGTCCGAGTGCGACACTTGGTCGAAAGGGGCGTGTGATGACAGAGTCAGATTTTATACATATATTAAATGAAGTGAAGCCGTATACGAATTATTTATATTTTCACTTATTAGGAGAGCCGTTTTTAAATCCACGTATTGGACGCTTTTTAGAACTGAGTCATGAAGCAGGAATGCAGGTTAATTTAACAACGAATGGGACATTGATTAAGAAGGTTGAAGATATTTTAATTCAAGCACCCGCCCTAAGACAAATTAATTTCTCAATTCATTCATTTGAAGCGAATGAACAAAATGGAACACTCGAAGATTATTTATTAAGTATTGCTGATTTTATTGACCGGATTCAAGCGGTGAAGCCTATATATTGTAATCTTCGTTTATGGAATATGGATGCAGAAGAATTAAAGGCGAAAAATTCATTGAATCAAGAGATTTTAACGTTAATTGAAAAGTCTTTTAAATTAGATGTTAATTTAAGTGAGAAATTACAAGAAACGCATAATATTAAGATTAAAGATCGGGTGTTTATTAATATGGCCGAAAAGTTTGAATGGCCAACACTTGAGCGTGACGTGATTAGTGAGAAAATGTTCTGTTATGGGTTGCGCGATCATATTGCGATTCAAGCCGATGGAACAGTCGTACCTTGCTGTTTAGACAGTGAAGGAAAAATTCCACTAGGAAATGTTCATGAAACACCATTAAATGAAGTTTTAGAAAGTGAGCGTGCTAAAAATATGTATGACGGATTCTCACGCCGTTGTGCTGTTGAAGAGCTTTGTAAACGTTGTGGCTATGCCAAAAGATATTAAAGGAGTGTTGGAATAAAGATGATTAGACCCATTATGAAGGATGAAGTCTTTTTAGCGCAAAAATCAGTACCAGCTACAAAAGCAGATTTACCAGTCGTTGAAGATTTAATCGATACATTAAGAGCCAATCTTGATGGTTGCGTAGGAATGGCAGCTAACATGATTGGAGTGAAAAAACGCATTATCGTCTTTGCGATAGGAGAAATAATTGTTCCGATGATTAATCCAATAATCGTGAAAAAAGAAAAAAGTTATGTGACTGAGGAAAGCTGTTTATCTTTAACAGGTGTTAGACAAACAACACGATATGAAAGTATCGTTGTCGAATACTTAGATAAAGACTTCAAAAAACAAAAAGGAACATTTACAGGATTTGTCGCACAAATTATTCAACACGAAATCGATCACTGTAATGGGATTATTATTTAGAGAAACAAAAAAACTTATCTGACTAAATTTCAGATAAGTTTTTTTTGCTAATTTTGAATGAAGCTTTTGAGTTTAAAGCTTCCAGCACTTAAGAAGGCAATTCCAAATAAGAAAATGATTAATAAATTAGGCCAAAGAGTGAAGTTCAATGCTGTATCAAATGCCCAATAAATTGGGAATAGCTTAGCAATATTTGCAGCAACCCCAGCATCAAGTCCTAAGTCAAATAAATTCAGTGTTAGAAGTGACAGGATAAATCCAAAGAGTGTGTACATAATAATGGATAACTCGATGAGGTTTGGATGTTTGAAGATTCGTGTAATAAAGATAACTAGACTTGAAGCGACAAACGACATACTAAACATAAGTAGTAGCGGTAAGAACACATTTGGCACGATCACATTTAAAATAAACATCCCGATGTAGTAGACGATTGTAAAGCAAAAACCTTGAATTAAACACATCGCTAAAATAATCCCGCCAAAAATTTCGTAATCTTTATTTGCCGTACTAAGTGTTCGATGAAGAACTTTTTGTTGCTTGAGCTGATAAACATCTTTTGCAAGCACTGATGCACCAATAAACATAAAGTAGATATTCATAATAATAAACATCGTGACTGTCATATCAGTAGGCTGTTCTTTATAGACAATGCTTGTTGTTGTCGGAGTGAAATCAGATAAACCATAGTACTCTTTTAGCCATGTGTTAATCTGATCTTCAATCTTTAACTCAGTTTCAGCCGTACCAGCAGCTTTTGATGTTTTATAAAGCATGATACTTGGTTTTTGACCATTTTCTAAATCAGTAGAAAAACTTTCAGGTAAGATGATGACCCCCGCTACTTTGTTTGCTTTTAGTTCATTTAATGCAGTAGTTTCGTCGTAATGATAAATATATTTCTCATTAATTTGTAAATTTTTAAGAAGTTGCGTTTCATACGTTCCGTTACTTTCTAAAACGAAGGCCACATTGGCGTCAAAGCTTTCATTATTTCCACCTAAAAGCATTGAAGCGAGGATGAGGGCAAGTGGAATAGGACCCATCATCAGTAATAAAATTGGATTTTTAAAATAACGTTTCATGTGAATCCATGCAAGTTTAAACATATTTTATGCCCCCCACCAGTGATATTTTTCTTTTAAAACAGTTAAGAGATAGAAGATAGCGGCAATGGCAAGTGTTATAAGTAGCGGAAATTGAACGCTTTGCCATGTTCCAAATAAGACGTAATTTTCAAACATTTGACTAATAAAGTAGGACGGTGAGATAGGTGGAAAATTGTCCATCGGTAAAAAGGTTCCACCTAAAATGATTTGTACAAAGAATAATAGATAGGCGATGAGGTTTCCGTATTTTGAAGAGAAAAAGTTGGAAATAAATAAGCCAATGCTAACAATGAAAAAGCTTGTCGCAAGAGATAAGATGATTAAAAGGCTGAGTGATCCTGTGAATGAATAACCGAGTAGTCGATAGACAAACACATAGATAAGAATGAGTAGGGCGGTATAAATGCAGTTGCCTATAAAATCGTAATTAAACATGGTCAGTTTTGTTAACGGAACAGCTGCAAATCGTTTATTAAGTCCAAGTTCTGCTGATTTATAGCCTGAGGCTGTAATCGTTAAAATCATCATACAAATAAAGAAGGTTAACATAGAAACTGAGTAGTACGTTTGTGAATTAAGTTGAAGAGGCGTGTCCACGTAATTGGTTTGAAGTGTGCTTTGATTGTAAATCACATTCAAGGCTTCTGAGCTTTGGGCAGAAAGTTGAATCATTAATTGCTCATGATATTGATCTAAGAGTTGTTGGAGCACTGTTAGTAAAATCTCATGGGGATTCGTTGTCACTTCGGTTAATGTTAATCCGCTATTACGTTGATTTAATAACTCATTTTCGTATCCCGATGGAATCGTGAGTGTGGCACTAAAATCTTGATCAGCCATTAAGACGTAGGCTTCTAATGATTCATCTGATAACATCGAAATCAGTTGATGAGATAAGGTTGATTGATCTTCATCAATGACTTGAATCGTGATAGGGTCCATATTGTTTGGATTTTCAAAAAGCATATCCATCATATTTCCCATTAAAATTCCAATGATTAGCGGCAAGCCAATCATATAAAGAATTGTGATTGGAAATTGTTTAATCATTTGTTTTAAGTTCACATAAATCCAGGCAAATAATCTCACTGTTTCCCCTCCTTAGTCGCGTAATGACTTACCTGTTAACCATAAGAAGATATCTTCAAGGCGTGGTTGTTCATAGCTAATGCTATGTAATTCAATATGAGCTGCTTCTAATAGTGAAATCGCATTTGTTAATTTAAACTCAGAGTTCACCGTTAATGACACTTGATTTGGAACTTCATCAATTGCTAAAACGCCGGTTAATTGTTTTAATTGTAATAATAATTCAGCAGAACTGTCATTTAATTTGAAGATAACTTTTGTTTGTTCACCAGATAAAGCTTTAATTTGTTCTTTTGTTCCATAGGCAATTTCTTTACCTAAGTCAATGATAAATACTTTTGAACATAATTCTTCGATTTCCTCCATGTAATGTGAGGTGTAAATGACAGTTGTATTTTGTTCTTTACAAATGCGACGGGTAAATTCAAAAATATGATTACGAGATTGAGGGTCAACGCCAACCGTTGGTTCATCCATAATGAGAATTTTCGGATGATGCATGATTGCTGCTGCAATGTTTAGACGGCGTTTCATCCCACCAGAGAATTTTTTGACTTTTTCTTTTTTATGCTGTGTTAGGCCGGTAACTGCAAGTGCTTCTTCAATACGTTCTTTTAATAATTTTCGACTTAAGCCATAAAGTGACCCGAAAAACTGTAAGTTATCATAAGCAGTCATCTCCTCAATTAAGGCTAGTTCTTGTGGAACAAGACCGATTAATGATTTCGCTTGAATCGGATGTGTTTTAATGTTATAGCCACCGATTTCAACCGTTCCGTTTGTGGCTTCAACAAGAGTCGTCATAATGTTAATTAAGGTTGATTTCCCCGCACCATTAGGACCGATTAATCCGAAAATTTCCCCCTCTTCAATTGAAAAGCTAATATTATCAAGTACTAATTTATCGTTAAAACGTTTTGTAATATTTGAAACTTTAATTATACTCATTTTCATTTCCTCCTAAACCGTTCATCTTATACTTACAGTATAGTTATATCTACTACTTATTTCCATACCCCTAAGTCATGAGCCACTATGACTTAAGTCACCTTCTTTAGTCTAAAGTGTTCTTTTATTAATAAATACCATTAATGTTATAATATAAGAAAAAGTACAGAAGGATTTAAGGGTGAAGAAAGATAAGATGTTTAGAAGAAGAGTAGCAGTGAGAACTTTACTTAAACCAAAATTTTTAATTAGCGCTTTAATTATACAGATTATTAGTGCCAATTTAATGAAGCTTATCATAAACGAACTTCCTGAATTCAACAAAGTAATTACAGACTTGATAATATATGGTCCACAAGCTATCCTAATAATTTATCTGGCTGTGCTTTGGGATATGAAAAATGATATATCTTCAAAATAAAAGGTTCTTCTTAAGTCATAAAATGACTAGGAAGAACCTTTTATTTTTATGATTGTGGATTTGATGATGCATCATAAAGAGGATGATATTAATGCTTTCATGTCAAAGTCGGAGGTTTAAACGATTCATTTTCATCAATACTTCTTTAAGCTAAGCCATTTTTAAATGCAAAGATAGCGATTTGAGTGCGGTCACGTAGTTCGAGTTTGAAGAGGATGTTTGTAATATGATTTTTAATCGTTCCTTCAGATAAAAAGAGTTTAGCAGCAATTTCTTTATTCGAAAGTCCCTCTGCAATTTCTTTAATGATAGCTAGTTCTTTTTCACTGAGGCGATATTGTTCATAGAAGTTGACTTCTTTTTTAGTTGCTGTTTGTGTGCTTAATAGTTGAGTCGCTACTTCAGGGTGGAAAGTGACGTTGCCCATTAAGGTTGATTTAATGCTTTCATAAATGACTTCATGGGAGCTATCTTTTAATAAATAGCCGGAAGCTCCATAGCTAAGGGCATCACGAATAAATACCTGATCATTAAATGTTGTTAGAATTAAAACTTTTATTTGTGGGAAACCTTCTTTGATTAGTCGTGTACCCATTACACCATCATAGTCGGGCATGCGAATATCCATTAATACGACATTCACCTCATGGGTTTGGCATTTTTCAAACGCCTCCTTTCCATTTGTTGCTGTTGCCACGACCTCAATATCTTTAAATAACGACAACATGAGTTTTAATCCGTCACGGATAAGTGCCTCGTCATCAACAATCATTAGTTTAATCATAAATCTCTTCCTTTCCTTTTGGGAGGATGACTTGAATTTTAAAGCCTGTTTGAGCAGGGAAAAAGGTAAGTTTCCCGTTCATTTCGCTAATTCGCTCAGTCATACTGGTTAGTCCGACTCCTTTTTTGATCGATTCGCACCCACGCCCATTGTTATCAATCGTCAATATTAAATTTTCAGGAGCAAAATTTAATACTAGCCGAACTTCTGTAGCTTGTCCATGTCTTAAAGCATTTGAGAGTGCTTCTTGAATAATTCGGTAAAGCGTCAATCCCAGTTTCTGGCTTAGCTCCCATTTGTTTTTTGAAATTGTGAGTCGAACGTTGATCCCCGATAGTTTTTCAAAGTTTTGAATCAGTTCTTCAATACGGTACAATTCTTGGTATGTTTTATATTCACTTGGTTTTAACTGTGCAATAGCTATGCGAACTTCTTGTAAACCATCTTTTAAAAAGTCTCGTAAGTTAGCGGCAAGTGGCGCGACACTAGATTTTTCTTTTTTAGCGATGACCTCTATTGCATTTAGTTGAATCATAGCAGTTGAAATAGCATGACCGACACTATCATGAATGTCACGAGAAATACGGTTTCTTTCTTTTAAGACGGCAAGTTCTGCCATCGAAGAAGCGTAGAGTTCTAATTCTTCTTTTGCCTGTTTTAGTTGTTCTTCTGAAATGCGAAGTTCATCGTATAACACTTGGGCATCTAATTTTTTCCCATGTTCTTCTTTAATATAACTGGCTAAACAGCTGATGATGATTAAGAAAAGTAAGCTAAATATTTCGTCAACATTTGTGAACGAGTGATAGTAAAGTGTCAAAATAATAGAGAAAATCGCTAAAAACATGACATGATAATTTCTTGAAAGTAGTAAAATAACATCTAAAACCGGCAGAATAAAATATAGGCATATTGCTGTGGCGTGACTTTGTAATAAACAAAGAATCAGGCCTAAATCGAGCAGGATAGAGCATATAATCCAAAGTGGTCGATTAAGCGAGAAGAAGCGGATTTGGCTGTTAATGAGCAGAATTAAAAAGATGATGATACTAGAGCTTAAAATCGAGGAATTAAAAAGAAAAAGTGATAGCAAAATAAAAAATAAAGCTAAATAACGAGCGAAAATTAAAAGTTTGTTTTTTCTCATGAGTAGGCCTCCAATCTGCCATTATTGTAACACGAGTGAATAAGTGTGGTAAATAAAGGATGATGACGTATTAAGTCAAGGCATTGTTGAAAACTAGAATATGAGAAAACGCATGAGCTAAGCATGTTAATGATGAAGAGAAATATTTTTGTAGTATCCATCGTTTAACTGATTATTAAGTTCTGATGACTAAATTAAAAAGCTCTCTAAAAAGTGAGAGCTTAGTGATTATGACTAGTATTTGAAATTAAAAAGCCGATGGTTGTTGAAATTAAATGATCAACTTGAGTAATGCCATCACTATAATTATTCTGCTTGGTTAAAGAAATAACCATTAATGCGATGAGACAGATAAGGCAAACGCCTGCCGCAAATAGTACTCGAATACTCGTTCCTTTCAAAAGTGGAACTTCAGTTTGTAAGACAGGGTCTTTTTCCGTTTCTAAATCAGGTTCGGTCACTCCCCTTGTAAGAAGACTGTCATTGTCTATCTCTTGATTTTTTATTTGAGGTTCCATGTCTTGATTGAATATTTCACGAGTTATATTTTGGACTGATGTTTCAGGATTTGATTCAGGTGTTTCAGTATTTGAATCTTTTTTTTGTCCGTTAGAGTTATTGTTTTGGTGTGGAATATTCATTCCTAAAATATACCCGAATATACTTGAAAGGCTCGTTTGAAAAATCGCATTAATAGTAGGTTGCGAATGGAAAGCTGGCACAAATATCGCGCAAATTAATTGAACTAAGAGAAAAACACCAATAATTAAGACCGTCTTACAAGCGATATCAAGTTCTTTCCATTCGTGTTTTAGTAGTTTGTTTAATTGAACGTTGTTTTTATTCATAGGTATCACCGTTGAGTAAGGATTAAATTTAAATCATGATATCTTATGTTTTTTATAAAATATTGAAAAGGATATCTATCCAAGTTCTATAGGTATGATAAAATAAAACATCATAGTGTTAAGCAGTAGTTATTTTTTACATCGAATGATTAGAGATGACCTTTGTTTAGCATAAGTCAATCTGTTAACTTATATATATATAGAAATGGAAGTGAATTAATGAAGGAAACAATGAAAAAAATTTTAGAGTTTCGAGATGAACGTGGTTGGAAACCATACCATACACCTGAAAATTTAGCGAAGTCAATTTCGATTGAAGCGGCAGAATTACTTGAATGTTTTCAATGGAACCATGAGTTTGATCCGATTCATGTTAATGAAGAATTGGCTGATGTTTTAATTTATTGTTTACAAATGGTAGATGTGTTAGGTGTCGATGCAAAGCAGATTATTTTTGAAAAATTAGAAAAGAATGCAGTTAAATATCCCGTTCAAAAATAAAAAGCCGTTTCAAATGAACGGCTTTTATCACGGATGAAAGGCATAAACCATCACAGTATAAGTCTCATATACAAAATAAAGGACCATACTGACTAAAAGGGCGGAATTAACAAATCGTTCGCCTTTAGCTCCTGTTTTAAAGTTCGCTAGTTTAATTTTTATTTTACACGGATAAAAAAGACACACGCCTTGATGCGTAAATAAATCGAGAACAATATGAGAAATATGACCGACCATTAATCCACACGTTAGAATGATATAAAAATCTTGTCCTACATTAAGTAGTGGTGCAAACGACATGAGAATAAAGAAAAAAGCAATGGACAAAAGACTGTGAGTTAGTGTTCGATGTTTAAAATGAGTTGAGATAAACTTTGAAATAAAGGGAAGAAGTTTTCCCATTTGTGAACTTTTCATATCAATATCAGGCAGTAAAGAACCGACAGTTGTAGCTACACAATAGAGGGTAATAATGAAAAGTTTAGAAAAGGTATTAGCTTCGGCATAAATCGGTGCGATAAATAATTGATGAGTGATTAGTCCACAAAGTAAGCCTCCGCGTTGGTGAGTAGCGGCTGTCATGATTAAAGTCCTCCTATGATTCTATAGATGTCGAAAAGTGTCTTATATTCCAATATTATACCCTAAACTATCGAATATTTGTTTGGATTTTATCAGTAAAATTATGGAAAGGAGTGGGTCTGAAATGGGGTTAAAGGAAGAGTTACAGAAATTGAATGAGGCTCAACGAGCGGTAGTAGAAAATTTAAATCAGCCTCTTTTAGTTATGGCACCTGCTGGAACTGGAAAAACCAATGTCATCTCCTTACGAACAGCTCATTTTATTCAGTCAGGCATGAGTCCGAATCAAATATTGTGTTTAACTTTTACGAATAAGGCATGTCATGAACTTAAAGATCGTCTGATAAAAATAATTGGAGCGGATGGGAAAGAAGTCTGCGTAAAGACGTTTCATAGTCTTTGTTATCAATTAATTAAAGAAGAATCAAAATCGCTTGGAAAATTATCTAATGATTTTATGATTATTGATGAAGAAGATGCGAAGTTTGTGATTAAGCAGTTGATTGGAAATGTAGGAATTTTAAGTGATAAAGCCTACGAATACATCCAAGCCCTCAAACTTTATCAAATTGGACGTGGTGAGGTGGACCAAGACTTAATTCATGCATTTCACCAATCAGAATCAGCCTTACGACTTTATTACACCTTGAAAAACTCTAATCAGGGGAGTGAAACATTAGCTTATTTATCGAATTATGGTTGGTGGCTTTATGAAGAGTATCAACGCCATTTGAAAGAGCATCACCTGCTAGACTTTAATGATTTATTACTCTATGCTACGGATTGTTTAGCTCAAGAGGAAATTTTGAAGAGGTGGCAATCTAAGTTTCAAGTCATCGTGGTTGATGAGGTGCAAGATACAAGTATCGTAGAGTATGAGTTAATTCAAAAGTTAGCTTTACATTCAAACTTCAGTGCCTTTGGTGATTTTAATCAGACGATTTATGAATGGAGAGATTCAAATCCTGTTTTAATTCGTGCCAAAATTATGGAAGATTTTAATCCAATCTGTTTAGAATTATCATTAAATTATCGAGCGACAAAACGTCTCGTTCAAATGAGTGCGAATTATTTAGAGAATGGAAAGCGTGCACGCTTAATTAATCCTAGTTTATCACCAAAGTTAATTGAAGCAGCCAGTGACGTACTGGGGACTCGTCCTGTCTTTTATGAAGCGGGAACAAAACAAGAAGAAATGAATTTTATTATTGATCACTTAAAACATCATCGACAGGAAGATCTTGCGAAAACAGTTATCTTAACACGAAGTAATCGTCAAAATAGTGAAGTTGCTAACTTTTTAAAAGCAGATGGAATTCCGTGTTATCTAGTTGATCAATTATCTTTATTTAAACGCAAAAGTATTAAAGATTTACTTGCTATCGTTCGATTTTATTTGAATCCATCGGACGAAGTTTCTCTTCAAAGATTTATTCCTTTGTTATTTAAGTCGGTTGATTTAATACAAATGATTCAGCCTCAATATTTAAAACGTTATAAACAATACGACATGCGACTGGTCGATTTATTTTCAAAAGCGGCTTATGAGTATAAGGAACCTTATGGGTTATTGAAGCAATATTATGAAAACGGGCGAGTGATTATTTTTGATGTGGAATCAACTGGGCTTGATGTCACTAAAGATGAAGTCATTCAAATCGCTGCTATTGAGTTAAAAGAAGGAATAGTTGTTCAATCTTTTGAACGTTTTATTAAGCCGTCGAATTTGGTTGGAGATTCTGCGTTAGTTCATGGATTTAGTGATGAGTTTTTAGAAACGCATGGACAATCAGCTTCTGATGTTTTTCAAGAGTTTTTACAGTTTATTGATGGTGCTCTTTTAATTGGTCATAATGTTCAGTATGACTTGAAGATTGTTCGTTCACATATGAATCGAGTTGGTTTATCATTTGACACAATCGTAGGTTATTGTGATACGCTAGATATTGTGAGGCGATTATATCCTAATCTCAAAAACCATAAGCTAGATACGGTGAGTGATTTTATTGGTGTGGAACACGAACCAACGCATAATGCGATGGATGATATTTTGGCCACAAAAGATGTGTTAGTTAAAAGTATGGAACGCTTAATGCAATGTCATGAACAGCGTAAGAAGGTCATGAGTTATTATCAGGCATCATTAATTCCTATCGTTAATCAGTTGGAACAAATAAATGCTTGGATTAATCAAGAACTTCCTTCACAGTTTTTATTAAAATTAATTGATGAGTTTAAAATCTGGGAGACAGCCCCATGGGTTGAAGATGAAGTGGAACAAATGAAGCATCATGAACTATTAGCTTGCTTAAGAGAAATTGAGGAGCAACATTTAACCGATTGTCCTCATCTTCCAATGTGGGAGTTATGGACACGAATTTTAGCCCAAACTTCGTTATCGGCTAGTGAACTGGATCGAGTTATGAAAGACCAAAATAAATTAGCGGTGATTACAGTACATCAATCGAAGGGATTGGAATTTGATCATGTGATTATTCCATTTTTAAATCAAGGGATGTTCCCGCTTGATTTTAATGGTACAAACCAAGAAGAGGAATGTCGTCTTTTTTATGTTGCCATGACCCGTGCGAAACAAACCCTTTTATTAACGCGTCATCTTAAGGATTATAGTTATTCTAAAAAAGAAAAGGAAAGAAGTCGGTTTATTGATTTCTTATACACACAAATAGGTGATTAAATGAATAAAATTTTTGAAGTAGAATATAATGCACAGCTCCCACAGTTAACAAAACAAGGCTTAACTTTAGTGGATTTTTATGCCACATGGTGTGGGCCATGTAAAATGTTAGCGCCTATCTTTGAAGAATTATCAGAGACTTATCAAAATGACGTTCAATTTGTTAAAGTGAATGTGGATGAAGTTCCTGTTTTAGCGCATGAATATCAAGTCATGACGGTGCCAACATTAATGTTGTTTAAGGATGGAAAACCGATTGAATCAGCAAAAGGATTTCATCCATTAAACGAACTAAAAGGATGGTTAGATTATCATCTTAAATAATAAAAAGGCTATGTTCATCTTTTTTGAACATAGCCTTTTTATTATTTAAGAAAACTAGTCTATTTATGGGGAAATGTAATTTCCTCGCCCGTACCCCACCAAAGGACGATGTAAATCGTGTGAGGGCTCCATTTAAGATGTTTTCGTAGACTAAAGAGGCCCTGATTGATTCTAATACTTATTTTTACCTCTCGATCGCAAATTTTAACTATTTTGAGATAGCTTCTTTATAATTATAATTTTTTATCAATGATAATGTATGGTTGTAGTTGGTATGGTTTAGGAGTCACTTTGCGATCTTGCCACATGTAGAAGAATTTTTCTAATGGGAAGATTGAGTATCCGTCTTGCCAATGATCAGAAGTATCGTATGGGTCAGCAAAAATTAAAGTGTCATCTCCAATTGAAGGTGTCCCATTGTTATCATAACCAATAATAGCGACCCAATGTCCATCCCAATCGCCCCATTCAACCATAATTGGACGTCCAGCTTCTAAGTGACTAGTCAACCATTTTACAAAGTATGAATCTTTAGCATCATCTACCCAGGCAGAAGTTTCATCACTATTTTCAGAAGCGTATAGTGAGGATGATGAGAACGTTGGATATAAGTTTCCGATATTAGATGGTGTAACCCCATCCTCTTCTTTTACTAAATCTTCTTCTGTGTAGTTGGTTTTATAGCTAGTTTCAATTACTTCAAATCCTTCTAAGTTTGAGAAGAAGTTATACATTTCTTCAACATTTGTCCCGTATTCATAGAAATTATTAGCTGTTCCAGGTAACGCATTTTCCTCATCCTCATCAACTGATGATCCCATTGCCACGGCGATATCCCATTCTGATAAATCAGTTTTTCCCATATGTGTGAGTGTCATTAATGCAACAGCATTTCCACAAGACCATTCTGTTGTTTGTTGCATTGTTTTAAAAGATGGGATAATTGTTAAGATTTCATCAGAAGTTAAGTGATAAAAATCAGGATTTACATAAAATCGTGACGTAGGATTATCACCAGCGAAAGCATAAGCATCTGCTCCACCATATTCATCAAAATCTTCACCTTCAATGAAATCAGGTTTTGTTTTTTCTATTGTTACAGCATGATTTGAACCATCAGTGGTTGGATTATTTTGACAAGCTGTTACAACTCCTAATGCCATTAGAAGTGAGGTGAATATTAGTTTTTTCATTTCGTTGCATCTCACCAATCTATTTTTTTGCTATAAGTTTAGTAATTATAAACTTTGTGTAAAAAAACTAAAAAAATTACTCTCATAAAAAAATTAGTTAAATCCAGTTTTTAAGCTTTATTTACGTCATGAAATGTATCATATACCATTTCAAAGCATAAATCAATAAAAAGTTCCGAAAAAAGTTGAAAAATATTAAACTAAAAGATAAGTAAAAATAAGAAAAGAAGAGGTATCATTAAACTTTACTCTCAATAGCTAGATTTCATGTGTGTGTTAGTGTATGATAAGTGAAGTATAGTTTTATCGTTAATATTGAAACAGTAAGGAAGATGAGGTATGAATGAGAATTTTCAAACGTTTTATTGGAGTAAATTAGATAATGTAGCGAAGTTATATGCCCTTGTTTCTAGTTCGAAGGCAACGAATGTATTTCGTTTATCGGTCAAGATGAAAGATATGATTCAAGTTGACCTTTTATCAGAAGCGGTGAGAGAAGCGTTAATTGAAATGCCTTCCTTTAGTGTACGTTTACGTAATGGACTTTTTTGGTATTACTTTGATATGAACTTACAAAAGCCTCGTATCCGAAAAGAATATACATATCCTTGTTCTAAAATGACGAAATTTACAAATAATAATTATTTATTTAGCATTACTTATTATGAGAAAATGATTCATTTAGAAGTCTTTCATGCGCTGGCAGATGGTGCAGGAGCCACTCAGTTTTTAAAGGTTATCATTTATCATTATCTCAAACGTTTATATCCAGAATTAGCGACGGAATCCATTGTGATAGGAGGAGATCATTCATCTTTACCTGCGATGGATGAAGACAGTTTTTTAAAGGTAAAAAGTGAAGCTCAATCAAAAGTCATACCGAAAACAACTGTAGCATATAAAATAACAGGTATTAAAAAACGTCCTCAAGAATTAAAGGTCATTCATGGGATTATGTCTGCTAAACAGGTCGTTCGTATCGCAAAGCAATATGAAGTGACCGTATCCAGCTTGCTATGTTCAATTTTGATTTATGCGATCTATGAACAAAATTATAAATTTAATCAGGATCTTCATCCTATTATTGTCACGGTTCCTATTGATTTAAGAGGGAGATTTGGTTCACATACGTTAAGAAATTTCTTTTCAAATGTTAATGTGATGATTACACCAGGTCCTGACTTAAGCTTTGATGACTTATTAAAAGACGTTTCAAACCAATTGAATGAGGGAAAAAAGCCAGAAGTTGTTAATCGGAAAATTAATGATAATGTCAGTGCTCAAAAAAACATGATGATTCGTTTCGTGCCACTAGGAATTAAGAACATGGTGATGCGTCATATTTATCATGAAGCGGACAAAGGAGTTACAACAACGTTATCAAATTTAGGGCGTGTCGTCTTACCTGAATCATTAGCTCCATATGTTGAGGAAATGCGAATGATGATTCCTGTGACACCTCATCAACCGATTCGTTGTGGTGTTATTTCTTGTAATGATCAATTCGTTTTAACATTTACTTCTTCTTTAGAGGAAACAGATATTCAAAGATACTTTTTCAGATTTTTAAAAAAATACGGGATTGATATAACAATCTCTTGTAATGAGGAATTTAATCATGAAATATTGTTCTAAATGTCAGATGAAAGTACAAAATCAATTGAATAACTGTCCACTTTGTGGGCAATCACTGGAGTCAGTTGAATTTGAAATTGAGCGAGATTATCCAGAGCAATTTGCAAAAAAACGCCGTTTTTCCATTCGAAAATTCATTATTTTTTTAGCGATGGTGATTATCTCCTTCTCGTTTATCAGTGGGATTTTTCAGGATTTTCAATGGAATTGGGTATTAATTATTACAGCTTCAACACTTTACGTAACTATTAGTGCTATTTTAGGATCGCGTGTGAAACGAAATATTGGTCCAAATATTTTAACACAGGTTATTGGAATATCGGCTTTATCAATCATTATTGATTATTTTTTGGGATATAGTGGGTGGTCTTTAGATATTATTTTCCCGCTTGATTTAATGGCTGGAACAACCATAATTACTGTCATGATTCTTCTTAATCCAAAGCGATTTACGGATTTAGTTATTTATCAATTAATGTTTGGATTGATGGGAATTGTGATTTTAGCGATGATTTATTTCCAAGTCATTATCTTCCGTCAAATTGCTATTATTGGAAGTTATTATACGATCATTACTTGTGTCGGTTTATTCTTCTTTGCGGATCGTCAGATGATTCATGAGTTGAAGAAAAAATTTCATTATTAATTAATATTTTTCATAAAAAATACAAATTATGTAAGAAAAGATTTACAAATAGAAAAATAGATGTTATAGTATCCATAAGTTAAATAATTCCAATTGAATCGTGATTCCTTATAAAGAGAAGTGGAGGGACAGGCCCGATGAAGCTTCAGCAACCAGTACAGATGTACAGTGGTGCTAAATCCGACAGAGCTATTCTGAAAGATGAGGAGAACAGGTTAGTATGCTGATTTTAAACTAAGGTGTTCTTCTGATTTCTCAGAAGGAATCCTTAGTTTTTTTTAATTGAATAATAATCCTTATCGAGAGAAGTGGAGGGACAGGCCCGATGAAGCTTCAGCAACCAGTACAATGTACAAAGGTGCTAAATCCGACAGAGCTATTCTGAAAGATGAGGGAGTGAGTGAGAATTTATTTAGATTTGAACGGACTTCTTTCATCAGCATAAGGAGTCCGTTTTTATTTTGGAAACAGCAAGAAAGGAGAGTCAATATGATTGAACTGAAGAATGTGAGTAAAACTTTTTCGCTAAAGGGGAAGATTGTTGAAGCGGTTAAAGAGGTTAATTTGACAGTAGAAGCTGGTGAAATTTTTGGGATTATTGGATATAGTGGTGCAGGCAAGAGTACTTTAATTCGATGTTTAAATTTTTTAGAAGTTCCAACTGAAGGTGAAGTGATTGTTAATCGTCAAGTGCTAAATCAATTATCGCCCAAAGAATTAAGATTAGCTCGTCACAAAATTGGGATGATTTTTCAGCACTTCAATTTATTAAAGACACGAACTGTTTTTGATAACGTTGCTTATCCGTTAAAAGGTCAAAAAATTAGTAAAGAAAAAAAGAAGGAAAAAGTACTACGTCTTTTGAATTTAGTGGGTCTAGAGGATAAAGCAGATGTGTATCCTTCCCAATTAAGTGGGGGACAAAAGCAACGTGTGGCCATTGCACGAGCATTGGCTAATGACCCTCAAGTTCTATTATGCGACGAGGCAACATCTGCACTTGATCCACAGACGACAAAGTCGATTTTAAAACTTCTTAAAGAAATTAATAAAGAGTTAGGATTAACGATTGTGTTAATTACGCATCAAATGGAAGTGGTTAAAGAGATTTGTCATAAAGTTGCGGTCATGGAGAAGGGCCGTATTATTGAACAAGGAAATATTGTTAGTGTCTTTTCAAATCCACAATCAGAGATTACAAAAGATTTTGTGTCCTCATTATTCCAAGATGAGAAAATCTTTGAGTTATTAGCAGAAAGAGCACCACTAGAAGAACTGAGTCACTTAGAGAAGCTAGTTAAAATCTCATTTGTTGGTCAGCAAACAGGACATGCCTTTATTTCGAAGTTATCAAAGCAATTTAATGTAGAGGCAAGTATTTTATTTGGAAGCATTGAGATTATTCAAAAGACCCCGATTGGTCATTTGATTGTTAGCTTCCATGGTAACAAAGAAGAAATCTTTAGTGCGATTAACTATTTAGAAAACTCAGATATTCAGGTGGAGGTGTTAAAGAATGAATCAGTTGCTTAATCAAATTTGTCCGAATGTCGTAGCGTATTTTCCAGAGTTAATTCAAGCGCTATGGGATACATTATTGATGGTGGTCATCTCGGGATTGTTTGCTGTGTTAATTGGTTTACCCATTGGAGTTGTTTTAGTCGTGACAAGACCGGGACATTTGTTAGAACAAAAAGCAGTTAATCTGATAGTGGGGAAGTTCATTAATGTTTTTCGCTCGATTCCATTTATTATTTTATTAGCATTTATTATGCCATTAACTCGAGCAATTGTCGGAACATCGATTGGATTAAAAGGGGCAATTGTTCCTTTAGTGGTAGGAACTGCGCCATTTGTTGCTAGACAAGTAGAATCAGCCTTATTAAATGTGGATCCTGGTGTGATTGAAGCTGCAAAGGCAATGGGATCAACGCCATTTGAAATTATTTATCGTGTCCTACTTCGAGAAGGGCTAGGTGGAATTATTTATGGACTAACGATTACGACGGTTAGCTTAATTGGATTTTCGGCCATTGCTGGAAATGTCGGTGGTGGAGGTTTAGGAGACTTCGCTATTCGTTATGGGTATCAGTACTATAAGGGAGATATTATGGTAGTAACGGTCATTATTATTATCATTTTAGTTTCAATCGTTCAAAGTGTTGGGGAAGCGCTTGAACGAAAGTTCAGTCATTAATGAACAAAGAAAAAAATCAAAGGGAGAGATAGAAATGAAAAAGAAATTATTAAGTATTGTAACAACGATTTGTTTAGGAATTTTATTAGTAGCGTGTGGTGGACAATCAGGAGATACTGACAAAGTCATCAAATTAGGGATTAATGGAGAAGTCAATCAGATTTGGAAAAGTGTTCAATCACGTTTAGCAGATGAAGGGATTGATTTACAATTTGTAACATTTAGTGATTATAATTTACCGAATCAAGCATTAGCTGATGGCGAAATTGATGCAAACTCTTTCCAAACTATTGCGTTTTTCGAACAATTTATTAACGATCATAATTTAGATTTAACATCAATTGGCTATACGGTTTTAGCTCCAATGGGAATCTATTCATCAAAAATTTCTGACTTAAATGAGTTACCAGATGATTCAACTGTTTTAATTCCAAATGATGCATCAAATGGAGGACGCGCCTTATTATTATTACAAGATGCGGGTTTAATTAAATTAGCGGATGAAGTTGGAATTACACCAACTGTAAAGGATATTGTTGAAAATCCTAAGAATCTTGAAGTTGTTGAATTAGTCGCACAACAATTACCACTTTCATTAGCTGATGCAGAAATTGCAGTTATTAATAATGGAGTTGCCGTACAAGCTAACTTATCACCTTTAAATGATTCTATCTATATTGAAAATACAGAAAGTGAGTCTGTTGTAAATTATTATAATATTATTGCGGCTCGTACGGAGGATAAAGATAATCCAACATTAAAAAGATTAGTGGAAGTTTATCAAACAGAGGAAACGAAAAAAGCAATTGAAGAGGAATATAAAGGGGCAAGTATTCCAGTTTTTGAATAAGAGTATAGGGGGAGATTATCATGGAACAAAAAATTATTAAAGTACAAGATTATTTAAATAAACGTCGAGAAGATTTTATTCAGATTAGTCATCAAATTCATGAACGTCCTGAGAGTGCAAACGAAGAATATTTTGCCTGTGAGTTATTAAGTGAGACATTACGCCAAGCCGGATTCGATGTTACTGTGAATGTGGCAGGTCATGAAACAGGATTTGTGGCTCGTAAAGCATCCTCTAAACCAGGTCCGATTATTGGGATTTTAGCTGAATATGATGCTTTAGCTGGACTTGGTCATGGATGCGGACATAATATTATCGGGGCTAGTAGTGTAGCAGCCGGTTGTGCATTAGCTCAAGTGATTGAAGAAACGGGTGGGGAAGTCGTTGTATTTGGAACGCCTGCTGAAGAAGGGGGAGATAACGGAAGTGCAAAAGGATCATTTGTTCGCGAAGGATTATTTAAGGACGTTGATGTTTGTATGATGATTCATCCAGGTAGCAAGACGACTATTACTGGACCTTCTCTTGCTAATCATCCAATTGAGTTTGAATTCTTTGGACGACCAGCTCATGCAGCGGGATGTCCAGAGAAAGGAATTAATGCCTTAGATGCGATGATTGTGTTCTACAATGCAGTAAATGCACTTCGTCAACAATTGACACCAGATGTTCGTATTCATGGAATTATTACACATGGTGGGGATGCACCAAATATTATTCCTGAATATACAAAAGCAAGATTCTATATTCGTGCTAATACGATTCAAGTTTGCGAAGAAGTGACTGAACGTGTGATTAAAGCAGCAGAAGGAGCAGCTTTATCGACGGGATGTGAATTAAAATATACGACTTATCAAAATATTGTGGAAGATTTAATTGTTTATCCAAAGTTTAATGAATTATTTACAAAAGTGGCGACTGACCTTGGACTAGAAGTAGAGGAACTTGATCCGAATGCTTCACGTGGTTCAACAGATGCAGGAAATGTGAGTCAAGTGGTTCCAACGATTCATCCATCACTTAAAATTTGTGAACCTCATGTTGCTGGTCATACTAAAGAGTTCAAAGAGGCGGCGGCTTCTAAAAGAGGTGATCAAGCGGTTTTAGATAGTGCTGAAATTTTAGCACGTATTAGTTTAGAGTTACTGTTAGATTCTCAAAAATTAAAAGAAATTAAAGATGAGTTTGCATTGTTAAAAGCTGAATAGTCAAAGACAAACGCATAGAGCAATCTATGTGTTTTCTTGTTTTTATCATTGTTATTTTGCTGAAGAAAACATAAAGTGATGATTAGTGAATATAATGAAGTAATTTAATCAAAGCTGTTGGGATAGGAGGAGAAGAAATGAATTCATTTTTTGAAGGACTTGGAAAGAAAGTTTCTCAAACAGGACAAGATGCGATGAAAAAAACGAAAGAACTAGCTGAGATGACAAAAATTAATTCGCAAATCGCTGAGGAAGAGAAGAAACTGAATAAATTATATATGAAGTTGGGACAACTTTATTATCAGATGCATAAGAATAATCCGGAGTTAGTATATACGGATATTTGCCAAGGAATAGGTGGATGTTTACAGACTATTGATCGATATGAAGTGATGTTAAACGAGTTAAAAGGGATTAAGCGATGTGAGAAGTGTAAAACGGAAATGCCGATTTCATCAACGTTTTGTCAAACGTGTGGAAGTAAATTAAATGATGAACGAGAAACCATTGTTTCGACCATTTGCCCGGAATGCGGAATGGAAAATGGAGGGCATGCAACGACATGTATTAAATGTGGAAAGTTACTATAAGAAAAAGCTGTTGATGTTTAAATCAACAGCTTTTCTATAATTATCTATCTAGAGGGAGATAAGTTTTTACATAATGAAAACCTTTGGTTTATAAAAGCAACTTTAGAAATCAGTTCTGTATAGTGATTACCATTTAAATGCGTTCCAATCTTCTGCGTATTTAGCGAATAATTCATTAATAGCTTTACCGATTTCAGCATATTCTTCATCTTTTAAGTTAGCTAATGAAACACGAATTGACCAAGATGGTCCTTCAAATCCACTACCATTTAATAAGACAATACTGTAACGATCAGCTAATTCAAATAAGAACTCTAATGAATTTCGTTCCTCTTTAAGGTATTCAACGAATTCCTCACCATATTTAAGTTTTGCCCAAACCAGTAAATCAATTTCGTCATAGTATGACGTACTATAAGGATTTTCTTCTAAGGTCAGTTCATCAAGGTAAGTATGTAATAACTGTTTACGACGACGACAAATTTCTTTTGTTTGATTTTTATACGTATCATTTTTATCTAGTAAAGCAAAGATTGAGAAAAATGCCATCTGTACTTGTTGTGGGGTCGATAATCCGGCCGTATGGTTAAGTGCGACTTGACGGCTATCTGCTACAATACGGTCGATAAATGGAATATGATCTGGATCAGTTGTTAAAGCACCATAACGTTCTCTTAAAATATCTTTTGCGTCCTCGGGTAATTGCTCGATTAAATGATTGTAGACATTATCTTTTGCTAAGGCAATGACGCCAAGACGCCAACCTGTTACACCAAAGTATTTTGAGTAAGAATAAACGCCTAGTGTATTGTAAGGCATTGAACACATTAAAGATTGAAACTTATCTGCGAATGTCCCATAAACATCGTCGGTAACAATCATTAAATCTGGATTTTTAGATTCAACAATATGTTTCAAGTAGAACATAGACTCTTCATTGATTGCCACTGAGGGTGGATTACTTGGATTAACGACGCAGGCTAATTTAATTTTAGTATCTGCTAATTTATCTAGCTGTTCTTTAGGATATTGCCACGTATGGCGTCCATTTTCATTAACCTCAGAAGCATAGATTTTAACAATGTCGAAATGATAGCGAGGTAAGTTTGCAATTTCGACATAAGGTGTAAAGATTGGAACAAACAGAGCAATTTTATCACCTGGTGATAAAATACGGTTGGCGATTAATGAATCAAAGATATAGCACATAGCAGCAGTTCCACCTTCAACTGCATATAAATCATGAGTTGCTGTTTTAGGGTCACCTCCCATCTCTTTAATGACATAGTCCTTAACTACTTTTTCAGTATGAATTAGCATACGATCAGGAACTGGATAATTGTCACCAATAATAGCATCTGTTAATTCGAATACCCAACTATCAGGGTCAAAATCATGCTCCTTAATTCCATAGTCAATAATATCTTTTAATAACTCAATACCAGGAGCATTGGAATTATGCTTTGTATATACTAAGAAACGTTCATAAATTCCTGCTTTCTCTGGCATTCCCGCTAAATCTTTATCAGACCATGTTCGTTGGGTTTCTTCCACGGCGAATTGTCCAAAGGTAAAGAATGCCTGACGAGGAGTAGCAGCTGTCCAGTTTGGATTACCACGTCCAGCATTTAACATCATGCGGACACCCTTTTGTTCTGATTTTTTAGCCATTTTAATCAGTTCATCTTTTAATTCGAATGGACTTAAGCTTTCAACCTTCTTAATCATATCTTGAATTTTTTTACGTCTATTTTCTTCGTGTGTTGTCATATAAAACTTCCTTTCAAACGTTCAAACTATTTTTAAATTAGGAGAAGAAGATAATGACGATAGAACCCCAAACGGTTAATAAAATGTTACCAACCGCGTATGGGACAGTGTATCCAAGTACAGGGGCATTACTTTTCGCCTTTTCACAGATAGCTCCAATAGCAGCAGTTGTTGTTAACGCTCCTGCAGTAGCACCAAGTGTAATGGGTGCCTTGAACTTAAAGACGTATTTCCCTAATAAAATTCCTGCCAATGTTGGAATGATAGTTACAATGACACCAGCTAAAAAGAAACTAATTCCAGATGTTTTTAATCCAGAAACAAAACCAGGTCCAGCATTAATTCCAACGACAGCAACGAATGCTGCTAGCCCTACATTACTTAAGAACCAGGCAGTACTTGAGGGAATACGACCAATGGTTGGACGACGTGAGTGAAGTAGTCCAAAGATTAATCCCATAATCAGTGCCCCACCACTTGTTGATAAACTGATTCCTACTTTTCCAATCATTAAAGCTGGAATCCCGATTAATCCACCAAGTAGAATCCCAAGGCCTACAAAAATCATATCTGTCTCATCAGAATTACGCGCTGGACGACCTAATTGATAAGCCAGTACTTCAACGTCATCTACCGGTCCAGTTAAGGTAAGAACATCATGATTTTGGACGATTGTATCATTTTGGTAAGGTACTTCTTCACCAGTACTTTGAAGTTTAGAAATAAATACTCCTCGAGTAAGTGTATGATGACGAATTTCTTTAATTGATTTACCAATAACCTTATCACTTTTAACGTAAACAGCTAGTGATTCTGTTGGGAAGTTAATTAAGTGATAATCTGAGATTTCTTGTCCAATATCTAATAAGTTAATTTTTTCAACATCTCGTTCTTTAAAGGCGAAAGCGACATGATCATTTTTTTGAATGACCTCATCACCGGCTGGCTTGAACACTTTATTTTCGCGTTTAATTCGAACAAGGAATAAACGAATACTATCTCGTGCCAGTTTTTTTTCAATAGTTGAAACTGATTGTCCAACATATTTGTCACTAATAATATATGCACGATAGTCTAAGTCACCCGCCCGTGAATTTTCTAAGCTATTTTCAAGTTTATCTTTTGAGATATTGTCAAGCTTTTTACTTTCTTCTTCAAGATCAACACCAAGTATTTTTGGTCCAACAGTGGCTAAAATAAAAGCACAACCAATCGTTCCAAAGATATATGTTACGGCATAACCTACGGGCACAAAATCCATCATTGATTTTTTATCACTAGCAGCTATACTTAAGTTTGATATAGCATCTTGTGCAACACCAATAACTGCGGATTGAGTTAAAGCGCCTGCAGCTAAACCAGAGGCCTGACCAGCGTTGTATCCGAGAATTTTTCCGACTATAATCGTAGAAATTAAACCAATGACACAGACGATAACAGAAAAAATTACTTGAGGAATTCCTTCTTTTTTTAATCCTTTAAAAAATTGAGGTCCGGCATTATACCCTAATGCAAATAAGAAAAGAAGGAAAAACACAGACTTAACAGTGTCGTCAATCGTAATATTTAATTGTCCAATAATAACACCTGTAATAAGTACACCAGTGACGGATCCGACTTTAAATGATCCGATTTGAATTTTTCCAACTGCATATCCAATGGCCAATGTTAAAAATAAGGCAAGCTCTGGATGTGATTGGAGAGCATGTACGAACCATGTCATAATAATTACCTCATCTTTTTAAATTTTTTAGCATCACTTTCTTATTTTAAACATTTGTTTTTATCCTATACTTTTTAAAAGTGCACTTTATCTTGCTTAGATAAGAATATGAATAGTAAAAGGATATAAACTACTAAAGATAAAAAAAGAAATGAGGTGGAGATTTGGAAGGTTACTATTTAATGCCGCATCCTCCAATAATTGTTCCCAATATAGGTAAAGGAGAAGAATTAAAGTTATATCAAACAAGTTTAGCTTGTTATGATATTGCACAAGAAATTGCAACTAAAGAACCTCAGACAATTATCATTGTAACTCCGCATGGACCGATGTTTTCAGATGCTATTTCCATTTCCGATGGAGAGGATATTAGTGGTGATTTTAGACGATTTCAATGTTTTGATATAAAGGTGGATGTAAAGCTTGATATGGAATTTAATGAGGTTTTACTTAAACTATCCCAAGATGAACAAGTTCCTGTTGTCTCTGTTGATCGAGAATTATTACGAGCCTATGGACGTCCCTTTGAACTGGATCATGGAACATTGGTTCCTTTATATTTTGTGAATAAATATTATCAAAATTATAAATTAGTTCATATTACTTATGCTCCTTTAAGTGATCGAATGCTTTATAAATTTGGGATGCTTCTTCAACAAGTAGCTCAAAACCTTAATCGTAAATCGATACTGATTGCAAGTGGAGATTTATCTCATAAGTTAAGTACAAGTGGACCTTATGCTTATTCTCCGTACGGAGAACAATTTGATCGTCAGTTTTTAGCCAAGCTTTCATCCTCTCAACCATTAGATATTTTTGAGTTAGATTGTGAAATGATTGAAGAGGCTGCAGAGTGCGGTTTAAGATCGACGAAAATATTAATGGGAGCACTAGATGGAAAAGAGATAAAAGGAGAAGTGCTCGCTTATCAAAGTCCATTTGGTGTCGGCTATGGAGTGGTTAAATTTAACGAAGTCGGTGTTGGAACCAAAGCACTAAAATATATTGGACGGAGGGAGCAAGGTATGACAGAAGTGTTACCGAAAGGAAGTAATCCGTATGTCCGATTAGCTAGAAAATGTTTAGAGGATTATTTCACACAAACTAAGACAATGATTGCGAAGGAAGAATTACCAGAAATTATGGTGGCTCATCGTCACGGCGTCTTTGTCTCCTTAAAGAAAGACGGACAATTACGTGGATGCATTGGAACCATCTTTCCAACAACGGATTGTGTTGCATCAGAAATTATTAGAAATGCGATTGCAGCAGCTACGGAAGATCCGCGATTTATTCCTGTTCGATTTGAAGAATTAAAACAGATTCAAATCTCCGTAGATGTCCTTATGACACCAACATCAGCAAGTATTGAGGAACTCGACCCAAAACGTTATGGTGTGATTGTAAGTAAAGGCATGCGTAAAGGGGTACTTTTACCTAATTTAGAAGGAGTCGAATCGGTAGATGATCAATTAGCGATTGCTTGTCAAAAAGCTGGCATTAATCCCGATGGAGATTTTGATATTGAAAAATTTGAAGTGATTCGTTATAAAGAAGGTGAGCGATAGTGGATTATCCCGTTCCGTTTTTTGAACGAAAACAAGATCGTATTCAATGTTTAATATGTCCACATAAATGTCTGATTTCAGAAGGAAAAACAGGAATATGCCGAGTTCGAACTGTACAAAATAATCAGCTAATGGTTATCAACTATGGCGAAGTTACCTCAGCAGCAGTTGATCCCATTGAGAAAAAGCCACTGTATCACTTTAAACCAGGAAAAAATATTTTATCACTTGGGAGTTTTGGTTGTAATATGACTTGTAGTTTTTGTCAGAACTATGAGATTTCTCAACATCGTCCTAAAACAGACACACTATCGATTGATGAATTAAGCGAGGCCTTAGCTTCGGTTGAGAATAATGCAGGAATAGCTTACACGTATAATGAGCCGCTAATGTGGTATGAATACGTTTATGATACGGCAAAAGAGTTAAAGCGTCGTAATCCTGACACGAGTGTTGTTATTGTCACAAATGGTTACGTTAATGAAGAACCTTTAATGAAATTATTACCCTATGTTGATGCAATGAATATTGATTTAAAGGGGTACTCAAATCGTTACTATCAAAAGATTTGCGGCGCTCAACTAGATCCAGTTCTAGAGACGATTAGACGTGCTAATGACTATATTCATATTGAAATTACCACGTTATTAGTCACAGATGAATTTGATGCTTTAGAAGAAGTAGAACAAATTGCCCAGTTTTTAGCGTCCATTAATCCAGATATCCCGCTACATTTAAGTCGTTATTTCCCCCGTTATAAAATGAAAAATGAAGCTACAAATGTTGATATCATGGCTCAAGCTGTGGCGGTTGCTAAGAAATATCTAAATTATGTCTATATCGGCAACGTTGCGGGTGCTGATACGAACACTTATTGTCCGAATTGTCATGAACGTTTAATTGAACGACATCAATATGAGACACGTTGTTTAATTCATGAGTCAAAATGCCCAACTTGTCACATACCAATTCCCATTAAGCTATGATGTTAAAAGCAATGCATGAAATTTGACTTTAATTAAGAGTCCATGTACAATATCTCCTGTTGAAAAAGAGGAGATGAATGAGAATGAAAAAAATATCAAATACGGCATTTGTTTATACAATTGTTGCATTAGTAGCGGGTGTGGTGTATCGAGAGTATACGAAAGTTGTTGGTTTCTCAGGTAAAACGAATTTATCGTTATTACACACTCATTTATTTACTTTAGGTATGTTATTTTTTTTAGTTGTGTTAGCATTAGAAACAACATTAAAGTTAAGTGAACAAAAAATCTTTAATGGATTTTTTATGACTTATAATGCGGGTTTAATTTTAACATCACTAATGATGGCAGTTCGTGGATTTTTACAAATTCAAGATGCTGAACTTTCTAAAGCAGTTAATGCCTCAGTTTCAGGAATATCTGGTGTTGGTCATATTTTATTAGGAGTAGGACTTATCTTATTCTTTATGAATCTTAGACGTACCATTGCAACAAAATAATCAAAAGACGTATTGAGTGATGGGGCTCAATACGTCTTTTTTATATGACAGATTGTAATATTAAGTGCGACACATAAAAAAAAGCTCATAAATAGGA
>OLVP01000249.1_pt1 | contig 48044 bp, 38 predicted proteins | sample 1673281 | NCBI WGS metagenome assembly OLVP01 (sample SAMEA3178940, study PRJEB25190) | human gut metagenome | biome: human gut; feature: human-associated habitat; material: faeces | place: Austria | collected 2013
ACTTGGACGTACTCGGGACTTTAACCCGTTAGATAATACCCATGCCGGGCGCACATAAAAAAGACATGTCATAACATGTCTTTTTTCTACTACCATGATGATGGGAAACTGATATAGTTTCTTGGATTAACAGCGTATGGATAATTATAGTATCCTTCATAAACCTCAAAATGTAAATGAGCTCCAAAAGAATTACCCGTGTTCCCCATTGTACCTAACTGTGTTCCTCTTGATACTTGTTGACCAACAGATACATATGGAGCTGAATGCATATGTGCGTAAACCGTTGTCAAAATCTGTCCATTAACGTTATGTGTAATCATAACATGGTTTCCATACGCACTATGCCAGCCTGCACGAATAACCGTTCCAGCCTGTGCAGCATAAACAGGGGTTGATGTATCACCATAGTTTGCTAAGTCAATTCCTGTGTGATTCGGATAACACAGGAATTCACAGCTCACATATCCTGTTGCTAATGGAATCATAAATCCACTTCCACTAATGACACCACCGCTACTAGATGAACCTCCGCTTGAAACAGGAGGAGGTGGCGTTTGTTCTAAAATTTCCTTTTGTTCTTCAGCAATAGCGATAATCTCAGCTGCCGATAAACGTTCACTTTCTAATTGTTGCATTTGTTTTGCTAATTCTTGTTTTTGTTGTTCTAACTTTTCTTGATAAGCTGTTAGAGTCTCACGTTCTACTTCTAAACTAGCTTTATTCTCAGCAAGTTCTTGCTTTTGAACCTTTAAAGTAGCCAGCATCGCTTGTTGTTGACTGACTAATAAACTTAGCTCATCCATTGATTCTGCATCACTTTCTGCAAAGTGATTAACAACACGTAATCGACGAATAAAATCAACGATGCTATCTGATTCAGATAAGACTTGCAAAATAGTATTTCCTCGAGATAAGCGTTGTGAAACACGCATACGTTCTGCAACAACTTCTTTAAGCTCTTGAATATCATTTTCTAATTTTTTGATTTCATTTTCACTATTTTTGATTTCATTTTCTTTAATTGATATTTTCTTTTCAAATTCAGAAATAGCAGTTTCTGTTTCAGAGATTTTTTGGATCGTTGTTCCCATATCCCCTTCTACAATATCAATCTCTTTTTGAACAGCGGCTTCTTTACTTTTTAAATCAGAAATCTGACTTTGCGCCTCACTAATAATGTCATTACACTCTTGTTTAGTCGAACATGTAGTAGAGGCATCTACCGTAAAAGAAAACTTTGGAATTAAGCTAAGCATTAGAGCCAAACTTAACATTGTAAAAATCTTTTTTGACATATTCATTCCCTCCCTTACCTTAATGAATTAGATTTTTAATGAATATTTAATAACTGCAAAGAAACTTCCCAATAAACTCACAATAATTGATAGAATTCCTATTAAAACACCTAATTCATAAACTGCTGGGAACGGTGCTGTCATTTGAAGCATTGGAATAACTAAAACGCCTCCGAATAATTCATATAAAAATTGGTAACCATAAATCGTAAATAAGATAGGACCTACAGCCCCTAAAATACCAATAATGAAACCTTCAATTAAAAATGGGACTGTAACATGTGAAACTGATGCTCCAACTAATTTCATAATTTTCAATTCATTTTTACGTGCATAAATAGTTAATTTAATTGTATTTTGGATTAAGAATACAGCTAAGATTAATAAAATAACAACAATCCATGTGAATGACTTACGAATAATATTTGTAATATTAGAAAAAGCTGCTAACGATGATTCTTCACCATAATCCACATAATCAACACCATCAATCTCTTTAACGACTTTAGCCACTTCATCCACATTTTTCACATCATCTGCAGCTACAACTACTGAATCTCGTAACGGATTTTCATCACTTGTATTTTCAAAGAAAGTAGCTAACTCTGGATCATCTTCACCAATACGATTAATAAAATCCGTATACTCTTCTTCTTTTGTCGTATGAATAATATCTGCTACGTGCTCTTGCGATTTCATTAAATCAATTGCAGCAGCAATTTGTTCTTGTGTTGCTTCTTTTGAGAACTCAACAAAAATTTTAATTTCACTTTCTACTTGCTCAGTAAAATTACTCGTATTATGAGCAAATAATACGAATAATGAACATAAACTTAAAGTTAAGGTTAAGGTAATGACTGATGAAAGTGACATGAATAAGTTATTCCAAATATTTTTAAATCCGTCTCGGATATAACGGAAAAATTGTCTAATTAGTTTCATAGTAACCTTTCACCTCATCACTAAAAATTGTTCCATGATCAATTGTTATCACACGGCAATCTTGCTCAAAGATTAGCTCATGATCATGAGTTGCCATAATAATCGTTTTTCCTTCATCGTTTAATTTCTTTAAAATATTAACGATTTGAGTTGAATTTTCTGGATCTAAGTTTCCAGTTGGCTCATCGGCCATAATAATATCTGGATTATTCGCAATGGCACGGGCAATTGCCACACGTTGCTGTTCTCCCCCTGATAATTGATTAGGATAAAAACGCATTTTATTCGTTAATCCAACTAATTCAATAGCTGCTACTGCTTTTGCACGAACCTCTTTACTCGGCAATCCAATGGCTTCTAAAGCAAAAGCAACATTTTGATAAACCGTCATTTTCTGCAATAATTTAAAATCTTGGAATACGACACCAATTTGACGACGTAACTTTGGTACTTTAAAGCGGTTAAGTTTACTCACATTAAGTCCCTTAACCATAATTTGACCACCCGTAGATTTTTCTTGACGATTAATCATTTTTAAAAATGATGATTTCCCTGCCCCACTCGGCCCAATCACGAACAAGAACTCTCCCGGCTCAATTTGAATATTTATATTATGAAGCCCAATAACTCCATTTGCGTACTTTTTACTGACATTTGTAAACTCAATCATAATCTCCCCACCTATCTCTAGACGTCTTTTCTCATTATAACATATCTGCCAGATACTTTCGTTTTCAATCCGGCAATTGCCAACAAATACTAATATTTTTTATGTATATTTTTCAATAATCTTTCATTAACATTTTAGCATAATCAATTTTATATTAATAGAAAATGTCGAACAAAACAGGCTATCAAAGCCTTAAACTAATGACTTTTTACATTCTTTACACATTATAAAGTTTTTCTAAACCAAAAAAAGAGGAAAATCTCGTAAAAGATTCTCCTCTTTTTTATTACGCTGGATAAACTAAATTAGCTTCTGTGATTTGGTTTAATGTATTTTCTAAGAAGGCCTTAGCTTCATATTTCGCCATTGGTAAATTCATATCTAAATAATTTCCACAATCGCGCGCACTTGCACCTGGAACGTCACCTTCATAATTCGCAACAAATTCAAAGGTTTCTTTAACTAAATCTACAATCTCTTCTGATTTTAGATCACCTTTTAAAATTAAATAGAACCCTGTACGACATCCCATTGGTCCAAAATAAATAGTCTGATCTGCTGCTGTTTCATGATTACGTAAAAATGTTGCAGCTAAATGTTCAATCGTATGAATTTCAGCAGTATTCATAACTGGTTCACGATTCGGTAATTTTGTACGAATATCAAATGTTGTTACGATTTCTTGTCCTATGACATCTTGGCGTGAAACATAAATTCCACGTAATAAATCATCATGATTAACTGTAAAACTAGGAATCTTTTTCATATCTCCTTCACTCCTTTTACTCACTACTTATATTTAAATTCATTATACATGTAATCTGTGTATCTTTCTATCTATAGCATGAGTTATCCACAAACTTCCACCGTTAGATACTATGTCTTAAATAAGCATCAATAAATCCATCTAAATCGCCATCCATAACACCTTGGACATTTCCCACCTCATATGATGTGCGATGATCTTTAACTAATGAGTACGGATGGAAAACATATGAGCGAATCTGACTTCCCCATCCAATCTCTTTAACTTCACCACGGATTTTTGCTAACTCCGCTTCTTGTTCCTCTAACTTACGTTGATATAACTTAGATTTTAACATCTCCATCGCAGCTTCACGGTTTTTAATCTGTGAACGTTGGTTTTGGCATGTAACAATCGTATTCGTTGGTAAATGCGTAATACGTACCGCTGAATCAGTTGTATTAATGTGCTGACCACCTGCTCCACTTGCGCGGTACGTATCAATTTTTAAATCTTCAGCACGAATTTCGATATCAATATCTCCTGAGAATTCAGGCATGACATCACAAGAACAGAATGACGTATGACGACGCCCCCCCGAATCAAATGGAGAAATACGAACTAAACGATGTACGCCACGCTCGGCTTTAAAATAACCAAATGCATTTGTTCCTTTAATTTTGATTGTTACGCTTTTAATTCCAGCCTCTTCACCTACTAGATAATCTAAAACTTCTACTTTAAACCCTTTACGTTCAGCATAACGCGTATACATACGATATAACATTTCAGCCCAGTCTTGTGATTCTGTTCCACCCGCACCTGGATGTAGTTCTAAAATAGCATTGTTTGCATCATATGGACCACTTAATAAAATTTCTAATTCAAACTTATTTAACTTCTCACTGACTTCGCTAATCTGTGATTCAAGTTCAACTTGTAGGTCCTCATCGGGTTCTTCTAAAATTAACTCAAAAGCAACGGCTAAATCTTCTACTTCACCTTCTAAAGTATAGAATGTATTAACTTTATCTTTGATTGCATTGGCTGCATTAATAACTTCTTGAGCTTTACGTTGATCATCCCAAAAACCTACCGCTTGCATCTTTGCATCATACTCTTTAATCTCAGCTTCTTTTTGCTCAACATTTAAAGATTCTTTAAATTGAGAGATACGTTCAGACATTTTCTTGATTTCTGTTCTTATTTCATGAATTTCCATCTCTGTCACCACTTCTTTATATCAATTTTCATGTTTTTAAAATTGTTATCATAAACGCAAAACAAGTTCAAAAGATTATCATTATGATATCCTTGAACGATATAAGAAGCAGTAATTTTTTTACACTGTAAAAAATGTTACTGCTTCTATAATTAGCCTATATTTATGATATTTTAAGACTATTAATTTGATCGACTCTATATTGAATAATGATCTATTTCTATATATAAACAGATAAGTATTCTACATCTTAAGTAGCAAATAAAAAATACTGATATGTTTTACCTATCTAGGCAACCTATAGTCCAGTTAAAAATTTTCTCTCAAGAAAATTTATCTCGACTTATATATATAGAAAACAAAAGGTTTTTCATATTTTTCAATCACACTTAGTTCCCAAGTCCTTTTGAGACTAAGACCAACTATAGTAGCGATGAATCACCTAGCAGTTTTGCTCGCAAAATAATTCTCCATTACTAAGGGTTAAAAGTTTTTATCCTATGAAAAACTCATTACAACTTATCTATAGAATCGCCTACTATTAATAGTTTATGGTAAAAGTAGATAATTATTAATTATCATTTCCACAACATTGTTTATATTTCTTCCCGCTTCCACATGGACACTCATCATTACGTCCTACTTTTTCAGTTTTACGTGTGATAGGGCGTTTTTTCTCTTCTTTTCCACTATTCGTCGCTGTTGGTTTAGCCACTTCTTCACGTTGTAAGTTTTGACGAATTTCTGCGCGTAAGATATAACGTGTTACATCATCTTCAATACGCTCAATTAAACGATTAAACATTTCAAATCCTTCACTTTGATATTCATGTAATGGGTTGATTTGACCATACGAACGTAAATGGATTCCTTGGCGTAATGCATCCATTGCATCAATATGATTCATCCAATGCGTATCAACAACACGTAAAACAATAACTTTTTGGAATTCATGGAAGATTGAAGAGTCAATTGATTGCTCTTTTTGACGGTAATCATCTTTAACAAGATTAGCAATGTACTCAATCATTTCAGCCTCTGTTTTTCCTTCAATTGCTGATAATTCTACTTTATTCACTGGGAATAAGTTCGTATTTAAGTAATTTAATAATCCTTCATAATTATATTCAGGAGCATCTTTTTGTTTTGAATCTTGTGCTTCTCCTACTGAATAAGTATGAACTAAGCGTGTTACTGAAGAGTCAATCATACCAAAGATAACATCTGTTAAATCTTCCGTTTCTAAAATATCTTGACGTTGTCCATAAATGACTTCACGTTGACGACGGATGACATCATCATATTCGAGTAAGTTTTTACGCATATCGTAGTTGTTACCTTCTACACGTTTTTGTGCTGATTCAACCGCTTTAGTAACCATTTTACTTTCAATTGGCTCATTTTCATCCATGCCTAATTTATCAACCATCGTATGCATACGATCAGAACCGAAACGACGCATTAATTCATCCTGGAATGATAAGTAGAAGCGTGTATATCCTGGATCTCCTTGACGTCCAGAACGTCCACGCAACTGATTATCAATACGACGTGATTCATGACGCTCTGTCCCAATAACCGCTAATCCACCTAAAGCCTTCACTTCATCCGTTAACTTGATGTCTGTCCCACGACCAGCCATATTTGTCGCGATTGTAACAGCACCCTTTTTACCAGCATCCATGATAATCTCAGCTTCACGCTCATGGTTCTTGGCATTTAAGACGTTATGTGGAATACCTTTACGTTTTAATAATTGTGAGATATATTCCGATGTTTCAACGGCTACTGTCCCTAATAAAACAGGTTGTCCTTGTTTATGACGCTCAATAACATCATTAACAACCGCGTTAAACTTCGCATTCATATCTTTATAAACTAAATCTGGTGCATCTTGACGAGCAATTGGACGGTTCGTTGGAATCTCAACAACCATCATATTATAAATATTACGGAACTCTTCTTCTTCTGTTTTAGCTGTCCCTGTCATTCCTGATAATTTACTATATAAACGGAATAAATTTTGGAATGTAATTGTTGCTAATGTTGATGTTTCTTGCTTAATCGATACACCTTCTTTTGCTTGAATCGCTTGGTGAAGACCTTCAGAATAAGCACGACCCTTCATTAAACGTCCTGTAAATTGGTCAACAATTACGACTTCATCTTCTTGAATGACGTAGTCTACGTCACGAGCCATCACATAGTTTGCTTTTAAGGCATTATTGATATGGTGTAATAAGACGGCATGTTTAATATCGTATAAGTTCTCAATACGGAATGTGCGTTCTGCCTTTTCAATTCCGCCTTCATTTAATTGAATATTTTTTGTTTTAATATCGATATTATAGTCTTCTTCATCTTTTAATGTTTTAACAAAACGGTCAGCATGCGCGTATAAGTTTGCTGTACGTTTTTGTCCACCTGAGATAATTAATGGCGTACGCGCCTCATCAATTAAAATTGAGTCAACCTCATCGACAATGGCATAATTTAATTTACGTTGTACCATTTGTTTTGCATATAGCACCATGTGATCACGTAAATAATCGAATCCTAATTCATTATTCGTTGAATATGTGATATCGCATGCATATTGTTTCTTCTTCTCTTCAGACGGCATCCCTGCTAAGTTTAAACCAACTGTTAATCCAAGCCAACGATATAATTCACCCATTTCACGAGCATCACGACTCGCTAAATATTCATTGACTGTAATAATATGTACCCCTTTACCTTCTAAGGCATTTAAGTAAGCTGGCATCGTTGAAGTTAAAGTTTTACCCTCACCTGTTCTCATCTCAGCGATGTTCCCGCCGTGTAAAGCAATCCCCCCGATAATTTGTACTTTATATGGTTTCATACCAAGTACACGAGTTGATGCTTCACGAACAACAGCAAATGCTTCAACTAATAAATCATCTAGCGTTTCCCCTTTTTCAATTCTCTCTTTGAACTCTAGCGTTTTATTTTGAAGTTGCTCATCTGTTAACCCTTGCATATGTGGTTCTAAAGCAATTACTTCATCTGCTAATTTATCAGCACGTTTTAATACTTTCACACTTGGATCTAACATTTTCTTAATTGCTGAAATCATCATCATCGCTCCTTGTCTATCGTTAACTAACCTATGCTAGCTAATACTCTGTTTATTAACATAATGTTACCACTTTTGAATAAACATGTACACAAAAAATCCCCATATGAACATAATGTTACCCAATTTTTGTAACCTTCTTCTTTTGAAAGATGAACTTCAAGTCTTTATTCCAACCAAAACCGTCACACTTATTCCAAGCTTCCCTTTATTTCTAGCACTTTTGCTTCCCATATAAAAGGCTACCTCTAACTAGAGACAGCCCTCAAATAAATTTAGATAGATTTTTCAATACACACTAAAGAGACTATCCACAGATAGTCCCTTTTAATAATCATCAATTAGTTATTTGTTTCAATAACAGCATATTTACCATCGTTACGACGATAAACCACACAAACAGCATCAACCGCCATATCGCGATAAACATAAAAATCATGTCCTAATAACTCTAATTGCATAATAGCTTCTTCAACGTCCATTGGTTTTAAATGAACATTTTTCACTTTATAAGGGACTTCATCCTCTTCATTATAAACCTCTGGTGTATCATCAATCGTAATGAAGTAATTACTAATTCCTTCGCGCTCACGAATTTTTTTATTCGCCTTCGTTTTATGACGACGGATTTGACGTTCTAACTTATCTACAACTAAATCAATCGCTGCATATAAATCATCACTCGCTTCCTCAGCACGTAAGATAAATTGATTCCCTGGAATAGTGACCTCTACTTTTTGAATCACATCATAGATTTTAATGTAAACGCGAGCCTCTAAATCTTGGTTGGTAGGTAAGAATCGTTGTAAACTTCCCACTTTTTCCTCGATATAATTTCTAATTGCATCCGTTACGTTGAAACGATTAGCTCCCCTGATTTGAATTCTCATTAGAATCACTCCTATCTATCTGATGTACCTTTATTATAATACAACCTCCGGCAAAAAGAAAGCGGTTTCCGTTTTTTGTCGAACATAAAACTGTTACACAAATCGGATTACAAACTTCTTTGTCGAACTCCTTCTTTATTAAAAAGAGATTTATATCATTTTAATCAAAATTAGTGAATTCTATACCTCTAAAACGGTTATAAATTTTTAATAAATTCTGATGGTCTCATTTGAAATGTTATCTAACGAAACAAAAATCAATTGAAGTTTCTCTCTTTCTTGCTTGGATAATCGTTTCTCTACCTGCTCTAATAAAATATCCATTCATGGATAAGGCCCCTGTGATACAGGATTTAAAATCATAATATGAGATTTTAATTTTAATTGTCTCTTAATCTCTTGATAATATGCCGAAATAAATAATTGAACTAAAATGAGATCTCCTTTTTTCAATCGCTCTACAACTTCAGTCATCCATTCATTTTGTTCAAATAAACAAGGTCCCTTCTTTCTAACCAAGTATTGTTGACAAGTCGCACAAATTATTGGCGGTTCAAGCGCTAACAACTCTTGGAATCGGTTAATAACGATAAATTGATAACAAACTAGACATCTCATATTTTGGCTCCTCTTTTAATAAACGTTGCTTCCATGCGCTTTGATTCATTCGCTTAATTTGTTCACGCGCGGCATCCATCGCTTCTGTAATTCCATAATGAAAGAAAATAATCTCTCCATGCGGATACTTAGGATTTCTCCCCACACGCCCACTGATTTGTACTAAGGCACTTTCTTCATAAACTGCATGTTCAGCACAAAAAATAGCCACATCAATATCAGCAATCGTCACACCACGCTCTAGAATCATCGTTGTAATTAAAAACTGGCCTTCTCCCTCTTTAAATGCTTTTACTTTTGAAATTCGCTGCTCATCACTCGAATAAACGAAGGCAACTTCTAATCTCAGAAGCTTTTTTAACACCTGTTGAAGAAGATACCCCGCTTCAATCGTTGGAACGAATAAAAGGGCTCGCCGATTAGTCGCAAGTTTTTTTCTCATCCAACGTAAAACAGCTTTAGGAAGACGCCCTTTCTTCAAAGCTTTCTCAAGATTCCCTGCCCATTGAAACGTTGGAATATCTAAAGAATATAAATGATACCTTGCAGGAATGAGACAACATTTCAAAGCCCCCTTCTTAATCGCTATTTGATCCGCTTTTGATGGTGTTGCAGATAAATAAATCGTCGCACAGGTTGGTTTACAAGCTTTCTTTGCTAGCCGTGGTAGCATCTCATCAAATGTATATGGAAAGGCATCTACCTCATCGATAATCAACAAATCAAATGCTTGATAAAAACGAATCAATTGATGAGTTGTACTAATCACAATATCCCCATAATCCATTTTTTCATCAGAGTGACCATGCAGTCCAATCACCAACGCATGAGGAAAGGCTTGTTTAAGCCGAGGCACTAACTCGACAACAACATCTGCTCTTGGAATCGCCCAACAAACGCGCTTTTGTTGCTGTAAAGCAAGAGCAATCGTTTCAAACATCATCTCTGTTTTACCAGCTCCACACACTGCCCAAATAATACCAATATACCCTGTTTTTAGAATATCTTTAGCGAAATCAGAGGCTCTTTGTTGAAGTGAAGAGAGTTTAAAATCTATATTTAATACATGAGCATTGTCTGTTATTTTTGCAGGCATTAATGAGCGATATAAATAATGACAGTTATCTACCATTTTAAAATCTAAACATTGGCGACAGTAGGTAATCAATTGTCCCTTGTAAGTAAAAGTACCAAACCATTCATCTGATTGATTCAAACAGCGCTCACACATTTGATTGTGAACCCCTATCACCTTTACGACGTCCTTTTCCTGAACCAATCCTTGCTCATGAAGTCGTAAATATTCTTCCTCTGTCCATTCTCGTCCACTGATATCAAACATAAAAATCACCTCTAACATCAATTACGCTAGAGGTGTTGGATTTCTTTTATTTAATTTTTTCAACACGACAGCGAGGCAATAGAGATTTATAATCAGATTCAATCACATGAGCTGTCTCAAAAGTCATAGCATTCGCACTCGATAAAGCAATTGCTTTTTTTAACATCTCTTCCGGCTGGTCATCTTCTGTGAAAGAGATACACATTGAAGCCACAACGGTATCACCGCATCCAAGTGTGCTCTTAACTTCAACTTCTGGCGCCTTTCCTTTCCAAGCCCCTTGTTCTGAGACTAATATTGCCCCTTCTTTTCCTAATGAAATTAGAACATACTCAATCCCTTGTCGACAAATTTCTTGAGCAAACTCAATCATTTGATCTTGAGTCGCAGATTTAACTCCCATTAGTTCAAGCATTTCATCTTGATTCGGTTTAATTAAACATGGTTTTTGTTCAATAGCGACTTTCAATAAAGATCCTGATGTATCTACAATAACCTTATCACAGTAGTTTTTACAAAGTTGAATAAGTTTAGTGAAGTAATCTTCATCAACTCCTCGAGGTGCACTCCCACAAATCGCAACAACTGTACTTTTTTTTGCTAACTCTTCTACCTTATGTAAGAGCTCCGTTAATTCATTTGTTTCAATTTCAGGTCCTTTTTCAAGTAATTCTGTGCGCTTTCCTTTAGTATCAAATAATTGAATATTTGTACGCGTTGTTCCCTTAATATTAACAAAATAATCATTAATTTTTTCATCTTGAAAACATTTTTTAAAAATAGGCGCCACTATTCCACCTAAAAAACCAGTGACATTTACTTCACGTTTAAAATCTCGAATCACTTTAGCTACATCAATCCCTTTACCCGCAGCAGATTCACTCAAAATTTCAGTGCGATTCGTTTCACCAATATTTAGAGTATCAATCTGCATTAATTTATCTAATGCAGGATTCAACGTTATAGTCGTAATCATCGTTTAATTCACACTCCTCTATTTATAAATAACTTAATTATTCTTATAAATTTACTATATCTATCATTAGTCTATTGCTATTTAGTATATTCAATTTTTTCTTATTCATTTACAAAAAAAAAGACTGACTCAAAAGAGTCAGTCTAATAAAATAAATTATTTAGATTCATTTTTACGTTTATTCGTTGTATAAGCTACATATCCAGCAATAATAAATGCCATTCCTGCTGCGAACCATCCGAATAACTGTCCATAACCTGTTTCAGGTGTCTCTGAAGATTGGTTACTTCCATTATTGTTTCCGTTTCCACCGTTATCCGGTTTTGGTGCCGGTAATGGTGTTGGCTCAACTAAACTATTTAAGAAGTTAATAACAGCTTCATTTTGTGTTGGAACTGTTAATTGTAAATAATGCGTTTCAACTTCATTTGTTAAAGTAATATCATAAGTAACACCTACACTACGAGTTGGTGTAATTTTTACTGTTACTTTATAACCGCTCATTAATTTTTGAATGGATTCAACTGTTGCTTTTACAGACACTTCAAGTTTTAAAGGTGAAGACTGTGTTCCTTTTCCATAGACTGGAGTAATAACGGTTGTATCAATTGAGTCCTTAAGTGATTGTGGAATATTATATTCTGATGTTTCATTTTCACCATTACCTGGTGTTGTTGTTCCACCGTTACCTGGTGTTGTTGCTCCACCGTTACCTGGTGTTGTTGCTCCACCATTACCTGGTGTTGTTGCTCCACCGTTATCTGGTGTTGTTGTTCCACCGTTATCTGGTGTTGTTGTTCCACCGTTATCTGGTGTTTCAGTTGATGCTTCTACTACGATAACTTCGTCTGTGTTACGAACACGGATACGTTTACCTGCTGCATCTTCAGCTGCTAATCCGATAACTGATAATGTATCTCCAACTTTAATGCGGTTAGCCCATGCTCCAACTTCTTCTCCTGATTGTCCCCCACCAATATATCCATTGATGTGAACACGAGCGTCTCCTGATCCATCATTAATGATAATATTTCCGGCTTGTGTATCAATTGATTTTACTACACCTTGTGCTGATACTAATAATCCTTCGTATTTTTCTAACATACTATCTGCTGTTGATAGTTTTGTTGGATCAACTAAATTAATTGATTCATCAATGATTTCTACATCAGTTAATTCTTGAACTTCACCTAATTGTGTATCACCTTCATAAGAACCAACAACACCTGTAATACGTACCTTTTGACCTAATTTTAATTTTGTATTAGCGATTGGGTGAATTGTAATTCCACCTGTTTCATCTTGTACATAAACAACATCAAAGAATGATGTTAATGGATTGTTGTTTCCAGATGTGATGATTCCTTCAATCGTACGAGTTTCACCTTTTAAATCTGGTTCATTATCTCCATTTGCGTCAACATGTAATTCAGCAATTGGTGTAATTTGAGCTGCTTTTGCTGGTGCCACATCATTAATGATATTTGTCATAATTGTACGGTTTGAATAATCACGAGTTGGATCCATTTCAAAGTCTGAGAAGAACGTTACCCCAGAGGCAATAATTTTTGCTCCATTATCTAATGTTTCAACAGCTAACGCAACAACTTCACCTGGTTTAACTTCTGTCCAGTCATCTTGATTATCAGCATCAGTATTTTGTGTTGTTGGATGTCCTTTAACGACAACATCTACATTTGCTGATTCGTCCTCAACTAACACTGAGTTTCCGCTATAGAAACTGAATTTATAATCTTGGTTACTTGAATTTCCTTGTTCAATTTTACCGAAGTCAATTCCTTTAGTATATGGACTTTCCTCATTATAATCATCGAAGTATAAACGGAATTTTTGGTTGCTATATTCTGTATTATCGATAACTTGGTCATCATTGAAACGTAAAGCTGATCCAATAGCTTCTAATACTTTATTTCCTTGTGCAGCATTACCATACTCACCTGTTTTATCACCGTAGTCAGCTTTTGAGGTAATAATTAAATGTCCACCAGCTTCAACATAGGCTTTGATTGCTTCTACTTCTGAATCACTATAGAAATGATCATTTGATGGATCCGTTAAAATTAAAACATCCATTCCATTTAACACATCAGCTGTAATTTCTTTCTCATTAATGTGAACAATTCCACCTTCTTGACCGACTAATTCGGTTACATACTGCATTTTGTTTGGATATTTTGATTCCGTCACATAAGCATTTGCATGACTACCATCAATTAACACATGGCTTACTTCGCTTGAATCAAACGTCTTTACTTCGATACGCTCTGAATATTGACGTTCAGCTCCATTAACCGTTAATGTAATTACCGCTTCAATAACATTTTTCCCTTTTTTCGTTAATGGGAATGACGCACTTAATGTTGCTGTATCAGATGGTTTAATTGTTGCTAAGACAGCTGTTGCAATTGGTTTAGAAGATCCATTTACAAAGTATTCAACTTTTGCATTTGTTACTGGAGTCGCCTCATTATTATATACAACTGCATCTACTGTGACTTCGTCTCCCACTAATACTTTTGAAGAGCTTACTGTTACACCTGAAATACCTACGTTTTCTTTTTCTCCAATCCATACTGGAGCTGTAACGGCAATATCTAAGTCATTTTGAGTTACTTTAACGTAATAATAAGTTGATGATGCTTCCGGTTCAAATGATAACGTCCACTCTTTCTCTGTTGCATCAACATTTGTAATTTCATGAGCAACACGTCCACCATCTGTAATTAATTGAATTTTATCGATTGTATCCCCAGCATCTGGATCCATTACTTTAATGTAAACTTCAGCCGAATCTTGTTCAGATAAAATTGACCCCATTGTTGCACCATTTAACTCGTAAGAAATGTGTAAGTTCTCATCTTCTGTTGAATAAACACGGCGCTCACGAATGGCTTCATATAAACTATCTCGTGTTAGTTCCTCAGCTTCAATAACTGTACGAGCCGTATTGGCATTTCCCCATAAACCTTTGTGGTTATCTTGGTTATTTGTAGGAGCAACGTGCCATCCTTTATCTAATGCACGAGTATAATATTCATATGATGGGAAGTGTGCACTACTGCGAATTGGTCCATCACCATTCCCAACCTCAACTAATGTAATTAATTGATCGATTTCTTCATCATAGAATCCGAAGTCTACGAAATCACCAAATGTTGTACCTGGATGATTGAACTGTGAGATTGATTGTGGTTGTGTTTTTAATGTTTCGTAATAGTTACGTAAGTTCATCGCTGAATTTGTACGAGTTTCAAATCCTTCTGTATTGAATGTATTCATGTGCCCGTACTTACCAGTACCTGCTGACCATGTCATCTCATAAGCATAAATAGCCGTGAACTTATGATCTTCATTATACTTATCAGCAGCATTTAACCCTGTTTGCCATTTTGTACTCATTGATCCGTCTGCAATATTAGCTTGTGTATCATTATCAAATGAGTTTGAGTGATCTGTTACGGCTAAGAAATCAACCTTGGCTTTTTCTCTAGCGTGAGTATACGCATCATCAATTGATCCAGCACCGTCTGATAAATTTGTATGCGAGTGTAATTGTCCGAAGTATAAGTTACGTGCAACATCTGAAACTTTAAATGTCCACTCTTTTTCAGTCTCATTACCTGCATTATCAGCTAATTGTAACTTCACTTTGTAAGTTCCATTTTCTAATGCTTCTTTAACTTGATAAGTTAATTCAGTTTCAGTAATTGTTGCTTTTTCAGTTACTTCTTCATCATTGAAGAATAATTTAATTGAATCTAACTTAATTCCTGAACGATCTGCATATTTTGCTGAAATTTTAGGGGTTTTATTTTTACCTACGTTTGCGTTATCGGCTGGTGAAATGGATGTGATTTCTGGATTTGTCTTATCATCTGATGAAATAGAAATTTTATTTATATCTGTCGTCGCTTTATTTCCTTCGATATCTGACGCTTCTATCTTATACTCAATTCCTTTAGCATCTAAATCTTTCTTTCCAATAATCCCTTGATATACGCCATCATTTAATCCCATTGGAACTGATTTAAATTCATTTTCTCCAACGACACGATAGTATAATGTTACATCTCCAACTTTACGATTATCTGTAACATCAGCCTTAATTGTAATATCAAAGTCTAAATTTCCTTCTGTTACACTGTCAGTTAACTGAATAACTGGTTTCTCAGTGTCTGGCTCTTTTACACCTAATCCTTGAGCAACTAAAGACATATCATCAAATGAGATGTTCATTTTTCCTTTTTCTTCAATGATAATACGGATACGAGTTGCATCTTCTGGAATACGTACTCCGAAGTTTTCATTGTTATTGGCAAATGAATTGAACATCGCTAAGTTTTTCCACTCATCTTTAAAGTTTGATTGATATTGTACACGTAAAACTGTTGTTCCATTTGCCTGAGAAGCATTTCCTTTAGCAACGAACTTTAATAATCCATGTCCATCTAAACGGAATTCTTCAGTCGTAATATATTGTCCTTGTTTTGTAAACTTAACAGCTGATTTACCATAGTTATCATCCGCAGTTAAGTTCGTTTCCCATCCCTCAGCGAATTCTGGAATTTTACTAAATGTTTCTGTGAACACTGTGACTGGATATTCAGTTGCTGGGCTAACAACAATTCGTTTATCTCCAATGTATTTTTTCCCATCAATCATAGCAGCAGCTGAAACAACGTGAGTTCCTTCTTTAAGAGCCTTGATTTTTCCGCTGTTATCAACAGATAAAGCTGCTTGATCACTTGATGTAAACGTTGCATCCGAGATGCTTTCTCCGTTTTTAGTTGTTACTTGTAACGTTGAGTTCATTCCCACTTCAAGTGATGATGCTCCCGAAATAACTAATTCCCCATAAGCATCTGCATCTGGTTTTGAGTCAGTTGGTGGAGTTGTCGTTTCTCCATTTCCTGGTTTTTCTGTATTGTCAGGAGTTGTTGTTCCGCCATTAGTTGGAGGTTTTACCTCTTCATGATCAGGTGTTTCTGGCGTCTCTTCAGTTCCCCCTTCAACAATTGATCCTGTTCCTGTTAATGCGACCCCATCTAATGCAACATTAAAGGCACCTTTTGTTTCTAATACAATTTTTACCTTTGTTGCTGTTTGAGGTACTTTAACTTCTGTCTTAATAAAGTTTGCTGTATCAAATATTGTTAATGTATGAATATCTGTCCAAGCTCCATTTTCTAATACTTGAACTTTTAAAACAGATTCTACATTTACTTCTGTTGAATAACCTTTTGTATAAAAAGTTAATGTTGCATCACTCTCTAAGTTGAATGATGGTGTTTGTAAATAATATCCTGACTTATTTAACTTTAATGATTTTGATGATGTTACACCACCTGAATAAGGCTTTTTATCAGCTTTTGCTTCCCATCCTTCCGCTAAAGTAGGATAGTTACTGAAATCAACACTTAATAGTTCATCATTTTGTTGTTCAGCTTCTGTTTGCATAGCTTGTGCATATGCTTTTGGGTTAGGAATAATGATTCCTGATGTCGCAATACTAAAAGCTAATGTACTATTTAGTAGCTTCTTTAAAAAAGTGGTCCTCATAATACCCTCCATGAATTAATTTCTAGCTGTCATGAAAATGGCCTTTTCATTTTACAACCAATTAAATTATACCAAATAATTTCTATAATTTTATACATTTTTAACTAATAATGTTATTTTTTGTAGAAAAATCCTATATTAACAAAAAAAGGCACATAAATGCACCTTTTTTCAATTATTTTTCTTAATGCACATATAAGCTGCAATTAAGACTGTAATTGGAACGGTAATAACAATTCCAATACTTCCAGCTATTCCTTGAATTAACTCTGTTCCAAGTACATCGAGATTTACTAGTTGAAGTTCACTAATTGTTGCTGAATAAATTAAAATAACAGTTGATAACGATCCTCCTGCTAACGCTAAAATCAACGTATTCGTCATCGTCCCAATCATATCGGTTCCAACATTCATTCCACTACGAATTAACTCTCTTGTGGTTAATTTTGAACTAACACTTGCAAGCTCAAACATGGATGAGGAAATTGACATTGCAACGTCCATTACAGCACCTAGTGAAGCAATTAAAATCCCTGCTAATAACAATCCTTTAATTTGAAGTTTACTTGTTTCAGAAACATAAAGTAAAGCTTCAGTATCTTGCATTGTTCCACCTGATAAGTGCGCCAAGTCACTAAAAATATAAGCAATTAAGGTTGCAATTAATACTCCTGATAATGTTCCGATAATTGCTGTTATTGATTTTTTATTTAATCCAGCTACTAGCCATAACGTCACAAACGTACTTAAAAAGACGATAATAATAGCAGCTAACACTGGATGCATTCCACCTAACATTAGTGGTAACATTAAGAAAATAACACATACACCTGTAAATAATAGTGATACCAGTGATTTAAGTCCTTTAAATTTTCCAACCCATGCAACTAATGCACAGAAAATAACTGCTAATAATCCTAACACATGATTACGCTTATAACTACTTACAGTAAGATCAAGAATTTCTCCGTCATCTAAATAAGTTCCCACAATGATATTTGTATCTTTTTTTACAATCGTATTGTATAAGCGACTAATATGATTTTTGAATGTGTATTCTTCTCCTTTATATGGTCCATCATCTAATTTAACACGTATCTCCTGTACCCCAACAGTAAACTCTCCCGTATAATTATCAGGACCTAAATCTTCATCCTGAACCTCTAACACTGTTGCACTATAATACTGAACATCACGATTTAATCGATTCGGTAAATAGCCTCCCTCAAAAATAAAACCTGAAATCCAAATAATAAATCCACAAGAAATTAAAACCAACGCAATAGGTAATAACTCTTTACTCCACTTCTTCACTAAAAACTCCTCCTAGTTGTATTTTGTCCTCTAGCAACATCCAAAAAAATGGAATGTTATACCTAATAAGTATACAACATTCCATTAATCAACAAAATATGACAACTATCTATTTTTATTAATTTGTGATATAAATACTAATTATTACAATTTATATTAGTGTTAAACTTTAAATGACTAGCAACACATCAGAATAATAAAAAATGGAATGCAAATTGCATTCCATTTCTATTATTTATGTTTTACCCATCCAATGGCAACAGCACCTGGTCCACCATGAACCGCAACAACTAATGAAATTGGATAAATCTTAACTTCGTGATTTGGGTAAACTTCTTGTAATTCAGCTTGGACTGTTTTAGCTCCTTCTTCATTACCAATATGCATAACAACTAATTGATAATCATCCGTTAATTTTGCTTCTTTTCCAATTTCAATTAATCGTTTTAATGACTTTTTAAAGGTACGAATTTTCTCAATTGCTTGTAATGTCCCATCCGGTTGCATTTGACAAATTGGCTTAATTTGCAATAAGCTTCCTAAAGCAGCTTCCACATTTGATAAACGTCCACCTTTACGTAAATTCGTTAAATCATTGATGGCAGCATAGAATTGATTATTTTCACGCATCATTTCTAAATAATCAAGAATTTCTTGTACTGAAGCACCTTCTTGTGCTTTTTTAGCCGCATAGACAGCAAACATCCCTTGTGTATAAGTAACTGTGCGTGAATCAAACACATGAATATGTTCTGGATTAACCATTTCTGCGCATGTTTTAGCTGTTTGATGACTTCCACTTAATTGGCTTGAAATATTGATATGAATAATATCCTCATATCCTTGTGCAAATAATGATTCATATAATTCCATCGTTGACCCTGGTGACGGTTGTGATGTCGTTGGTAATCCACTATAGTTTTCACAACGCTCCATAAATTCTTCTGGTGTCATATCAATAAATTCACGGTAAGACTCTGTTCCAAATACAATTGAAATATAGTTTACATGAATATCTAACGCTTTTAATTCTTCAGCAGGAATACATCCTGTGCTATCAGATACGATCGCTATTTTTGCCATATCCTTTTACCTCCCAAATGATGACTATTAAATGTTATATTGATCCGGCATCCAGCAAGCTCCAACTCCACCACGTCCAAAGTGAATCGCCATAACTGGTCCGATTTCATTTCCTACATGTACCTCAACTTGATCTTTACATGCCTCTTCCATTAACGCTTTTAATTCATTTGCACCTTCAACGGCATTCACATGTGTAATACGAACAATTTGCTTTCCTGATTTTGAAACATCTTCACGTAAACGTTCAACAATCCATTTAAAGACACGCTTTTTTGTACGAACTTTATCAAAGACATCTAATTTACCATCTGATAATCCGATAATCGGCTTAATATTTAATAAATTTCCGATACTTGCTGCTGCTTTTGATAAACGCCCTGTACGTACTAATGTATTTAAATCGTCTACATATAAATACATTGGTCCATGAGTTTTATAGAATTCAACTACTTTAATAAGCTCTTCAACGTCTTTCCCTTCTTCTAAAAGTTGGCATACACGTAAAAGAACATTTTCTACTCCTATCGATGCTGTATTCGTATCAATCACTGTAATACGTCCTTCAGCACCTTCTACCATCGTACTAGCAATACGTGCTGAATTAACTGTACCACTCACATGATTTGTACAGAATAACCCTAAAATATAATCATAGTCTTGAAGTAATTTTGTATATAATTGAACAAATTCTTCTGGTGCAGGTTGTGATGTTGAATAGGTAGCTCCTTCATCAATCATACGAAATAATTCTTTATTATTAATTTCCTTTTGTTCAGCATATGCTTTATCATTTACGATAACATTTAGATACCCGTAATAAACATCTGGATAACGGTCTAAATCAGCTGCTGTTAAATTTGTAAGACTGTCTGTTACAATAGCGACTTTCATAATCCACCTCATTATTTTATCTATCAATATTATAGCACATCTTTAATTCATCAAAATGCATGACTTATAAATATCTATCAAAATTAGTTTCAATTTCAAACCTTCTTTATATTTTAATGGAAAAAAGAAAAATGTCAACTTGTTCACCTAGATTCTCTTGATTATAAGTGGTAGGATTCTTTTACATCAAACACCTTTACCTCTTCGTCAATCTGAATATCATTTTAAGAGTTAAATTCAATCATAATCATCTCTACCTCTTTAGACATGAAGTTTTAGAAAAGATGCTTAATTTTTATGTTATAATTAATTCAAACTAGTTGAGGTGATACATTTGGAACGTTATTTAATGGTTGCACAAGATGGTGAACATGAAATCGTTGTTGATAAGTCACGTTTTATTTGTCATGTCAAACGTGTTTATAACGATCAAGACGCTATGGAATTTATTAAAGAAATTAAAAAAATTCATTGGAATGCTACACATAACTGTTCAGCTTATCAAGTCGGAGATTTCAATGAAATTCAAAAAGCCAATGATGACGGTGAGCCAAGTGGAACAGCCGGTGTCCCGATGCTTGAAGTATTAAGAAAACAAGGCATTAAAAACTGTGTGGTAGTTGTAACGCGCTACTTTGGTGGCATTAAATTAGGTGCTGGTGGTTTAATCCGTACTTATGGAAAAGCCGTCTCTGAAGCGATTAAAGAACTTGGAGTTATTGAACGAAAAACAATGAAAACCATGTTTGTCAATGCAGACTACAACTTACTAGGAACAATACAAAGTCGTTTAGAAGGAACGGACTATTTAATCAGTCAAGTCCACTACACGGATAAAGTGTCAGTTGAAGTCTTAATCGATGTTGATTCAGAAGAGACATTTACCTCTTGGATTATTGATATGACAAATGGTAAAGTCGATGTTGTCCCTGGAGAAACATCATTTAAAGAAGTCCCTTATCATCGTGAAGCATAAGAAAAACCATTATCCACAAAAAAGATGGATAATGGTTTTTTATTGACTATTATTTTTAATGAAGTTTTGATACGCAACAAATCCTTGTTCAATTTTATTAGGAACAGGTTTATAATAAGTTTTATTTTTTAAACGATTCGGTAAATACTGTTGTTTAACATAATGATTGGGATAATCATGTGGAAACTTATATTCGATGCCATGACCTAATTTCTTTGCTCCTCCATAATGCGCATCCTTTAAGTGCTTTGGTATTTCACCAACGTTACCTACCTTTAAGTCGGCTAAGGCTTCATCAATGGCCGAAATTGCTGAATTTGATTTTGGACTATTCGCAAGTAAAATAACGGCTTGCGCAAGTGGAATACGAGCTTCAGGAAAACCGAGTTGCATCGCTGCATCTGTACAACTTTTAACGATAGAAATCGCTTGTGGATAGGCAAGTCCAATATCCTCAGCTGCAATCACTAACAGACGACGACAAATAGAGGTTAAGTCACCGGCTTGAATCAAACGTGCTAAATAATGAATGGCTGCATCTGGATCACTTCCGCGGATTGATTTTTGAAACGCACTTAAAGTGTCATAATGCTGGTCACCAAATCGATCATAAGAAAAGCCCGCTGTCACCGTACATTCACGGGCAACCTCCATGGTTAAAACGAATCCTTCTGTACGACAGTTTGGATAAAGTGCAATTTCTAATGCATTAAGCGCACGACGCAAATCTCCGTTAGCGACATTAGCAATATAATGTAATGCTTCTTCCTCATAAGTCAGTGGATAGAGATAAAACTCTGACTCTACAAGCTCGACTGCACGTTTGAGTCCCTCTACAATCTCTTCTGGTGTCAAAGGCTTAAATTCTAAAATAGTAGACCGACTTAAAATGGCGCTAAAGATAGTAAAATAAGGATTTTCTGTTGTACTCGTAATCAGGGTAATCTGCCCAGTTTCAATATATTTAAGCAACGTCTGCTGTTGCTTCTTATTAAAGTTCTGAATCTCATCTAAATACAAGAAAATACCATTCATTCCTTCTAGCGTATTTAAACTTTGAATAATCTGCTTAATATCTTCCGTCTTTGCATCGGTTGCATTCAACTTATAGATTTTCTTATTTGAAAGACTCGCAATAATATTCGCAATCGTTGTCTTCCCAGTTCAAGGCATATATTTTACTTTTGAAGAAATTTATAAAGATAATAACGAATTAAATACTCCTTCAATTATTAATAACAGTTGATGGTCCATATCTAACGCTATCCTTATTATATATAACTTTTATATTTCATATTTAAAAATGAATTTTTCTTAATAGATTTATCCTTATACTTTATTAAAAAGATATTAATAGCCATGCAAAATTACCTTTAATAACATTTTTATTATTTTGACAGGTAGTATTTGTCCAACTAAAACATAAATCTTTACTTAATGCTGGTAAATTATCAAATTCTGGATAATAAAATCCAGATTCTAATTTATATCCTTTATATACTTTAAATTCTGGATACTTTTCATATGTCCCATCATTTAAATATACTCGTTCGTTAGTTGCACATAAAAAATATGCTTTTTTAATGTTATTTATTTGATTAGTTACTAAATAATTTAACCTTAATAAATCTTTATAGATATTTCTTCTCGTATCTGTCTTATTACTTCCACCTTTTTCTGTAGATTTAGGTAATTTAAATTCAAGCGCTATTTTATCATCTTCTTTTAGATAAATTAATAAATCTAAATATTTATCTGTATTATCTATATTCTCATATACTCGAGATTCAAAATCAAACTTTATATTTGGTAGAATAGTTTTTAATTCCCACATAAAACTAAAAACTAATGTCTTTTCACTCGATAATGGATGATTTTCTTGTTCAACATTTTTTATTACCTTCTGCCAAGCTTCACATATAGCATTGCATAATATCTCCATACAAATTCTCCAATACTTTAATTTTCATTTACTTATAAATCATTTTAAATCTATCAATAATATTTAGTATTACGAATAAAAGATAATTAAATTGTATGTTTTTTAATAGATGAAATAATACTTGAGGTTTTCCAATACACAACATCTGTTGCTACTTCTTTCAGTGAAATTGGAATTCTCTCTGCTCCCCATGGACGAATAACAATGATAGGCTTAGAGTATTTTTGGGCAATTTCAATTTCTGCTTGTATCCATCTCCTATAATTAACGTACATTCCTGCAATAATTAAGACAACAGAAACAGGTTTTATCTGTCTTTCTAACGCTTCATAAAGTTGTTTATCTGTTTTAACATCAAGTGAATCATGTTCTGGAACACTGTAATTCTTGAAATAAAAACCTGGGTATTCTTTTAGATTTCTTTCTAAATTATAATAATCTGAATTATACTGCCAGGCATGACTAATAAACAAATTGTATATTTTCATAACTGATTCCCCCTATACTACTAATTAAATTAATTATAGTTCCTACAAAAATTAATACATAAATACAGGCAACTATAATTACAACAATACTTTCAAGATCTGAGAGTCTAAAATATTTATGATACCATTTGGATGCATTATTATTTTGACTTTTAATACTATTCCACTCAGTTAAATATGGAGTAAATGGTAGCTCTAATTCAATTGTATTAATACATTTAAATTTTTCACTATTTAACTTTTTATACGATTTTATAGAAAAATACCAAGATAAGCATAATGCTAATCCTAAAATAGCTAAAAATATTTGCTTAAATTTGTCTTCTATAGGCAAAAAAGCAAATAAAGCAATCAATGTGGAATGGATGGTAATATAAAATTTATTAGATTCCATTCTATTATTACTATTTTGATTAGCTGATTCAACGCACATTTTATACATTTCTAAAATATGATTATCAGCATTCTCCTTTGAACGATCATAATTCTGATTAACTGGCATAATCTCTCCTTAATTAATTTATAAATTACTTTTAAAAAACACGATTAAACATATTCTCTAACCGTTTTATATTACTAAAATTACTTTCTTAAGCCGTTACTAAAAAGATCTTATTAGTTGTCTATTTTAAATTATTAATTAATTTAAAGTCTTTATCATTTTATACCATTGAGTCTATAGGATAAATTATAGCCTCCACATAATGTTTATGAAGTAGTTTTCTCGATTTAATGATATCTAAATAAATACATAACCTATCTACACCATAATACTTTTTAAGACATATAAATTTTTAGTATGAATATTTGGTACTTTAATAAACATAATTTGCTCTTCAGACCAATTAAATGCTGTCTCTGTTTAGATAATAAATAATCATTCCTTAAAACCTGATTCATAAAATCCTCCCCATTTCGTTTGTAACCAACATATTACAAAAATTATTATACCATCATTTAATGAATAAAACGTCATTCTTAATTAGACAATGATTCGGATAAAGTATTTAAATTTCATTATAATATAAACGTAGATTAAATATTAGTGAGGTGTTTTATATTGCTCGAAATAATTGATTTTGTAATTGGAGAAATGGAAAACAAACTATATTTAGCTGAATGCGATTTAAAAAAAGATAACTGGATAGACGAACAAGACAAATATATTTGTGAAAGTTTTATAGAGGATATGAAGCAGCGTATTAAAAATGCGAGACAATGGAAAGCTCAAGTTCAAAAAGGAATTTTTTAATATAGGATTCGACTTAAAATTCAATGTAATATAAAAAGAGACTAATATGTAAGAAATTGAAAATATTAGTCTCTTTTTTTATCTAATTTAATCTACTCTCTTAAATAGTACGTGCTAAAATCTTTTGAGCATTGATAATTAAGCGAGATGTCTTACGGTCCGAATAACCAAGTAAATCATAAAGTGAAGGACATTTATGACATGGATTAAATAAGTGAAGTGCTAATCGATACACTCCTTTTTCTGATGAAGACCAAACATCTATCGGTACACTCTCCTCTTTATTAGCAATAATCTCATTATAATCATTAATATAATACAAATCTTCTAACTTTGAACGTAATAAATCTGATGTAATTACATAAATAAATGCTTGTACATCACTCCCTACTACCTCTATCCCTCCTGAAATATTTATCAATTTATTAAAAGCATTTTCATGCTCTGTTGATTGAAACATTTAAACAACCTCCAATATATTATTTAAAATTAAGGCTCTGTTTAAATAAATGGTGATGACTAAAATAGAGCCAAAATTAAAAATAGATTTAATAGATTACTATAATTGATTAAATATTATGTAGCTTAACCATATCCTTAATAGCTGTAGCTCTAAATTGACGTGGAGATAATTTATAAATAGCACCATTAAAAGTATTTAACGGTATTGTTTCTGATATTTTTTTAAGAATACGATTTAGTTTTATTGATGATATAGGAACTATTTTGGATTGAGAATTCATTTCTCTGAATAAATAATAACAACCATTCAATGTAGGAGGTAATGTTTTAACTCGTTTCATTTGTCTTATTATTGCTTGACTAATCATATTAGTTTGTGCCATCTGTGGCAATTTAATTTTATTATTCATATATAGCATGCGTGTCTTCATAAAAGGAATGCTATAATGCAAACGATCGTTCCAATATTCTGGTGAGTCATATTGGAAACATTCTGTATCTTCACTAACACTTTCATCTATAATATGTAATACCTCTTGAGTGCGAAGACCACTATATCGCAATACAATTAATAAATCCCAATATTGTGGCTCAACAATTGGTGTATCTTCACCAGCTTCTAATAATGGGATGATAACCTTCTCAATATAGCTATCAAATTGATATTTAATTTCATCTGGAATAAAGATAAAATTTTCATTTTGAATATCATTTGTTTTTTTCATAATAAATTCCTCCATTTCTAATTTTATCTTGTGTCGAAATAACGATAAATATTCATAAAAACATCCTAAAAAGTTTTTTTTTGATAAAAAATGAAGAACTTTCCTACAATATAATACAAAGGGGGGAATATTATGGAAAATAATAACAACATTTTATATAATCCAATATTATCTGAATTAAATCAAAAAAATCAAATAGATGGATTAACCTTATTAAAAAATATACGAGAATCAAAGATTAAAGCGTGTTTTTTTGATCCTCAGTATCGTGGAGTCTTAGATCAATTAAATTATGGAAATGAAGGTAAATCGAGATGTCAAGATAGATCAAAATTATCCCAAATGACAGAAGAGGATATTATAAAATTCATTCATGAGATTGATAGAATTCTAATTCCAACAGGACATTTATTTTTATGGATAGATAAATATCACTTATGTAGTGATGTTACTACTTGGTTTAAAGAAACAGATTTAAATGTTGTAGATTTGATTGTTTGGGATAAAGGGAAATTAGGAATGGGTTATCGAAGTAGACGTAAAAGTGAATATTGCTTAATTCTTCAAAAAAGTCCGAAAAGGGCTAAAGATATTTGGAAGGCACATAACATTCCAGATGTTTGGTGTGAAAAGGTAAAGAAAATTCACCCTCATTCTAAACCTATTGAATTACAAAAAGTTTTAATTGAAGCTGTAACTGATATAGAAGATATTATTGTTGATCCTGCTGCTGGAGGATTTTCTGTATTAGAAGCTTGTCAATTATGTAATCGTAATTTCTTAGGTGGAGACCTATTAACATAATTAAAAAATGAATCCAAATTATTCAAGTTATAATAAATCCCAAAAGTGTAAATTGTATAGATATATTTATATTTTCTGGGAGGTTCATAATGGGACATGTTAGAATTCTTCATTGTGGAAAATCAATCAAAAACTATTATTTATGCATAGAATCACGTATTGTAGGATTTACTCAACGTTTTAGCTCAGGAGGAACAGGAGATCAAATTTATATTGCAGTTAATGTTAATGGGAAAAGCCTTTGCGGAGTACGTGCACTATTAGGTGAGATAACAGATCAAAAGCCAGAATGGGAAGATAGGGAAAGATATATTAGATGTTATAAAATTAAAAATCTTGAATTCTGTGAATTGTTTGATTTATCTATCTTAAGAAAAGTCGATAAGCGATGGGGAGCAAAATTTATTTTAAGTTCAAAGTCAATTAATGTACAAAAGGCTATTTCAATATTAGAAAAGAAATTTAATTCTTTGAAATGTGATACCTTAGATTTATCACTAATTACTTGTATCAATACAGTTCCCATAGAAAATGAAATATATGAAGATAGTAAAACTATTAATGATGAAAAAATTCAACTATTAGGAACCTTCGAAACAGTACGATTTAAAAATGAAACCGATCCTAACAAAGGATTAGAAGGATTAGTAAATCAAAACTTCTATGATTTATTTGAATCTATTACTGAAGATAAGAATATCCTAATTCCTAAAAATAGGTTATTTATAACCGAAGGGGTACGAGATTCTAATCATAAAATTATTCCAGGTACCAAATCAATTCCAGATGCTCTATTAATTACACTTGATCAAGATAATGTCAAACTACCAATTAGGATTAACCTAATTGAATACGAGTGTTATGGTGAGAATAAGACAGGAGAAGCTCAAAAAAAAGCATATTTAGGACAAGTTATTCTAAAGCAATTAATGAAGTTTGCATCTACTTTTAGTGTTACAACAGACTATCAGTTTAGACAAACCACTATTGAAAATTGGATTTCTAAAATTATGAATTATATCAATTCAAATGAAACATTAAATAATAAAATAAATACCTGGGTTAAAACCCTAAATCCACCAATCAAAGAAAGTGGAATAGATAGGTATTTCGAGCAAGAATTAAAAAAAGCTTTTCGTTTCAACCTACAAATTATATTAATTATTGATGAAATGACAGTTGAAGATAAAAAGTTTATTGAAAGAGTTATAAACTCTTACCCGTTAGAACAACCTGTATGGACTATAAAACCCAATTCTATTCAATTCAAATGCTATGTTGTTAAATTACAACAAGTTTTTAAAGTATTTAACCTAAGTGAAAACTACGCTTTAAGTTTACAAGAATTTTAATAGTATCCTGATACAACTATTTTTCTTTGTACGTAAATAATTCTAACTAAAAAGATGAAAGCCAACTTTTATAGGCTTTCATCTTTTTTAATATCTATTTTTGCTCTGCAATAAATTCCTCATATAGTAACTCAGCCACAATACTTGAAAATGCATTAAATTTATCTTCATTACTTAAAAAGCGATTATACGCCTCATTTCTTTCTTCAAAACGTTGCATCACTACATCTTCAAACTTATTTTGGAAGATAGTATGTTTAAAAATATTGATGTCATTTTTCTTTGCTGCATTCTTAAGCTTTTTATCATGACGTAACACATCTAAGGCATCATCTAAAACGACACGATCACCAGGTTCAAAGTTACCATCATATTTTTCATTAACTTTCTGGATAATTTCTTCTAATAAATCATAGTTATCTTCTTTTTTCTGTCCAACAGCCATCCCTTGTGTTGCTGTTAAAGGTGTATTAGTATCCGTTAGAGCAATATTGCCGCTAAAAGTTTCTTTTAATTTGAAATATTCAAGTTGAATTTTATCATCTATATTTACTTTTTCGCCTTTTTTACGAGGTAAAAATTTATCTAAGTTTAATAAAAATAAAAATTCTGAATGTAGTTCTTCATCAAATAAGCGAATAATTTGAGTTACATAAGAGTATAGTCGTAAGAATTGTTTTACAAGGGATTTAACTTCTTCTTGTTGCTCCTCTTCTAAATCATTAAATCTATCTAACACAGGTTTAAAAATAGATGATAATTTACCTAAATCCGTAGCACTTTGTTTTTTTGCGTTAAAAATTTTCATAAATAAATTTATTTCGGTAGAGCCCCATAAATGCATAGAGCGAAGTTGAGAAATAGCATCATAAATAGTATTTACATCAAGCTCACCTTCTAATGTCGTACATTCATAATAAGGTTCGAAAGATTTTTTTATATCTTCTGCCTCATTAACAAAGTCTAAGACGAAAGTATCTTCTTTCCCACGACAAGTTCGATTTAGACGGGATAATGTTTGAACTGCTTTTACATCGTTTAATTTTTTATCAACGAACATAGTGTGTAATAGTGGTTCATCAAATCCAGTTTGGTATTTTTCAGCAACAATTAGCATGCTAAATTCATCTTCATGGAAGGCACTTGGTAATTGTGATTCGGAAATCATATTTCCATCTTTATCTTTATTAATATCAGTTTCTTTAAACTCTTCACCATTATGATTAACAGATCCTGAGAATGCTACTAAGACATTTAAATCGTATCCTTGTTGCTTAATGTAGCGCTTGAATTCCTCACAATATAATAGGGCGTGTAAACGAGATTGTGTGACAACCATTGCTTTCGCACGTCCACCAATCTTATGTTGAGTAACTTCTCTAAATTGCTCGACCATAATTGCAGTCTTTTGGGCAATTGTATATGAATTTAAAGAGGCCCAACGCCCAACCATTTGCTTTGTTTTTGATTCTGGTAATTCAGGATTATCAGATACACTTTTAACAACTTTATAATAACTTTTCATTGTGGTGTAATTTTTTAATACATCTAAAATAAATCCTTCTTCAATAGCTTGCTTCATTGAATAAATATGGAAAGCTCTATAATTTCCATCTTCTTGTTGTTGGCCGAACATTTGTAGGGTTTTTCGTTTAGGTGTTGCAGTAAACGCAAAGAACGATTGATTTTTATGTTGTCCCTGCTTTAGAAGCGTCATAAACATTTTATCCTCAGCTTCTTCAGCTTTCTTTTCAGCTTCACTATCTAAAATTGCACATTCCTTTAAGGCCTGTTCTGTATCAGCTAATCCAAATCGAAGATGTTGGGCCATTCGTCCATTTTGAGATGAGTGGGCTTCATCTACAATGATTGCAAAGCGTCTCCCTGTGACGTCATTTAGCTTATCGTGAATCTCAGCAAATTTATGAATAGTAGTAATAATAATCTTTCGTCCTTCATCAATAGCTTTCTTTAAATCTTGGGATGTCTTATTTTTATCAATTTTTTCAACAACTCCAGGAACATGGTCAAATTGATAGATTGTATCTTGCAACTGAGAATCTAATACTCTACGATCCGTCACAACAATAATTGAGTTAAAGATCACTTGATTATTATCATCGTGAAGCGAAGATAAACGGTGTGCTAACCAAGCAATTGAGTTTGATTTTCCGGATCCAGCACTATGTTGGATTAAATAATTCTTACCACTTCCGTTTTCTTTAACGTCAGCTAATAGCTTTGTGACTACATCTAATTGATGATAACGTGGGAAAATTAATCTTTCTTTTGTTGTTTTCTTTCCTGTCTTTTTATTTTCAACGACTTCTTTATCTAAGTGAATATATTTCTTTAAAATCTCCATTAAGCTTTCTGTCGTTAAGACACGTTCCCAAAGATAAGAGGTTGTGTATCCTTCTTCCACCGGGGGATTACCTTTTCCACCAACGTTTCCAGCTCCATTTGAACCTTGATTAAACGGTAAGAAATAAGTATTCGTCCCTTCTAATTTGGTTGTCATCCATGTTTCATAGTGATCGACCGCAAAATAAACTAAAAAGCGTTTATTGAATTCAAACACTAACTCTTTTGGATCACGATCATACATGAACTGACGCTTGGCATTGTCTACATTTTGACCCGTAAATTGATTTTTAAGCTCTAATGCAACAAGAGGTAGACCATTTACTAACAAAACCATATCAATGCTATTTTCATTTTTTAGTGAATATTTGAATTGACGTGCGACATGAAAAATATTTTTTTGATATAGTTCCATATCTATTGGGTTTAGCGAGGTCTCAGGTTTAAAAAAAGCTAACTTTAACTTCATCCCACGATCAGTGATCCCGTTGCGAAATACATGAATCATTCCATTGACTTTAATTTCATCGTTTAATCGTTTGATCAATTGTTGTTGATAAGTCTCACCATAAACGGTTTTGTATCGCTGCATTTCTTTAGATTGTGTAGTTTCTAAAAAAGATAAAAGTGTTTCTAAATCTAACCCTAACTCACGATTGTAAGTTTCAGGTGCTTTTGTCCATCCACCATGTGTTAATAATGAGGATTCGATATCTGTTTCAAACTGAATTTCTCTAATATTCATAACTCGCCTCCTGTTTCATTCCTTTCTTCTAATCCCTTTTTTAAAGAAAACGAAGGTGCTTAGAGCACGCATCGTTTTCCTGTCACACATTCATAAATTAACGATTGTTTGTATCCTTCTAACTGCTTAATTAGTTGTTGTTTTTGCTCGATGGTTTGATCGATTTTTGAGCATTTTTCATCTAAATAGTCAGCAATCGCTTGTTGTTCGTAAAGAGGAGGAATAGGTAGTATCATTTGGGAAAAATCATTATACTTGATATCCTTTCCTTCTCTAATTCCTACTGTAATCGAATTAATTTTTGAAATGAATGACGGCGCTTTAAATAGATATTTAAAGTAATTATGATGGATACATGTAGTACTTCTAAATACTGTATAAGCAGGAGTTATTACTCCATTATACTTAGCCATCTCAAATCCACCTTGGAAACTTCTAAGACTGATGACAAAGTCATTTATCTTAACTTCTTTAAATTTCGATAAATCAGTATCCAAACTGACCTTTACCACATTTTCTAAAAAACTTTGTGGCACAACACCGTAAGCTTGTGTTGAAGCTAATTGAATGAGATGATCTCCGCCTTTTTTCATAGATTGTTTAAATAGATATTTTCCTTTTTTTAATTCCCACTCTTTCGGAATCTCACCAATCCACTCAATCCCACTGTCCTTCATCTCAACATCAGGATTTAACCCTTTAGTGACGGTTTCTGTCATGAGTGATTGTTTATACCATTTCCAATTTTCAATCGCTTGTTTTTGTTCTGAAATTAAACTGTCGATTTTTTCGACTTGCTCATCTAAGTAAGTGGCAATCGCTTGTTGTTCGTGAAAAAGGGGAACTGGCAACATAATACTCTTTAACTTCTCCATAGGGATTCTTAATCGAATGGTATTTAATTTTCCTGAATTTGATTCTTTTATCATAATTCCGTTGCCTAAGCCCAGTAGACTCTTTTGAAAAGCTTGCGTTTGAAAAATATTATTGAAATACCTTATATCATTTTTATCTTCATCTGTATAAAGTGTATAGTAAACTGGGCTAATTGCACCAAAATATTTTGATAATCCAACAGCACCTGCAATTACATTCATACTATTAAGAACAATGTCATTTGGATATGCTAATTTATAAGCCGTTAGGTCCTCTTTCGCTTTATTTCCACCCCCACTTTTTTCTGAATAAGGAATTACTCCCTTATCAATTGTTAATGATAAAATACTTGTTGTTTTAATCGGCAGATTCTTTTCTTTTCTTTCTTTTAAAATTGCTTTTAAAGGTACCATTCTCCAGTCTTGAGGTATATCTCCAATCCACTCTACTCCACTGTCTTTCATCTTGCGAGTTACTTCAAATGTTCTATTCATGCCCTAACAGCTCCTTTAAGACTATCATCATTTTTTCTTCTGATTTCATAATCTCTGTTAAGATATCACGTGATGGACGTGGGGCGATATACTCATAGAAATGACGAGTAAATGGAATTTCATAACCAATTTTTGTTTTACTTTCATCCACCCAAGCATCTGAGGCATACGGTAAGACTTCACGAGCCATATAATCTTCAATTGTTTCAGTTAGTGGAACAGTTTCCGTATCTCTTAATTCGCTGTCGGCTTCTGGATTTCCTTTGCTATCACAACAAATATCTGCGTTTTCTGAGCGTTCTCCGAAGACATTGAAAATGAATTTCCATTGAGCAGCTGTTAATTTCACACCATGATTGATAAAGATGTCGTTTAAATCCGCTTTAAACACCGAACGATTCGTGTACTCAGTCGAAGGGATCTGAGATAATGCTGTTAAAATGGCTTCTTGTTTTGCTAAACCATCTGCAATCTCTTTTTCACCTGCTGTCCCTTTCTTTTTAGATGTGGCTAAGTTGACAAATCCTTTTTCTTCTTTTAATAATTCAATACGATCAGGTGTGACTTGGAAGGCTAAACGTAACGGACGATCAACGGTAATTTTTTGATAACCGAAATCTTCATTCGCAAACCATTTCGTTTTTACGACTAAATCTCCTTGTTCAAACGTCCCATTCGTATAGGCACGGTAAGCTTCTAAAATTAACGCACGAGCTGATTCACTAATATCATTTCGTTTATTACCAATTGATTTACGTCGTTTTTCAAATGCTTTTGAGGCATCAATGAGTTGAACACGTCCCATACGAACAGGTGATTTTTTCTTTGTAATTAACCAAACATAAGTCGCAATTCCGGTATTGTAGAATGAATCATTAGGTAGTTGTATAATAGCTTCTAAATAATCATTTTCAATAATATGTTTACGAATTTCTGATTGCCCACTTCCAGCATCTCCCCCAAATAAAGGTGAGCCATTATGAATGATAGCCATACGTCCATCATCTTTTAGCTTAGCCAGACCATTTAAAGTGAATAACATTTGTCCATCATCAACAGAAGGTAATCCAACGCCAAAGCGTCCAAGCATTCCTTTTTTATGCTCTTGCTCGACTGCAGGTTGTTCTACTGACCATTTAACTCCAAATGGTGGATTTGAAATAATGTAGTCAAACGTATAATCACTAAATTGATCATCCGATAAAGTGTTTCCATGACGCATATTCTCAGGATTTCCACCTTTAATTAACATATCTGACTTTGCAATGGCGAATGTTTCGGCATTGATTTCTTGCCCAAATGAGTTGACTTCAGCCTCGCTATCAATTTCTTTTAATCGTTCTTCCATACACGCTAACATCTGAGAAGTTCCCATGGTCATATCATAAACAGTCTTAACAACACCTTCTTCAAGAAGTAAATCTCGTTCCTCTTCAATTAAAATATCTGTCATTAAGTAAATGATGTCTCGTGAGGTGAAGTGTGCCCCAGCTTGTTCATTATATGACTCTGAAAACTTACGAACTAATTCTTCGAAGACATAACCCATATCAACAGCAGAGATTTGCTCTGGGCCAAAATAAGCTTTTTCTGTATTAAACTCTTTTAATACTGCATATAAAACTCCACTCTTAACCATTCGATCAATATGAATGTTAAATTCAAAGTTTTCGATTACATCTTGAATATTATCAGAGAAACCGCCTAAGAAGTTCTTAAAATTAGATTCAAGATTATCAGCATCATCTAATAAGTTATTAAAGGTGAAGGGGCTTAAATTATAGAATTTGTACCCTGTTACACGTTCAAATTGACGATCACGCATTGATTGGACAGTTACATTTTTTTCTTTTAATTCTCTATCTTTTTCTAAGACAGCTGATTTTGTTGGCATTAAGCAGTCATTAAATCGTTTAATTACCGTTAAAGGTAAGATAACTTTCCCGTATTCATGGGGTTTATATACGTCACGTAAACAATCAGCAATGCTCCAAATTAAATTAGCTTTAGCTTGAATGTTATGTTGAACATCTTGCTTCATATGATTACACTCTCCTTCTATTCACCACAATAAGTAATTTCTTTTTTATTATACTACATATCATTACATTAAAATTGATCAAACAAAAAGATTCATGCTTCAATCATGAATCTTTTTGCTTAATATATTCTCCATATGCTACAAAACTCTGTTCGATTTTATTTCGACCTGCTTTATAATAAACTTTATTTTTTAGCTGGTTAGGTAAGTATTGTTGATAGACATAGTTTTTAGGATAATCATGAGGATACTTATACTCTACTCCACGCTTTAATTCCTTAGCAGCTTTATAATGAGCATCTCTTAGATGTAAAGGTATTTGTCCCACATTACCACTATCTATATCCTTTAGTGCCTCATTAATGGCTAAATAGGCAGAATTTGATTTAGGGCTATTGGCTAATAAGATCGTTGCTTGCGCCAGAGGAATTCTTGCCTCAGGAAACCCTAATTGAAGAGCAGCGTCCGTACAACCTTTTACTAATGAAATTGCTTGTGGATAAGCTAATCCTATATCCTCACTCGCAATAACTAATAAACGCCTACAGATGGAGTTCAAATCACCTGCTTTAATTAATCTTGCTAAATAATGAACCGCAGCATCTGGATCACTACCTCGAATGGATTTTTGAAAAGCACTAAGCGTGTCATAGTGTTGATCACCAAATTTATCATATGAAAATCCTGCGGTTACTGTACATGACTTGGCAACTTCTAAATTCAATACAAAATTTTCTTTTCTACAATTAGGATATAATGCTATTTCTAACGCATTCAACCCTCTTCTGAGATCTCCGTTACATATGTTTGCAATATATTTAACAGCATCTTCATCATATTTCAAAGGATGAATAAAAAATTCATCTTGTACCAATTGAATAGCACGTTTTAAACCATCTTCAATCTCATCAGGAGTTAATGGTTTAAACTCTAAAATAGTTGAACGACTTAAGATAGCACTAAAAATTGTAAAATAGGGATTCTCTGTTGTACTTGAAATTAATGTAATTTGCCCATTTTCAATATATTTCAAAAGAGATTGTTGTTGTTTTTTATTAAAGTTTTGAATCTCATCTAAATAAAGAAATATCCCATTTGAACACTCTAATGTACCTAAATCTGCTATAAGATCTTTAATATCTTGAGTACTGGCATCGGTAGCATTTAACTTATATACTTTTCTTCCACCTCTTGCATACTTTGCTAAAAGTAAGGCTATGGTTGACTTACCTACACCAGACGGTCCATAAAAAATCAAGTTAGGAATATGATCTACTTCAATTAAATTTCTAAGTATCTGCCCTTCACCTATTAAATGCTGTTGACCTACAACATCATCAAATGTTTGCGGACGAATTAAATCTGCTAAAGGTTTCATAAGCTATCTCCTTGTTAAATGATGATAGTTTAATTATACTCCTTTTCAACTTAGAGATAAACTCATCTTATTACTTACTTATTAATCAAACAATCCCTCAAACTCAGCTTCAATCTCTGAAATATCTTTACTCAACTTCTTAATATTTTCTGCATTTATTTCTATCAAATTAGTTTTCAATCCTTTTTCCTTACGTTTAATAGGATTTTCACTATCCAGGTATAAACTATCAATCTCTCGATTTAAACGTTCAATAACCCTTTCCTTTTGGGCTATAACCTCATTTAATTCTTTGATTTGACTTTGATAATTTTTCTCTAACTCTCTAAACCCAGCCCCTTTTAATGCATCAGTATACATATCCGAAACTAAATCTAATAACCCTTGAATATTTTCAATTAAACGCGCCTTATTACCATAATGTTTCCCCACTATTTCATCAGCTGATGGTAATTCAAACTGACGTTCACTTCGAGCTGGAATAGATGAAGTATTATTCAATGAATGAATCAATTCTTGAATAACTTCATTATCTCGCCAAATATGCCTTGGTATCCCTGTCTCTCTCTCTAATTTAGATAATTTAATCTTCTCAAATGGATTTTTCTTAAAATATTTATTTAATTCGCTAATTAGAAACTCATTTGTATATTTAGGCTTTCTCCCTACCTTAGTATTAATCAATCTCTAAAACCTCCCGATTCATTTTATAGCTTTCAATTAGTGCTTTTCTCTTTAGTAAACTATTTAAGCTATTCGTATTTACCTTCAAATCATAATTATCTTTTACCCTTCTCCCCTCATTAACTACCCATTTAATATAATCTAATTTAGTTTTAATCTCTTTATCAATAATTTTATTCTTTTCTTCCAATAAATCAAAATTTATATTACCGCTATCAATAAAATATGGACAGAATATACAGTCATCAATATCGCATTCATTAGGAATATTTTTGGACTTACAATAACCATTTGATAACTTCACATATTCATCTAAATTATCCTTCTCTAATCTTCGGTTGAAAATCATTTCTTTAGATTTTACAGCCAATCCAAAACTATGACTATTTAACCTTATTCTATTTTGAAAAGATTTAGCCATTGCATAAGTATAAGCGGTCGTATAACTTTCTAAATGATTACAATAAGTTAATTGTTCTGTTAACGTTGCATGTCCCGCTAATTGAGCAATTGTATATTCATTAATTCCTTGTAACATCATGGAACAAATGGCTATATGCCTTGTGTCTCCAATATTAATCATCTCTAACTCGTTTTCATTTAAAGGAACATCATCATCTGATTTAGCTACTAAACAATAACCATACATATCTGTAATTATTTCTTTTCTAAAGTGTTTTAACACATTTCCGAACGACTTCCCTCCACAATAGTCAGAATTTCGTTTATAGGTCTTTTTAGTGGGAATAAAACTTCTAATAAACTCGTAATTAAATAGATATTTAGATGTATTGAATATATTAGCCTGTGCTATATATTCTGAAATAAAATCATACAAGGATTTAGAAATTTCAATCTCATTTAAAGCTGGAATTCGTTCATACCTTATCTTCTTCCGTTCTTTTTTCCTTCGCTCAACATGTATGTAGTATTTATCTTTTTCTTGATATATCCAACTACGTTCCAAAGTATATAGCTCTATAGGACGAAGTGGAATAATCTTTGTTAGTTCCCACCAAATAAGAATAGGGTAATATCTCATTTTTAATTCATGAGAACTATTTAGAATAAAATCTTGAATAATATAATCAAAAAGCATGATGCTTCTATATGATGGTAAATTTCTCGTATTAGAATCTGGAATAGATATTGTATTTAATACCTTAATATAATTCTTACTATTATCCAGCTTAGAGAAGCGTAAAAATTCCTGAATGGAATGTATACTCCTTTTTTTGGAATCGTCCCAATCTCCAATTTTCTCCCTTATATAAAAAATTTTATCTTCATTAAGAAAGTTTGTATCTTTAAAAAACGCTGTTATTGCTGTTAAACATTTTGCAACAGTTGAAGAACTTCGATTTTGTATTCCAACCTTAATAAGTATATATTTCTTAATCAAATCATTAACGCGTGGATTTAAATCAAACACGAAACGTAAATAAGTATATGAATCAAATTCATCTACATAAACCCAACAATTATCACTCATTATTGTATCTAAAAAAATATTTTGTTCAATAAGATCTTCTAACATTTCCTCATAATACTCATCATCATAAGAATCGTGTGTAACATCATTATTTTTCACAATATATTCCTCAGAATTCTCTTGATAAATATACTCTTTTGTTCTGATTCCTTTTAACATATTTAATCACCTCCTAAATTCACTTCAAATATAAAAATTTATTTCCATTCGATTTTATGCTATTAAACTTTTCATGTATAATATCTAAATCTAAAAATACTTTTAAATAATCTTTGTCGAAACTATCAAAATGTTCTTTAGCTTCTTTTAAAACTACTAATAACCTTGTGATTTGATATGTATACTTTTGACGAGCTATGTAATCTCCCTCTAAAGTTGCATCCAACTTATCTAATAAATCAATTAATTCATGACTAATAGTTAATAAGGAATAATTAGTAGGAATACTGTATCTGCATCCAATACATTTTACTTGTGTAGGAAAAGGACATCTTTCATATTTTAAACAATAAATATTGTGTTGTTTTGAAGATAATTCATTATTTAATAGCTTTTGAATAATTAATTTTAAATCGTCTTTTGAAGTAGATAATAATTCATTAATTACTTCCCTTCTATTCCTTTTTTCATTCTCTATAAAATTAGATAAATTTTCAAGACCATATGGAGATAAATTTTCTTGCAACTCTTCAATTAGATCAGTTAATTGAAGAGTATTTTCGTAATTCTCCGTATTAGCTAAATCTATAATAACTTTATAAAGCCATCCAAAAATCCCCCTACGAAATAGATGAGAACTTATATTTTTTATATCTCCATCCTTATTTGTTGCATAAATATACTGACTGGTAGTATTCGAAATTTCATACATATTAGGTTTATGGGATCTCAAAAATGAAGCCATTGAATAAGCAACATTATTATACCCCTCTGTAGTTGTTGCTGTTGAATGACAGTATGAAATTAAACTACGATTAGCTTTTCTATTATTAAAGCCTTTAATTCTATCGCCTAATTTATTAACAATAACATTAGATTCTATTTTCAAAACTCCAAATAGCGTATCCCTATTATAAATTTTACGATGATATTCAACACTTATAAAAGCAATAGCCACTGGAATCACAAACTGCATATAAATAATAAAGTGTTTTCTCATTTGATTTTTAAATGCTTTAGTATTATCCAAATCATTTTTTATAAAATTAATTATTAACTGCGCCTCCGATAGCGTAAATTCATTATTTTCAAACCATTCCAAAGTATACCTACTCAAATCAAGTTTTGTTAATGGACCAATAGCCAAAATATCTTGACTTCTCCAATCTACACAAAGGTGTAGTAAAGTATATAACCAACACCTCGCATATACATAATTATCAAACGCATTTTTAATATGCAAATCAATATTAGTTAAAAACTCCGTATAATCCCTCCATTGTTCATAAGTATATATATCCTCTTCTTTACGTTCTTTACTTGAACGTTTTCGATTATATTTATTCTTAAATTTACATTTATCAGGATAATTGGTTTGCATATACTGCAAAAAGCCACTTAAATTTTTAAAATCATTAGTTAACATCAATTCATGGATAAATAAGTTTGCTATAACTTCATCATCAAGTGTATTAATTTCACCCGGAATTATACTCAATAGCTTTTCTATAGTGTTATATTTACTGTGAACAAGATTAATAACTTTCTTTGTAGTAGTTGTATTTAATTGTTCAAAAACATATTCTTTATAAACACTTAAAGTAAATGAATACCGTTGCTTTTTTAAATCATCAAAGTTTTTTACTAAAAGCTCATATCTTTCATATGGATTCTTAGTATTTTTGAAATCTACTTTTTCTCTTACTTGTCTTAGTACTTTCTCAATCAAATCCTTTCGATTTTCACATCTCACCCGTAGATGAGGGGTACTGATCATGTCAAATTTAAACACATCTTTTTCATCAAATAATTTGATAATACTGTTATAACTACTATACTCACTTTTCTCTAAATTCTCATCTATAATCTCTTTAATTTCTTTGATTGATATAGAATTAGTTAAAATAAAAGCAATATAATCTAACTCATCTTTTAAAATATATCGAACAGATTGATCGGTTATAAAAGTATCTTTAATCGCCCCCTTTTTTATGGCAGTCTTTATAGAGTTAACCGAAAATCCATATAAATCGGGAATCAAACGCATAGCTACATAATCTTTATTATCCTGTTTTATAACATTTGATTTTTTTTCACTTATTTTTTTATAAAGAGTATCATAATATCGATAAAATTCAAGAGCCCCACCTAATTCCATGATTCTTTTATCAACCAACTCTTTATTAAAGTACGTTTCATTATAAATAATTTCTTTTTTCAACTCTTTACTCATCGCTATCATTATAAACAAAATTTTATTCCTTCCACAGTTTAACAATTCTTCTAATTCTAATTTGGAATACGACTGCTTTATAACGGAGTATTTATCTATTAATAATTTAATATCAGATTTTAAAATAAGATATTGATGGGAGTGTTTTAAACAGCTAATATCATTAGCCTTGATAGCAATTTTTATAAATTCAGGGTCTATTCCAAAAACTAAGTTTATTTCTTCTAAAGACATGTACTCTTGATTCTTTTGCTCAATGTATGTCTCAATTAAGCATTTTTCTAAATAGAATGTTTTTCCAATTAATCTTGCATTATTTTCTTGAAAAAACTCTCTTGTTTTTTCAAGAGACATTCCCAGTACAGATCGAGCTTCGGAAGCCGTATAGGAATTTCTAATAAACTCCTTTTCTTGCTCTTTTTCCTTAATCAAAATATCCATTTCTTCTTGCGAAATATAACATATTCCTCTAATTTTTTTCGCCTTTATCTCACCATTAGCAACTTTTTTAGTTAAAACCGCTGGATGCACACCAACTAATTCAGCAGCTTGCTTATATGTATAACTATTTTTTATAAATCGAGCTTCATTAATTAAATCATTTAAGTGATTTTTTGATAGACACCACTTACCATCTATTTTTAAAGCATCTTTGAGATTTCCCTTTTTAATTTCAGTCATAATCGTTTCAAAGCCTAAACCACTACATTTTGAAGCCTCCGCAATCGTCAAGTAATCTTTTGGGTTTATATTTCGCTTTAGAGAATCAATCTCTTTTTGTGATAAATACCATACACCTTTAAATCTTTTTATATTCAACAATTTCTTTTCATTAATTTTTTGTTGAATACTATACTCAGGAATCCCAGTTATCTTTGAGGCTTGTTTTATTGTATAATGTGTTGCTAAAATTTCTTTTTCATCCTGAACTTCCTTTAATAAAAATTCAATATCCTCTTTAGATAAATACCACTTTTCTTTTATCTTAATCGCAGCAGAAAAATCATCAGTCTTATTTAAGCGATACTTAATCATTGCTCTACTGATACCAGTTAATTCAGATGCCTCTGATACTGTATAATAATTATCAATAATATTATTTTCTTTTAATAAGATATCAATATCACTTTTCTTTAAATACCATTTTTCATTCAACTTAAATGCCTGAGGAAAATCGTTCTTTTCTCGAATTCTTCTTTCCAGAGACTTAACACTTTTTCCTGTCATTTCAGAAACTTGATGCAATGTATAGCTCGTTTTTATTTTTTCTGCTTCCTCTAATAAACTTTGCAAACCTTCCTTATTGATATACCATATTCCTTCAATTTTGCATGTACCTGGTAATCTCCCTCGTTTAATTTTTCCTGATATGATTTTATATTCAAACCCACTCAATTCCACAGCTTGTCTAATAGTTATTAATTCATTTATCGACTCCATTCTTAAACACCTCTAAATCTTCATAAAATTTCTCCATTAGACTAACAACTTTCTTCTCAATTACTGATGTATCTGTAATGTAAACTATAGAAGAATTTAAATTTTTATCTCCCCTCATAACAGCTATCTCAGCTGCATTTCCAGCAACTTCAGATGTCATATTAGAAAATATTCCACGTCCTATATGTGTTGACCAATCATAACTCCTTAAGGTCAAAGCATATGCTTTTAAATTCAAATCTTCTGAATTAGATAATTCATTAATAAAAGCTTGTTTCACTTTAGTAAATCGTCTCCAATAGGTTGAATATGTCATTGGATTTCCTTTTTTATCAATAAAAACAGCATTACATCCTTCTTTTTTAAAATTATCTCTATGCAAACAATATAATGTACTCAATACTCCATTCATTCCAATGATTTTCTGCTTTCTTTTGCGTTTAACCCCATTTATAAATCCTGATTTTAAATCAGGTCTTAAATCTTTAGTAAATAGATTAACAGTCATTCCATCCCTACCATTAGGACCTTTTAATGAGAGGTTATTATATTCAATTGTTATCACTTCCGAAGCTCTTAATCCACCGAATATTTGAAAATATACACCTAATGCAATATCAGGTTCCTCTCTAAGTGCGATTTCAATAAAAGTAAAAACCAATTCGAAATTAATACAATGTAAAAGATCCTTATGCCTTTCTTCACCTTTTCTTACCCCTTTAAATGGAGATTGTAATATCAACCTATAATTTTTTTCAATAAATTTAAATTCCTCTAAACTGATAAACTTCATTATTTTTCGTTCTGCTAAAAAGAAATAAAAATGACTAAGTGAACGTTCATATTGAGAGACAACATCTCTACTGCAAACTTTTGCTTGTTTATTTAAAAATAACACCCCATATTCAAAAGTTAATTCTGAGATATCAGAGATAACACTATCACTTATCTCAAAATAAATAAAATTCAAAAATCTTACAATATGTGTTGCAATATTACTTTGATGCTTAATACTGTGGTTAATCCATTGATTAATGAATTCTGTAAATGGATGAATTCTGCTTCTACCATTTTCCAAATTTTTTAATCTAATTAAAACTCTATGATTAATAGTAACTTCTCCTGTCTGAGAGTCTACACATTCCTCTTTCAAAATATCTTTTATGAATTTTAATTTTCTTGGTTTATGAAACTGAACTACCTTATTTCTCATAAATTCTATCTCCTTAATCTCAGTATCACAATACACTTGAAGTTATCAAATCACTTTAAATATTTTTCTTTAGTATTTTCTACATTTATTTTTAAAAAATACAAAAAAATAAAAAATAAAGAAAATAAAAAACATCATAATACCAAGCTTTATATTTAAAATAAAATTATAATTAATCAGAATGTAATATAATTATAAAACATGTTATCCTTCTGTCCCACTCGGTCCATAAAAAATAAGATTGGGGATATGATTAACTTCAATTAATTTTCTTAAAATTTGATTTTCACCAATTAAATGTTGTTGCCCAACAACCTCATCTAACGTTCTCGGACGAATTAAATCAGCTAATGGCTTCATGCATTCTCACCCCTTTATAAATAGCATCGGATATTTATTGTATCACTTAGTTTCATGAAATAAAACTAAACACTTGAATACACATTAGCTCATGTATTCATCACTTCTTGCTTACTCATCATTTCTTTGAAACTATTTTTTAATGTTGGTAAAATCTAATATTTTGTTGATAACCGACGCACTAACTTTCAAAGTTATTAAAAAAGCTTCAGACAAATGTCTGAAGCTTTTTATCTGTCTTAACGACGGCGGATTTTATCGATATGATCAAGCATGATTCCTGTTCCGATAACAACACAATGTAATGGATTGTCTGCTACAAAGACAGGAACATGTAATTCGTCTGCTAATAAACGGTCTAATCCGTGTAATAATGCTCCCCCACCAGTTAACACGATACCTTTGTTCATGATATCAGCTGATAATTCTGGAGGAGTTTGTTCAAGTACATTTTTAGCTGCATGAACAATGATGCGTACTGATTCACGTAATGACTCTTCAACTTCTGTTGATGAAATTGTAATTGTGCGTGGTAACCCTGATACTAAGTCACGTCCACGAACTTGTAATTCTTCTTCGCGACCTTCTGGATAAACAGTTGCAACACTAATTTTAATTTCTTCTGCTGTACGATCCCCAATTAATAATTTATAATTTGTTTTGATATAATCTACAATATCTTGGTCAAAACGGTTACCGGCAATTTTAATTGATGCTGATGTAACAATATCTCCTAATGATAAAACGGCGATATCTGCTGTTCCACCACCAACATCGATAACCATGTTTCCTGATGGTTTAGAAATATCCATTCCAGCCCCTAATGCTGCAATTTTTGGTTCTTCTTCAATGAAAACTTCACGCGCTCCACACTTTTCCGCTGCTTCACGAATTGCATTTTTTTCAACTAATGTAATATTAGTTGGACAGCAAATCATGATACGTGGCTGTGAAAGCATTCCTTTAATATTTAATGAGTTGATAAAATGTTTTAACATCATTTCAGTTGCTGCGATATCAGCAATAACCCCATCTTTCATTGGGCGTACAACTTCAATCTTTCCAGGTGTACGTCCAAGCATTTGACGAGCTTCTTCACCAGCAGCGATCATTCGTCCTGTTTGTGCATCCATTGAAACGACAGATGGTTCCTCTAGAACAATTCCTTTACCTTTTTCATATATTAATACGTTAGCAGTACCTAAGTCAATTCCAATATCTTTAGAAAATAGCATACTTTCCTTCCTCCAAACTAATTTTTCAGTATTAGTATGTCTAAATAATTCATCACTATTTTATATTTTATCACAATTATATAGGTACGACTATATCTTTTCAAAGCGAAAAAATATTTTTCAACAAAAAAAGGCACTAATTTACATTAGTGCTTTTTTATTATTATAAATCACCTAATTTTTTATCAATGACAGTTTCAGGATTTACTTTAACATTATCTTTTAACACTTCAAAGTGGACAACGTTTCCTGAATCCGGTTCAAGTTGTGAAAGTCCTGTTTTACCGATTACATCACCTTGTTCGATTTCAGCTCCCGCTTCAACAGCTACATCATAAACACCTGTATAGACTGTTTTAACACCATTTTGATGTTCGATTGTCACAACTGTTCCTTTTAGAACTTCATCTTTAACAGTAAGAACTTTTCCTGATAAAGCGGCTACAACGCTAACTTCTTCATTATTAGAGTTTTTTAAGCTCACACCTTTAGATTCACGAGTATATACTGTTTCTCCTACTTTGTAGTTGAATAAACTTTTTACTTGGATCGATGTGTCAGCTTTTTGGTCATAATACGATTTAGCTACTACAACATCCTCACCTTCAAGTGGCGATTTAATAACTTCTTGTAATAGAGCAACTGTTTTAGCATCTGTTGTTTTATTGACAGTTGTTGTTCCATCACCATTTGTATAAACAACATCATTATCACCATTTGCTGGATTAGATACTGTTTGATTTCCGTTCATTCCAGTTAACCATAATTGAACGCCTGCAAATGTAGCAGATGCTCCTAGAAGTACAACTAATGCGAAGCTAATTGGATCGATTTTTTTGAATAATTTTTTGTTTTTTAGATTTGACATTCTTTCTTTGAATTTCATATGATCATCACCTCACCGTTATGATGACCACATTTTTCCTATCTTATTCAAAATTAGTAATTTTTTTCAATTATATTAACATTTTGGTAATAATGATTAATGATATCTCGATAGTTTTTCCCCTGTTTCGCTAATTCATTAGCTCCATATTGGCTCATTCCGACTCCATGTCCATACCCATATGTCGTAATAATCACCTTATTGTCATTAAATGTTAGTGAAAAATCCGCTGATCTTAAACCGAGAATTTCTCGAAATTCACGTCCTGAGTAAACTTTATCACCGACTAAAATTTCATTCACATTCTTTCCTTCTGTTTTATTTAAGATCACAAAGCTATCTTTTGTTAAACTTTTATTATTAAATTTATTTCTTAACTCATCTAATGTAAATTCTGTTTGAACTTCATAGTTAGGTGCAGTTTTATCCCATTCACTATTGACGCTTTTTAAATAGGGATACGATGTTGACCAGTAATCTTCTGAATTTTCTGTATAGCCATTACTAATCGAGAAATAAAATGGCTTAATTAATTCATCTTGATATGTAATAATCTCTCCTGCTGTCTCCTGAACAGCTTGTGAAACTTTTCCATAATACTCATCAAATTTATCCTGCCACTTCTCTTTGAGTTGTTCATTGTCTAAGTAAACTTGATGCTTGACCGTATCATGAATAGCATCTTGTGATTCTAATAATTGAATCGTATAAGTTCTAGCCGCTACGGCCTGCGCCTTAAGTGCCTCAAGATCATATAAAGCTGGCATTTCACCTGAAACAACTCCAATTAAATATGTTTCTAAAGGAAGTTCAATGGATTCATTTTTTGCTTCCCTAAAAACAGTCACTATCTGTTCATTCGTCCCCTCTTCTTCTTGATTTTCTTCTTCGTTTTGTTCTTTTGTAATAGCCAAAGATTGAGGGGGATTAAAATCCGTTTCTGGACTTTGTGCTTGGTAAATGACTTGAAATGAAAGTGGAATACAAATCAAAGTTACGATAAAGATTACAAATCCTACTGCAATTTTTTTCACGATATCACCTATCTTTTCTAAAAATACATCCTATTCAAAGGTATGCACAAGATAAAGTGATATGACTATTAACTAAAAGATTTGTTTAATTAAAGAAAAGATATCGGTAAAATATCCTAAAAACAGCTTACTAATACTAACTGTTAAAATCATATATAAAAGAATGATTTCCTGACGACCTGTTCCTTTTTTAAAAAGTTGTTCTAATCTTAACGACATTAAAACTTTAAACACAATAGGTAACATTAAAATATACCAAATAATCATGAAATACGCTTGAATATTCATTGTCATCCCTCCTAAAAAATAAAACCTATAAATCATTCATAGGTTTTATTTTACACGGATTTATTTATTATTTGAATAAGTTAAGTAGATTTTCTGAAGCAACTTCTGGTTCTGATCTCCAAGAATAACATTCTCAACAGCTACTCCAATTTCCGTACGAACTTGACTCATAGAGTATTTATCTGTAAAGAAAGCTGGCGTATAGTAATAAGCACCTTCTTGTGCTGGTCATGAAATCTTTGTTGTATCTTTGTTAGATAAAAATAAGAAATAGGTAACATTATAAAATAAGAGGTATTTTTGTTTTTGATACAATAGGTGACAAGACACCTTTGATAACAAATAAGAAAATAATAAGAATTCCTATAAAAAAAGAGGCCATATCGGCCTCTTTTTATGGTTCTATAATATTTGGTGTGGGTGATTCCCACACTTCTTTTATTTGGAATA
>OLVP01000256.1_pt1 | contig 47593 bp, 52 predicted proteins | sample 1673281 | NCBI WGS metagenome assembly OLVP01 (sample SAMEA3178940, study PRJEB25190) | human gut metagenome | biome: human gut; feature: human-associated habitat; material: faeces | place: Austria | collected 2013
CTGTTTTTTCATCCATCATTTCATCATTGTTTAGAACATAATCCAGTAGATTCATGGTTGTTTTACCTGTCATCGTTGAAAGAACTGAACTAATTTTAATATTTGCCCCCTCTAATAACTTTTGAAGTCTGTTAAGGGCACGAGCTCTTTCTTCGGTTATTGCCTTGCGATATCGTGTCGCTTCTCTTAATTCGCGTTGTTCACGACTTGGAATGAAACTTGATTTAAGTAAACCGTGACGGAGTAAATCAGCTAACCACGCACTATCCAATACATCTGTCTTTCGGCCAGGAACAGCTTTAAAGTCTTTGGCATTAACAACCATATACTTTAATCCGCGCATTTCAAAAATATTGACAAGAGGTTTCCAATAAACAGAAGTCGACTCCATCGCAACCATTTCACATTTGTTTCCTTCAAGCCAATCAACCATCGCTTTGATATCTTTTGTTTTGGCACTAAACTCCTTGATTTCTTGCTTGTGGCCTTTACACAAACAAGCAACCAACTTCATCTTGTGCACATCAATCCCACAACACGTTTGGTAAACAACATCCATCGTTTAAATTCTCCTTTGAATATAATTGACGTACAATATCAACTTCATGATTATTATTCTACTATGCGTCCTCAGGGACAAAATGTGGTTCAAAGAGAAGTTGTCAGGACAGTCTATATATCGGTCTATTCGATCCAAGAAACATCGTCCTTGATTGTACAACATATTGTGGATGAAGCTAAACCATATCATTCAACGCACACTTTATTTTCGTTTATTGTGGTGCCCTCCAGGCATGATGGTCTATATACAAACAAAAATAAAATCTACTTTTACTACGGCAACCTAAATATTTGATAGTTATGCCGTGGGTCACCTAGTGATTTCTGAAAGAAATCTATTCCTCCACTGCTAGGGGGTTAACTTTTTGCAATGTAAAAAACTTAGATGAACTTATATATCTTTGTTAAGCATATCATAATCATATTTTTTTCTCCAATTTTATTGTTATTTTTTATCTATTTACCATCTTTTACGCTATAATCTTAGTAAAGATGTCTTAGTAATTATGAGGGGATTGTATGTCACTAAGTTATTCATTTTTAAAATTTAAGGATCAAACATTTGAAGATTTCTATTTATTATATTGTGGACATCAAGAGTGTCCATCTTCTTATTCTTTTGGACCGGCAGTTCGACCTAATTATCTCATTCATTATGTATTGAAAGGAAAAGGCTATTACTATGTAAATGAGCGTAAGTATACGATTGAGGAAAATCAAGGATTTTTAATTCGACCAAAGGAGTTAACATTTTATCAAGCGGATGAAGAGGAGCCATGGACTTATTTATGGATTGGATTTGATGGTAGTAAAGCTGAAACGTATCTAAAATATAGTGGATTGGACGAAAAGACTTATACTTTCTCTTGCAATGATTCTGATTTGTTAAAGTCTTATCTCGATCAAATGATGAGGCACGATACATTGAGCCACTATAATGAATTTTCCTTACAAGGATTATTATTTTTATTCTTTGCTGCTCTTGCCAAATCAGCTGAAATTACATACGAAGAAGATGTAGAAATTGATAATCTCTATATTAGTAAAGCCATTGAATACATTCAAAAAAATTATCAGAACCCTATTTTAGTTGCAGATATCGCAAATTATGTTTCACTTAGTCGAACCTATTTAACAACCATTTTTCAACAAACGATGCATCTGTCACCTCAACAATTTCTACTTAAATTTCGTATTACGAAAGCTTCCGAATTATTAATGAATACGACTCTTTCAATTAATACTATTGCTCATTCTTGTGGATACACAGACCCACTTGCTTTTTCAAAAACTTTCAAAAAAGTGACTGGCTTAACGCCAACTCAATATCGGAAATCTAATACCGAAAACTATTATAAACGAGATACAGATCCTCACCAAAAAGAAAAGATGTAGAAAGTAAATCCTTCTACATCTTTTTATTATTCCGCTGTTAAAACGTAGATACGTGATTGGTAGTCTCCATTTGTCCCATCGTATGGATTTTTATTTTCACCACATGAACCATCTGATGTAATTAAACCAGCATTCATTAACTCATCACCGTAGTGAGTTGTCTCATTAATTGAAACATGGTATTTAAAGTCAGAATTTAATCCTTGTAATTTCACACGACGGAATCCAACATTCACTTCATTTAGTGGACGATAATATCCAACTAATGCTGTTTTTTGGTCTGGTGAAACCATCATCCAGCATGTTTCATTACCTTCAAACGGACTTACTAAGCGATAGAATGTTCCATTGAAGATTGTTTCCCGGTATTCTTTAAAGAATTTAATTTGTTCTTTTACTTCTTCTTTTTCTACATCTGTTAACTTATTTAAGTCTAACTCATATCCGAATGTTCCAAAGTAAGCGACATTTGCACGCGTCGATAATGGTGCATGACGATATAATTGGTGGTTCGGAATAGCTGACACGTGTGATCCCATACTGCTGATTGGGTATACCATTGATGTTCCGTATTGGATTTTTAAACGTTCAATCGCATCTGTGTCATCACTTGTCCAAGTTTGTGGTGCATAGTATAACATACCTGGATCAAAACGTGACCCTCCGCTTGCACATGATTCAAATAAAATTTCAGGGAATTTTGTCGTTAAACGATCATATAAATCATATACTCCTAAAATATATTTGTGGAATACTTTCCCTTGATCGGCAGCATTAGCTACTGCTGAGAAACATTCTGTAATGTTACGGTTCATATCCCATTTTACATACGAAATTGGAGCTTCCCCTAATACCTTTGCCATGGCTTCATAGATATAGTCTACAACTTCTTGACGTGAAAAATCTAAAACGTATTGGTTACGTCCATGACAGGCACGACGGTTTGGTGTTGTTAAAATCCAATCTGGATGGGCACGATATAAGTCACTATCTTTATTTACCATTTCTGGCTCAAACCATAATCCGAATTTGATCCCTAATTCAGTGACACGATTTGCAAGTCCCGTGATTCCGTTAGGTAACTTTTCAAAATTTTTAACGTACCAGTCACCTAATCCTACTGTATCATCTTCACGGTTACCAAACCATCCATCATCTAAGACGAATAATTCAATCCCTAAATCTTTTGCATCTTTGGCAATTGACACAATTTTATCTTCATTGAAATCGAAATATGTGGCTTCCCAGTTATTCACTAGAATTGGACGCACACGATCTCGCCAATATCCACGGCATAAACGTGTACGATATAACTCATGATAAGTTTGACTCATTCCATTTAAACCATTTTCACTATATACCATGACAACTTCTGGTGTTTGAAACTCTTCACCTTGACTTAGTACCCAGTTAAAACGATTTGGATGTAATCCCATCATTACACGAGTTGTGCCATATGTATGAACTTCTGCTTGTGCTAAGAAGTTTCCACTATAAACTAAGCTAAACCCATAAACTTCTCCATCAAATTCAGTTGTATGTGGACGTTTTAAGGCTAGAAATGGATTATAGTTTGAACTACTAGCTCCACGCATACTATACACAGCTTGGATTCCATGTTCTAATTTACGATTTTTAACATAACGCTCTCTTGACCATGCCCCTGTTAATTCAATCATTTCATAATCATAGTCTGGTAAATCAACAGATGCGCTCATCGCACTTGTTAATGTGATTTGCTCTTCTCCTAAATGTTTGAAGCGGGCATTACGAGTAATAACCGGACGTGTTTCGTAAATAGTATAAGTTAATACTAATTTAGTTTGAATTAGTTCATCTTTTAATGTAACTTCTACTGTTGTTGCTTCTTCATCAACTTCAACATATGTTGCAGGTAATTTATCTGAAAGTCTTGGTTTTCCATTATAAATACAGTGTGAAACATATTCAAAGTTTGTAATGTCACTTCCGTTTTGTTGTAAGATTTCATAGGCAGGATATTTGAAATCACCTGTTCCATAGCAAGGATACTCTTGTTTAATATGCTCCATTGAGAAGCTCATATTTCCTTCGAACGCACAGGCTGATAATGGACGTGGACGTTCTTCTAATAAATGTGCAAATGAGTCATTATGACGAATTTTTTTACCGTAGTATAATTGCCCTAATTGGTGATTTGGTAAGATATTCATGATATAGCTTACTTCATCATTGTATAAATGAAACTCTTTCGTTTGCTCGTTAAATAAAATCGGCATGGTTCCCTCTCCTTATTCTTCATTCATCTAATCTTTCAGATTGTCCTGAACATGCCTTCATTATAAACGAGGAACCGTTTTCTTACCATGTTTAGATGTTATAGATATATGGTTAAATGTATGGTCTTTTATAGTAAAATTTACTTTTTTACACAATTCCAAGCCAATATCTTTAAGAACAAAAAAAGATCCAGTTACAAAAGGTAACCGGATCAAGTTTTTGAGGTTATTAATAATTATTTGAGGGGGTAATTATTAAATACTCTTGAGGGGATAAATTACTGTTTAAAAAAAGTCTTGGCAAGGACTTTATTGTATTGTTTTACAGTTGTCTCTCTGAGACATTTTCATTATCTCACACGACTTTTTTTTAGACAAATAATATGCTTTTTATTTTTTTAAAAAATGTTCTATTGTCGTAATCACTCCAAATTCATCATTGGATGGGGCATTGAAATTACAAATAGCTTTTAAATCTTCATGGGCATTTTCCATAGCATAACTATAATAACAAGTTTGCATCATCTCATAATCATTTAAGTAATCTCCAAAAGCCATTGTCTCATCATAAGAGATATTATATTTCTTTTGGATTAGACGCATGGCTTCACCTTTATTAACCGTCGGATTCATAATATCTACCCATTGATGTCCTGATAGCGAAACTTTAAAGCTATCATTCAAATGTTTAACATGCATGTAAGTATTTATTTGCGCATCCTCTGTATCAAAAATAGCTATTTTACAAATTCTATCTCTCTTTGCAGCTTCAAGTAAATCATCCACACGTTCACAACGAGCATAATACATATCTGCATTTTCATTAAATTCTTCATGAGTATCCTCAATATAAGCTGATTCTACTCCACATAGAATTGGATAAGCATTTTTGATTTGACGAATCATTTCAATCAATTTCACAATATCTTCATATGCCATTGCATCACAGAAAATATTTTCTCCTTTATCAAAGACAAGCGCTCCATTCTCACAAATAAATGTTACTTCATCTTTTACAGACTCGAAATCTTTTAATAACGTATAGTATTGACGTCCACTAGCTACCGCAAATTTAATCTCACGTTCATGTAACTGATCAATTATATTAAACATATGTGGAGGAAACTTCTTTTCACTTGTTAATAATGTTCCATCCATGTCTGTCGCAATTAATTTAATCATTCTTATTCTCTCCTTTTTTATGAATCCTTCTCAATCAAACTGTATATCCTTTCTCTTTATACCATTTTTTTATAACGAATTGTCAATATAAATGCGACAGTTTTTACGATATTTATACATGAAATTAAAGTCTCATGCTATTTTAGAGGGAAAAACACCACAATTTAATCGTGAAATCAAAAAACCTTAGAAATGAATTTCACTTCATCTCTAAGGTTTTAATCTTATTTTTCGTCATCCATTTTTGCTTTCAATAAGATAGATAGTACAGCTTGTTTGACTTCTTCATGAATTGGCATAGCTAGTGTACGTATCATTCGTTCATTGATCGTCAAGTTCTCATCTAAAATTCCGTAGAAATATGGTTCAAACTTTTGTTTATCCGTCATTGGGATCGTTGAATCTTGAACTAGCTCAATAATTGCTTCATTCACATCATGATGATAACCATATAAATCTTCACTTGTGATGAAAACTTCAACTACATCCGTATACGAATAATTTGGTAACTCTACACTTAGTGTTGAAGTGACTTTATCGTAAGAGGCTTCTGCCTTGATGATTTCATCATTGATCTTAACGACAATATCTGCCTCTTGACTCACACCTCTAAATTTTAAACAATATTCACGCTGTGTTGGTAAAACGGATACGTCTCCCGCTACCGGTAAGATGTTAAATGTTAAATCATTTCCTTTTGCATCCACAGCAAACGTTGTAATTGCATAAGCCCCTTGTTCGTATTTACGACTTTCTCCATCATCTTCATATAAGTTAAATGAATTTTGAATTTTTCCAAAAATTAAGATATCCATCTTAGCTGGATTTTCAATGGAATTATCATCATGTTTTGCTAACGGAATAATCGCTCCTGCTTTCGCAAATACAGGCATCTCCTCTAATTTCCCATACATCGGATAAACATTATTTCCTTTATAAGGCTCTCCTGTAAAGAAGTTAAAGTAATCTCCACTTGGTAACCAAACTTCTGTATAACTACGATTTGTCACATTTGAGCGTTTTGTTAAGTGTGGAGCCACTAATAATTCACTACCAAAGTAATACTCATTTTTATAATCATATGCTTTTTGTTCATGTGGGTGATCGTAATAAAGTGGTGTAACTAATGGAAGACCTTCCTGTTCATTTCGCCAAGCCATTGAATAAAGATACGGCACTAATTGATGACGTAGATTTAAATACTGTTTAGCCGTCTTGAATGCTTCATGAGAATGTTTCCATGGTTCACGGCGATTGAAAATCCCACTTGACGTATGCAGGCGATTAATTGGACTAAAGACTCCATATTGAACCCAACGCGCATAAAGTTCAGAATCATCTAACCCTTGCATATGTCCACCAATATCATGACTCCACCAACCGTAACCTACATTAGCAGCGGTTGCTGTAAAGTATGGCTGATATTGAAGAGATTCCCATGTTACAATCGTATCGCCTGAAAATCCAATGGGATAACGGTGTCCACCAAGACCTGGCCAACGTGAAAAAGTAAAGCCACGTTTAGATTGGTCACGTCCTAAGTCAAGATAATGTAAATGATTTAAAAAGAACAGTGGATCTAACCCTTTCATACTTGAATTTTGACCTTGTTGCCAATCTATCCACCAAAAATCTACCCCATCAGCTTCCATTGGTTGATGAACTTTATCAAAGTAAGCTTTCATAAACTTTGGACTTGAAATATCAAACTGAACGGCTTGTTCTTCCTCAACATTCACGCCCATAAATTCAGCTACATCTTTATAACAATCTTCATGGCCTCGAATTCCATCAGCTGGATGTAAATTAAGAGACGTTTTTAACTTTTTATCATGTAATTGTTTTAAAAATTGCGTTGGGTTTTTAAATAAGTCACGATTCCATGAATAACCGGTCCAGCCACTTCCGTATTTCGGATCAATGGCAACTTGATGCCAATCCATGTCAATAATACAAACCGACAATGGAATTTCCTCCGTTTCAAAGCGAGTCATTAATTTTAATAACTCTTCATCAGAATAACGCCAATAACGACTCCACCAGTTTCCAAGTGCAAAACGTGGAATTAAAGGAGTTTTTCCTGAAACTTTGGCATAATCTTTTAGACATCCTTTAAAATCTGTTCCGTATCCAAAGAAATAACAATCAACTCCTGATGCGGTGCGTGGCTGTAGCCAACCTGATTCGTTAAAAACAAGTGATTTTGAATCATCAATAATAACATAACCATCTCTTGACATTAACCCTTTTTCAAGTTGTAACATCCCGTTCACTTCATCTAATGTTCGAGCCGTTCCTTTTAAATTTTGACCTTCTTCCGTTCCATAACGCCAAATTTTACATGAATATTTTAACTCAATTGATAAAGTATCCACGCTAAAAGGTTGATTTTTCACATATCGTAAACGTAAATGTTCAGTTGATGCTTCAATGATATCTTCTGTTTCTTTAATCTTTAATGCTGGTACCTCTTGTTCACGATACCAAAACGCTTGACTGGCATGATCTTCAAAACATCCATTCTCCTCATATTCTAATCGAATTAAACGCGAGGTTAAAAAAGAAATTCTATATCGCTCTCCTTCGATGACCGCCCCTGAATTTGCCATCGGTTTAAACGTCACTTTAAACTGCTCACTAATGTACTGTTCCATTTTTACTCTCCATTCTTCATATTCAATCTCTCTCATTTAACGGCTAATACCGCCATCCCTCAAATAAATCGTTGTAGTAATAAGTCGTCACATCATCTATTTTTTATCGTTCATTAACTAATCGAATTGCAATATTTTTCTTCAATATTCCATAAAGATATTTATCAATGATGATGATTATATCAACGACTTAAGATAATAAATCCTTCTTTAAATCTTAATTTATTTATCCCCTCCGATTTCATCCTAATTAAAGTTTAATACTATACCTAATAATACCAGTTAGATCAACTTTTGAAAATAGCGCTTTCTAAAAAAATTTCCACTTAACATCTAACTTATATTATTGAGTTACAGTAGCTTTAAAAGTATTTTCTAACAATAAAAAGACATGGATGCTCGCCCTCATTCATTATCAACTAAATGAAAGGGGGAAACATCCATGTCTTAACCTCATCTTAACTTATGAAAGATAGATACAATTACTCATAAAAAATAAAATAATAATAAACTGCTTTAGGAAACTATCAACTAAAACAACTGTAAAAAGTAACGCGATGAGATGCTTTGAGTTCAATGAGTTCGTTTACAATAAATTAACATATAAAACTAAAGCTTATTTTTCTAGAGAGCTTCTTAAGAAATATAGAACTTTATCATAGTAAACCACCTGTGCAGTAAAAACATCAACAATATCCCAATATTTATTTTCATCGGCATAAGTAATAATATTATTTGTAAATGCTTTTAAATACTCAAGATTCGAAATTGTAATAGTAATCGCTTCTTGGCTAGAATAAGTACGCTTTGAGTCAATGCTATTTAAACGAGTATGGGAAGTAGCCTCTTGTAATGTTCCTTCGGGCAATGCTTCTTGAAAACGGATTTGTTCAGCGGTAATATCAATATACTCAAAAATTTGATTATAAACATCGCCCAAATAAGGATGTAAATAGATAAAACCTTCAGCAATTAAGTTCCAGTGAAGAATATGAACATTTCGCTCTGCCACAGTTAAATCTTGTAACAGTTGATTCAGTGCACGATAAAGATTTTGATCCATTTTAAATCCCTCCATCTAATCAATTAAATAACCCAATTTATCTTATGTTTAAAAGTAAATTTGGTGATTCTCAATACATTTACCCAGTTAAATGAGGGGGTTTTTTATGTGTTACACTTAATATTACAATCTGTCTTATAAAAAAAGCTATTTTGATTGTTATAATCAAAATAGCTTTCTATTTCTACTGAACTTCACGAAGTAGATGTTCGAATGTAATCTCATCAGATTGATACCCCATAACCGCTTTAAAAAAAGCTTCATTATCCTCTAGTACCCAAATTCCGTCTTGTTTATGAAGTGTTAGCTCAATATCTTGGCTGACATATTCTTTTTTAATCGATGGATCATCAATTAAATTAACTAATAAACTAATCTCAAAGTCGTCAATCTGTGCAGTTGACTGTAAATTTTGATCTTGCACAGGTTTCAATGTTTGTTTAACTAAACTAGCTTGATAATCATTAAGCATATGATCCAAATTAATATTACTTATTTGTAGAGAAACGATTGCTGTATCTCCATCAATATGACTCTCTAAAATTTTATAGTTCATGTTTGGTAACACTTTATTTAAAAGAACTGTTTCGACTGATGAATCAGTAGATAACCTAATCGCAACATTTTCTGAATCATAATGTAATGATTTATAATTATCCAATAACTCCATTACATTTCTTTGTGGAAGATAATTTTGATAAGTAGTAGTAAATAAAACAAACAATACTGCTGGTACAATAATAGCACTAATAAGTCGCACTTTTTTTTCCATATAATCTACCTCCTCAAACGGTACCTTATTAGAATTACCAACTTATCTACTTATATTCCAAATACTAAAAATATGTTATGCTTTTCCCCCTAACAAATTCTAAGAAAAATAAAAAAAGACTAGCACCCTTTAAGATAACTAGTCTATATAAATTATTTATCTTCACGAAGTAAATAAGCATTCCCATCTTGATCTTTAAATGAGAACATTTTACCATATGGCATGACTTGTAATTCGCCAACTTCTACTCCATTTTCTTTCATTTGATCATAAGCTTTTTCAATCTCTTGAGTGCTTAAAATAACATTTGGATGTCCTACATTAGCAGTTGGGTTTTGTTTTTGCATTAATTCTTTTTCATAAATAATGAATGATGTAACTGCTCCTTCGTTTGGACGAACTTCCATCCATTTAAAATTAGGTCCCATTGGTTGTTCATGACAAACGAATCCCATTTTCTCTGTCCAAAATTGCTTTGCTTCTTCTTGATTGCTTACATAGATTGTAACTTTTCCAATATAATTAATCATTATTCTAACCTCCATCATTTGGAATATCTATTATTTCACCACATCCTTTTTAGAAATCCCAAACGTATGTTCTAGTCTTTGAAATTTAATTGTATGGAGTAGTGATCTTCTCCTATAATGGTTTGTTCAAAAATTGAAGTCGCATTTTCTTTGTAATCCGCCGGATCAGTCATAGCAGCGCCAAAGTGTGTCAGTAATAGTTGATCAACTTCCGCTTTTTTAGCTAAAGTTGCCGCTTCTTCAAAAGTCATATGCTTATTTTTAATGGCTTTATCAATATCTGTTAAACTTCCATATGTTCCTTCACAAATGAATAAGTCACTTTTTTGGATAAAAGGAATAATTTGATTAATTGGACGAGTATCAGTAACTACTGTCACTTGAATGCCTTTTCGTTGTTTACCTAGCACCATCTCTTTAACGTAGGTTACTCCCTCATATTCAATTATATCTTCGCCCTGTTGAAGTCGATTCCATAATAAACGAGGGACTTGATTCATTATTGCTTTCTCCACATCAAACTTTGGCCGTCTTTTAATATGAATTTTATATGCTAAGCATGGGGAAGAATGCTCCACCTCTAACGTTTCAATGACAACTTGCCCCTTCAATTGATCTGTTAATCCTTCAATAGATGTTTGAGGATTTTCAATTACGATGACTTCATAAGGTAAATACTTAGCAATAACTCTCGCTGCTGCAACAGCTTCTTTAATTCCCTCTGGTCCAATAATATATAATGGTTGTTGACGACCACTATTTCCAATCGTACCCAATATCCCAGGAAGACCAATTATATGATCACCATGAATATGCGTAATACAAATAAGATCTATTGATTTAAAACCACTATTAATTTCTCGCATTGATACTTGTGTACCTTCTCCACAGTCAATTAAAATCTTTCTTCCTTTATATTGAAGCAATATTGCTGATAAATATCGAGTTGGTAAAGGCATTCCTCCTCCACAGCCTAACAGCGTCACCTCAAGCATAGTCGCCCTCCAAAATCAATCTAAAAGTTGTTAATCATATATAGTTTCTCCTTTAAAATAAAAAAAATCCGTTTAATTCCCACATTAAACGGATTTTTAGATTCAACCAACGTACCCCTACGATGATTTAAATTTTATAAAAAGAATGAGAACAATCTCTACCCATATATAACTTATTTAAAATTCCCACCTTTTAAATAAGTCTACTTATCTAAGCTATTTACTCCCAAATTAAACAACTCAGAATTAGTCCCTGTGTACATTACCCTTTGTACATGTCTATAATACTATATAACTATAGTAAAAGAAACAAAAAAAATATCACATAATGATGTGATATTTTGTGATATTTTTAAGAGGTAAAGAAATTATATAAAAAAAGATATTCTTCTCTTCGAAGGGGTGATAACCCTTCAAATCTTTTATACATACTTGTCTTTAGCTCATATAACATTGATTCTGGAAACTTATCAATATCTACTAAGGACTTTAACTCAATAAACAATTCTTTAACTTGATGAATTTGATTTAGTTTGCAATATAAATCTAATTGTTCATCTATCCATAATCGCTTCGTACGAAGACTTTCTGATAGTAGAATAGTCTCTTTCGTTTCACTATAATATTTTTGTGCTTCTTCATACTGACCTATTTCAAAGTAAATACGACCAATGAATAAAGTTGTTATGGCCTTATCTAATTGTTTAGGCCGCAACGGTAATGCTTTTTGCAAAGCCTCCAATGCTTTCTCATATTTTTGAGACTCAAGATAATTCCATCCTAAACTATGATACACATAATGAGAGAAACTAGGAAATTGATTTAGTATATCAGAATCTAATAACTCATATAAGTATTTTCTTGATTTTTCTGCACCTTCTAAACGTCTCATACATAACTCTTTAACAATCAAAGTTCCTACATATCGACCTTCTTTTAAATTATCTTTATTCTTCAATAACTCATTAGCAACTTCAAGTCCTAATCGATACTCTTTCATACGATGATATGTTAGCGCTAAATAAATTTGTGCATCGCAAACTAACAGAGAATCAGGCGATAATTCTTTAGCTACTAAGAAGGCTAAACTTAAGACCAATACAGCTTCGTCATATTTTCCAATCTTTCTTAGACGCCTTCCAAATTCAAAATATAAAGACGATGGATTTAGGCTAAACTTCCTCGAATTACCAATGGCACGACGATAATAATAGGCCATCATTGAATAATCTTGGGCTTTAAAATAATATTCACCCATTCGCTCATCAATAAATATCATATACTCGCCTAATGAATATTTTTCAACAATTAGCATAAGTTCTTCATACCTTTGGGGTAATGTTTCTGAATTCAATTGTTGATCTAACCAACGGCTAACTTGTAGTTCAATAGGTAAACAAAATTCTTCAAAGGTATAAAAAGATTCTATTTCACCGTTCGTTAAATTGATGAAAGCATCATAGATATCCCTTAGCGTCTGCTCTGGTGCTTGACGCTTATTTGTTTCAATCATGCTCAAATAATGTTGCGTAATCCCAAAATTACGAAAGCTCCCCTGTTTCAAATTAAATTGTTGTCTAGCTTGACGTATTTTTTCTCCAACTGTTAAGAACAACGAATTCACTCCTAAACTATTTAATTTTTCACTAGGTCGTTTCTATATCATTAATAAAAATAACATACTTTCTAAATTTTTACCAACAATTATTCTTATATTTCCATTTTATTAGACAATATAAATAATCAGATTAAAACTATTATTTACTCTTTATGAAAAAAAGATTCATCTTAATTCGATGAATCTTTTTTATTAATTTTGACCTTGTCCAGCAGCTTGAGCATATTTTTGTTTAACTTGATCAATTTGTTGTTGCTCAGCAGATTGTGTCGGATACCAACCCTTTTGTGCCATTAAGTTATAAATTTCATTTTGCATACATAATGTATCATTTAAAACTTTTTCGAATGTTGAATGAACATTTAATGTTGATGACTCAATTGTTCCGTGTAAATAAAGGTCAGCTGCACCCTTTACGACTAAAAGTACATCTTCCATTAAATCACGATCGTTCATACTAATCCCTCCTTACTGATTTAATAGTTGATAAAATTGATCAAAGATCATTTTATGTTTATTAGCTAAACGCTCTACTACTACTTTTAACTCTTCATCTTGAATTTGAGTCGCACATTGACGACATTTTTTCTCCATATGCTGAGCATGTCCTAACGCATCTTGAATATATAAAAGTTCTTTTGGACTCATTGTTTCACCTCCTCATGGATTATCTTTAGTATTTATCAAATAACTCTAGTTATACGCGATAAAATCATTGTCTTTCAATAACACCTTAGATTCTCCTCGCATAACATAAAATATAAGTATCTTTAATTTTTAACAATCGTAATAAGGAGGAAATTTATATGTTATCGTCTGATCAATCAAATCACAATCAAGCAATTAATAATTTGATTGCCTCTATCGCTTTACAAGAATCCTTTTTTTCAGATGTCATTTACAATGAATCACAACGATTAAATAATATCGTTAATTCCCAGGGGATAACCCCAGATGAGTTATACAATGCAAAACTTTGCTTAGATGAGATTTCTCAAGCAATTTCGGGACTTGAACGAATTTTACAAGCTAAAATCGAATTTTTTGAATCAGAATTTTCACAATGAAAAAAACCTCCAATATGGAGGTTTTATTATTTAAAAATATGCTTTTCTTTTAACTTCGCCACTGAATGAATTAATGACTCTTTTGTCTTAACCTCGATTAAAACACTTGCCTGATTTTCACTCGCTATTTGTAATTTTTCATTTAAATCAACTTCTCCTGTATAAAGTTCTAAGTGATCATTTCTCTCTTTTGCGTCATGAAGATGAATATGCTTAATAGATGAACGATGATTTAACATAAATTCTCGATCCGCGTGTGATGAAATATAATCATGACCCACATCCCATGTTAAACAAAAACGCCCGCTTTTAAGCAATTGATTGACAGCTGTTTGAATGTGAGGCCGATGTAACAAACCGGTATTCTCAATTGAGATATGAACGCCTGTTCCCCCTAGCCAAATATCAATCAATTCTAGACTAGATTTAATATTAGATAAATATTGCTGTTGATATTTACCGTATAACTCAATTTTTTCTGTTGGAAGTGTAAAATGAACGCCTGGATTCATATGAATATTTAAAATTTTACATCCTAAGCGATCAGCAACCCCAATCGCCTCCTCTAAAACTTTCAAATGGGCTTCACGGACATGACGATTAAAATGTCCTAAGTCTAAATCTTCAGGTAAATGCAAAGTAAACTTGATCCCATACTGATCTTTCAATAAGTTTAGATAATGAACATTCATCGTTTCAGGTTGGCACGATGGTAAATTACAATTTAACTCAATAAAATCAAGCCCCAACTGTGAGCAAAGTCGAACATTTTCTTCAACCGAGTTTAACTCGATGAGTTGGGGCATACCATAACTCACCCTTTGCATAAGATAGCTCCCCTCCTTTATACCTCCTTAATAGGGTACTTTATCTTCTTTTTGATACCAAATTTTAAAAGCTTCTAGCGCTTCATCTCTTAATAATTCTTCAAGAATAATAGGTGGTTCAGTTAGTGATTTATTTTTTAAATAATGATAAATAAATTCATCTGCGAATCCTATTTCTTTCGCGTCATGAACATTACATCCGTAATAGACCTTTTTAATTCCTGCCCACATAATAGCAGATAAACACATCGGACAGGGCTCTGATGAGGTCACTAAAATACAATCACTTAAATCAAATCTTTGTAGTTTTTGTGAAGCTTGACGAATCGCATTGATTTCAGCATGTGCCGTTGGATCATTTGTTGTTATGACCGTATTATGAGCGACTGCTATCAGTTCGCCATCTTTTAAAATAACGGCACCAAATGGACCTCCTTCACCTTTATTAACGCCGTTCACCGCCTCTTGAATACATAATCTCATAATATTTTTCATCATTTTCTCTGTTCCTTTGATACATAGACATCTATATTTATCGAAAGTTGTCACTAGTAGCCCTTTAAAAGTTAACGATTCACTTATTCAGCTCATTTAAAAGAGTTTATTTCCCTTTCGTCAATCATCAAGGAACAGCCCCTCCCCTCTCTTTGTTATCTTATATAATGAAAATAAAGCTCCATTATTTTCAATCCCATCAAATCTTCCAATATCTATCACTGTATTTATTGCCCTATATTAAATATATACACATAACTCCAATTTTAGACTAACCAAATCAAATAAAAAAAGGCTGTGAATAGATTCTCTATTCACAGCCTTTAAGCTAATGAGTTAAAAATTATAATTTAACGATGTTAGCTGCTTGAGGTCCACGGTCACCTTCAACGATTTCGAAAGAAACTTTTTGACCTTCTTCTAAAGTTTTGAATCCTTCACCTTGGATAGCTGAGAAGTGAGCGAATACATCGTTTCCACCTTCAACAGTGATGAATCCGAAACCTTTTTCTGAGTTAAACCATTTTACTGTACCTGTAGTCATAGTCAAGTACCTCCTGAGATATTTTATTTCTTAATGCCATATTTCAAAAAATTTCAATCAATGTTCGAGTTCAACACTACCACAGTGGTTCAAATTTAAATAAAAAAAGACTATTAAGTTAAATTAATTGTATCATACACAGAAAAAATAAGCAATCTAAAAAGATTTCCTCAACAATAAAGCGACCGTCATTTTTCGACAACGGTCGCTTTTAATTAATCTCTTATCCACTTTATATATTCTATATATTATATGTCCATTCAACTGATTGGTACCTATAACACTCACAAGCTTAATCTTAAGATTGCCCTGATTCTTGTTGATCTAACTCTTTAAACGTTGCTCTTAAAAGAATAGTTGACATCAGTAAAGTAATTAGATCACTAATAGGTTGAGCAAAGAAAATCCCTTCTACTCCAAAGAAAATTGGTAATATAATAATAAATGGAACTAAAGCAATCACTTGTCTTACAAGCGTTAAAATAATAGAAGGTTTAGCTTTTCCAATCGCTTGGAAAAAGGTGATGCATAAGAGCACAAATCCCACAATCGGAATCAAACTAAAGTTCACTCTCAAGGCTGTTACCCCTAAAGACATTAAATCTTCATTTTGTCCACCACCAAATAAATAAACAAGTTGAGATGGGAACAGTTGAACCAGTATCCAAATAATCGTTGTAATAACGATGGAAATTAAGCACCCTGTTTTCATCATATATTTGACACGAGGATATAATTTAGCTCCATAACAATATCCTAGAATCGGTTGCATCCCTTGACTTAGTCCACTCGCTGGCATAAGAACGAAAGTCATAATACTTGAGATAATCGCGTAAACAGAAATGGCTAAATCTCCGCCATACTTTCCAAGATACACATTATAAATTAAACTAATGAATCCAAAGGCAAACTGTGCAATGAATAAAGCAACCCCTAATTTCGTAATTTCTTGAATGATTGACGGATCTAATTTAAAATCATTTTTTTTCGGCTTTAAAATCGTCTTTCTTCCAAAGATGACCCATAATCCAATTAAAGTCGAGATAACTTGTCCAATGACTGTTGCTAATGCAGCGCCTTGAACACCCCATCCAAAACCAATAACGAAAATAGCATCTAAAATAATATTAACAATCGCACCACTTCCAGTAATCAATAAGGCTAAAAAAACTTTTCCTGAAACACGAGTAAAATCATTCAATACAAATGTTAATCCTTGAAAAACAGACCCAAAGACAACAATGTCATAGTATTGTTTAGCCATTGGGTACACAACATCACTTGCACCAAGTAGTCGTAAAAATTTTTGACCTATTAAAAGTAATAAAACAGTCACAACTAATTCTAAGATTAACACATAGCTAAAGGCATTTCCAAATGCTCGATTTGCCCCTTCCATATCTTTTTCTCCAAGTTTTAAAGCAAACAATGTTCCACCACCGGCACTTGCTAAAAGTCCAATTCCAATCATAATAAAAGTTATCGGAAAACAAACTGATAAGGCGGCTAAACCTAAATCTCCAACATAATTTCCAACAAACATTCGATCGACAATGTTATAAATCGCACTAATCAATAATGCAATAATAGCTGGTGTAGAATAAGTCATAATAAGAGGAAATGCTTTACTTTCCTCCATCGGATTATTCATTACCTTCATTTTTATTCCTCCCCAAATTTAATTGAAGCTTGCTTCATTTCTTTTGATATTTCCTTCATGGTTTCAATCGTTAATTGACAACGTTCAGCTCCAACCTTCTCAATCAATTGATCCAAGTGCTGATGATAATTCATCACATAATGTGTCAATGTCTCCTTCCCTCTTTCCGTTAAGTCAACTTGAACAATACGTTTGTCTTTTAGAGATGGACATTTAGTTACCATGTTCATTTCCTGAAGCTCATTCACCAATTTCGTAATATTAGGTGAACTAATCTTTAATCGCTTACTTATATCAGTTACTTTGACTTCCTCCTGAGTGACTTTTAACTTTTCAATCATTTGTAAAACTTGCAAATGACTTTTTCGAAGAGTTCCTGGTAACGTTGGTAAATACTCAACAATTTTTTTAGCTTCGAAAAACATATCAACTAAATCACTGATTAACTGTTCATTTCTCATCAAGTTTCTCCTATTTTATTTAATCTAAATATATATGTAACATATATATTTTATATAATTAATTACTAGATTTGTCAATTTCAAAGATTTTTGTCATTATTTCGTTTGCTTGTGTTATACTTTCCGTGAGGTGTTAAATATGGATTTTAATAAATTATTAAATGTAAGTACTCAATTAGGAAAAATGCTTCTTGAAAATGGAGCTGAAATATATCGCGTCGAAGAATCGATTCAACGGATGGGACTAGCTTACGGTGCTAAAGAGGTCGATGTCTACGCTGTCCCAACGACCATTATTATCACGATTACAACGCCAGAAAATATTAATATTACAAAGACAAAAAGGATTCATGATCGCTCAACTAACTTAGATAAAGTTGAACGATTAAACAATTTATGTCGACAAATCTGTCAAACAACACCAGAGTTGAAATTAGTTAAAGAAGAATTAGAGGTCATTGCAAATCGTCCTATTTATAGCTTCAGAGTTCAATTATTAGCCTATGCCATCACGTGCTCAACTTTTACCCTCTTTTTCGGTGGAACACTTCTGGACGCTTGTTGTGCACTTTTAATTGGACCGCTCATTAAGATTGTTTCATCTCATCTGAGTCGATTCCGAACAAATCCATTTTTCATTACCATCTTGTGTAGTTTAATGTGCGCTTTTTTAACAACATTTGCTTGTGATCTTGGAATAGGACAACAAGTGGATAAGATTATTATCGGTCTTGTCATGACATTAGTTCCGGGAGTAGCGATTACTAATTCAGTTCGTGACGTCATTGCAGGTGACTTTATTGCTGGCCAAACAAAAATGACAGAAGCGTTACTAACAGCTACCTCTATTGCACTCGGAACTGGGATCGCTTTATCTTTAGCATCATACTTCTAGGAGGAATTCGATGAAAATCTTGCTATCTTGTTTATATTCATTCGTAGCTACGATTGGTTTTTGTGTCATCTTTAATATTCGTGGAAAAATGGTCTTCTTTGCCTCATTTGGTGCAGCTTTAGGGTGGCTTGCGTTTGAGCTATCAGCATTTTTTGGAACTGATTTAAGTCAATATTTCATCGCAACCGTTGTAATTGCTCTTTATGCTGAAATTATGGCTCGTCTGCATAAAGTACCTGTCACAGTTTACTTAATTGCTGCTTTAATTCCTCTCGTTCCTGGTAGCGGAATTTATTATACAATGGAACACTTTATTGATGGAAACATTGACGCCTTTTTATCCACATTTGTCCACACGATTGCTATTGCAGGATGTTTAGCCTTTGGTATTCTACTCGTATCATCACTCGTTCGTCTAACTAATCGAATCAAATTAGATAAAAACAAAAGAAAAGTCGCTCGTTAATTTAACGGCGACTTTTTTCTATTTAATATAACCTTTAGCTACACACTCTTCAACAACATGATGAATTAAATCTTTAAAGGCTTGTGGTCCTTTTTCAAGCGTAATTTGATTTCTTTTATAAACTTGCTCCACAGAAATTTCATGCTGTGCCCAAGTTCCACCCTCATTCACATAATTCATAATTAATGGCTGTAGTCGATCAAGCATAGCTGCATATTCAGCTTCAGGTGTTTCACATGCTTCAAACTCTTCCCATAAAATACGCAACTCTTGACCTTGATCAGTTTCTAATAAACCAAAAATTTTATCTGCTGATGCTTGTTCACGTGCTTCTTTATCCTGCATTCCCTCTTCATCGAAGCAAAAGGTATCACCTGCGTAAATTTCAACTAAATCGTGAATTAACACCATCTTTATCACTTTTAAAAGGTCAACATTTTCATCCACATACTCTACAAATAAAAATGCCATGATTGCTAAGCTCCATGAATGTTCTGCGTCATTTTCACGACGAGATCCGTCTGCAATCGAAGTCATACGTAAAATATTTTTAACCTTATCAATCTCCAAAAAGAAATCTAACTGCTTCTTAAAACGGTCGGTCATCATATAAATCCTCCTTTTATTTTAATTATTATAACACAATAATTACTGAAGCTATTGAGAGAATTTACAATCTGTTATTTGCTTTATTGATAAGAACTAAAGCTAAAACAATTGATTCCAATTAAATAATTCAAATAGGTAACGTAATTATAACCCGTGCTCCACCTGTTAGCGTATTAGTTAATTTCATCGATCCATCATGTAAATCAATAATGCGTTTACTAATATATAGTCCTAATCCACTACCTCCATCTTTAGTTCGTGCTTTATTTCCTCGGTAAAACTTGTTGATCCCATATTTTAAATCATAATCAGAGAACCCCTCTCCTTCATCAATTACTTCAACATACAAATTATAATCATCTGAATCAAGATGAATTGTAATAGTAGATGAATGTGGAGCATATCTAAAAGCATTCATCACAAGATTATCAAGGACACGTGCTATTTGATTTCGATCTATTTCTACTTGTAAACAAGGATTAATATCTTTTAAATTGAGCGTTAAATTTATATTCCGCTGTTTAGCTAATCCTTCATATAAGCTTACTTGACTTAAGAAAAAGTCTTTCACTAGGACACCTTCTTTTGTCAATTTAAAGTCAACTTGTTCAACTTGAGATAATAGATTTAAATCTTCCACTAACAGTATCGCCCGAGATGTAGCTCCTTCTAACACATTTAAATATTTAACACATCGATCTTCATAACGATAAGCTCCGTCTTGAAGCATTTCAACATGACCTTTTATGACCGTTAATGGACTTCTTAAATCATGAGCTAAAGAACTAATTAACTCCTTTTGTTGTTGCTCAATCTTCCATTGTTCATTTAATGACTCTTTTAATGTTTGGCGCATTTGTTCAAATGAAACAATAACATCTTGGAATTCATTTCGATAGTCATAAGAAAGCTCAAACTCTAAATTATTATTGTTAATGTTTTTAGCGGCCCATGTAAGCTTTCGTATAGGAACTAAAATATTGATTCTAAGTTTACGACCAAATAACCACATATAAAAGCCTAAGAACAAAAATGGAAGAGATAAGAAACATAAAGAAAAGAAACTATAAATCAATGAGTTATTTTGGATTGAAATCATTCGGATTGGATACGTGATGATGATGCATCCACCTAGCTCGTCCGTACTTGTTAACAATGGAATATAGTGCTTCGTATTATTATAAAAATCAATGTCACGAGTATTTATTTTTAAAAGTAATTGTTGTTTTGTCCATTCCTTAACTTCACTATTTCCATAACTTTCATTCTTTTCAAAATTAATAACCTGATATGTCACATCTTCAAAGTCGAGCAATTGATTTAACTCTTCTTCTCCATGTCCATTTAACAATTCACTCGAATGATGATTTACATAATCAATCCATTTAGGAAGTTGCTGATCATAATAGTTCGCTGGGTAAAGAAAATGAAGTGCAATAACAAAAATAATAAACCAACCAGCAATAGTACTAATAAATGTACAGCTAATAATGGCAAGAAAGCTTAAATTAATTTGTTTTGATAACGAATATTTTTTAAACAATATTAAAACTTCCCTTCTTGATCCTCACTCCACTTATAGCCAATTCCCCATACCGTTTTTAAATAATTAAAGTGTTGGTCTACTTTTAAAAATTTAGCTCTTATTTTTTTAACGTGTTCCGCAATCGTTTGTGAATCCCCTTCTGCCTCTAATCCCCAAATTTTCTCATAAATTTTTTCTTTTGAAAAAACTTGGTTTCGATTAAGTGCTAATAATTCGATAATTTCATATTCTCGCTTTGTAAATGAAATCAACTCTTCCTTATATAAAATTTCTTTACTTTTTAAATTAATTTTAATATCTTGAAACATTAAATAGCTTGGTTCAACTTCTGAACGACGATTCACTTGACGAAGATGAGCAGTAATTCTTGCTTTTAATTCTCTTAAACTAAATGGCTTCTTAATGTAGTCATCTCCTCCTATCGCTAACCCTTCAATCAAATCTGATTCTAAAACTTTAGCCGTTAAAAATAAAATAGGACATGTCACAGAGTCTCGAATAGCTTTGCATAACTCAAACCCATTCTGTCCAGGCATCATGACATCTAAAATGATTAAATCAGGATGCTGTTTTAATTGCTTGATAGCTTCGCTACTATTTTGAGCTCGATAAACAAGATAGCCCTCATCACTTAAAGCATCATATAACATCTGTAAAATTTCTAAATCATCATCAACGACTAATAGCTTTTGACTCATTGTTCTCCCTCTTTCCTAAGATAAATAATCGTTTCGTTTAAACATGACATATGAACTTCCCATGCCTAGTCCTAAAATAACTATTAAACTTAGTATAACATGACCTCCTGCTTCTATGCCTAATAACAAATCAAAAATTGAACGTGTCGAAGTTGCTAAAAATTCAAATGGTACTATTGAAAACCCTATTCCATACAATAAGAAAATAGATGCTACATAACTTAATAACGGACTTGATAACAATAAACTAATGCTACTAATCACACTAATTATTGCAAGCAACATAAAATATTCGACTAAATAAAACTTGAAATTAAAAAAGATAGCTTCAGACATCGTATACGAAACCTCTGGGTTAAAAAAGGAAGTAGCCGGAGTCTGTGGCAATAATACACCTCCTAAAATCATCGCTAAGATCCATAGTATGAACATTAAGATTCCCATGATGATGGCTAAACTAATGATCTTTGCACTATAAAACTGTGTTCTTGAGTAAGGGCGAATCATGACCATTCGATATTCACCACTTGTACGCTCGCGATTAAATGATTCAACGACTAACAATGGACAAAGGACTAACACGAGATAAAAATGATAATCTCTTAGAACAAAGGGGGCAAAATTTAATGCATCTAATTTTGCCGTTTGGTTAGGATCATAAAATCCAATCCCAAAGGAACTATTAAAAAAGGCTAAAAATAAAAAGGCTAAAACACTTAAAATTAAAATAATAATTGTTCGTCGCCTCATAACTAAACGCGACAATTCACTTTGTATTAATATTTTCAAACTATCACCTCATTAAATAAATTGATCTTGCTTTCCTGTTAAGTAATAACTTAATCCTAAAAAAACACTTAAATAAACACTTAAAACGATGACACTCTCACGTAACATCTCTTGATGTCCGGTAATCATTGAGTAAATTCCTTTTAATTGCATCATAGGTAGTGACCACAAACTAAATAGACTGACGTCTAAACTGAATAGATAAGGTTGTATCACTTGAAGAATTAAATAAAACCCAAAGCCACCTAAAATAAATAACATTCCAAACACGGTCGTTGTCACAACAGAACAAACCATTATCGCTAGCAAGGAGATTCCCAATGTAAAAACCGATAAAATCAGTAAAACCGCTATATAATATTTAACCGTTAATAATAAACATTGAGTTGGATTTAATGCTTCATGACTTAAAAAACTAATGATCTGATTTTCTTTAGGAAACATGATAAAACCAATAATATAAGAACAAATCAGATAAGCTACAATGAAAAGAAATAAGCTAAGTAGGAGAATCAAAAGCTTAACCAAATATACTTGTCTCGTACTATATCCTCTAATTAAAATCATCCGAATTTCACTATTTTCATACTCAGAAGCAATACTCATTCCCGTCATAATAACAGGAATTGCAAATAGATAAAACGTAAAAATCTTATGTAACGGCATATATAAAGCAAATGTATGAAAGGTTGCGACTTTTTCAACTGAGACTATTTCATTTGCCTTTACTGCTTGTGACACCATGAGTGCTACCATTAAAGGGATGGATAAATATAAGCCCCATAATGACTTCTTTTTAAAATAGCGCATGGCTTCATTTTTTATGAGTAATTTCATCTTTCGTCCCTCCTCATTGAATGAGCTGAATAAATACTTCCTCTAGTGAGGCACCTTCTTGACCTAAGTTTAAAAAATCCTCTTTTGTTCCTTTCCAAGCAATCTCACCCTTTTTAATAATGACGAGTCGATTACAAATTTTCTGAAGTTCATCTAGAAGGTGACTTGAAATAAAGAAAGTAATGTTATGTTCCTGATTTAATTTCAAAATTAACTCTCTTAACTGAACTATTCCGATTGGATCCAATCCATTAGCCGGTTCATCTAAAATAATAACTGTTGGATCATTTAGTAACGCCTGTGCAATACCTAAACGTTGCTTCATTCCAAGAGAATACGTTGAAATCTTATCTTTTTTTCGTTCACTTAACCCTACAATCTCAAGTACTTCAGATACTTTTTGCTGACGCTTTACTTTAGATTGATTGGGAATCAATAATGCTAAATTCATTAAAGCTTCTTCTCCACTCATATGAGAAAAGAAAATAGGGGACTCTACAATGGCACCTAAATGCTTTAGTGCTTCTTTTCGATTTTTTATCACATCGTATCCATTTAAACAAATCTCTCCTGATGTTGGTTTCACAAGCGACGTCAGCATTCGAATGATCGTTGTTTTCCCAGCTCCATTTGGTCCGATAAATCCACAAATATCTCCTTTAGATACTTGAAAATTAACATCCTTAATAATCTCACGTCGTCTAATCTTTTTACTTAAGTCTTGAACAACTAACACTTCATTCATTAATAATCACTCCTTTAACTTCTTAACTGAGCGGATCTTATAATAAAATTTTAAAGATTTTATAAAGAAACTTTCACATAAAAAAGATGTAACTTTACTATGAACCGTAAAGTTACATCTTTTTTATGGTTTATATAAGAAGCAGTCATTATTTAACATAACACAATACTAAATAGAGAATCTAATCGTTTCCAAATAGTTAAATCAAATGGTTATCTAAATTTAAAAAAGGTGAATTTATTCAAAGGTAAATCATATATACACTTACTTCAAATTATTATAAATAACTTATCTCCCAGAATAATATACTGATTTATAACCCAAAACAAAGAAAATAGTAAAAAAATAGGTGATTAATCATGTTTAACTTTATTCGGCGATACCAACTCCCAAATTTAAAAATTAAACTCCTACTGCTGTATCTTCTGAATATTAGTGATATTAGCTTAACAATTATCCTGGTCAATACCGGCCTTATTATTGAAGCCAATCCATTAATGGCAAATATTATTACGAATTCTATGGCCACATTTTTTATTAAGATTTTTTTACCTGCGGTCCTATTTGTATATCTTTATATTCGTTTAAAAACAGCAACAGTAAAAATGATTAAACTTACTAACTACTGTCTTATTGGCTTAATTGGATTTTATCTCATTATTAATGTTCTTCATTTAGTTTGGTTTCTGATGTTACCTTTCTTTGTATAAAAAAGAAAGCTATCTCATTCGAGATAGCTCATCAGTTTCTTCTATTAGTCAATTCCAAGTACTGTATACCCAGCTTCATCAATGGCTTGTCTGATTAATTCATCAGTTGCACCTGTCTCAACTAAAACAGATTGAGTTCCTAAATCAACTTGGATATCTGTTGTATTTTCTAACGCTTCTAAAGTCTCTTTAACATGTGCGACACAATGCCCACAACTCATACCTTCTAATTGAATTTTCTTTTTCATTTGAATACCTCCTTTTAAGTTTATGCTTTAAATCGTCGTAATCGTAAAGCATTTAATAAAACAGAAACTGAGCTTAAGCTCATGGCAGCTGCTGCAATCATTGGATTTAATAATGGGCCACCAAGTAAGTGTAATAATCCCATCGCAACTGGAATTCCTAATACATTATAAGCAAATGCCCAGAATAAATTCTCTTTAATATTACGAATGGTTGCTTTACTTAACTTAATAGCTGTTGACACATCCATTAAATCACTCTTCATTAAAACAATATCAGCTGATTCAATCGCAACATCTGTTCCACTACCAATGGCGATTCCAATATCAGCTTGTGCTAAGGCTGGCGCATCGTTAATTCCATCTCCAACCATTCCGACTTTCACACCAGTTTCTTGTAACTTTTTCACTTCATTTGCTTTATCAGCGGGTAAAACTTCTGCTAAAACTAAATCTATTCCAACTTGACGTGCAATAGCATCTGCTGTTTTTTGATTATCACCAGTAATCATGGCAACTTTAATTCCCATTTGATGTAACGTTTCAATTGCTTTTTTACTGCTCTCTTTTACCGTATCTGCCACGGCAATAATTCCTGCTAACTGACCATCAATTGCCATATACATTGGTGTTTTCCCATCATAAGCAAGCTGATCCGATGTTTCACTTAATGAGGATACATCAATAGTCTTTTCAATCATTAACTTTTTATTACCAAGTAACATCTGTTTACCTTGGATACTCACTTCAATCCCATGTCCAGGGATTGCATTGAATGATTCTAATTCACATAGTTGATATCCACGATCAATAGCTGCACGTACAATTGCTTCTCCAAGTGGATGTTCAGAACCCTTTTCAGCACTCGCCGCATAAATCAATAACTGTTCTTCTGAAAGATTTGTGGTCACGATATCCGTTACCTTCGGTTTCCCTTCTGTGATTGTGCCTGTTTTATCAAAAATGAGTTTTGATAATTTATGAGTCGTTTCTAACGCTTCTCCACCTTTAATTAAAACACCATATTCAGCACCTTTTCCTGTCCCAACCATAATGGCTGTAGGAGTTGCTAATCCTAACGCGCATGGACAAGCGATGACTAATACCGAAATAAAAATCGATAAGGCAAAGACACCTGTTTCACCAGCTAATAACCATGCAACGGATGAAAGAATTGCTAACCCAATAACAATCGGTACAAAGTATGCTGAAATAATATCAGCCATTTTTGCAATCGGTGCTTTTGAACCTTGAGCATCTTCTACTAACTTGACGATTTGTGATAAAGCTGTATCACGTCCCACTTTAGTCGCTTTATATTTAATAAATCCAGTTTTATTAATACTTGCTCCAATAACTACGCTACCAACTGTTTTCTCAACTGGAATGCTTTCTCCCGTTAACATTGATTCATCAATCGCTGTACTTCCTTCAATAACTTCACCATCAACCGGTAACTTTTCACCTGGTTTCACTAAAACAAGGTCCCCCACCACCACTTCTTCAATTGGAACTTCTAACTCACGACCATTTCGCTCAATCGTGGCTGTTTTTGGTGCTAATCCCATTAAAGCTTTAATGGCTTGTGAAGTTTTACCTTTTGAGACCGCCTCTAAGTATTTTCCTAGTGTGATTAAGGTAAGAATAACAGCAGCTGATTCAAAGTATAAATGCATCGCATAGCTTGCATCACCTTGTGTAATCTTATAAATTCCAAACACACTGTAGAAAAAGGCAGTTAGTGTTCCAATGGCAATTAACGAATCCATATTTGGACTTAGTTGAATTAAATTTTTAATTCCAACTTGATAAAACTTATAGCCTGCCATAACAACTGGTAAAGTTAAAATCAATTGCACTATCCCAAAGTTAAATGGATTCATCATTGGGTCAATCAAATGAGGAAGTGGCATTCCGACCATATGACCCATCGAAATAATTAAAAGTGGTACAGCAAAAATTAATGAAATGATAAAGCGGATTAGTAACTTTGAAGCTTCATCATGCTTTTTCTCTTCTCCTTTAATCGTATCTTCTTCTGAAACTAATTGAAAGCCAGCCTTTTCAACTGCTGCTTTCACTTGCCCATAACTCGCTACATCTGCATCTAACTTAATGGTTAATTTTTCAGTCGCAAAATTAACAACAGCTAATTCAACACCCTCAATTTTTTGTGTCACTCTCTCCACTCGATTAGCACAAGCTGAACAAGTCATTCCTTCAACTTTGAAGGTATAATCTTTTATATTTTTCTTCACTTTAAAACCTGCTTTTTCAATAGCCGCCTCTACTTGTCCTAACTCAATCGCTGATTCATCATATTCAAGGGCTAACGTTTCTGCGGCAAAGTTCACTGCGCCTTTTTCGACTCCATCAAGCTTATTAACGATACGCTCAATGCGATTCGCACAAGCTGAACAGCTCATTCCTTCGATTTTCATCGATGCTTTCTTCATTCTAAAACCTACCTTTCTATTTACTCATTGCTTTTTCTAAAATTGCCATAATCTCATCAATCTTCTCTTCACTTCCACCATTTAAACAAGCCTGTGTGACGCAATGATTTAAATGCTGCTTTAAAATTAATAAATTCGCACGTTTTAAAAGGGCTTGTGAAGCCACAATTTGATTTGAAATATCCATACAATATCGTTCATCTTCTATCATTTTTATAATTCCTTCAATTTGACCTCTTGCTGTTTTTAATGATTGTAATGCTTTTTTTCGTTCTTCATTCATATAGTCATACCTCCTACCCCCCGAGGGGGGTGTATAAGGATATTATAGTCGTAATTTTAGTGTTGTCAATTATCCTCTTTTTACAAATTCAAAAAAAACTTGATTTATTCAATCAAGTTTTCTAACCTAAAGCAATATCTAAAATCATCATAATAAGAAATCCTATCATAACCCCTAATGTTCCTGAATCCGAGTGTTCTCCTAATTGAGCTTCTGGAATTAATTCCTCAACTACAACATAAATCATTGCACCTGCGGCAAAAGCTAAGAACCATGGCATAATACTAATAATTGATCCAACTAAAATAGCACCTAATACCCCCGCAATCGGTTCTACAATTCCTGATAAGGCACCAAAGGCAAAAGCTTTTTGACTACTAACTCCTTGTTTACGCAATGGCAAAGAAATAGCAGCCCCCTCAGGTAAGTTCTGTAAGCCAATTCCAATCGCCAAAACAAGTGCCGCACTTAAACTAAGTGAGCTTCCTTCTCTAGCGGCTAAAGCAAATGATAGACCAACAGCTAACCCCTCTGGAATATTATGTAAGGTCACAGCTAAAAATAATAGAGTCGATTTCTTTAATTGAGTCGAGGGACCTTCTGTTAATCCACTCATTAGATGCAAATGAGGTAACATTTTATCTAATATATATAAAAATAACCCACCTAAAATAAAACCACCCGCTGCAGGAATCCATCCAATCTTTCCCTGTTCTTCAGCCATTTCAATCGCAGGAATCAAAAGTGACCATACTGAAGCAGCAATCATCACCCCAGCAGCAAAACCTAAACAAATTCGTTGATAAAACGGACTAATTCCATTTCTAAAAAAGAAAACAAAAGCTGAACCTATTACTGTAGCTAAGAATGTAATCATTGTCCCTATAAAAGCTAATAAGATAGGATTCATTTTCTTATCTCCCTCCTCTTCAACTACAGTTCGCATATACTAGCTACTTATTTTTATCATAGCAGATGATTATTAGATCCACAACCACAACAGGAATAAAATGGTAACTATTACTTTAAAAAATCCTTAGAAAAGTAAGCAGCATTAACTTACCTCTCTAAGGATTAGTAATTATAAACGTTGATTCTTAAAGAAAATCATCTCGTTGGATTTTATCTTCAAATTCTGATCTTGGCATTGGCTTAGCATAAACATATCCTTGAATGAGGTCACAACGCATTTCTTTGAGAATCTTAACTTGTTCTTGAACTTCTACTCCCTCACAGACAACAGCAACACCAATTCGCTTAGCTAAATCAATGATTCCATGAACCAATTCCTTACTTTTAAAGTTCGTCTCAATATCACATAAAAATGATCGATCAATTTTTAAAATATCAATATCAACCTGCTTTAGGTTACTAAACGTTGAACTTCCAGTTCCAAAGTCATCCATTGATACTTTCATACCAAGTTCATGAATAGCTTTAATTTTTTCATTAATTAATTCTACATCATTTAATGCAGTTGTTTCTGTAATTTCAACTTCAATTAAACATGGATCGATTTGATAACGAGAAATGACTGATTTTAAAAATAAAATTAAATCCGACTGATATAACTCGACACGAGATAAATTAATTGAAATAGGAATACTCTCAATACCTTTTTGCTTTTGTTCAGCTAACATCGTGCACACTTCATTAAACACCCATCTTCCAACAGTAATAATATCTCCCGATTTTTCAGCAATAGGAATAAACAATGCTGGACTAATAAATCCCCGATCTGGATGGAACCAACGAACTAGTGCTTCAGCACCTACGATTTCCTCTGTACAAGGATTTACTTTAGGTTGATAAAATACTTGGAAATGTTTAGAAATTAATGAAGGTTTTATCTCTTGCTCAATTAATTTTAAATCCATTTTATTTTTAAATAATTTATCATCAAATAAGTAGTAACGCTTAGATAAATTTTTCTTAGCATGTAAACGTGCCATATCTGCATGGTCAATTGCACGCTGGATATTTAATTCACTATTATCAAAATAATACATCCCTATACTTGCATTCAATGGATTCTCTATAATCTGTTGACTTGCTAAATTAACAATACTTTGAATTGTAGCTGGAATTAATTTCTCTTCATATTTAATTCTTGTATCAAGCATTAAAATAAAAACATCATTAGATAATCGTCCAAAAATAGTTGATGGATGAAATTCCGCCTTTAACCGAAAAGCAATTTCTTTTAAAAGTTGATCCCCTTTACTATAGCCATAAATTTCATTGATTAATTTAAAAGATTCTAAATCAAACACCACTAATGAATAATACGTTTGGTTTGAACGCTTTAGCACAGATTCAACTTTCTTCATAAACCCATTGTTATTTAATAATCCTGTCACTGAATCATAAAATGCTAACCGTTTAATATACTCTAAGTTATCTTTCTTGATCTTTATAACATAATAATAAATACATAAAAATAATATATTAATTAAAATGACGACACACCATGTCAGTTGTTTCATGTGTTGAATCTTAGTAGCCAATACTTCTGGATTAGCCGTCGTTAAAATATACCAATCACTTACATTATCAATTTTCTGATAATTAATATAGCTAGTGTTTCCATAATTATCTTCCCACTCAATACTTTGACTATGATTAGTCGACAGAATATACTGTGAATTACTAGGAGCAGGTAAATTAATATAATAGTCATTAAAGGAATTTACAACAAAATTATTATTATAATTATTAGAAAGAATAACTTCACCGTTATCACCCACAACATAAACGTCCGTACTTGATCCATACATTTGACTTAAAATAATTTTATTTAATTCTTCAACTGTATTTCTTCCACATAAAACTCCAATGACTTGATTATCTTTTTGAATAGGAACGGCATAGACAATGATTCGCTTACTGTCAAATTGACTAGTAATTGGGTTTGAAATATTACTTCTTCCACTCATTGCAAGTCGGAAAAAGCTTCGATCACCGTAATTTCTCTCTATTCCATCCGTTGATCGAACAGTTCCATCAGCCTTAGCTAAATATAAAGCATTAAATATTTCTGAACTTAAATCTTGATTTAAAATATCAAACTCAAATGTTGAATCATCTCCAACCTTTTCAACTACAACACCTGCTAAAAACTCTAGCTCTTTTATCTTCGAAGTTAAATGTTCGTCAATTGCCTTTGCCATATGACTTGAAACTTCAAGGCTTTCTTTTCGATAATCACTAACTAGCATCTCTTCAAAATATCGCTCAATAGTTGCTCCTATTAAGCTAATTATCGTCATTACAAGAATAACAACAATGATAAAATTTTTCTTTACTGATTTATAACTCTGACCCACTTCTTATCATCCACCTAGCTACCAAAATCAAAAACCTTCATACCTGGTTCCTATTTTACTATAAACATGGTGGAATTTGGAGATATTTGTCTAGATTTATTTTAAGTTTTAGTTTCATGATCCTTGATAATATAAAATAAATCATAGCAAGGATCACGTAAACAATCCATAAAGATTTATACAATTGAGCAAACAAATAGATAAGTAGATATCCTATACTATAAATAAGTAATGTAGTTTTTAAAATCCACTTCTGTTCTCCTAAAGTCTGAAGTGTATATTGATAAATTGTTAACATATTATTAAAAATAAAAAGAATAATAACCATTGGAAAGTACTTACAAAAATACTCTAATAATAATTTTTGATTAGTAATTAAATTAATAATAAAATTATGATTTAAAACAAGAAAAACTGAAATTAAAGCATATAATCGAATGGACCTAGTAATCGCTTGCTGATGAATTGGAACAATGCATTTTGGATTCTCACTGACAATCGTCAAGGTTGCCTGTGCATAAGCATACATTGGCATCCATGAAATCTGTAATAAATTATTAATTAGTTGATAAACCGAGACCTCAAGAAGCCCAATACGTGAGATTAACGCTCCTAATACTACAATTAAAATGGTATTTTCTAAAAATTCTTGAACCATCATTGGAAAGGCATATTGAAGATTTTCTTTAATTAAAGAAAATCTAAATAATGGTACCTCCCATCTGATTTCACATTTCAATAAAACAAGGTATATAATAAGATTTAAAATGAGTGCTAAAACAGATCCAACTGCATTTCCAATCATCCCCAAACCTAAACCATAAACAAAGAGCAAATCAAGAATAACATTACTGATTGTGGCGACTGTATTCCCAATTAAAATATATTTAGTTCGATTTATTATTTTTAAATAGCTTGAACAAGTGAATAATAACAGATTTAATCCAATAGAACTACTGAATATATACGCATAGTTCAATGATTCTTCTAGCACTTGCGCATTTAATTGATAAATCTGTTGAAAGATAAACTTTCCACCAAAGGTTATAAATCCAAAACCTAGTAGTCCTATTAATAAACTTAATATGACCTGAGTTTCAAGATATTTTCGAAACAATGATTGATTCTGATAAACTCGTGCTCCTAAAATATTGAAGCTAATTGATGTTGCACCTAATACCCCTGTCACACTATTAATAAATCCAGCTACAATTCCAACTGCAGCAAAACTTGTTATTGATAAATGGCCCATAACAGCTTGATCACAAAGACTAATAACTAGTGATACAACATTACTTAAGATTAATGGTAAAGCTAATTGATTTAATTGATCTTTCTTAAACATATAAGTCCCCTTCTTTTCAATTTTCTAGAAAAGAAGGGTTAATTCATCCAGCAAATTCATTTTAATCCGCCTCCTTAATGATGTTTACTGTACTCCAGAAAACTTCGACTCATTTCAATGACTAAACTAACAACAGAGATAACGATTAACACTCGACTCGATACATACCAATCGATTGTCCAGTTTGAATGACTAAAAGAAAATAACGTTGTAAAGAATCGTTCATTAAATAGCGTTTGATTTAACATCATCATACAAAATAAGAAACAGGCTGACACTTTATACACTAATTGAAATATAAGCAGTTTGAATGACCATCGTCCTAACATTAACTTACACCAATAATAAAGTAGACCAAATCCATAAATAATAAAAATTAACGGGTGATAGCCCCTTAAAACAGAGACATTGAATAATGGCTCCATTATTTGTAGCTGTCCGTCCAAAACATGATAACTCGCAATCCATTGAGGTTGAAAACAGATGAGCCAAATCAAAAAGACAATTCCAATCATGTTAAAAAGACAATCACTTTTAGAAATATATCCATGATTTTTATCCCTTTTTAGGACGAGATTTTCTAATGAATCAATATCAATCCCATCAATCGGAAATGAGCAGATCTTCAGCAAAAAGAAAACAACAGTTACCCAAATAAATGAGATGATAAGCGCATGAATTAAAGTTATTAATATATGAATACATAGACCTATGATTTGAGAGAAAATCCCTTCCAATCCAAACTCAAAATGAGCTAATTGAACAAAAAAAGTAATCGTCATCAGTACAGTCGGTACTATCGTTAATACAAGCTTCAAAATCACTTTATACAAACGATACAACTGCTCTCCTAAGAACCCCTTCATTTAAAGTATCCCCCTTCATCGTATGATGACTTCATTTAATACTATATGAAGAGATTTATTTAATTATTATAAGAAAGGTTCTGTTTGTTTACAACGAGGATAATTTACACAACCATAAAACTTTTGTCCTTTATTCATTCCTCTCCTAGTTTTACGAACTACCATCTCTATTTGGCACTTCGGACAAACTGGAACACTCTCATTAACCTTTGATACCTTTTTAGACTCATCTGCTTGATTAAGATATTTTTTTAATTCCTCCTGTAATGTTGAAATAATATACGACTGACTGACCTTAATATGTATAAGTGGCAATTTTGCTGCGGTGAAAATCTGATTGACAAACTCATCTCTCAGTTGTCGATTTTCTCGTGCATGTGTCGAATCATCTAATTCAATTGCTACAATTGGTTTTAGTGTATCGCGATCACAAATTAAGAAATTAACATGCTTACGATTAATTTTATTCCAATATTTCGTTCTTTCTTTATAATCTCTAATATTCAAAAAAACAAATCCCCTAAAGATACCTTTGTAAAAACTGTAACTGATTCATTCTCTAAAACTAACATAAGTACTTTATAAAATGATAATTCTGTAGATGATAAAAAATCGTCCCTTAACCGATAAGGTAGCTTTATCTCACTTGCCTACCTCATTTGCGGACTAACCTCTTTAGACAAGATCCCAAATATCCGTAGTATACTTCCTAAACATCCTATATTTTGATTCATCACATATCTCCCCTCTTCTTGAATAGAATCTTACATTTTTTTACATATCATTGCAATAAAAGACCATGATGGTCTTTTATTTTGCAACTTCCTCTATTGTTGGAATTGATGATGATGATCCTTTACGAGTGACTGTAATCGATGAGGCACGAGAAGCTAACTTTAAAGTCTCTTCCATATCTAATCCTCGAACGAGCCCTGAAATAAAATACCCGATAAATGTATCGCCAGCTGCCGTTGTGTCAACTGCTTCCACCTTATATGCTGGTTGCTCAATCATTACCTCCTGATAAGTATATAAAACACCTTTACTCCCTCGCGTTAATAAGATATGTGTATTTGGATAATTAACTTTTAAGGCCTCTAACACTTTGAAATCATTTGTTTCTTTTGTTAAATCTTGTCCTTCAATCTCATTTAAAATTAAATAATCCACAAGGTGTAATGGAATATCTTTAATTTGTTCATTAAATGGTGCTGGATTAATAGCGATTTGAAGTCCACGTTCATGAGCTTTCTTCACAATTAACGGCATCTCATTAACTTCATTTTGAAGTAATAATAAATCTCCTGATTCAAAGTGGCTTAAAATCTCATCAATTCGTGCTTCATTAAACTGATGGTTCGCACCTGGATAAACAAGAATACAGTTTTCTCCATGAGCATCAATTTGTATAATCGCATGACCACTTGGTCCTTCTACTTCGTATAAATAATCGGTCTTAGCTCCATATATTTCTAAGGCCTGACGAAGAATCATCCCATCTTTTCCAATTAATCCTGCATGATAAACTTCCACGCCTGCTTTAGCTAAGGAAATCGATTGGTTTAATCCTTTTCCACCACTAACGATTTCTAAATTATGAACCGTTTGGGTTTCACCAGGTCGCACCATGTGATCCACCTCATAGATATAATCAATATTACATGAACCAATATTTAAAACTTTCATTTTTTCACTTCCTATATTAGCGACATATTCGTTTCATTGTAGCAGTTGAAACAATACTCCATCATATCAATTATAAAGGCCTCATCGTTTATTAATCAATAACTTTTACCAACTATTATGCACGTAAAAAGCACTGAAGATTTTATCAAGACTAAATTTTAAAAAATGTTGAATTTTCAACGAATTTATATATTTTATATGACTAATATATTAAATCGGAAAAACGAGACCTATTAAAGTTAATGGTCTCGTTTTTTAACATCTCTTCTTATGAATTTAATTTTATTAGAGTAGTGATATATTAAAATCCATTTTTATACTTTACTTATTTATGGTTTTAGTTACCTTATTAACAGTTGTACATTTTTTTTATTGTTAAATGGAAATTATATTAACATCATATATTAAAATAGAGCTCAATAAAAAAAGCAATCTATTCGCTTAATGAAAGATTGCTTTTTGGTTTTTAATCAAGAGGACACATAAATCGCGCTGGACACGATAACCTCTTATTTAAGTTAAATCTTGCACTATGATATCCAAAACGCCAACTAAATATTTAATCGATTTGAAGTAAAATAATTTACTAATCTTTATTATTTGGCTCTGTTTTAGATAAATGTTGATTTTAAAATGTTATGTCCATATTGAGTTTTTTTTCAATTATATATTTTTAAAGGCTAATCTATGCTATCTTATTCTTATCAAATAATTATGGGGGGATTATTTTGAAGAAATTTTTTTTATTTTGTACATGTTTATTTCTTGGAGCCTGTGATACATTTAAACCCAAATTAAATACTCCACTTGATGTAACGTCTACTGCAATACATTACTTATCTTTAAATGAGAGTCTTAATTATAATTGTTACGAAGATTTCAAAAATTTATTTGATGATAGTTCAAAAGACTTCGCCACTATAGAGCTATATGATGACCTCACAAATGCATTTTTTTCGAACAACTCAAGCGGTTCAATTCAATACACAACACAAATCGTTAAATTTGAAAATGGCGAAGTTTATGTAGTTGTATTTCATGCATACCCAAAACATGGGGAATTTAAAATATCCAATTTCTATAAACTATCGGATTTTATTGAAGAATTTGATTTAAAACAAGAAAATCAATAATTCATCAATAAATATTTTAGCCTCATTAACATTAAATTTGGGTTTTTAGTTAAATATCAACACTCTTCTAAAACAGAGCCTATTATTTAAAAATTTGTTTTAATAGAGTTTAATTTACCGAACTTCCTATAAGATATCCGAATACCAGTGAAGATACAATTTGAACATTCGATCCTAATAAGAAGCTAAAAACCTTGTATGGCATCGAGTATACATAAAAGGGATGTAAAATTAAAATCCCTAAAATGCAAATCAATACAACATCACTTACTTTCATATGCCAATTAATTTTGTTTCTAAAACTTTTTATGCCTAATACAACACCGATCAACCCATACATTAACGATTGTGTCCAATAAGCAATCCAGTAAGAAGGAATCGAAACATATCTTTCATAAGCCACTTGGAAATGAATGAACACTAAACTACATAAAACAAATATCAGAGTAATTAATCCAAATTTAATTAAATTTTCTTTATCCATTAGATTTCACACTCCTTATTAAATTCTTTATTAATAATCTTATGAATTGTGTGACAAAAAATGATAGGAAACTTCCAATTAACAGAAGAGTCTATTTTATCAATAGTTGAAACCTGAATGTCCTATGCTTTCCAATTACTATTTTTCTTTGAAGATTATCTAAAACTACTATCGTTGTCAATATTAGCTATTTTTTACTAATATTTAACTATATAATAGACTTTAAAAAACATTAGGAGGGATAATATTCTTTTGGTAATTTGTTTTATACTTTTAATTTCTGTTTTATTTTACTCACCGCCAACTTCCCCATCAATTGAAAGTTCACCACTTACGATTTCAAGTGGTGTCACCTCACCAGAAGACTTGTCAGTTAGTACCACTTTAATTCCTCAAGAAGTTTTAACACTAAGTATACTGTTGTTAATATTTAGTCCTTTAATTTATAGCTCTGTTAGACAAAAATGTTGTTACAATAATCAAAAAAAGAAGAGGATAACATTAAGTTAAAAGTAGATATTTACATTAACCCATAGTAAAACAAAGCCTCTATCGTAATGCACTAAGTCATTATAGATAGAGGCTTTTAATATGCTTTTTTTAACTACTCATTAATTTCTTATTTATTAAATCTAATTTTCACGATTTTTGTTTTTAAATTTGTTATAAAGAGACATTCCAAATAAAATAATGAAATAAATTATAAATATATCAATTAAAAAAACAAGAATATTTGTGTGCGTTGATGTCATCAATGTCTTTCCAACAGAATTATCATAAACTGTTAAAAATGCTAATGGGTAACCAAAATATGTTGAAAATCCATCACTTGATTGAGATTGATAAGGTAAAACAAATGTTATTATTACAGTTATCCACGCTGATACATTGAAATATTTACGGTTAAATTTCATTCTATCTCCCCCTCATATTCATACTAACCTAATTTATGTTACACAACGATTATATCATAGCTTATAATCAATTTGGAATAAAAAGGTAAATGTTATCTGAATAAGGCAGTTCTAACTCTGTAATCTTCAATATTTAGCTCTAATTGACTCGATACTGTTTGAAGGAGCATACTCTTTCCTTTCAAAACTTCTTTATCATCTTTAAAATATTCTAACCATTTCATCCAATAAAGATAGTTAACTAAATACTTAGTGGATACGCCTTTGAAACGTAACATCCATATTTAAGAAATTTCAACTTCTATCTACTAAATTCACCTATATATAGCCTTCCACTACAGATAGCACCTAAATAGCAATTCCAGCCGTCTAAACTATCCGTAGGATATGGCGTAGGTGGATTGATATTTAGGGGAAATGCCGTTAGATCGTTTCATGGTAGCGGGACAGTCCATGCTTATTTCTATCATCTTTTAAATCTATCTCAAAACATGATGGATACCAACACCGCATTCATGCCGTGTTGGTTTTCTTATTGTTCTTGCTACATTAATTTCTTCTTTAATCAGAAGATATTGTTTAGTAATGAGAGTAAATAACCGTTCAGTACCTACCGTTTACGGATCATCACTTAACCATTATTTACGGACTTCGTATTTAGATTTTTCTTTATAGGTTTGTTTTAAACAATAGTCGATATTTTGATGATTTGCTCTATATCAAATAAAAAAAGAAGAACTTAGCTCATTAAGAACTAAGCTTTTCCTGTTTGTTAATAAATATTAAGAAATAACAAATGAAAGTGTCATTGCGCTATTGAAATAAATAGATTCTTCTTGAATGTCAAACATTAACTCATTTTTCTTAGAAGCATCAGTAACAATTTCATCTTCATAACTGTTCACTTTTACTACGACACGAAATGTATTATCGTCAAAAGATACACCATGAACTTCATAACCATTTTGCACAAGATAGTTTTCTACATTATTTAATTGTTTTTCAATTAGCAAATCACTTCCCTTTCTTACCGTTCCGATTAAAATAAATGCACTTACCATGAATAGTATTATTTTCTTCATTATTGTTCCCCCTTGAACATATTTTTCCTAATTGTACCAAATATCTATTTTATTAGTCAATTTGTTTTGTTTGTTATGTTTATTGACAATCTATATTTAAGACATCCTTTACGCAATTAATGTTATTCTTAGAAGAATATTATACAAAAGCAGGAAGTCTCGTTCTAGTCGCTTCAACAGAACAACAACCGCCGGCTTTGTATAATATGTAATTCATCTATATTATTTGGTAGTAATTATGTTATAATAAGTGCAAAAATTATTTTAACCATCTTTTGGATGAAGGAGAAATAAAAATGAAGAAGTGGATAGTATGGTTTTTGATGATTCCAATCTGTGTAGTCGCACTAAACTGTCTTTATAATTACATGATGTTTACTCCATTAGAAAACGAGATGGAGCCTACAGCTTTAATAATCTTCGTTCCTATTTTTTTAGTAATATGCTTGTGCAATATTATTGTTCATCTTTACGCCTTAATTACTGGCCTTATTAAAAGAAATAATCCGAATTTTTTAAGATTAAATTCATTTATCAAAAAGGGAGTTTTGAAATGGATTGGACTTATATTTATAATTTGTTATTGTTATGATTTATTTATGTTAGTTAAAACCGACAATATAAACGGGATTATATGGAATATTTTTGCTATTATTGTTACCATTTTTTATGTAAGTTGGTTTAATACCTTTAATTGTACATGGGTAAAAAAATAAGTTGTATTTAGCTAAATACAACTTATTTTTTTATGCTTTATCAACACTATTTTAAAACAGATAATTTACCTTTAGCTACCCTTTTTTATTAAATTTCCTTCGTTGTAATAATTTTATTATCTAAAAAACGTTTAATAATAAAAATAATCATAAAGAAAATTAATAATCCAAAGCAAAGCTTTGTTGATGCCCATTGAAAATAGTCATAATATCCGATAACAATTGAACTGAGTGTTAGCATCAGTGTTGAAATCCAAGCTGCTATATTCCACTTTTTATTAGCAGATGAAAACCCAATGCCACTGATCAATAAAGAAATCCATATTGGAATGGTAATGAACCAATTGAAGCTATCAATTCCTGTAGCTGAAATAATAACTAAAATAAACATTGTCTTTAAAACTAATGGGCATAAAGACACAATAGTTAATCCTTTATACCTATGTTTAGCACAAAAAAAATCATTTTCTTTTGTCACCAAATACCTCCTTCATACTGAAATATATTTTTTACCAAATTATAACAATGTTTAAGGTAATTTTCAATACTATCATTTTTAATCCATAAAAGTTATAGCTACAGCTACAACACCTATACCTAAAACGATTAGCCCGCCTAATCTTGTAGACCATTTATATAAAGAAGATGGCTCAATTGAACTATGAGACTTCCATGATTCAGTAATTTTCCAGAACATCTCTGTTTTAAATATCATAAAAAAACCTACTAAAATCATTACAACTCCCATAATAAACATATTAATCACCTTTACATTCCATCAAATATTAAGTTACTTTATTCTACAATATATTGGTAAAATTATCAATTTAATATAAATAAATTGTATGAAACTAATTGATTATGGTGGTAAAAAATACTAATATTATAGTGTAACTATATTATAGGGGGATACTATGATTAATACTGCTATATTGATAACTACAATAGTTATTTTAGTCTTACAGTTTTTATTGTCCAAAAAATATAATTCAATAAATATTTTTAAGATTGCGAGTATATTAAATGTAATTATAGTTATTACATTATGCGTTGTTCTGATGATCAATTATGACACTATCAATAATAGTGCGCCTGTTGTAACAATTTTTATTCCTGTTATCGTATACGGAATCATTTTAGAAGTAGTGTATTACATCATTTACAGATTTCTAAGAAAAAAATAAAACGTTGTGTTTTACAAGAAATACATCGAACTTTAAAAAAGGTGATAATATGGCAAAACATGACTTTGGAATTATGCAAAATGAGCCTATGAATAACGAACGATTTGATGTATCTGAACCTGAGAAATACCATTGCATTCAGCTTCACGATGATTTTATTGAAGATATTTTAATGGATTTAGAAAATGTACCTTGTTATTGGCATACACTTCAAGTTCCAGGTAAAGGTCTTGCATACTGTGGTATTACATTGATACCTCCTCAGTCAATAGAATTGTTCATACAAATTTTGTCCTCACAACATCAATCAGAATATAATGATTTGATTTCATTAGCTAATCAAGCAAAAAAAGAAAATAAATATATCATTCATTTTGGAATCTAATCAATTATTGAATAAAAAATAAGCCATCAAGAACTAACTATCTTGATGGCTTTTACTATATACTCTTCTTATACATGTGAAAGGTTGTTAGATTAGTTCTCTAACTCTGTACTTTCAATAACTTCTCCTAATGCATTTAAAAATTCAACCTTACTATTTTCAATAAATAAATCGAATGTTACATCTTCTGGATAAATGACTAAATATGATCTTAATGGTAATACTTCTTCATATGATTCATCCATATATGTCATACGCACTGAAGTAGCTTTCTCATTGAATCCAAAAATAAACCAAACCTTATTATAAATATCCTGTGCATGTGATTCTTCCTTTGATATCAAATCGTACCCATAAGTCATGGGAGCAGATAATCGATTAAACTGATCAATTTCATAAACCTTAACATCTAAAGAATCTTTATGTTCTTGTAAAAGAAATCGATAGTCTCCATACTCTTTCCCTAAAACATAAGTGCTTAAATCTGGATTATAACTTGCTAAAATTAAGTCTTCATCACTCAAATCTGCACTTACTGTGCCATCAATATAAGTATAGACACTCATCACAACACTGACTATCAACATTAAACTAACTGGAATCACTGATTTTTTCCATGGAGTCGCGGTTGAAGTTATTATTAATTTATTTACGAAAGGTTTTAACTTTAATCGATGGACTACTTGAGTAAAAATCAAATAACAAGCATATCCTAACACAGCTCCTAAAGTATTGAGCATTACATCATCTATATCAACTACATTCATTACAGTAAAGATTTGAGAAACTTCAATAATGACTGACGTTAAACAACCATAGACGAATACCTTCTTCAAACTTCTTATATCTTCAAATAATAAAGGTAATAAAAACCCTAATGGCATAAATAATAATATATTTGCAATGACTTGATAATAAGAATATCCTATATTCCAACCATCTGTTAACATTTTAATCGTTTCAATTAACGGGATCAAATTTATTCGATGCATTGTTGCTACTCTATTACTTGGCCATTCAAATACATGCCCGTGTTTAAAAATAGTCACTTGAGCTATAACGGAAAAATAAAGAAAAAGTATGAAATAAAGAAATTCTTTCAAAGCATCAAATCTCTTACTTTTTACATAACAACAAATACGATAAATCAAATAAATCACTACAAAAACTATAATCATCAACTATCCCTCACTTATATCATACTACCCAACCAATATCAGATGCTTATGTAGGCAAAAAAACAATAAATTGCCATCGCTCCTTTATTATTTAAATTTCTTTTTTAATCTTGGAATATCCTCCATATCAATCCACTCTTCTGCATATCCACATCCACAACATACATATCGTGGTACTTTTACATAAGATAAAATAGTAACACCCATAGGAATGTTATTACCTGCTCCATAACCTTTGACACTTCCTTCGATTCTAATAATATCTTTACTGTTACATTTGGGACAGATTTTGGTTATTTTCATAAACTTGCTCCTTTCTAATATCTATCAAACCTAGTTAGTTTCTAATATAATTACTCTTAATTCACACTCCATAATACCATATTTTACCTGATATTGTGACTATTTTTTATAGGCTAATTGATTTTGTTATCTCCTAAAAAAATCACTGTTTTAGATAATATTGTTGATAATAATAACATTTATCTAAAACACATCCTTTTATAAAATGTATTTAGAGTTCTGCTTGTAGCGAGATACCTATGGTTATATCCTTCATGTCTTATATCCCTAGCACGATAAAAAGCATGGATACCAAAACCACATTTCTGTCGTTTTGATTTTCCTACTTTTCTTGCTACATTGATTTCTTCTTTAATCAGAAGATATAATTTAGTAGATGGAGTCAATAACCGTTCAGTGCCTACCGTTTACGGATCATAACTGAACGGTTATTGACAGACCTTGTATTTATATTTCTGTTGATGATGATAAAAGCCCCAATAGTTGCCTTGAAACCGTTGAGGCTTTTATCAATTTCTTGGTACTAAAATTTATTCTTTATCTACAAAAAATAATATCCCGCTACGATGAATGAACTTCGTTAAATAAAAGCTCTGTTATACTTTGTTGTTGTTTTTAGAAATGTTGACGTATCAATACATTCAAATAGTAAGAAAATGCAATTTAATTTAAAGAGTGGTTCTTTAATTAATTTCAAATCCATTGAGAGGAGTTAGCTGATTAAGAAGGATAGAAACACGAAGTTGTCGGTTTTATTACATCAAAAAACCCCTCTATGTTCTTGACATAGAGGGGTTGCTTAAACCATTACTTATCATGCCCTACTGATAACGCAAAAACTCATTCTCCATCCACTCGCGATAATCATCTAAGCGCCAATCCTGAATGGTTTCTTTGGGGCGAGTGAAACGCAAACGATAATCACGATGATGTATTTTACCTTTTTCCCCTTCAACCACCAAACCGTCCCGATTTGAGGTGTAATCTACCACACGAGCCGACAAACACACCACTAAGGAGACTTCATTAATCGTTTCCAAAAAAGAGACCAACCGAACCCCTGTAATGCGTTGCGTCTCAACATGAGGCGTCCAATTTTTTTGATGATACATCTCTAATTGAGATTGGTGAAGCCTGAAGAGTTCAGGCGTTTCGACGTCTTGAACCGAGCGCATGTCTCTTGAAGACCAAGCCTCTTGTACACTTAAGAAGATATCTTGCACTTTATTCAAAAAGTCATCCTCTTCAAATGTCGGGTCTACATCGCACATCCGCGCTAAGGCGATTCGGCTCTCGTTTTTCTGTTGTTGATGTTGGTTGAAACGTTTTAGTAATCCACCAACTAATAGACCGCCCATCACTACTAACACAATAGGCGAATTCTGCGACCCATATCGTCTCCTATAAGGCAAATGAGAATATGAGCGATAAGTTGACCCTCGTCCACTACTACTGCTTCCACCACTGCTTGAACTACTGCCTGAAAAAGAACCTCCCACATCTGCCTGTGCGACCATCTGACAGTATCCCATAACCAATGCAATAATGATACCTAACACCATCCATCTTTTTTTCATATTAATTCCTCCTCTTCCCCAACGAAAAAAAGCGCCAGTAAGCGATCAAGGCGACTATTTAATAGGTATTTGGAGCTTTTTAGGTGTTTTATTTTTTTGTCATCTGAATACCCAATCATTAACCCATTTAAAATCCCTTTGGCAATCGCTGTTCATGTCTAAGCAGGATTATATCATACGCCCACCAATTTGACTAGCGCTCGGGTATGAGGCTGAATACTCAAACTTAAATGATCAGTCCGTCTAGGACGGGAAAATATAATTTTTTTCTCTCACATCACAAAGGGCCACAATTCATCCCCACTTGTAGAAGGAGGGGACTTACCTAAGTTGTTCAAAATCTCTGTTAAATTTTAATGTTGTTTCTAAAACATCGCCTATTTTTTAAAACACTCCAAAAAATTAAATGGAATTGCAATGAAATATAATTCTTTAATCAATAGAACATTACGCCACTGTAAGAGAGATTATAAAAAAACAACTTGAATTAGATTAATTAATTCAAGTTGTTTAGTTTACTGTTATTATCCTTCCACTATGAAGCCATTCTCAGAATTACCATGTAAAAAATATTTATAGTCGTTTCCATATTGTGCATCAACTATAGTTACGTTCTTACACAAAGCAACTTCATCTGTACTTGAAATAACAGAATACTGAATTGAAAAATTTGATAATTTAGAATCTTCAGGAAAATCTCGTGGGGTAAAAGTCTGGATTATAGTTTCATTTTTCGCTATCGTTTCAGTATCATAAGGCACAATATCGCCGCCACCTATAGCAACCCCATCGAGATAATACTCAAACACTAATCCCTTAATTTCTTCACCTGATGAATTACTAATTGAAATAGTAAACTTTGTTTCATTGTGTTGACCTGATATGGAACAAGCAGACACAGTTAACATCAGAATAGAAAAAAATAAAAATCCTAAAATCTTCCGCATACTACAATCGCCTCTTGTAAAGCCATATGATTTTTTTTAAAGGCTCTGTTAGACATAAATGTTGAAATTTGCATAGCTTCTGAGAAATGTGGTAAACTAATACAAACAAAAGTTTGGAGTGAATGTCTATGCCAACCATTAATAGCGTTATGGCTGATGTTATGTTTTTAACTGATTACCAAAAAGAGATATTAGCAAATCGTATATTTGAAATGTTGTCGTTAAGTCCCGTCACAATAAAAGAGTGTCGTGAGGCTCGCTTTGCTATGGGGCAAAAGTGTCCACATTGTGAAAGTAATGATATTTCTAAGTTTGGTAAAGCTAACTCTAAACAACGTTATAAGTGTAAGTCATGTTCAAAGACATTCACTGACTTTACTAAATCAGCTCTATCAAGTTCTAAAATTTCTTTATCAAAATGGTTGGAATATACTAAATTAATGATTTTAGGGTCAAGTATTCGTAAATGTGCTGAACGTATTGATGTTTGTATTAAAACATCTTTTTATATGCGTCATCGTATCTTAGATGCTATCCGTATGGCTATTGGGATGGGACATTTAGAAGGTATTATTGAAATGGATGAAACATTCTTTGCGGAATCATTTAAGGGAAATCATAAGAAAAGTGGATTTCCAATGCCGCGTCCATCTCGCAAAAGAGGTAAAGAGGTGACAAAACGTGGAATTAGCTCAGAACAGGTTTGCGTGTTAACAGGATTAGACCGCTATGGCAATATTTATATGGAATTGATTTGTAAGGGACGATTTAAGAGCCAAGATTTAAATAGGGTCTTAAAAGGTCATATTGAACAAACATCTACGTTGTGCACCGATAGTCATAAAGGATATATTCAATTTGCAAAAGATTTTGGCTTAGAGCACAAACAAATTAAATCAGGACACTATTTAACAGAAGATTTTTACTCTATACAACGGTTGAATTCATTTCATAGTCGCTTAAAAAAGTGGATGGAGAAATTTAATGGAGTTTCAACGAAGTATCTTGTTAACTATTTATATTGGTTCAAGTGGCTTGAGTACATTAAAGATGATAAAGAAGTTATAAAAGGGAAACACATGCTTATTCAAGCTGTTTCAAGTCAAGTAGAGATTAAAATTGAAGATTACAAAATAAGAGGGGCGCTATACAGATAATTTATTAATCTTAAAGTATTGTTAAAAAATCTCAAAATGCATATAATAACTATAATAATATATATGGAGGGATTCGGAATGAATAATGAATTAATAGGGCAGATGATTGCAGGTACTCTTATTTCTTTGATTCTCGGTGGAATTGGATTTGTACAATACAAATCAGATACCCCTTTCAACATCGGATTTAATAAAGAGGGTTACAATCCAAAAATTGTTTCAAAAATTATTGGGATACATGTTATGATTTTTGCAGCACTTCTCTTTGTTTTTCCACTAATTCTCAATCAAATGAAAGGAATAGGAGATTCGAAGTTAATTGGAGCAATTTTTGCGTCAGCAAGTATAATAATTCTCTGGATAAGTATTAACATCTCAATTAGTAAAACTGCGAAAACAACATCCAAAGCAATAAAAAACGGCTCTTTGTCAACTGGTGTGGGTGAAGAAATTTTATACCTGTAATCGTGAGGGATTAAGCTGCTCATTGAGCAGTTTGATTCCTTTTATTTTTTTGTTCAAAGGTGTACTTATGGATAATCAAAATTCTAGCTTTGAAATGATAGAAACTACGGTATCCAAAGGCCATGCGTTTAATCACTTTAATCTTGTTATTAATCCCTTCAAGCACTCCATTGGTATAAGATGTTTCAATCGTATTTTTGATATAATCTTGGTAGTTAGTTAATGTTTTTAAAGCTGTTTTCATTTCAGGTGAAAGTAAGTCAGAGGGGTTTTGAATGGCATGATGAAAAGCATCAAAGTTGCGAAGTTTGATGGCCTGTTTGATGGTTTGATAGAAGTCATAAGTGGCTTTTAATTCCGGATCTAAAGCGAGTAAAAAGTCGATGATTTCTTGTTGAGAAATCTGCTTTTTGAAACAGTTAGAATAGAAATAGTGGGTAGAATGGATATCCTCTTGGGCTTTTAATAAAAGGCGCCAATAATG
>OLVP01000259.1_pt1 | contig 47390 bp, 36 predicted proteins | sample 1673281 | NCBI WGS metagenome assembly OLVP01 (sample SAMEA3178940, study PRJEB25190) | human gut metagenome | biome: human gut; feature: human-associated habitat; material: faeces | place: Austria | collected 2013
GTTCTATGGTGTCGCCGCCGCATCCCCCTCTGTTTGGTTTCCGGGCTGGATGGAGTTTGAACAGCAGCATCCGATACAGGCACAGCACATTTATCTGAGCCTTGGCGACAAGGAAGAGCGCACGAAAAACACCATCATGGCTGCGGTAGGGGATAATATCCGCACGCTGCACAGCCGGCTTACAGAGCGTGGCGCAGACTGCACCCTTGAATGGAACAGCGGTGGACACTTTAAGGACGCTGATTTGCGTACGGCAAAGGCACTTCAGTGGGTGATAGAGGAACGCACATGACCATTTTGATTAATGCAGATGGCTGCCCAGGGGTCAGTGATGTGATGAAGAACAAAACCAGCTGCCGCACTCTGCCGCTGATCCGTTTGAATCTGCGCCTCTGGCGGAGATGGTGGGCATTTGAACCCACTTTCCAAAACGCAGAAAAATCTGCCTTTTGGAGAGAATCGGGAGAGATTTTACGCCCTTTGGAGAGAACGGGCGAGAGAGATTCCGGGAGCCAGAATCCATCCATACAATATGTTGCTTCTGACGCTGACAAAATCAAAGCAGCAAAGGATGGATGAACATGAGAACTCTGTTATTAAACGATGTGAAAATGCCGACTATGAGATATTTCACTTCTATATACAAGATTTTAAAATACTTTTTCTTCAGAAGTTGACATATATAAAAAATTAGGTATAATTAACTATTAAAATGTGAGGTGATTTTATGCCTAACGAAGCACATGCTTGGCTCCTTGCAAAGCCAGTACGGTAAAAGCGACACTTGCAAGGAGTATTTATAGTCGCTAAAATATAGCTGGCTTTGCTACTTGACTTTATCAATCAAGGAGGAAGCCTGCATGAAATATATCAATGCACACGCAATTCTCCCTGATATGTTGGTCGAGGAACTGCAAAAGTATATTCAAGCGGGATATATCTATATTCCCGCTAAAGACGATCAGCATAAATCTTGGGGTGAATTGACTGGCTCTCGAAAGGAAATCGACAAACGCAATAAAGTCATTATAGAGAAATATCGGAATGGTGTTTCGGTTAATGAACTTGCCAACGAATATTGTCTTTCGATATATGCCATAAGAAAAATAATATATCAGAACTAAAAAAACAGAGGTTGCAGAAATGTAGCCTCTTTTTTATACACATTGTAACCGAAGTGTTTGGTGTGTTGAAAAGCAGCATTCTTTCCGATATGATTATATTGAACATCAGCTTGAAGCATTGTTGAAACCGAAATTGATTCGCAAAGGCAGTCAAACCAACCAGAGGTTAAGATAAGCAATATGTTTCAATTCCAAATTACTACACGCGTAATATAAAACTAAGGAGCAGAAAACATGGTGGAAAAACGATAGCAAATATTGTAGGCGAGTTAAAAAAGCATGATTTTATAAAAGGAATTGTGTTGGGAGGTTCAAGAGCGACGGGAACAGCAACAGAAAATTCCGATATTGATATAGGAATTTATTATGAAAAAGGGAAAGTTGATTTTGAAGAGTTAAACATTACCGCCCAACAATTAGACGATGCCCATAGAGAACATTTGATTTGCAGGGAGGGTGAATGGGGAAATTGGGTTAATTGCGGTGGATGGCTTGTTGTAAATAGTTTCCATGTGGACTTTATTTTAAGGGATATTGCACGGGTGAAAGAGTGCATCACGCAAACAGATAATGGAAATATAACCATGCATTATCAGACAGGGCATCCCCATGCCTATCTGAATGTAATGTACCGTGGCGAATTGGCATCATGTAAAGTCCTTTATTCGAAAGATAATGATTTCTCTAAATTAAAGGAATATGCCGAATGTTATCCTGACAGCTTGCAGAGTGCATTGATAGCTTTCTTCTTATTTGAGGCAAAATTTTCCTGTGACCTTGCCAAAAGCTACTCGCAGAATAATGATATATACTATATAGTCGGTCATTTATTCCGTTCTATATCAGCATTGAATCAAGTTTTGTTCGCTATGAATCAAACATATTGCTTAAATGAGAAAAAGGCGGTTCTACGGATTGAACGATTCTCTATTCGTCCTAAAGACTACTGTAATCGAATTAATGAGATTCTGACACTGACACCTGATAACTGCTTAATAAAAAAAATCAATAAATTAGAACAGCTTTGTTATGAGGTTAAGGAACTGGCAGATAGAGCCCGAAATGCAAACAGGAAAGTTTGATTGATGTAAAGGGACTACATATAACCGTTATCAAAGAGCCAGACGCAAAGACGCAGAGCCGATGAACTTGTGAGTAATCACAGGCATCGGCCCTTTCTTTTATATTTGGATAAGCCCACCGAATAAAAAAACGGTGCTTTGGTGGGCTGTTCTGTCACGCCCGAATAAAAATATCACAGCCCTCTAAACCCGTTTGGTCTGCCCTGAGCGCCTTACTGCTTATCTGCGTAGATGAGATGGGGACATTGATTTCTCCGCACTATCTCACAGCATCATTTCCGAAGCTGCTTGAAAAGAACAATTTGCGCCACATTCGTTTCCACGACCTGCGTCATAGTTGTGCCAGCCTGATGGTGATGAACGGCGTATCCATGAAGCAGGTTCAGGAATGGCTGGGGCACAGCACCTTTTCTACCACCGCTGACATCTACGCACATCTCGATTACAAAAGCAAACAGGGGTCTGCTGGGGTCATTGCGAACCTTTTGGGAGAATCCAAACTCCCCAAATAATTATGGATTTATCGTTCATGCATAAAGCATACTGTGATGAGGCAAAAGCGGTCTTTCTCTGCTTGATGCAAAAGAAAAAGTCGCAGATTCGTTTGAATCTGCGACTTCTGGCGGAGATGGTGGGATTCGAACCCACGTGCCCGATTAAGGACAAAACGATTTCGAGTCGTTCTCGTTACGACCGCTTCGATACATCTCCAAGTATATTTTCATAGCAAATTTACGATTTGTATATCGCAAATCGGCCTTGAAACTTGGAACAGTTGCTGTTAGAATATTGTTAGAAAACGCATCGTTCAGACAGGCTTTGAAGCCTGTCAGGACATCAAAATTGACGTTCTCCCGTGTGATATGGAGACATTCGGCGAAGCATCCACTTGGATTTCGAGTCAATCTCGTTACGACCGCTTCGATACGTCTGCTTATTTAATTTTTATCGCACCGCCTCGCACAGCGTTTGGAAAAATGCGAGATTTCGATGCAAGATAACGATGAAAGGTTGGGTACGCGATACCCGATAAAGCCCGCCGTTATGGGATTTCCTGCGGACAAAGTGACCTGCCGGATGCAAACTTTCGAGTGCGACCCCTTCGACCTCTTGGGTAATGCTCCTTATAGTAATCCCCCAAAATCTTCTCCGGAAAAAGGAGAGAAAAGTAGGAGAGAACAGCAAATATTTAATTGTAGAAAACAGTGGATTTTTTTACGATGAGTCGTTAGAAAATCAGTGACAGTTTCCAAAATGCCTGCTTGATTTCGAGTCAAGTACATCAAGGTATTCGTCTTATATCTCTTTATTCCGCTTTGCGTTGAAACGTCTGTTTTCTGTTCTTACGCTTGTTTTTGATATTTTGACTTATTTCGTTTTATATGTTGCCCGTGGCTGTTTGGGCAACATTTGGGCAACAATCGTTTTTCGGGCAACACTTTTTGGCACAACACAGGGAAAATTGAAAATTTGTACAGAATTTGAAGATTTGGCTATATTTCAGTCCAAATCTTTTTTCTTTGTATGGAGATTTTACCGTGAAAAACACAAATTCTGCTGCTGAAAGTGGTGCTTTTGTCCGTAAAACGCGCGGATACTCTGTTGTGCAGAACGAGGCACTGTTCAACGATAGCTTATCCATGAGCGCTAAAGGGTTGTATGCCTTGATTGCTGCCCGTATTGATTATACCGCAGTACCGCTGACAAAGCAATGGCTGATGAACCACTGCACCGAGGGCGAACGCGCCTTTAATCGTGCATGGGATATGTTGAAAAATAATGGCTATTTGGTTGCGCACGTTCGTCCGGCAAATCGTGGACGATTCTGCTATGAGTATGAACTGCGCGATTCCAATAACGGTTGGAACGGTGTGTATTTAATCTATTACGATGCACAGGGAAACATCAGCAATACCAATCTGACGAAAGCCAACCACACCCTACAAAATGTACCTACTGGTATGACCACTACCCACAAAACCGCACCAGTGGTAACCACACCTGTGGTAAGCGCAGTGGCGGTAATGTAGGCAGTATTATAATTACTATAATTAAATACTCTTAGTAATTACTATATCAAATACTATAAATAAGCTATCTGAAAAAGAAAAAGGACAGTGCAGAAAATTTGCCGCACAACAGTCTCTCTTTTTCAGAAGGCTTGCAGAATGAAAGGGTTACACAATGAAAATGGAATATGTGAATGTAAACGGCTATCTGATTCCAAAGTTGGAAAATGGTCCAATCACAGACAACACCATTGGAAAATACGGCATGATGCGAGCGCGATACCTTGATGAGCATCGACCAATGGAGCGCGACCAGATGTTGTTGGATGGAACGCTGGCACAGCACCTCACGAACATTGACTGCGAGGCACATCGTCAAGTTGAAAGTCTTACCAAAGTATTGGCAGCGGAAGCCAAAATCAATGAAGAAATGAAACGTTGTAACCCGCTGGAATGGGCAGCAGCTATGCAAGGCTTGCAAGCACAGGCCGAAGAAATTGTGTGTGCTGAACTGATTTACGCAGAGGAAAACACGAACGATTCACTCTCTTTACCGGGAAAGTGATAGCGTTCCCGGACAGTGCGGCAAGCACGTCATTATGCTGTCATGCCAGCATAACGACCGTTTGTTAGGGGCAAGCCCCTAAGACCCCAATAGGAGAAAGCAAATGTTAAAACGCCAAAAGCAAGTAACGGTACGTTTTACCGAAGAAGAATACCATCAACTGAAAAATAAATGCGATGCAGCCGGTATGAAGATGGAGCCATTTCTCCGAGCGTTGGTTAGTGGCTGTACAATACGCGAACGCCCGCCGGATAGCTATAAAGCCTTGGCAGCACAGGTAGCCGCAGTCGGCAACAATTTGAACCAGCTTACCCGGCTGGCTAACAGTACAGGCAAGATTGAAAATGCTCAACTTGCCGAGGCGAGCCGCATCATGCAGCGCATCTGGCAGTTTATGCAGGAGAAAAGTTAATGGCTATTACAAAGATTTTGCCCGTTCGTGGGCAACTAAAAGGCTGCTTAGACTATGCTGCCAATCCGCAAAAGACAGAATATTTCAGTACGGCAGATATGCAGCGGTTAATCGGCTACACACAGAACAAGGATAAAACCGAACACCAGCTTTATGTTTCGGGCTTTAATTGTATGCCGCAAAATGCTTATTGCATTATGCAGGCAACGAAACAACGATGGGGCAAGCCTTTGAACGGTGGCAATGTGGGCTATCACATTATTCAAAGTTTTAAGCCCGGAGAAGCAACGCCGGATCAAGTGCATGAAATTGGCTGCGAATTCGCACGGCGATTCTTAGCAGATCGGTTTGAATGTACCGTCAGCACCCATTTAGACAAAGGCCACTTGCATAACCATATTGTTGTAAACTCGGTTTCGTTTATGGATGGTCGAATGTTTCGTAATGATTTTACTACTTACTACAAGGGTATTCGAGCTATTTCCGACGAACTGTGCCGCGAAAACCGCTTGTCGGTTGTAGAAACAGACGGACACGGGAAATCTTACGGCGAGTGGAAACATGAAAAAGAGGGCACACCTACGCTACGCGGTATGGTAAAAGCCGATGTGGAAATGGCGATGGCTTCCGCAGACAGCTTTGCCGAATTTATTGCAGAGTTGCAGCAAATGGGTTATAAGGTGAAATACGGACCGAAGGTTACACATATGGCTGTGCGCCACAAAGATGTACAGAGAAATATTCGATTGGATAAGATCAGTCCACGCTTCAGCGAGGACGCCTTGCGGAGTTACTTCCAAGAGTTGCGTAAACTTCCGCCCGCAATGCAGCAAGAATACAAGCAGCAAACAGTACCTCATCCACCACGCTGGCAGCCGAAAGAGCTGCCTATGCCTGTTCGCCGCCGCGCACGGTGTCGCAGCAAGCTGAGCCATAATTGCCGCAAAATCACCGGCTTTATGGCTTGCTATTATCGCTACTGCGCATTGCTGAGAAAAGCATATAAAGGCAAAGTTGGCAAGCGGTGCTATTACCTGCTGCGTGATGATTTCCTGCGGTACAATCGCTATCGGCGGCAATGCGATCTTTTGTGGGAACGGCAAATCACAACGCTTGATGAACTGCTGACTTACAAAGAAAATCTGCAAGTCGAATACGACAGCCTTACGGTGCAGCGTAGGGCGCTCTATCGCGGGAAGAGTAAAACTACCCCTGCCGACTATTCAGAGCAAATACAGGCGCTCACAGCCCGCATCAGAGAGCTGCGGCGGGAGATTGTCACTTGTGCTGACATTGAGATGGACTGCGGGATGGTGCAGGATAAGTGCCAGAAAGTAAAAACATCGGAAGATAGAGCATTATCAGTTTGTCAAAGCAATCGGGAAAGACTTGTGCTCAATAGCTACTGCTATAAATAGGCTCATTGTGGTTTTAGATGCATACGCACAAAAACGCTTACAGTTTTCTGGTTGAATAGTTATCGAGATGTTTGCCTATATGTGATATGACAATTTTGGATGTTTCAGGATCAAGACAAAGATAAATCCGAACAGAGCGTTGATCCATGTCATCGTTTCCGCAGGCGATATGGGCTTCTACATTTATTTTCCTGTTACAGTAAATGTCTTCGTATTGTCGCATCAAATTCTTGTCTGCGCGCGTCATACTGCCTTGTTCTCGTTTATACTTGAAATTACTGCTTCTGGAATTGAATGCCGCTTCCAAATCAGTGTAAGAACCATCTATCCACAGGCTATATAGAGTATCTCCTATCTCACAAAGTGCATTCCAAAGAACCTCTGCTTTTGTGTTGCAATCATTCAGGCTTTTAAGCGCTCGCTCTGTGAAAAAAATTCGATCCGAATAATGCAAAGAAATGTATTCCACAACACTTTTCGCATCAGAAGGATAACTGTGGAACTCACGCATTTTTTCTAACGAAGATAGGACTTCATTATAATTTGCTGCTTGTTCACGATAAATTCCGGCAGTAACATTTGCGTTTTTGATTTCTTTTCTTGCATCGTCGAGTTCTTGCTGCAATGTTTCATTGCGAATTTGAGTCTCCAACAGGGTTTCCTCTATGTGTCTCTTTTCCTGTTCACTGTCAGCGGCGGCATTCAGTATTTCTTCTGCCGTACTAGTAGAGTTTTGTTCTCGTTCTTTTAACTCGCGGATACGCTTTTGTGCGGTAAGTGCATCCTTTTTCCTACGACAGTTTTCAACCGTAAAAAGATCATCATAAAAATGTACATCTTGAACTAACGCCCGACGTAGAATTTCGTAAATCATGGAGTCGCTTTGATCCTGCATTTTGAGCAGTTGATTTGCAGTAATCAAGCGATGTCGTCGGCCATCATCTGTTTCTCTGGGATGCCCAGCATAAATTCTGATGCTACCAGAATAACAAGCGTATTCTTGAGGGCAAAGCTGAGTCATTTCCCGGCTAAAATCCACGCTATCTGCGTAGCAAACAATCGCATTCATGTCAAGGATTCTGGCCACATACTCTGGGTCAAGAAGTGTACTTTCTGTTTTATCATCCATTGTACGAGGACTTATATATACTACTGGAATTTCACGCAGTGGATTGGAAACAAGTTTCCAAAAATCATAGTACTGACCCGGTACAAAATGAAGAGGTTTATCAGTAGGTACATATCCATTTATGGAACAGCTCAATCGTTTGCTGTGACGAAGCCGGTGAATGATACCCGGTGTATTAAAGTCGGGATCATCTTGACAAGGACCAATGAATCCAGGACGGTCTAAGTAAGCTGTAATGAGCGTGATTGTGGCTGCACCCGGTTCTGTTTGACAAAAACCAATTTCAGTCATCCATTCTCTAGGGGCAAAACCGACTTCACCTGCGGGAGGTTCCTTAATTTGACATGCCCAATAGCATTTTTGCTCATCTAAACAAAAGCAAGAATACAAAACAACCTGACCGCTTTTAGATCTGATGGTTTTTCCTCTTTTCCAATCAGACCACACCTGTGTTTTTTCTGGGAGGGGGTCTCCTTTTTTGCGGTATTTAACGGTGATCCAATAGCGAATTTCTTCAATCATATCCCATAGAATATCGCCGCGAGAATTTTTACTGGCTTGTAAATCAAACGCCGCCTTATAAAATACTTTATATCCAATGTGTTCCATTCTAATCCTCACTTTTAGCGTAAAGCAGCGTAATCACGCAGCCACCGCATTTGCATTCACGCGCTCTATTGCCTGCCGAATCCCTGCCCACACGGACAAATCAGTGAACACTTCCACAATGCTGCCGTGGTCGGTAAACGGAGCCTCCTGCAAGACGGACAAATCTTTCATCATGCCGTTGTGGACAATGTACTCTACGATCTGGTTCACAAAGTAAATCTGTCTGCTGTCAAGGCTGGCATCGTTCAGATACTGCGCAAAAGCCTCTTTTGCGGCGTTCATGTCAAGGCCGACAATCTCCCTCACAAACTCGCCCAAAGGCTTTTGACCGTACTCGGCTTCGTAGTCCTGCTTTGTGCCGACTTCGTTCCACAGAATTTCTTCCAGTGCCTTTACATCATCGCTATTCAGCGGAATGTTGCCTTTCAGTTTGGCAATAACGGCGTTATCCGTATGCTGCCGCACATAAAATTCTGCCTTGGCCTTGTAATTTTTCAAGTCATCGTTTTCCAACTCGGACTCGTTCCAATCTTCGGACAGAATTGCATCATCGAAATTGGTATCATAGCGAACTTTTACGATGGGAATATACTTGATAAGGTCGCGTAGGTTTTCGCGAATATGCTCAAATTCGTTGATCCCCGCTGTTTCCAAATAATCCGTGTGCAAAATCTTATTGAGAAGATCAGATTGTGCCATGATTTCCGGGATGTTTGCAACAGACGCAACGGCAGCAACCTTTTTCATCAAATCGCTGCGTGCCTTGCCGTACTTTTTCCCAGCGAGGTAGGCAAGCTCTATGCCATACATCAGGGCATCAAACCGCAGCGCCTTGGGATCGTCCTCCTCGGGGGTAATCAGCGGCGCTAACTCCTGCCCCATCAGCAAGGTGTCCTCATAGGTCAGAGCGGTGTAGTTGTCCGCGTTGGCATACAATTCCACATATTTCAAGTGTTGGCGCACAGCAAAGTTGTCTTTATTCAACTCCTGTACTTTGCGCACCATATCATCCACAAGTGCCTTGCGGAACGCAATCAAATCGGTGGTCTGATATGCCAAATCTTGCAACTTAAAAGCAATCTGCGCTTTCAAGTGGAAAATTGCCCCTTGCAGCGCAATCATGTTAGCAGTGGGTTTTCCCTTGCTCATGCGGAAAAACTCAAAGTTCCCGCAGAAGTCAAAGATATAAAATTTGTCTTTATCCTTGCCGTCCAACAGAGCAGGGCAAAGGCGCGTACCGCGACCAATCATCTGCCAGAACTTTGCCTTGCTCATAACTTTTTTGAAAAACACAAGGTTCAGCACTTCTGGCACATCGATACCTGTGTCCAGCATATCTACGGAAATTGCAATCTGGGGCAACTTTTTCGGGTCAGAGAATTCATCAATCGCGCTTTGGGCATAGGTCATATAGTTGTCGATGACCTTGGCAAAGCCGGGCAAATGGGGGTATTCTTTATTGAATACCTCCAATATTTTTTCCGCGTGGTCATGGTTCTTTGCAAAGATTATTGTCTTGCCCAGCTTGTTGCCGTAATCGATTTTGATACCTTTTGTCATCAGGGTATTCAGAACCTTGGAAATTGTATCCTCGTTAAAGACCCATTCGTTCAGTTTCGACGAATCGATTCTTTCAGGCAGCTCTCCGTTTTCGTCCTCAAATGTGCTCTCGTAAATCTGTTTTTCTTCATCCGAAAGTGCATCGTAAACAATGCCTTCCTCAATAAACTTCAACTTTGTTTCAACGGACAAAAAATCTACGAGATATCCGTCCTTAACGGCTTGCGCCAGCTCGTAGCCATAGGTAGGAACACCGTTTTCCAATTCAAAAATTTCATAGGTGTTCTTGTCGATTTCATCCTTGGGTGTTGCGGTCAGACCGACCAGCGGGGCATCAAAGTAGTTGAAGATATCCTTGTACTTGTTGTAAACCGAGCGGTGCGCCTCATCGCAGATGACCAAGTCAAAGTGTCCGCAGGTAAACAGCTTGCCGTTCTCATCCTGTACGCTGTCAATGACATTGTACATGGTTTGATAGGTGGAAAACACACAATGCGCCGTATAGTTGTCTTTTTCTTCGCAGAGATTTGTAACGGACAAGTCCGGCAGCAGGTTCACAAAGCTGCGCTTTGCCTGCGTGACAAGGCTGTTGCGGTCCGCCAGAAACAGGATGTTTTTTACCCAGCCATGTTGCAGCAGCACATCGCACAGGGCAATCACCGTGCGTGTTTTTCCGGAGCCGGTAGCCATGACCAGAAGCGCCTTGCGGCGGTTGCGGGTAAAGGCATCACAGGTCGCTTTGATAGCGCCCTCTTGGTAATAACGTCCCGCAATACTGCGGTCTACCATCACATTCCGCAGGCTGGTACGCATGGATTGCAGGTTGAATAGCTTTTCTAAATCGCGTTTGGAATAAATGGCAGCGCACTTGCGTTCGGGGTAAATCGTGTCGGTAATGCGCGTTTCAAAGCCGTTGGTCAAAAAGATGACCGGGCGGCGGTGATACTTCTTTTCCAGCAGATCGGCATACAATTTTGCCTGCTGGCGACCTTTTGCCACATCCACACAGGTGCGCTTGGCTTCTACCACAGCCAAAGGACGACCGTCATCGCCGTAAAGTACATAATCGGCATAGCCTACCTCGGATTTGTTGGGCATACCGGGCAGTTCCACCTCATTCTGCCAGTCCTTGCCCTCGGTCCAGCCTGCATCGGTGAGCATGGTGTCAATGTACAGCTTGCGGGTCTTATACTCGGACAAATCAAGCGGTTTGGGGACATAGGTCTGCTGCTGCTCGGCGCGGCGGGCGGTGAGTTCCTCCTTCAGTGCAGCGTTTTCTGCCATAAGGGCAGCAAGGTCAATGTCCTTTTCTTCGTCAGGCTGCGCTGCGGGGGCTTCGGCGGGCTGCTCCAGCAGGGCGCGGTCAAAGTGTCCGGCGGTATAGTTTTCCCCATAGCAATACGCCACAAAATCAAGGAAAATGTACAGGTTTTCAAGGCATAGTCCGGCCTGTTCCTCGGTGACTTTTTTGCCGCTGTGGGCGGCATTGTTTCCCATACGGCGGATAAAATCCATGCGCCGCCAGATGTCTGTGCCGACAATATCCCTGAAATCCTCGGCGTTCATCAGGCTGACCAGCGTGTCCTGATACGGCATGACCAACGCCTTATCCACCGAGTACATCCATTTTACAGCAAACTCCATCGCCCTGCGGCAGTTGAGGACGCAGGCGGACGGGTCGATATGCAGGATGCGCTCGGCGGAGATGGCAACCGAGGCAAAACTCTCAAATTGTGGGGTGGCGGTAAAAATATCGAAGTTGGTCATAGGAAACCTCCTCACGAAAGGCGCGGAAAGTCAAGTGAATAAATTTTCTATATTATACCATGAATCGAGCAAAAATTTATATAGGAAAACAAAAGAATTGCAGCAATTTTGATTTGTCGACTTGTTGAATGAAATCTGCTAGTTTTTCTTGTAATTCGATAGGTGGAACGGGAATCATGTGAACACGTAAATCAGATAGATTGATTTGCTGAAGAGTTGCACCTCTGGTATGTTCTTGAATGTACTGTTGACTTTCATCTGTATTAAGAAAAGCGTTAAGATATATAGGATTGATTTTTCTTCGATCATAACGAATAACCGCTATACCGCGAGTAACATTCATATTTTTAAATCTACTATCTGTCAGTGCTGTAACCCCGGTTGTTCCTCGGACCGTTATTAGCAATTCGTCACCGACCAGTTCAGTCTTTTTGAAACTAGCACCAATAGATCGGTCAATATATTTGATAGAATGTGTTGAAATTTCTCCATTTACCATATCAACAGGTCGCAATACACCCATATCACCAGTACCACTATCTCCTGGCTGCACAATTCCGTAGGATAGTCCCGCACCTTCTGTAATTAAGTTAATCAGAGGCGTTTTGGAATATTTGTCATCCCCAAACATTTCGACAAATCGAGCTTTGACGAGTTCGTCCAGCTTTTGGAGTTGTTGCTGACGGGTGAAAATTATGTTTTCAATTTTAGTTAATGTGCCAGATATGCTTATTTGAACTCTATAATCTGGAATATCAATCTCTAGCCGATTCAATTCCTTGGCTGATAGATGCTTAACGGTTACAAATGATGTCCGATTTTCAATTTCCTTGAGGGCTTTCGTCAAAGCAAACCTTAAATATTCTTCATCAACATTCTTTCTTGCCGTGATTTTACACACTCGCTGATTTAGTAGTGCTTTTCCGCCCTTCCACCGAGCAATGTTAAATTCGCCATCCATTCCAACCAACAAACTGCCGTTGTCAATGATATAGTCGTTAGGATAATTTCCGGAATAGAATGTTTCGGAATACCCTCGTTTCACATCCCGAATCCTTACCAAAGGGAGATATGTACTATCTTCGGTAAAGCAAGTGGAATCAAAAGCATACCCATATTGAATGCTGCATAGTTCTGGTAGTTTCGCCATATCTTACTCCCACAAATCCGAAGTTGTATCAGGCAATAAACTTCTGGTGGGAGGCTTTGACGTTGGTTTGGTTGACCATGGCGTACTGCATTGTGGTATCAATTTGCGAATGACCGAGGATTTTTTGTACCTGTTCAATCGGCATACCTTTATCTATGGCGCGGGTTGCCATCGTGCGGCGGAATTTATGCGGGTGGATTTTTACCAAATTGACGCTGCGCCCAAGTTCCCGCAGACGAACCTCCACGCCGCTGATTTTTAGGCGGTCATGTGGTGCGTCCAAAGTAACAAACAGGGCGGGGTTGCGGTCTGTACGGTGCTTTAGATAATTTTGCAGGTGCAATTTTGCCTTTGCATCGAAATATACGCGGCGTTCTTTATCGCCCTTGCCAAATACCACACACTCGCGGGCTTCAAAATTCACATCGTCAATGTTCAGATTTACCAATTCACCAACACGGATGCCTGTGGAATACAGCAGGTCGATCATCGCCAAATCACGCGCACAGGCGCAATGGTCGCGCAGTTGCTCAATGGCTTCGTCCGAGATCGTTTCTTTAACCTGTTGTTTTGTCTTGATTTTGTGGATTCGCCGCATAGGGCTTTTGAGGATATAATCCTCTTCTTCCAGCCATGAGAAAAAGCTGGAAATGTTACGGCGAATATTATCTACAGTCACTTTGCCACAGCCGTTGATTTGCTGATACCCCGAAAGATAACTGCGAATTTCTTCCGTGCATATTTTTCGGATGGGCGTGGTAATACTTTGCAGCATTCGCTCCACCGTAACACGGTAATATTGCAGCGTTCTTTCAGAGCAACCCTCAATTTTCTTGGCATCCAGAAACATTTGCAGATATTCTGCGTTGGAAATTTCCGCTTTTTGCGGTTCGTTTTCTGCCAGATTTTTCAGCAGCACTTCTTGCAGCTTTTTCATCTGGGCAATGCTCAAATATTCCGCCATTTCGTTGAGAATTGTGACAAGCTTTTCTTCCATGATGGTACACTCCTTTTCTGTGTACCATCGTCCTGCTCCGGCGTATGCCCGTATTTACTTATTTTAGCCGAAATATTGCTGCATCAAGCTGTCAAACAGAAGCTGTGCTTCGTCCAAGGACTTCTGTACGGCAACTTTTGATTTGTCGGTCTGTTCGACGAAGGCATAATAACTATGCTGAACTTCAATAGGTGGCTTAATGATTTGGAATTTTGATACAATAGGAACGTTCAAGTTAGGCATTGTCTGGCCAACCGCCATATCTTCAATGGCCTTCTTGAATGACGGAAAAGATATTATCTTTTGAATGTAATCAGCCGTAACATCTCCCTTTGTTCTTATCAGCAAGCTACCAGTACCGCATAAATAGCCATCGCAGGGAACAACTGCACATCTACCCATTTCGCCTCGTCTACCCATTACAACATCGCCTGCTTTCAGGTGATATGCTGATAATTCCTCGTATTTTTCACGAGACACAGTCAGTTCACTATCTGGTGCAATTTTTCCGTCAATAATATGTGACGGATTCAGCAAGGCGTATCCGCCCTCAATGTAGTCTCCCTTATGCAATAACGAACCAAATGGGCCGATTTTGATATCTGCCAATTCAGACAAGTCTACCTTATCAAACCCGTGCGGATTAGAAATCGGGTCGCCAAACAGTTCGACAAATCGAGCTTTGACGAGTTCGTCCAGCTTTTGGAGTTGTTGTTGGCGAACTAGAATTATTGTGGATATCTTATCAAGCAAATTTGCAATGTTTTCCTGTTCTTCTAAAGTAGGGAACGGAATCAATGTATTGTCAAAATCCTTTTTGACAATGTGCTTCATTGTTGCGCCATGCGTTTTTGACTCCATTTCTTTTAGCTTATAGCGAACAGCATAAACAAAATATTCTCTGTTCACCTCACATTTATCAAATACCACCTTAAAGATGTGCTGGTTGAGCAGCGCCTTTCCTTTATCCCAAACATACACGCCAAGGCTTGCAGACCATGAAATCAACACATCTCCGTCATTGATTTCAATGCGTTCGGGATAATTGCCAGCATAAAATCCTAAATCATAGGCATTGCCCGTCAGATCCTGGATGCGAATAATAGGTAATCCTACTGTACCTCTATCCTCTGGTTTGAACGCAAAACCATTTATGTATGTTGCAATATCCCCCAGTCTTTTTTGCTCTATCATATTTTCTCCCACAAATCCGAAGTTGTATCCGCCATCACAGCAGAGTTATTCTTTATCATCTTCATCTTTCACAACGCCCTCAATCATCCCGGCAACAGCCTGCCCCAGCAGCATTGTGCTTGCGTTTTCTGCCGTAACCACCGGGCGTCCGGTCTGCGCTTCAATTTCTTTTCGGGCGTTGCCGGCTACCGTGCCGCCCTGCTTTGCCACAGTGCGGTTTTCTTCCAGCCCTTGCGGATTCTGAGCCTTGGTGAGTTCTGTTGTGGTGGCTTCCGCCAACATATTCAGCGCCAGCTCCAACGTACTCATATTGTCGCGCAGATTTTCCTTTTTCAGCCCTTTCAGGTTCTTGTACTGCCGCGTATTCAGCCCAGACCACGCCTTTGTGACTTCATCCGTTAAAATGGCATACTCCTGCCCTTTTTGCACCCCGTGTGCGCTCCACGCATCGGTCAGTTCCTTGCGGGCGCGGATGGTTTGCAGGCGCTGGTTGATCCACTCCGGCGGGTAGCCTTTCTGTGCATAGGTGTCCAGCGCGCGTTCAATGGTAAGCTCCGGGTCGATGATTTCCTCAATGCGCTCACGCCCGACCATAGCCAGCCACATTTTGAACGGCTCGGCCTTTTTGGACGGGATGGACTGGATGATGCGCAGCAACTGCTCGGTATTCGCTACATCTGTAAGGCGGCGCTTGCCATCGGCGGCTTTCATTTTCAACTGGTGACAATTTGTCACCAGTTCATTTCCTTCTTCTTTCAAGCGCTGCTTCAGCTTGTTCCAGTATTTTCTGCCGGTCTTGTAGTCGGGGCTTTCTGTCAATGCAACCACGACATCCACCACCGAAAAATACCATTCTTCTTTTTCCTCATCCCAAGCGGTGCGGATGGTCTGATCTTCAAATACTTGCAGTTTGTCGTTTTCCGTCATGGTGCGCTCCTTATTTCAGCATCTGCTCCAGTTCGTCCATTGCCGTGTTGACCTCTTTCTCCAAACGGCGCAGCTCTGCCATGATCTCACTCGTCGGCGGGTACTCCACAGGCTTGTACTCGGTCTTTTTGTATTTGTTGATGGACAGGTCGTAGCCGTTATCCACAATTTCCTGCTTGGGAACAAAGAACGATTTTTCCGTGCGGGCGCGGTCTTTCTCGGCGTCCGGATTTTTGAAGCGCGCAATAATGTCGGGAATATCGTTCTCCTGCACGGGGCTGCGCTTGTCGTCAAGCGAAAGACCGTCGGCCTGCATATCGTAGAACCACACGTTATCCGTGCCGCCATGCCCGGTCTTGGTGAAAATCAAAATGGCGGTGGAAACACCGGCATAGGGCTTGAACACGCCGGACGGCATCGAGATAACTGCCTCCAGACGGTTGCCGTCTACCAGTTCTTTACGGATTGCCTTGTGCGCGGTGGACGAGCCAAACAGCACACCATCGGGAACAATGCAGGCGCAGCGCCCGCCGATTTTCAACATACGCAGGAACAGCGCAAGGAAAAGCAGTTCTGTTTTCTTGGTCTTGCAGACCTTCAGCAGGTCGGCGGATACTGTGTCCGCGTCCAGGCTGCCCTTGAACGGCGGATTGGCAAGAATCAGCGAGTATTTTTCCTTATCCGGGTTCTGGTCGCTCAGGCTGTCGCGGTACTCAATGTAGGGGTTATCGATGCCGTGGGTCATCATGTTCATGGCGCCGATGCGCAGCATGGTGCGGTCCATATCGTAGCCGAAGAACATATGGTTCATGTAGTGGTCTTTTTTCTGACGGTCAAAGAAGATTTCTTCTTTGCGGCGCTCTTTCAGGTACTCGCCCGCTGCGACGAGGAAGCCGGACGTGCCGCAGGCGGGGTCGCAGATGACTTCGTCCGCCTTGGGGTCCATCAGCTCGACCATCATACGGATGATATGGCGCGGCGTGCGGAACTGACCGTTCAAGCCGGACTGCGCGATTTTGGACAGCAGATATTCATAGGTGTCGCCGCGCACATCCACCGCCTGCGACTCATTCATCAGGCGGTAAATTTCGTCCAGCGCATCCACCACTTTGGAAAGCAGCAGCGGCGTGGGCAGCTTGAAAATGGCGTCGTCCATATATTTGGAGTAGGCGCTGTTCTTGTCACCGTGCAGATTTTTGATGAACGGGAACACCCATTCCTGCATGGTGGCGTACATTTTCTGCGCCGGAAAGTCGTGGAACACGCTCCACTTGAGCTGCTGACCGTCGATGGTGCGTTCGCCGAGCTGCACCTCGTCCGCGAAAATGCTCTGGTACGGCAACCCCAGCATGGCGGCTTCCTTGGCGCGCAAGTTGTCGGAATCGTCCAAGTCGTGAATAAACATTAAATAAGTGATTTGTTCAATGACATCCAGCGGGTTTACAAGACCGCCCGCCGCAAAAATATCCCAAAGGCTGTCGATTTTGTTTTTGAGTTCTCCGGTAATCATTGTTAATTCTCTCCATTCCAAATATAAGAAGTGTATCGACCGCCGCCGATTTTTGTGATTTGTCTGTTGTTTAGCAAGTCTGCCAGTGCCCGCTGGACGGTGATTTGGCTGATGTCCGGACACTGCTTTAGGATTTCGCTTTTGGTGATTTCACCTTGGTGCAATTTAATGATTTCGCGCACGCGGTCAGGCTTTGACAGACCCTTGGCGGTTAGCTGTGTGGCAATCTCGTCAAAGCTTTTGTATGCCGTAACAAGAGTGCTCAGCAGGTAGGCGGTAAAAGGTGCGTAATCATTTGTGTCGGCAGCCCAGTTATGGGAACTGCGTTGCAGTGCTGCATCGTAGGATGCTTTTGTGTTAAGAAGAATCGCGTCTATGCTGCTGTATTGCTCCACTTCATAGCCGGAACGGTACAGGAGCAGTGCCAGCAGCAGGCGGCTCATTCGTTCGGTGCCGTTATCGAAGGGGGCGATGTTCAGAAAGTCCACCATGAACATCGGAATCAAAAGCAGCGGGTCAAGGACTGGGTCTTGCAGGGCTTGTTCGAAGGCATTGCATAGGGAAGCAAGGCTTTCGGCGCATGGTTCGCCGGCGGTATCTTTATAATTGCCGCCCACAGCTTTACCGCTGAATTTGTATAAATCTCGGTGTAACTGCAAAATAGTGGGTGGTACTGGTGGCAAAAAGTCGTAATTTGCACTTATGGAAGCCAGCACATCCCGATAACCCGCCACTTTTTTCTCGTCATCGGTTTGCGGATTGGTTTTGTTTAGGATAAGTTTTTTCAGCCGCTCATCGGCAACAGTAATGCCTTCCATGGTATTCGATGCAGCGACATTTTGCAGGATGGCGGTTTCTTGGATTTCAGATAGTGCGGCAGCATCCGTTTCAAGGAGCCTGTTCAGTCGACCTTTGTATTCGTGGAGCTGCGTTAGACGGAACACAATCTCTGGTGTCAGCAGCTGAGAATATACTGCTTTGAAGTTAAATGTTTTCATTATAGAACCTTTATTTTTATTTACATCAAATTTATCAAAATGATGTAAATATATTGTATTCTGTTATTGCAAAAAAGTCAATAGAAAGTACATCTTTTTGTAAAATATGATGAAGTTAAATCTTCGATTTGGTATATATGACAAAAGCGCCCTATCAAAAGAAGCCAATCCACTTCTTTTGATAGGGCGCTTTTACGATAAAATATGCTCTCGTCAAAAATCTGTTTCGACATCATGCAGGATACTATTCCGCGTGAAAGTCTCCGCTTCTGCTTTTAGCGAGAACATAGTTTTGTACCAACCGCTTTCATTTTCCTGCTTTGTCGTTGGAGTTATGCCGCGCATATCAGCCAGTACAGCCATCATCACGCTGGTTTCATGGCGATATTGTTTGTCTTTATCTGCGATAAATTGATGATAGTCCGGGCGTTTCAGCATTTTTCTGTATAGGCGCGGGTCTCGCTCAGCAACAGCAAACTCGTATTCCTGCCCATAATAGCCGAATTTCAATAGTGCGTAGTCGGATTCTATTAGTGCAGCTAGTTTTTCTTGTTCTGCGGTCAATTTACTGTCCATTTATTGTTACTCCTGTATGCAGAAACGATTTTAAGTTGAGGTATCTTCTTCACGGCTGGTATCGGACCAAATCCCAAGTTCTTCGGTGTCATGCAGAAACCTTGACTGCTGATTGTACCACTTTATTTCTTCAGCAAGTGTCACACCAGTATCAGGTTGAATTTCGTCTGCGTTCATGGCAACGGGAGCTTCTTCGTCTGAACCGAATAGCGGCTGTTCCATAAATTTCTTGATTAAGTGCAATGCATATCTGGCGGGCTCGGCTTGTAGTGTATTGGGCAAACGGATAGAAGTTGTACCGTTTTCTTCGATAATTTCTATGCCGTGGTAACTGGAGTGCATTTCGTAGATGATGGCGAGCAGCCCCTCGATTGTATCCACATCCAACGGACGCAGCATAGCAGGCGCTACGCCAAGCGCCAATGCGATTTTGCTTAACTGATCTTCCTTGGGATGGCGCGTACCATATTCGTACTGTTGAAGAAGCGTTGAGGTAATGCCGGAGCGCTTAGAAAGTTGAGATTGCGAGATTCCCTTTTTCAAACGCAGACGTTTAATGCGTCTCCCAGTTGTATCCATAAAGAACCTCCCACAGAAAATAAGTTGCAATAAAAAGTAAAAATATATATTGACAAGCAAAACGCTTGTGGTATAATGGACTTGCAGGCATCACAAGCATTTTGAATGTGGTGCTGATGAACCTTGAAAACTGAATATACCAAATCTTCAAGCCTTACAAATGATCGTGTTCCTGTGCTGTGCACAAGTACCACAAACAATTTGTTTTATAAATTATACCGCAGGAGGGATAGTTATGGCAAGATATGCAAAGCAAAAAACACCGCAAGCTGTGCGAAATCCGTTTGAACCGATGCTGAAAACTGTGGAACAAATGGCAGTTGTTTCCGGCATCGGAGAAAATCGACTGCGCCAGTTAATGGACAACGGCGAGTTGGAGTTCATCCAGAACGGCAACCGTCGCCTGATTTCCGAACAGGCGATTTGGGATTATTACAACCGTGCCAAGACCCCAGCAAGGTCTGTAAGTGGTGGGTGCTGATATGGCGATCCGCGAGAGAAAAGTCAAAAACAAGCGAAACAGCCAAGGAATTTTAACAGGCAGATCGGGCATCGTCTACGATGTCAATGTGAAAGTCTACGAGAACGGCAGGCAGAAAAGCATTGCTAAACGTGGTTTTGCAACGCGCAGGGAAGCAGAATTGTATGAGGCACAGATCAAGCTGGAGTTACAGACTGGCAGCGCCGCTATGGTCGGCTATGGACCGGAGAGCAAGCAAAAGCTAAAAGAGTATCTGCCCAAGTGGTACGAAAGCTACCACCATAACCTTGCAAAAAGTACGCGATACAGCTATTGGAGCGGCATAAACATACATCTAATTCCCATGCTGGGCGAAGTATCTCTGAACAAACTGACACCCCAAATGATTGACGATATGATTGCGCAACTGCGTGAGAAGGGACTGGCGGAGAATTCAGTGCGTTATTGCCATCGAATTTTAAGCTCTGCGCTGTCCTCGGCGGTAAAGTATGGCTACATTCCAAACAACCCAGCCAAGAACATTATGACACGGTTTAGTAAGAACGCCGGGCGCAAATATGACAAGTACACCGTGGAACAGGTGCAGCAGCTTTTGGCGTTTGTACATGGTAATGCACTTGAGACCGTGGTGCTGCTCGCTGTTCTGTTTGGGCTGCGACTCAGCGAAGCGCTGGGGTTACGCTGGCGTGATGTTGATTTGACGCACAGGCAAATTACCTTGCGAGGCCAAATTCCCTGTGACCTGCCGAAAGATGCTAAAATTGTGCCGCACTTGGAACCATTGAAAGACCGTGACGAAGGCGAAACACGTTCATTTCCCATTACAGAAGAAGCACTGCCAATCTTTTTACGGCTTAGACAGGAACAAGCCGACCAGCGGCGGTTGTGCAAGCTCGGCGGGGTCAAGTATTACGATAACGATCTTGTTGTGTGCAAGCCGGACGGTTCGCCATACTTACAAAAGCGTATTTCGGTCAAGTTTAACGGATTTATGCGTAGCACTGGGATGCCGAAAATCCGATTTCACGATCTACGCGGCACAGCGGGCACCAATATGTACAATTTGACAGGTGATTTTTATGCAGTTAGCCAAATTCTCGGACATTCAGTGGACGATTTTTCCCAGCAAATGGGCGTAAATCTGAAAATCAACACCGTCACGACCCGCTATGTACAAGTACAGGAGCAGCGCAAACTCAGTGTGCTGACGGCATACCACCAAGCAGTATTCGCAACACCGAAAAACGCTGCTGTTGGAGATAACTCTTTATAAGTTATTATCCCTTCTCGCAGGAAACCATGAACTGTGGGCAACAATTCGGGCAACAAATGGCTTTTTGCAACAGATTATTGTTGCAAGTGGATTTTGGCTTGTAATAGTCATTGCGTAAACTTACAGCATCACGTTTCAAAGCCGTAAACAAAAATATCCGCCGTAAAATCTTTCGATTCTACGGCGGATATGGCGCAGATGGTGGGAGTCGAACCCACGCGACAGTCTCCTGTCCTAAAGCATTTCGAGTGCTCCCTCTTACGACCTCTTGAGTACATCTGCATATTGAATTTTGTTGCAAGGGACTTCCCGCAAGACGTGATTTCGAGTGCTCCCTCTTACGACCTCTTGGGGAATGCTCCATGTTCTGGGCTCCTGCCGGATACTAAATTAGTATAGCAAAAATGCCGTCCCGCGTCAAGATGCGGGGCGGCATAATTCCTGTATGCTGGGGGATATCTCATGTACATCAGAACAAATGCTGTTTCTGCACCGGGCCGGGGGCAAAGGGGGTATCCTCGTGGTGGCGCACCACGGTCACCTCGCGGGTTTTTTCCTCCACATGGCCGTTGGCTTTGGGCACACTGTAAAAGCTGCGGGTAATGTTATAATAGCCGCGCATGTGCTGCACCAGGTATTCGGCCACAGCGGGCAAACAGTCGGTATCCTCAATGTTTTCATAGTTATAGTCTGCATACAAAAATGCCGTGTGCTCCCCCTTGCAGACCAGCGTGATTCCCGCTTCGTCCAGATGCAGTTCATCCACAGCGCACTGCTTCAGGCCGCTCAGGCCGCTTTCGCTGGCAAGTTGGGTGGCGCGGCGGCGCATAGCCAATGGAACGGACTGCGGGTCCAGCGCTTCGTTGCCGCGCTGGCCGATCTCCAGCAGGATGTCCCGCATCATGCGGCTTTCCAGCAGCGGGCGAATCTTTTCCTTCGCGCGGGCTTCCTCGGTTTTTGCCTGAATTTTTTGCAGCAGTCCCATTCTTTTTCCTCACTAAACACATATCATTGCCCTGCGCACATCCGCACTGGCATCAGGGGCATCTTACTTTTTCATCGTGTAACTAATATTATATTATAGCATACCTTTTCATCCTGTGCCAGCGCGGAAGATAACTTTTACACCAAATTCATTCTGGTAAATCTTTTTAGCTGTGTGCTTTTTTGTATTCAGCTTTCATTCTTTCTTCTCCGTCAAAAGCACAAATTCAATCCCCGTTTTTTGTCTATTTTACTCTTTGCCTCATGCCATTCATTCTTATTTTTCTTTTCTCCGTTCTTTCCCGTTGCACCCTGCCAGTTTCTGCATTATACTGATAAAAAAGTGCGCCGGCAAGTTTCCCCCCGCCGGCAGCCGGACAGGAGTGCGGCCTATGAACATTACCGCGTTTGCCCAATATGCCGGGGTATCCAAGGCAGCGGTCAGCCGCTATTTTAATGGTGGGTACTTAAGCGCCGAAAAGCGCGCCCAGATTGCCGCTGCGGTGGAAGCCACCGGCTACCGCCCCAGTATGCAGGCCCAGATGCTGCGCACCCGCCGCACGCGGCAGATTGGGGTGATCATGCCGCGGCTGAGCAGCGAAAGCTGCGCCCGCATGGTGGAGGGCATCAGCCGGGTACTGGACGATCAGAACTACCAGCTGCTGCTGATCAACACCGCCAACGACAACACCCGCGAAGTGCGCGCGCTGGATACCCTGCGGCATGATACGGTGGACGGCATTATCCTGATTGCCACCATGTTTACCCCGGAACACCACGCGGTGCTGCAAAGCCTGCATGTGCCGGTGGTAATCGTGGGGCAGCAGTATCCCGGGTTCAGCTGTGTGTTCCACGATGATTTCGGCGCGGCGCAGGCCGCCACCGCCCACATGCTGCAAAAGAGACGGCGCAAGCCGGGCTACCTGGGCGTGACCCTGCTGGACAAAGCCGTCGGCCTTGCCCGGCGCGAAGGCTTTGACAGTGCGCTGCGGGATGCAGGTCTCGTGCCCCAGCCGCAGCGGATGAGCATTGCCAAGTTCAACATGGAATCCGGCTACCACCAGGCGGACCAGCTGTTTGGCCGTGCGCCGGGGCTGGACTGCCTGTTCTGCGCGACCGACTCCATCGCGCTGGGTGCGCTGCAATACTGCCGCAGCCACAGTCTGCGGGTGCCGGAGGACATCATGATTGCCGCTGTGGGCGACAACCGCATTGGCCGCGTTGCCTATGTGCCGCTGACCAGCGCCCATCTGCATTACCGCACCGCCGGGGACAAAGCCGCCCGCCTGCTGCTGGACATGCTGGCGGACCCCCATGCCGAGCCGCAGATGATCAAGCTGGATTATGAGTTAAAATGCCGGGCCTCCACCGGGGATGACAACTCAGATGAAAATGTCTGGTCGCTATAACAGGCATCCTTTGCGCCACACTTCCCTGCATCACTGCGGGGAAGTTTTTGTTTTGTGCACCCTTTCCATGCAGCCCCCTGTTTTTTGTGCATTTTACCAAAGAACGGTGTGAAACTGTGTGAAATCGATAACAGAGTCTTTGCAAGTTGGGTCGTTTGGTCAATAGAAAAAGCACTCACCTTCGTATATAATAAAGCTGTCAAATGAAACAGGCCCCGGAACCTCCTACCGGGCCAACAGATAAAAGAAGGAGCGTGCAACATGGATTACAAGAAAGCAGCCCAGCAGGTACTGGACAACATCGGCGGTGCTTCCAACATTGTATCGGCCGCACACTGCGCAACCCGCCTGCGCCTGGTGATTGCGGATAATTCCAAGGTGAACAAAAAAGAGCTTGAAAATGCTGAGGGCGCCAAGGGCGTATTTGAAGCCCAGGGCCAGCTGCAGATCATCTTCGGCACCGGCATTGTGAACAAGGTGTATGACGAGTTCACCGCCCTGGCCGGAATCACCGGTGCCAGCAAGGAGGAAGTCAAACAGGCTGCCGCTTCCAAAGCGCCGTGGTACCAGCGGGCCATCAAGACGCTGGGCGATATCTTTGTTCCCATCATTCCGGCCATCGTGGCTTCCGGCTTTTTGATGGGCATTATGGAAGCGCTGAACTTTATGGTCAACAACGGCTTCCTGAACATTGATACCAGCGGTTCCATCTATGTGTTTGCCCAGCTGTTCTCCAACACGGCGTACACCTTCCTGCCTATCCTGATCGCCTTCTCCGCCGCAAAGGTGTTTGGTGGCAACCAGTTCCTGGGTGCTGTCATCGGCATGATCATGATTCACCCCAACCTGCAGAACGCCTGGACCGTTGCTTCTGAGGGCGTGCAGACCTACCAGTCGGTGTTTGGCGGGCTGTACAAAATTCCGCTGGTCGGCTACCAGGGCCACGTTATCCCCGTTATCATTGCCGTGTGGCTGATGTGCCAGATTGAAAAGCGGCTGCACAAAGTTGTGCCCGCCATGATCGACCTGTTTGTTACCCCGCTGGTCTCCGTTTTCGTTACCGGTTATCTCACCCTCGCTGTCATCGGCCCAATCTTCACCACGCTGGAGGACGGCATCATCAACGGCGTTCAGGCTTTAATTCAGCTGCCGTTCGGCATCGGTTCCTTCATCATGGGCGGTTTGTACGCTGTCACCGTTGTGGCCGGTATCCACCATATGTACACCCTGATCGACCTTGGCCAGCTGGCCAAGTTTGGCTTCACCTACTGGCTGCCCCTGGCCAGTGCCGCCAACGTTGCCCAGGGCGGTGCCGCTTTTGCCGTTGCCCTCAAGAGCAAGAACGCCAAAGTTAAGTCTATGGCCCTGCCCTCCGCCCTTTCTGCCTGCATGGGCATTACCGAGCCCGCCATCTTCGGCGTCAACCTGCGCTACTTCAAGCCCTTTATCGGCGGTCTGGTCGGCGGCGCCTGCGGCGCTTTGTATGCCAGCGTGACCGGCCTGGGTGCCACCGGCACCGGCGTGACCGGCATCTTCGGCATCCTGCTGCATCTGCACATGCCGCTGCAGTACCTCATCATGATGGCAATTTCCTTCGGCGTTTCCTTCGCTGTGACCTGGGTGATCTGGACCCCCGAAGCCGAGGAAGTCAAAGCCTGATGTTTTCCCCTCTCAATCAATAAGGAGCTACCTGTTATGAATGCCTTGCAGCGTGATTTGAAGCGTCTTGTCCTCATGGTGGAAGCCGCCGGGGCCGCCCGCGCGGCGGCGGATCCCCACCGGCAAAAACTGCATGTTCAGCCCCCGGTTGGCTGGCTGAACGACCCCAACGGGCTGTGCCAGATCGGCGATGAATACCATGTATTTTATCAGTACGGCCCGTTTGACCCCACGGGAGGGGTCAAGCACTGGGGGCACGTGCGCAGCCGCGATTTGTTCCACTGGGAACGCCTGCCCGTAATGCTGTACCCGGACGAACCGTTTGACTGCCATGGCGTTTATTCTGGCTCCGCTCTGGTGGAGGACGGCATGCTGTACCTGTACTATACCGGCAATGTCAAGCACCCCGGCGAATATGACTACATCAAGCAGGGGCGCGGGCACAATGTCTGCCTTGCCACCAGCCGCGATGCCATCCATCTGGACAACAAGCGCTGCCTGATGTACAACCAGGATTATCCCGCCGGGCTGACCTGCCATGTGCGCGATCCCAAAGTGTTTGCACTGGATGGGCGCTACTATATGGTGCTGGGTGCCCGAACACTGGACGACCATGGCGAAGTGCTGGTGTTTGAAAGCGCCGACAAGCTGCACTGGAACCACATCAACACCATCACTACCCCCAAAGCCTTTGGCTACATGTGGGAATGCCCCGACCTGTTTGAGCTGGACGGCCAGTGGTTTTTGGCGGTATCGCCCCAGGGCATTGCCTGCCAGAACGTGTACGGCTGCGGTTACTTTGCCCTGCAGGGTGACTGGCGCACCGATTGCACATTGAGCGAATTCCACGCCCTGGACGATGGCTTTGACTATTACGCGCCCCAAAGCTTTGCCGCCGCGGATGGCCGCCGCATCCAGTTTGGCTGGATGGGCATGCCTGATGCCGATTACACCAACCCCACCGTGGAGTATGGCTGGCAACACTGCCTGACCCTGCCCCGCGTGTTGACCCAGGACGGCACTGGCCGCCTGCTGCAAGCCCCCGCCGCCGAGCTGAACGCTCTGCGCGGCGAAGCCCGCCAGCCGGCAGACGGCGAAACGGTTGAAACGGCCCCCTGCTTTGACCTGACCGCCTCCCCCGCCGGGGATTTTGTCCTGACCATTGCCAACGGCCTGACCCTGACTTACACCGAAGCGGACCGCACCTGTACCCTGCGCTTTACCGATGCAGCGATTGCCGCCGGGCGCACCGAGCGCAAGGCTGTGCTGGATGCCCCCTGCCGCAGCCTGCGTGTTGTGGGGGATGCTTCCTCGCTGGAAATATTCCTGAACGACGGTGCCGCGGTGCTTTCCACCCGGTATTACCCGGCAGCGGGCAAGGTTGCCGTGCAGCTTTGCGGCGCAGGCAGCACCCTGTATTCCCTTTCAATTTAATGGAGGACATTCCATGGCACATGATACCTTGTATGCGATCGGCGAAGCGCTGATCGATATGATTCCGTCCAAAACCGGCTGTTCCTTTGCCGAGGTTCCCTCTTTCAGCCCCCGTGTGGGCGGCGCGCCCGCCAACGTGTGCGGTGCTTATGCCCGTTTGGGTGGGGATTCTTCCCTGCTGACCCAGCTGGGAGATGACCCGTTCGGCCACAAGATCATTGATGAACTGGCTGCCTGCGGCATTGATACCAGCCACATCTGTTTGACGGACAAAGCCAACACCGCCCTGGCTTTTGTTTCGCTGGAAGCGGACGGCAACCGGACGTTCAGTTTTTACCGCAAGCCCTCAGCCGATTTGCTGTACGCCCCGGAGCAGGTGGATACCAGCCTGTTTGCCAACGCCTATGCCCTGCATTTTTGCAGCGTTGCCCTGGTGGAAAGCCCCATGCGGGAAGCCCACAAAACTGCCATTGCCGCAGCCCGCAGCGCCGGGACTATCATTGACTTTGACCCCAACCTGCGCTTTCCGCTGTGGCCGGACCGTGATGCTTTGCGCCGCACGGTGCTTGAGTTCCTGCCGCTGGCCGATGTGGTCAAAATCTCGGACGAAGAGCTGGAATTTCTGACCGGCACCAGTGATATTGAAGCCGCCCTGCCCAGCCTGTTTGTTGGCCATGTACAGCTGGTGCTCTACACCTGCGGCAGCGCCGGTGCCCACGCTTACACCCGCACCGCCCACGGCTTTTCCGCCAGCAAGCCGGTAAAGGCCGTGGATACCACCGGCGCCGGGGACGGGTTCATCGGCTCGTTCTTGTGGCAGCTGCACAAAAACGGGGTGGACCGCGCCGCCCTGCCCGCTCTGCAGGCGAACCAGCTGAACCAGTGGCTGGATTTTTCCAACCGGTTCTGCGGTTACAGTGTGCAGCGCTACGGTGCCATTGACAGCTACCCCACCATCGACCAGCTGTAACTTTCTGCCATTCTCTGCTATTTCATCATAAAGCAGCCGCCCGGTACAGGTTTTGCACCGGGCTGCTGCGTTTGTATCTTTTTACAAAGTGCCCACCTGCCCACAGGATTTCCTGTCAGCAGGCGGGTTTTGCTTATTCTTCGGCCGGTTCCCCGCGCAGCTTGCGGTATTGCGCAGGGGATTGGCCGATTTCTTTTTTGAACACTCGGCTGAAGTACAGCGGGTTGTCATACCCAACGATCTCAGATATCTCTTTTACGTTATAGTTCGTATGTTCCAGCAGACTTTGTGCATTGACCATGCGCAGTGAAAGAACATACTGTGCGGGCGACATACCCATATACTGCCGGAAGTTATGGATGAACCAGTTGGTGCTGACATGCAGCGATTCGGCATAGGCGTCAATGCTGATTTTTGTGTTGTAATTCTCATTAAAATAAGCAGCCGCCACTTCAATCTGTTCCTGCATGCTGCCGGCCACCTTGGGCTTTTCATGCTGCTGGCGGCTGACGAGAAGCAGCATATCATTGAACAGCGAAGCAATATAATCCTCGTACCCAAAGCGGCAGAGCTGCAGTTCCTGAATAATTTTGCGGAACAGCGCTTTGTATTCCGGCAAGACCCCGCTGTAAAACACATGCTCCTCCAGCGAGATCCCGTGGTAGGTCAGAATATTTTTTACATCGTTGCCGGTAAAATGAATCCAGAATACCTCAGGGTGATCTTCCAGGTAATACACATACTTTTGTATCTCGTCCGGCTTATACAGCACCATGTTCCCGGCGCTTACCACCTGTTCCACACCGTCAAACCAAAAATGTGCTTTGCCGTTGGCAACGTACAAAATCTGGTAGTCACGCCGGCCTTTCTGCCAATAGGTCGGCAGCCTTTTGCGCGTTTTCAGGCGGTAAGTCCCGCAGCTGCCCACAATGAGCGGGGCCGAATAATCCTTGAAATCCAAGCGGGAGTTATTCAGATAGCCGGCGTTAATGTACACAAAAATCACTCCTCGTTTTTGTCAATTTCGCGCGTACAAACTTTGCTTTTGGCGGTTTCTGCCCCAAATCCATTGATTTTGTGTATGTTTGGTCCCAACCTGTTTATGTCTTTGTTCCCTATGGAAATTGTATAATATTTTCAAACGGAACGCAAGTTGTATTGTTCAAATCACAGGAGGACCGCCATGGTTATCCCACAGTATTACGAAAACCCACACATTTTGCATGTAAACACCATGCCAAACCGTGCCTATTTTATCCCGGATGCCCGCCGCAATGACGCCCTTGTGGAACACCGGGAAACATCACAGCGGTTCCAGCTGCTGAACGGGACCTGGCAGTTCCGCTATTACCACAGCATTTATGATTTACAGGACCCATTTTATGCCCCCGGCTGTGACTTGGCGGATTATGATACCATTCCGGTACCCAGCGTATGGCAGAACTACGGATACGATCACCACCAGTACACCAACATCCGCTATCCCTTCCCCGCGGATCCTCCGTATGTGCCCAAAGAAAACCCCTGCGGTGCTTATCTTTATGATTTTGACTACCAGCAGGACGAAGTTGCCCCGCGCGCCTACCTGAACTTTGAGGGTGTTGCTTCCTGTTTTTATGTCTGGCTGAACGGCAAGTTTGTGGGTTATAGCCAGGTTGCACACTCCACCAGTGAATTTGACGTGACCGCATTGCTGCAAAACGGCAGCAACCACCTGGCCGTACTGGTGCTGAAATGGTGCGACGGCAGTTACATGGAAGACCAGGACATGTTCCGCATGAACGGTATTTTCCGTGATGTTTACCTGCTGTGCCGCCCGGAACAGCATATCCAGGACTATTTTACCACCACCGGGATCCTACCGGACCGCGCAGACATCAGAGTCCGCCTACGCTACCGCGATTTGGCCGTTGCCACCCGCATTACCATTTACGATGCGGCCGGTACCCTGATCGGCACTGCTGCCCCGGCAGCGAACCCCGATGATGAAGCCTTTCCCTACTGCGCGGTCATCCCGGTCCCTGCCCCGATTCTGTGGAATGCCGAACAGCCGTATCTTTATACCCTTGTGCTGGAAACGGCCTGCGAAACCATCACGGATCGTGTTGGCATCCGGGAAGTTCATGTGGCAGATAACCAGATTTTTGTCAACGGCCACTCCATCAAAATCCACGGCGTCAACCGGCATGAATCTGATCCCGTCACCGGTTATACCATCGGGCTGGAACAGACCAAGACCGACCTTGCCATGATCAAGCGGCACAATTTTAACGCCATCCGCACCAGCCATTACCCGGATGTCCCCTATTTTTATCAGCTCTGCGATGAATACGGATTTTTTGTGATTGACGAAGCGGATAACGAAAGCCACGGTGCATCGGAACTGTACTGTGACGGCAATGTTGACTGGAGCAATCATGTTGAGCACTGGAACGAGCCGATTTCCGACAACCCGGAATTTACCGAGGCCACCGTGGACCGCACACGCCGCTGTGTGGAGCGCGATAAAAACCGCCCCTGTGTGATCATCTGGTCTATGGGCAACGAAAGCGCTTACGGCTGCACCTTTGAGGAAGCTCTGGCCTGGACCAAACAGTTTGACCCCACCCGCCTGACCCATTACGAAAGTGCCCAGTATCACAGCCAGAAGCGCAAGTATGATTTTTCCAACATTGATCTGTTCAGCAACATGTATCCTTCCTTGGAAAGCATTCAGGCGTTCCTTGACCAGCAGCCGGACAAGCCTTACCTGATGTGCGAATACTGCCATTGCATGGGTAACGGCCCCGGCGACCTGGAAGATTACTTCCAGTTTATCCAAAGTCATCCCGGTCTCGTGGGCGGCTTGCTGTGGGAATGGTGCGACCACGGCATCTACAAAGGCAAAGCCCAGGATGGGCGCTCCATCTTTTATTATGGCGGCGACCACGGCGAGTGGCCCAACGATGGCAATTTCTGCATGGACGGCCTTGTTTACCCGGACCGCCGCCCCCACACCGGCCTGCTGGAGTTCAAAAACATTTACCGCCCAGCGCGCGTGACCCATTATGACCAAAGCACCGGCACCCTGACCCTGCACAACTACATGGATTTTGTGGATTTGACCGATTACGCCACGTTGAGCTATGAGCTCAACTGTGATGGTCAGGTGGTTTCGGCAGGCAGTGTTCCTTTCCCGGGTGGATTCCGGCTGCCGCCGCACGCGGATGGCACTCTGCCATTGCCGCTGGATGTACCGGCCAAGGGCAAATGCTTTGTGAACATCTTTTACCACTGCAAACAGGATGGCGCACTGATCAAAGCTGACCACCTGCTTGGCTTTGATGAAATTCCTTTGCAAAATAGCGACCCCCGCAACCAGGATGCCGTGCAGCTGCTGGGCCGCCCCGCCGGGGATGGGCTCATCACCATCCGCGAAACAGACCGTATGCTGGTTCTCAGCTGTGAGCAGTTCACCTATGTGTTCAACAAGTTGACCGGCCTGTTTGACAAAATGACCTTTGCCAATGAACCGCTGCTGGATCAGCCCATGGGCTTTAATGTCTGGCGTGCCCCAACGGACAATGATCGCAAGCTGAAAGCTGACTGGTATGCCGCCCATTATGACCATGCTGCCACAAACGCTTACCATACGGAATATACCGTAACGGCAAGCGGTGTAACCCTGCACACCCACGTTGGGATTGCTGCAATTTGCGTGCAGAAGTTCCTGGACCTGGATGTAACCTGGACCGTTGCCAACAACGGCAGTGTAGGCCTTGCCCTGCATGCCAAACGCAACACAGTCTTCCCGGAGCTGCCGCGCTTTGGTCTGCGGCTGTTCCTGCCGCAGGAGATGTCCCAGGTCAATTATTACGGCATGGGCCCCATGGAATGTTACTGCGACAAGCACCATGCCGCCAGCCACAACAGCTACACCGCTACAGTCTGGCAGCTGCACGAAGATTACATCCGCCCGCAGGAAAACGGCAGCCATTTTGACTGCGATTACGTTATGTTGGCCGGAGATGCCGTGCGCCTGACCGCTGTGGGCACGCAGCCTTTCAGCTTTAATGCTTCCCACTACACACAGGAGGAACTGACCCGGAAAGCCCACAATTATGAACTGGAACCCTGCAGCAGCACTGTTTTGTGCCTGGATTATGCCCAGAACGGCATTGGCTCCGAAAGCTGCGGCCCCCGCCTGCTGGAGCAGTACCGCCTGGATGACGCCACCTTTAATTTTGGCCTGCGCCTGTTCCCGGAAAAGAAATAATACACACCCTCTACACTTCAAAAAGAATGGAGAACGAACATGTCTGAAAGTACAGAAAAACGCTATTTGAAATGGTATAACAAAATTGGGTATGGCTCCGGCGATATTGCCGGCAACGTGGTTTACGCGTTCCTGTCCTCCTTTGTCATGATCTACCTGACCAACACGGTAGGGCTGGACCCCGGCATTGTCGGCACATTGATTGCGGTTTCCAAACTGCTGGACGGCGTAACCGATGTCTTCTTTGGTTCCCTGATTGACAAAACCCATTCCAAACTCGGCAAGGCCCGCCCCTGGATGCTGTACGGCTATATTGGCTGCGCTGTTACGCTGGTTGCCATTTTTGCCATTCCGGAAAGCCTGGGTCAGTTTGCCCAGTACGCCTGGTTCCTGATTGCCTACACCCTGCTGAACGCTGTGTTCTACACCGCCAATAACATCGCGTATTCTGCCCTTACAGCCCTTGTTACCAAAAACAGCGCCGAGCAAGTGGAAATGGGCTCCTACCGCTTCATGTTTGCCTTTGCCACCAGTCTGCTCATCCAGTCCATCACTCTGGGCGGTGTCACCGCTTTGGGCGGCGGTGTTCAGGGCTGGCGCACCATCGCCATCATTTACGCTATCATTGGCTTGATCGTCAACACCGTCTCGGTTTTTTCCGTCAAAGAGCTTCCGGAAAGCAAACTGGTGAACACCAATGATAAAAACGAGATTGCCAAGGATGAAAAATACAACCTGATTGAAGCCGCTAAACTGCTGGGCTCCAACAAATATTACATGATGATCTGTGTCACCTACATTTTGCAGCAGATCTACACCGCCATGATCGGCATGGGCACCTATTACGCCATCTATATCTTTGGCAACGAGAACCTGTTCGGCGTTTTCTCCTGGGCCATCAATATTCCGCTGATCCTTGCACTGATCTTTACCCCCATGCTGGTCGCCAAATGGCATGGTATGTACAGGCTGAACGTGATGAGTTACGGCCTTGCCACCATCAGCCGCGCTTTGGTTGCCGTAGCCGGATTTATGGGGGCCAGTGGCAATGTTGGTCTGATGCTGCTGTTCACCGCCATTGCCGCCCTGGGCCAGGGTCCCTGGCAGGGTGATATGAACGCCGTGATCGCTGCCTGCTCAGAATACACGTGGCTGACCAAGCACAAGCGCGTGGATGGCACCATGTACTCCTGCACTTCCCTTGGTGTCAAGCTGGGCGGCGGCATCGGCACTGCCATTACCGGCTGGCTGCTGGCCGCCAGCGCTTTCGACAGAGCCCTGGCTGTTCAGCCGGACTCCTGCATCAATATGCTTAAAATCATGTACCTCATCATTCCGTTTGTGTTGGATGCCATCATCACCTTTATCCTTTCTCGTATGAAGGTGGAGGAAGCCAACGAAAAACTGCGCACCGAACTGAACCACTGATATTCTCCATTCTCCTTCCCGCCCGCAGCCCCAAAGATTCTTTAGGACTGCGGGGCTATTTTATACGAAAAAGGCGCGCTCTATGCAAAAATAGCATAGAGCGCGCCTCTGTATGTTTTATCTGATATTAAAGTTTCTTCAGTGCCTTCTTTTCGAAGGAACAAAATATCCCCGTAAAATCATCACAGATGCAGCACGCGGTCCTTGATTTCGGCGGTGCGGCCCTGGTTCCAGAACTGGGTACCGATGTAGCCGCAGGTGCGGCGGGCAACGTTCAGCTTGCTCTGGTCGCGGTTATGGCAGTGCGGGCACTCCCACACCAGCTTGCCGTCGTCCTCCACGATCTTGATCTCGCCGTCATAGCCGCACACCTGGCAGTAGTCGCTCTTGGTGTTCAGCTCTGCGTACATGATGTTATCATAGATGAACTGCATCACTTTGATGACAGCTTCCAGGTTATCCTGCATATTGGGCACTTCCACATAGCTGATGGCGCCGCCCGGAGACAGGCGCTGGAACTCGCTTTCAAACTTCAGCTTGGTGAACGCATCGATCTGCTCGGTCACATGCACATGGTAGCTGTTGGTGATATAGTTGCGGTCCGTAATGCCCGGCACAATGCCAAACCGCTTTTGCAGGCACTTGGCAAACTTGTAGGTGGTGGATTCCAGCGGGGTGCCGTACAGCGAGTAATCAATATTTTCAGCGTTCTTCCACTCGTTGCACTTATCGTTCATGTGCTGCATCACACTCAGGGCAAAGGGCTTTGCGGCGGGATCGGTATGGCTCTTGCCGGTCATATATTTGCAGCATTCATACAGGCCCGCATAGCCCAGGCTGATGGTGGAGTAGCCGCCGTACAGCAGCTTATCAATGGGCTCGCCTTTCTTCAGGCGGGCCAGAGCGCCGTACTGCCACAGAATGGGTGCCGCATCGGACAGGGTACCCTTAAGGCGGTTATGGCGGTACTGCAAGGCGCGGTGGCACAGTTCCAGGCGCTCATCAAAAATTTTCCAGAATTTATCCGGCTCACCGCCGGAGGACAGGGCCACATCCGGCAGGTTGATGGTAACAACACCCTGATTGAAGCGGCCATAGTACTTCGGCTTGCCCGGCACATAGTTCTTGGCGTTGGCCACGTTGTTCCAGCCAGTGCCGGAACGGTCGGGGGTCAAAAAGCTGCGGCAGCCCATGCAGGTAAATACATCGCCGTTGCCCTCGGTCTCACCCTTAGACAGCTTGTATTCCTTCATCTTCTTTTCGCTGATATAGTCCGGCACCATGCGCTTTGCGGTGCATTTGGCGGCCAGCTTGGTCAGGTAGAAATAGGGGGTGCCTTCGCGGATATTATCGTCTTCCAGCACATAGATCAGCTTGGGGAATGCGGGGGTGATCCAGACGCCCTTTTCATTCTTAACACCCTGGTAGCGCTGGCGGAGCATTTCTTCCACGATAATGGCAAGGTCAGATTTCAGGCGCTGGTTTTCGCCCGCTTCGTTCAGGTACATGAATACCGTGATGAACGGTGCCTGGCCGTTGGTGGTCATCAGGGTAACGACCTGGTACTGGATGGTCTGCACACCGCGCTTGATTTCCTCGCGCAGACGGGCTTCAACGATCTGGGAGAGCTTTTCTTCACCGGGATCAATGCCCAGTTCCTTCATCTCCGCTTCGGTATCGCGGCGGATCTTTTTGCGGCTGATATCCACAAACGGTGCCAGGTGGGTCAGGCTGATGCTCTGGCCGCCGTACTGGTTGGATGCCACCTGCGCAATGATCTGGGTGGCAATGTTGCAGGCCGTGGAGAAAGAATGCGGTTTTTCGATGAGGGTACCAGAAATAACCGTGCCGTTCTGCAGCATGTCGTCCAGGTTGACCAGGTCGCAGTTGTGCATATGTTGGGCGTAATAGTCAGCATCATGGAAATGAATGATGCCATCCTCATGTGCCTTTACAATCTCGGCAGGCAGCAGCATACGCATGGTCAGGTCCTTGCTGACCTCGCCGGCCATATAATCGCGCTGAACGCTGTTGACGGTCGGGTTCTTATTGGCGTTTTCCTGCTTGACTTCCTCATTGTTGCACTCGATGAGGGACAGAATGCGGTCGTCGGTGGTGTTATGGGTACGGCGCAGGCTCTGCACATAGCGGTAGGTGATATATTTGCGGGCCACCTCATACGCTTTGGTCTGCATGATGGCGTCTTCCACCAGATCCTGGATCTCCTCCACGTTCATGGCGTGGTTGCGGCTCTGGCATTCCTGCGCCACATCGTCGGCAATGGCCGTGATCTGTTCCTTGGTCAAGCGCTGGTTGGAGGCAACAACGTTGTTGGCTTTGGTCACCGCTGCAATAATTTTGGATATATCGAAAACGGCCTCGCTGCCGTTGCGCTTGATGATCTTCATGAACTGTTATCTCCTTACCTCAATAAAAGCTGCCGGGTTGATACCCCACGCCAAAACCGCTCCATGATTTTGGCGAGCGTATTTATCTTACCGCATCGACCCGGCAAAGTCAAGCCAATATACCACAATATATTGTATATAATTTGCTAATAGCACCCATATATGCCATATAGTGCGATGGGACGTTCAAAAAGATTGCAAAACAAAACGCCGAAAAAAGCGCTGGCTTTTTGGGTAAAATAGGCACTTTTTTCAAAGCTGCGATGATATGTGATTTTATTGTTCCCTGGCCGCTTGCTTTTGCCCGGCACGGCTGGTATACTGGTGCAAGGCACCTGCCTATTGTGATGATTTGCCGCAGCACCATACAAGATATAGTGTTGCATGTTATAAGGAGGCTCCCCGCGTGAACTACGCAACCATAAAATACTGTGATATTGCCAACGGCACGGGCGTGCGTACCAGTCTGTTTGTTTCCGGCTGCCGCCGCCACTGCCCGGAATGTTTTAACGCCGTTGCCTGGGATTTTGGTTATGGCCTGCCCTTTGATAAAGCCGTGCGCAATGAAATTTTGGGCAGCCTTGCCCCGGATTATATTGATGGGCTTTCCCTTTTGGGCGGCGAACCCTTTGAGCCGGAAAACCAGCGTGCGCTGGTGCCGTTCCTGCACGAAGTACGGGTGTTGTACCCCCACAAAACCATCTGGTGCTACACCGGCAATGTATACGAAACCGAACTTTTGCAGCCCAGCCACGCCCGCTGCGAAGTGACGGACGAGATGCTGAGCCTGATCGATGTGCTGGTGGACGGCGAATTCATCCCCGCGCAGCATGATATTTCGCTGCGGTTCCGCGGCTCCGGCAACCAGCGCATCATTGACTTGAACGCCACCCGCGCCGCCGGGCACACCGTACTGTGGCAGGATGACCCGCTGTTTGCTGACCATAAGATGTAAGGCAGCGAGTTCGCGTTTTTGGATTTTGTGTAACTTTTAACAAATTTGACTTGTATTTCTGCCCCGCAGGGTGTTATACTGACACTAATTTAAGGTTGTGCCAATCGTTCCAGGCACAACCGCCCCAAACAGCTGCCGGGCCAGTTGCCCGCGCACGAAAGGAGAAATTACTATGGCAAAATTTCATCTGATTCCCATTGTGCTGGGCGCAGCCATCGGTGTTGGCGTTTATGTTGTCAGCAAGTATCTGGCTCAGGACGAAGAGAGCGAACAGATTGTGGATGACTCCGCATTTGACGACAGCGAAGCTTCCGAAAGCACCGAAGATGCGGACGAAACCGAAGAAAATGCCGACGAGGAACCCCCCGCACCGATTGAGGAACCCGCCCCCGCTGAGCAGGCCCCTGTAGCGGAGCCTGCTGCCCCGGTGGAAGAACCCGCGCAGGAAGATGACGGCGTTGCCATTCCCATCCAGAGTGGTAACGATGTGCCGAATGTGAACCCGGTACAGGACAAAACCGAACCCGTTAAGCTGACGGAGGACGGCAAGGTGGACCCTACCACCATCGCCAAAGCCGAAGATTTCGGCGACTGGGAAGAAGAAACCGGCTGCAGAGGCTGAAGGCGAGACGATATAAATGACAACGCCGCAGGTAGTGCGTGATGCTCCCTGCGGCGTTTGTTTTTTGTTTTGGGGGTAAATTTGTATTTGGAGGGAGAGCCTTTGCGTGCACGGCAGGGTTCTTCCCACGTTTTGGGGGTAGCAGCGTGGCAAGGCCCGGCGGGCGGGGTGAGGGCACCCCGCTCTACTGCGCACAAACAAGCTCACTGTTATTGATACGTCCGTCTGGGACGCCGCCCCCTACAAGCAATTTGTTGGTTCATCACAATTTTTCAACATGCAATGGGGCCAGGTTTCGGCGGGGTCGGGTGACCCCGCCCTACCGAATGTTTTATGTTCTATCACCCACTATAAAATGCTCCATAGGGAACGGTCTTGACCGTTCCGGAACCATGCGGTAGATGCCACAATAGAATTTTATCGCAAGCCTTGGCTACAACATCCCACAAAGCATATCAAATGGGACGATGCTTCCGCATCGTCCCCTACTTATTATTTTACGGGTTATGGCCGTCGGCAGCTCTTACACCACCCATTGCAGCAAAATACCGCAGCAGGTGCCGCAGAACCAGAGCAGCCCTGTCATGAACAAGTTCTGTTTCCAGCTGGGGTTGACACGCCACAGCACAGCCAGGCCGATACCTGCGCCGGAGCACAGCCCCGCAAAAAAGCTGCCAAAGGTAATAGCCCCGCCCATATACAGCTGGGCCAGCAGCACGCTGGCACCGCAGTTGGGTACAAGACCGATCAGCGCGGCCATCATGGGCTGGAAAATGCCCAGACTACCCAGGAATGCCGCGGCGGAATCTGCCCCGACAAGGCCAAAGATCAGCCCAATGATAAAGCTGAACACCAAGATGAACACAAAAATTTCCAGCGTGTGACGCAGTGCCGCCAGGAAAATGCTGCTGTGTTCCTCGTGTTCTTCGTGGCAGTCCACCTCATCGGCATGGCCCTCATAGCCGCCATACAGCCCTTTGGGCAGGATGCGGCGCAGCGGAACATCCAACACCAAACCGGCTGCAATGCCAAACACGATTTTGAGCACCAGCAGCAGGCCCAGCTTGTTCCACAGGGTAGGCTCCGCCGCCAGCAGGGGGATGGCTTCATCCGATGTTGCCAGGAACACGGCCAGCAGCGTGCCGGGGGTAATGACCCGGCTGGCATAAAAGTTGGCCGCTACCGCCGAAAACCCGCATTGTGGTACGCAGCCCAGCAGTGCGCCGGGCACAAAGCCCCAGTGGCCGCCGCCAGCCAGCGCTTTTTCAATTCGCTCGCCATGGTTGCGTTCCAGCCATTCGATCAGCAGATATGCCAGATACAAAAACGGCAGCATTTTTACGCCGTCGATCAGTGCATCCAAAAAAGCGTCAACAATAATTTCCATAATTCTCCTATCTGTTGCAAAGGTTGGGGTTACAGGGCATAACATGGCCGCACGGTTCGGAGCAGCTGCCCGGAGCCATGCGGCCCTTTTTCATTTTTTACTGCCTTTGTTGGTTTCAAAGCCGCGCAGCAGCGCTACGGCTTCCCGCACACGGGCGGGGGAAATGCGGGTACGGAACCGCTCCATGCTGCGGGAAGAAAACGGCACATCATAGGTAAAGGAATCAAAGCCCAAAAAGTATTGCAGGTAGGGGCTTTCGCGCACGATCTCCACCGTTTCGCTGTCCGTTGTGCGGCACGCTGCACGAATCACCAGCACACCGAACGCCATGCGGGCCGGAATTGCCACCTTGCCGCCAGCAGCAAAATGGCCGCTGTACTCCTGTTCAATGGCATCCCAGTCAATGGCCTGGGCCAGGCGCACCCAGCGGTTCTCCTGTACCAGCTCGCCTTCATAGGGCGGCAGGTAGTCATCAATGCTCATCTGATGTTGAATTGTGCGGTACATGGTTGCACCATTCCTTTTTATGTCGTTCCCGTTTTTATTTTTCCCGCAAAAACGCTTGGGATATATCTGAAAAGCCGAAAACTCAATCCAGTTCTTTGTTTTCAGATATCCCTTAATATCTCTGGATCAGGGGGAATATCATGGCCAGAACCGCCCAAGCGACCTGATACAAGGCCAGTGCCGGAAGCGGCAGCCCGGCCAGGCCGCCGGCCAGCGCCATGATCATGGCAAGAATGCAGCTGATGAGCACCGAGGCCGACAGCACCATCGAAGAACGGTGTTCCCCCTCTGCCGCACCCGCAGCGGCTTCCAGGCCGCCGACAAAGCTGGCAAAGCTGCCCAGGTGCAGCATGCTGCCTTCGCTTTCCGGCAGCCAGGCCACAGCGGGCTCCAGCGCCTTGTGTTCCTTGCCGCTCAGCACCTTGACGGTACCAACCGGCAGGTTATAAGCAGTCTGCAGCAGCGCTTCATCGCAGTTAAAGTCATCGCAGTCCACAATGAGCGAAAGTCCGGCGCGGCGCAGGGAATCCAGCACGGCGGCGGTATCGGGATCACTCTGATAAGCCACCTGGAACATGCTGAACAGCTTGCCGGAAACCGCCAGGTAGATGACCCGGCGCTGGTTCACGGTATGGCGGCGTTCATATTCCATGCTGGGCAGCTGGATATCATAGGTATCCATCAGCCGGCGGGAGCCGATCATGACCCGCTCGCCGTTGATCCAGCCCACATAGCCCAGGCCGTCCAGCGTTTCCAGGTTTTCCACCTTGCACAGCAGCTTGCGGTTATCGCCCGTCATGCCAAGGAAGATATCTTTCAGCGGGGTATTCACATCGGCCAGCATGGAAGCGGAGTAGATGATGGCCAGCTCAATATCCTCTTTGCGCACCGGCTTGATGCCGCGCAGCGTAATGCACCCTTTGGGGAAAAGATCCTGCGCCGTGACCTGCAGCACGTTCACACGGCCCAGCAGTCGGATATCCTTCCAACCGGGGATGACCGCGCCGATCTGCGCGGCACTGCGCTGCATCAAACGCATGGGCATGGCGGAGATCAGCGTACCGGCCAGCGGCGCGCCCAGGCAGAGTACACCGGCCAGCGCAGTGAACGCCGTTCCGGCATCCTTGCGGTAAAGCAGGGTGAACAGGAATGCAGCCACGCCGCAGCCCAGCAGGATGCGGGCAAACTGCTGCTGGTTTTTATCCGATGTGCGGCGGGATTCGCTGCCCGCCAAAAAGCCTTTCATCAGGCGGGTGGGACGGCTGACCAGCACATTGGGGCGCGGTTCCGCCAGCCCGGCGGTCACGGTGCGCAGTACCCCGGCATCTTTCAGCCGATATGCCACAGCGTGGTCCATCCCGGCGCTGACAAGGGTAAAGTTATCCCGGATGGTGTGGGCGTCGATTGCCTTGCCTGCAGCGTTGCCGCACAGCAGCAGCGCCGCGGGGCCGGTCATCAGGCAGAGGGTTGCGGGGTTATACCATTCCGGCTTTGCCAAAAACATGATACATTGCAGGATGGAGGCCACCGCGGCCATGGCGGGCATGGTATCTGCGGTATTGCCCCGGCGCATGCTGATCAGCCCGGCCAGGCCGCCCAGCATCGTCTGCCAGCACAGGGCCGCGCTGGCAGCAAGCAAAATCAGCATGGTCACCAGCAGCGGTTTGGTGCTGGCTGTGGTATCCAGCGGGCCAAGATTGGCTCCGGTGGCCGCCATAGTGCCCAGAACGATCATAATCAGGGCTGCAGCGCCCACAGCGATTGCTGTGCCGGTGGTGATCATCACCCGCAGTTCCAGGTCATGGCGCACCACGGGGGCATCATCGGTGCTTTCGTATTCGTGGCGGTGCAGGACGGCGGCCTGTGCGGCAAAAGGCGCTTCGCCATCGGGGGTGGTTTCGTCCTTCGGCTTGCCTGCAAACCGGAGGATGTTAAAGCCTTTGCCGGGCTTTTTTTGTTCCGGTGCTTCCGGCTCCGCCCCGGCGTTGGGGTCGCTCAGGTACTGGGCAGCCGCCTGGTAATCGGTATCGGTCTTTTCTGTTTTTGCCTTTGAATCCGATTTGATCTTTTCCAGGTTGATGGACTGTTCAATGCCGCGCACAAATTCCGCGGTATTGGGCTTTTCATCCACCAGGGGGCCGATCAGCTCCTCAAAGCTTTCTTCCGCTTTTTTCGGGGCGGGCTTTTTCGGTTCTTCCGGCTGCTCTTCCACCCCTTCGGCAATCTCGCTCAGGCGGATCTGCCCGGTCAGGGTCTGGGCCAGCTCCTGCGGCAGTTCCTCAAAGGTATCGCCGCTGGCGGGTTCTTCCTGCACGGGGGCAGCTTTGGGCGCAGGCTTTTTGCGGCGCGGCGGCAGGGCTGCGTTCAGTTCATGCAGGAACGACTGGGTGCTTTCCGGTGCGGGCTCGTCCCCCAGCTGCATGGTAAAACCGGTGGTCGCCTGCGGGGCAGGCGCGGGCTGCGGCTGCACCGTATCGTTTGGGGTCATGACCGGCTCGCCCACGGGTTCCGCTTCGCGGCGGGGGGCAGGCCGAGTGAACGGCATGGTGCGTTCCCGCTCCTTGCGGGGGGTGAACTCCACGGTATCCCGCTTTTTATTTTTGCGGTAAACATTGGGCTGAGGTTCCGGCTGCGGGGCCGGCTCATCCTTCGGAAGCAGCGGTTTGCCTGTGGCGGCAAACTGGGAAGTCTGCCGCCCGGAGATGGAAAGCCCTGCGTTGGTAGCGGTCAGGCGGGGCATCTCGCCCGTTTCCTCTGTTTCCGGCTCCTCCCGGGGCTGTTCCGGAACCTCCCAGTTTTCTACCGGGGCTGGCTCGCCCTCATACGGGTCATAGGATTCCAGCTCGTCATAGACATCGTGCTTTTTGCCGCCGAACAGGCTGGCAAAAAAGCCTTTTTTCTTTGCAGCGTAGTGGCGGGGCGGCTCTTGCTCGCGCAGTTCCATCTCGTCCGGTTCATCCTGCAACCGGGGCAGTTGTTCTTCCAGCTGCTGGGTGCTCTGGTTTTCCACCCTGCCGCTGACCGAAACATTGATCGGCTCAAACTCCCCGGTATCGGTAGCATATCCAAAGCCAAACAAGCCCTTTTTCTTAGGGGTCTGCTGGCGCTCCTGCTCGGACTTCATATCATCCGGAACAACGGCCACGCTGGTGCCAAAAAAGTTGGTAAAATCTTTTTTTCCTTCATCCAGGTACTTGCTGTCCGCTTCCGGCACCCTACGGCCCAAAAAGGCTTTAATGACGCTGGTGCGGGTGGTATCCCCTGATGTTGCATCTGCCGGTCTTGGTTCCGGCTGCGGGGCCGGTTTTGTCTCCGGCTGTACCTGCGGGGCCGGCTGCTGGGGCGCAGTTTGTGCCGGGGCAGGGCGGGCAGGCTGCGGAACAGGTTCCGAGCGCACCGGCTGAGTCGGTTGTACAGTTTGTATATTATTTTGTTTTTCTACTTTAGGCTCAACTTCCGGCATGCGGCGCGGCTCCGGCACAGAAGCAGGCCGGCGGGCCGGGGCAGCGGGGCCGGGTTTATTCTTTTTGGCAGCCCGCATACTGGGCAGATCGCCCAGCAGGTCGTCCAGCACAGCGGTGGAAAACCGGTCCTCGGTGTTAAAATTATTGCCTTTGCCCAGCGTGATATCCGGCAGGTCCTCTTTCTGGATGGGCCCCAATGCCGAACCGCCGCCGGAGGATTCCTCCATGCTGCCGTGGCCCAGGCTTTGCAGGATGGCATCCACCTGGCGGTCTGTTACACTATCCCGGATGCCGCGTTCGGCCTGCTCATGGCTGAGCTCTTCCAGAATGCGGTCCACGGAATCATTTGTACGTTTGCTTGGCATGTTGTTCTCCCCTTTGGTATGGGATTCCTTTTTTTGCGCAGCCGTTACTTGCGGCGCTGCATGATGTTGTACATCAAAATACCGGCGGCCACGCTGACGTTATAGCTGTCCACACCGGTTTCACCACCGGCCATATCCAGCGTAACGGCGGCATCGCACAGTTTGCGCACCAGTGCGCCGGGGCCTGCGCCCTCGCTGCCCAGCACCAGCGCCACCGGGCCGGAAAGATCGGTCTTTTCCAGCGGAGCACCGCCCAGGTCGGCACAGTAAACAAAAATGTTCTGCTTTTTCAGGTCACGGATGGCCTGCGGCAGGTTGGCGACCCGCGCCACCGGGATGCGGGCAGCTGCCCCGGCGCTGGATTTCATGACCGTGCCGGTCACGCCAACGCCGCCGCGCCGCGGGATGATCACGCCGTGGGCACCGCACAGCAGCGCGCTGCGCAGGATTGCGCCCAGGTTGTGGGGGTCCTCAATACCGTCACACAGCACGAGGAACGGCGGTTCGCCGCGGTCTTTTGCGATCTGCAAAAGTTCCTCCACGCCAACATACTGGATGCGGGCAGCCCAGGCCGCCACACCCTGGTGGTCCTGGGTACCGCACAGCTTTTGCAGCTTGCCGGCGGGTACACGCTTGATGACCGCCCCGGCCGCTTTGCCCAGCGCGGTATAATACCCGGCCATGCGCGGCTCCATGCTGTCGGCCAGCAGCAGGGTGTCCACCCCGGCTTCGCTTTTCAGCAGTTCGGTCACGGGGTTTTTGCCCCATACCAGGGCGGTATCCTGCTCCGCAGGGGCCTTGTCTGCCTTGGCCTGGGGGGCCTGCTGGGGCATGCGTTTTTTATTTTCCATCTGCAATGTGGTTACTCCTTAAAACGATTGGGTAAAGCCCTGTGCGGCGGCGTTTGGCAGCCATTTTGCCGCGTATGGCAGCCCGCACAGCTTTCTGGCATGATTCGATAATTATACAGATATAGTATAGCACATTTCCTATGCTTTTGTCACCTTTTTCCTTGGCGTCAAAAGTACAGATTTTTCACCCTTTTGCGCGGTGCTTTTGTGCGTGTTTTCGCGGTTTATACAAACCGTACTGGAAAGGTTTTCCTTTGAAGATGTTGAAAACCCTGTTGAAAGCGTGGAAAACCCGCTTGTATGGCCAGTTTTCCACCGTTTAAGGGGGTGTTTTCAACATATTGTGGAAAACCTTTCAACATAACAGTACGGATAAACACCCCCGCTCACTGGGCAAACTACCAGTTTTACCCCCGTTTTTGCGGGTAAAACTTACAATTATTACGGGGGTTTTGCCCGTTTTTTCACTTTCCACAGGTTTTCCCCACCCCGTTTGTGGACAAAAAGCGAAAAGTTCATCCTGCATGTTGAATGCAAAAATTCCCCACAAAATTCCATCCTGTTCAGGCCATTCCGGCTGCTGCAAACCAGTCCGCCGCAGCCCGCAGAACGGGCGCAGCATTGCTGCCCCCGCCGCCGTATTCGATCACCACCGCCACCGCAAACCGCGGCTGCTGCACCGGCCCATACCCGATGAGCACCGAGTTTGTGTAGTGGTTGCCATCCGGCAGCGTGCCCGCCAACTGGGGGCTGCCGGTCTTGCAGGCAAGGGGAATGGGCGATTCCCGCAAAGTGCGCAGCGTTTGGGCCATCTGGGCCATCCCCTCCCGGATGGGGGCAAACACTGCCGCCCCGCCGGGTGCCTGGGCTAAAACTTCCGGCTGCGCCTGCCAGGTTATATTCCCGGCGGCATCGGTTGTACTTTGGGCAAAATGCAGCGCCGGGCGCTGGCCATCCCGCGCAAGGGTCCCGGCATAGGCCGCCAGCTGCAAGGGGCTGACCGATGTGTTGCCCTGCCCAATGGCCGCCATCAGTGCAAGGCCCGCCTGATAGTTCTCATCGGTGCTCCAGGTCAGGCGACCTGCGGTTTCCGGCAGCTCAGTACCGCAGGGTGCTCCAAGGCCCAGCTGCTGCGCGGTAGCGGAAAACGTATCCACCCCAAGGCGGCGGCCGACATCATAAAAATAAATGTTGCAGCTGTGGCGCAGCGCCGTAACCATGCTGACGGCCCCGCGGTGCCCCAGCTGCAAACAGCGCGGCTGGTAGCCCGCATAGTAAGTGTACCGCCCGCCGCAGTTTACGGTGCTTTGCGGGGTGATGATCCCCGCCGCCAGAGCCGATGCCGCTACTGCCGGTTTGAACGCCGACCCCGGCGCATACTGGCCGTTCAGCACCCGGTTGACCAGCGGTGCTCCCTGGGCTGTGGCCAGTGCGGCATAATTCTGCCGCCAGCTGGCAAGGTCATAATCCGGCAGGCTGACCGCCGCCAGAACGCCGCCGGTCTGCACATCCACCACCACAGCCGCCCCTGCGCAGGCTTCTTTGCCCTTGCCTTCCGGCTTTGTGGCCTGTAAAGTTTCAATTTGCTGCTGCAATGCGCTGCGCAGGGTGCGCTGCAGGTCAGCATCCAGATAGAGATGCAGGGTGTCCCCGGCCTGCGGGGCAGTCTGCACAGTTTCGATCCGCGTATGGCGGCTCCGATCCACCGTCACTTTCAGGCTTCCCGCTCTGCCGCGCAAAGCATCCTCCCAGGCGGCTTCCAGCCCCCATTGGCCGATGGATTCATCCATGGCAAGGCCTTGGGCCTTCTTCTGTGCCCACTGCTCGGCACTCATGGCCCCCACGCCGCCCAGCAGCTGCGGAGCGCGGGTGCCATCCACCGCCGTGCGGGTACCGCGGGCAGTCAGCCGCACCGCCCCGCTCTGGGGCAGACCGGCAGCCAGCAGGCTCTGGCACTGTGCCTGGGTCAGATTTTCAGCCAGCGGCAGTTCCCCCGCCGAAACGGCAGAACAAAAGGCGGCAAGCTGTGTTTCCACATCCTTGCCGCCTAGATCCAGTTCTTTTAACGTTTGCAGGGTCTGCGCCATCTCGGTGTCCGGTGGGGCCGGAACGCAGAGCGCCAGGTCATACACGGTGTCATCCTGCACCAGCGCCGTGCCGCTGCGGTCCACAATGCTTCCCCGCGCCGCCGGGATGCGCACGGTATAGCTGGTCTGAGATGCCTGTTCCAGCTTTTTAGCATAGTGATCCGCCATGGTAAACTGCATCCAGTACAGCCGCACCAAAAATGCCGCAAACACGGCAGTGCAGAAAATCAGCAGGAACCACACCCTCTTTTTGCCGTCTTTTTTCATGCGCACCTCCCGGCAGGCCACTGCCTGCTCTGGTCTGATCGTTCTTTGGTCTGTCCTTTTGCCATATGGGTATTATACAAGGTTTTGCCGCAGCTGTCAGCCCCCGATGAAATACAGGCAGTCGGTTTCATCGGCAGTATCTTCCAGCGGGGCGCGCAGGGTCAGGCCGCCGGGGTCGGGCTGGGGCGCTGCTGCCAGCTGCCCGGCCCAATACTGTCCCTGCGCGGTAACGGCCAACTCCCCCGCTGCCGCCTTACAGCTGCAGGGCAGGCCGGTCACCCACAGGACTCCGTTCTGGCGGGTCAGCGTGCCAAGGGCCTGCCCCACCAGAGCCGGGACTGCCCCCGCTCCGCTGCCCGCCGGGGACACCGTGCCATGCTCCCCTGCAATGCCCGCAAAACGGCCGCTGCGGTCCAGCACGGCGGCCCCCGCCTGCACCGGCTGCGCCAGCAAAAATCCGCCGGGCCAGCGGGCGGCGGTCCACACGGGGTCCCAGCGTTCGCCGTCCGTCTGCCTGCTTTGCAAAAAATTGCGCAGGGCGGCGTTTTCTTCGGCATCCGGTTCGTGTTCTGCCAGCTGGCGGCGCAGGGCAAACAGCTCCCGCTGCATCACGCTCATTTGGGCGGCATAGTGTTGGGCTAAGGCATCATCCAGCCGCCGGGGCAAAGCCGCCCCCCACACGGCCATGCTAAGCAGGGCAAGGCCCGCCAGCCCCAGCAGCAGCGCACAGAGCTGCCGGAGCGTTTTGTGCCGTCTGCGCGGTGCCGGGCGCGCAAGGTCCAGCCCGTCCCGTTCTTTTCGTCTGGTATGCCGCATGGTGCGCCGCCCGCCTTTCGCTCATTGTTTTTCTCCACAACTATATGTTTGCCCGCCCCCTGCTAGACTTTGGGGGCGGATTTGATATAATAGAAGAAACCAAAGGCAACACCGCACAATTCCCGCCTGACGGCTTAAGCACCGCTTCGGCGGCTGCGGCAC